>Ga0187893_10012653_pt1 | contig 11922 bp, 16 predicted proteins | sample MA1701074metaG_FD_139574 | JGI IMG/M metagenome (GOLD analysis project Ga0187893, IMG submission 139574) | White microbial mat communities from a basaltic lava cave in the Kipuka Kanohina Cave System on the Island of Hawaii, USA - MA170107-4 metaG ... | reverse complement strand
TGCCTGTGATGGGCGGGACATTTGGTGGACCTGCTTCCGTGTAAGTGGGCGCGACTGGATTCTGCAATGACCCACTACATCCCATTGCCACCACGACTGACAAAACGCCTCCGATAAGTAGGGTTCTCACCTTTCCTCCTATTTCCTGAACCAGTCCACGAGCATACCATAAAAACTCAAAACCACCAAAACCAAACCCAAGAGAATGGCCCCTTCAATCAATTTGACTCTCCCTTTGCTGTGCCCCACGCATGGCCCCTTGAGCCGTAGTGGTGAATGGAGATGGGCGCGAATAGTCTCACCCTCCGAGCCTTCATCGAGTTAAAACGGCTCACCCTTGAATTGGTCCCACACAGTTTGCAGGCTCCCTCTTCATCGAATAGATGAGGTTGGGCATCATCTTGATTGGGACAAATGTCATTCACCATTTTCCGAGACTCCATGCCAACCTCAGTATGAAATAGATGGCTCCTGCTGTCAAGAGGCGTCTTAGTCACAGTCTTCCCCCTTTACGTTTCCCCTCATAATAAGTGGTCAAGCAGAAACGTTCAAACTCTTCCATCTCACTCGTCCACGCGAGGGCCTGTTTCCTCGCCCATTTCCACGCGGCCTCCTCTTCCTTGATGATAATGTCCCACTTGTCATGCAAGGACATCAGATAGAGTCGGGTCCCTATGGTGTATCTAAGGTGTCCATCCGGCTCAAGAATGTGCCCAATCTCATGTAAACAGCAAGCATACTTTACAGGTGTGGTAGGGATTGGTAGGTCCAAGGCTACGCACTGGGTCACCCCCCACTCGACCCGTGCTTGGTATACATCAACAGGTGTGGGCAGAGGGAGCTTATGCACCCTAATGAGATAGTCAATGTGTTTGATTGACATGTTCAAATCGCTGAACCATTGTAGAGTCATGTGCGCCTCCTTTCATATGACATGACAAACATCTCGTCCTTGACCGAGTAGACGGAGACATGGACGATATTATCCTGTTCGTCATCCATCAGGGACATGGCTTCCACTTCGACTTCCTCACCTTCCACTAATCCAGGCAGCCATTCGACCCGGAAGAACCCTAACTTAGTCTTCATTGGCCGTTGGACAACGAGTCGAAAGCGGCCCGCGTGACGTTTGTAGAAGGGGAGAGCCTTCCCGGTTAGTGGGTCCGTCCCCGGCATCACATAATGCTTCTCGGCGGTTGCGGGCTCGTCCTCGACTTTCTTAACTGGGGAGATAGACAGCCCCGCCAACCTGTCCATCTCCTCAGTCCGCTTACTTGGCTTCCATGTTCGGTTCGGCATACTTTCCCTTCCGCAAGGTCACATGCTTGTCGTTTCTTGCATTGATATAGTTGGTGATGACCGCTCCGGTTGGGTTCAACACAAGGACAAGGTCCGTCTGGCCCCACGGGAACCTCACGACCCACCTATAGACTTGGTCCCCGCGCAGTGTGACCTCGATGAGTTCATACTGGGGAAGTCTGCCAGGTTTGCTGAGTCTCCGCATGCAGGCATGGTTGGAATAGGCCAACTTCATACCCACCTTGGGCCGGTCGAAGCTTGCAGGCAGTCCCACATCCTTGTGATAGGACTTCTGGTTAAATGCCCGTTCAAGGGCGAAGGCTAGTTGATTCATGACCGCAACCCCTCTTCATATGATTCATATGCTTGGAGGATGATTTCCCAGAGTCGGTCCTGAGCCATGATGTCAACAACCGGACGCAGCAGCGCGAAGCTTCGACGTTCGCCGTTGACTGAGTATTGCCGCGCCGGAAACGTGACGTTCCGGCCGCCACCGCTGCGCCGTTCCCAGATGGAGAAGCCAATCAGCTTGAGCCCCGCAAAGGGCGACTGTATCGACTGGCGGTCATCGCAGATTGGGCAGACCGTCGTCGGTTCGGTGAACGGCCCGGGTTGACCCTGACACGTGGGGCAGTCCTGTTCGATGTCGGTGAAGTGCAACTCAACATCTGCCAGCTTGCCAGGCGGGGACCATTTCTCGGGCGGGATAACCTTGACTATGAACATTTCATCCTTCCTTTCATGGGCATAAAGTATCAATATTCGTTACTTTGTGCGCCTACCAATCGAAGGCAACCAATTTGCCTTCGGAGTCTTTGCCAAAGTGAAGGTCCAACTCTCTAAGAACCAGATGGCATTTTCGGCAACAGAAATCCGCTCGGCCCCTAGGCGGCCCCCGCCTGGAATCCATCCAAGTAGTAGCTGGCGACTGGCTTCGGCTTCCGTTTGTAGTAGTCATTGTCCCATGCCATGACGTGCTCGCCTCCGTTCTCTTTGGACTCGCGCCCTAGCAGGGCGTTTGATACTTGTCGGGTGCAACCTTTTCCAGACTAACCATACAATGGCTTGAAACTCAGCCGGTTTGTAACCTGTCCTTACTGCTGCCTCACGATAGACTTGTGCGTATTGAGTGTAGTCTATTCGCGAACGAATATACATGACTGTGGTGAGAGGGTCATTGTGAGCCGCTTGAATTGCATGCGTGTCCACCGTCACAATATCATCACAACCGCTTAGATTCAGCGCGAAGGGGCAGACCTTGAAACCGCGGGGAAATAGTTCGCCCAGCTTATCCGGACCACCCCCGGAATGCAGCAAGCGTTTCGCTTTGTCAAGGTTCGTCCTGTAACCTTGATAGACATCCAATCTGCCTTCGATAAGTTCCTCTGCGGTGTGCATATTGTGTTCCCAACTTACATTCGGACTAAGGGCCGCGACGATGGATGCAACTTGACCCACTGTCATATGGTTCCGGTCAGCTATTTTCGCTATCCACGCGCGCGCCCGAGGATACCATTGTTGGCCGGCTTCTATTTCCGCGAGAGTTGCCTGCTTGGCTATGGCGATGAGATTGTCTGCACTCATCATGACGCAATCCTCAGAACAAATCTTCCCCAACTGACGACGGCTTGATGGGCTCGATGGGGACTGCCGGAACCTTCGAACCCCCCTCAACATCCACATTTGTAGCATGACGGGCGCGAACAGTGGCCAGCATATCAAGCTCTTCGAATGGACGGAGTGCGATTCTCACTTGCTCCTGCACTGCATATAGGGCCGCGATGGTAGGTGTCCCATTGTCCCACCTTCTCGTGAGCAGGTCCGGCAGGAACCTTGAGACAGTCTCAAGCTGCTCTCGGCTCAATGTGGCCGTAACTCTGGTCCTGATGATAAACCCCGTGAGTCTAACAGAGTAGTAGGCGATTGATTCGCTCAGGTCTTGTGTAGGGGGTTCTGGTAGCATAACATCCTCCCTAATGGGCTGGACTTGAGACCAGCCTGTGGGTTTACAGGGGGCCCTGTTCGGCCCCCCACTCTCACCCTTTAGGCTGCAACCATTGCGCGGGTCACTTGAAGAGCCTTTGCCTTCAGGTCGTTACCGGAACCGAACATGGTGGACACCATTGCACGACGAATAGCCCCCACTGACTTGCTTCGATTGGCGACTTCGGCCGGCACCACATGGTCCACATACTCAGTGAACGCATTGTAGAGCCCCCATGCCGTATCGCCGCGGAGGTTGGCCCCCACGCCCCCCTTGAACAGACTCGCGACATTCAACCGTGCCTTGGTTGTGCGGTCCTTCATCAAGTCGGAGGCGTCTCCAGGGATAGGCATGAGAAGTTCGATGGCTTGTCTCACTGCCTCGTTGTCGATTGCCGTCTCGGCCATCTCCTTGTAGACTTCGACAGTCTCAGTCCATGCACCAGTCAGAACCGAGACCAACCGTTCGGCTTCCTTCAGCCTTTCTTCGGCTGAGGCAGTGTGTCGGATGTTGAAAGTGGACTTGGCTTTGTCCGCAAGGGCCGCATTCAACGTGTTCTGACAGACTACGTCGATGGGCGTCAACTTGCCAATGACTCCCAATGACCCATCGTGGGCGTTCATGATGAGAAAGTTAGGAAGGACCGTCTCACCCCGCCGAATTTCCTTCCCTTCGCCCAATCTGCCCAACATCCACACACGCTCACCCTTCCCGATGGCCCCCACCGTGCGGACTGTGACCCCAGCCTTTTCGAGACTTGGTTGAAGGACAGCGAAGGCTTCCGCATTCTGAACCGGGGCGTAGCGTGGACCTACGTTGCCCAATTCCGCGCCATCCTCCCGCAGAATGCTGAACCCCAGCTTCGACTGGGTCAGCTTGTCTGAGCCTATCGGGTAGAAGTAGGTGGGAACCTTCGAGACTGTCCAGTGGACGTTTCCCTCATGTAGAGCCTGCTCAACTGAGACCATCGCCTCCGGACTGAGTTTACGCCCCAGACCGTGCCAAGGTGACAGTCCATTGTAGGCCATCGAAAGCCGTCCGCCAAACTCGGAAATGTTTGCACTCATATTCATACACTCCTAAACTGGCCTTAATTGGCCACCCGACTGACCATCTTGCTCCCTCAACTGCGGTGCACTTGTGACCGGAGGTGTGGGTTACCGGCTACAGGGGCTCCCCCCTTTAGACGCTGCCCTTGACCGCCATCCTGTCGGCATTGGCCACGATGAACGCCTTGACCCTGTCCGCCTCCGCCAGCAGCCTGTCCCACTGCCCGGCGTAGAGGGTAACCGGGAACCTTCCGAGCCCATAGACCGACACGCCGCCCTTCTCGCTGACCTTCAAGCTCAGTCCAGCCACTGCCCGGTGCGTCACCCTCTCAGCCAGCTTGGCATTCTCCGCCTTGAGCCTATCGACTTCGGCGCGCAGTTCGTTGTTCGTCACTGGGTTACCCTCCATTTCGGCCCGGTTAACTGCCGCCAAGATGCTGCAACCGCCGTGCCACCACCGAAGTGTCCGATTTTGTGGACAGTGGGGCCGCCAATTGGGCCATTTCGTTGTCACTTCGCTGTCCACTTTCCCGGTCAAGTGTCCTCAATTTCGAGGACAGTGTCCACTTTTGTAGTCAATGTCCTCTTAGGTGGACACTGTTGTCCTATTAAGGGGACAAAGGGGGCTTCTAAGTTGTTGCATTCCGCATGGTGGAATGTCACTCCACATTCTGTGCACGCCGACCCGATACGCGAACGCACACACGCGCGCGCGGGCTTAGACCAGGGCGGACTACTACTCCGCTCACACGTGCGCATGAGCCCTAAGTCCTGCATACTCATAGGGTTAGGGGGGTCCGGGCACCCCATTGGACGCACCCCCACCCCGCCCCCTCAATTATCAGGGCGCGCAAAAATTTGTATGCCCCACCACCATAAAGGGGGACCCTACTATAAGTTAGGGGTGAGTGGGGGCTGCTCATACTGGGGATGGACGGAGTCAAGTCGAACCACCCTACTAATGGTGTCCGCTTGACAACCTCAACAAAAGGTTGTAGGATGGAGTGCAGAAAGGAGTGGTGTATTTCAATGGACTACTTCGGAGGTTGGAATAGCCTCACCACACCCGAGCAAATGTCCACTGACCTCATACGAGCCAAACTTGAAAATAGCAATAACCGCCTAAGACTCAGCCAACTGGAACAAGAAGCCCTCGATGCGGTTCACCGAAGTGGCATGCCGAAGCGCAGGAGCAAGCAAGTTCGGGACCATTTCTCAACGAAGCGACAACATGTTGAAAATAAACAAGTTCTCCTCGTGGAAAACTCTACATATAGGTATAATAAAATAAAAAAGGAGCTAAAAATTGACGAAAATATAAATGGGGGAGGGGGAATTTCCCACGAGGTCCGGTTCAATAGAATCAAGGACTTAGTGAAATCCAACCTTCTTTTGGTCGATGACGACTTCCTTGATGTCATTTTTGGGGCGGCCGCCACCCATAAGTCCAAACTGACCCCAATCGTGTGGTTGTGGGTCACTGCCCCGCCCGGAGCCGGGAAATCCCTATTGGAGTTGCTCTCGGCTGCTCCAGGGGTGGAAACCATGTCCGAATTGACAACAGCCAGCTTCTTCAGCGGCTTCAGTGAGGACAAGGATGACACAGAGGACCATTCGTTCTTGGAGCACCACAAGGACAGTCTGTTGGTGTTCAAGGACCTCACCACTATGTTAAGCCTACATAGGGACAAGCAAGTTGAGATTTTCGGCAAATTCGCAGAAGTTTACGATGGGACCTACCGCAAAATCTACGGCAATGGCAAGGAGGCGAACTGGGATGGTCACATCTCAATCATAGCGGGAGTCACGCCGAAAATCGACCGTCACTACAACCTCATTTCGTCGCTTGGGCCGAGGTTTTTGATGTTTAGGCCCAAACTGGCTGATGAAATGGCCCTTGCCCAGGCTGCCCGCCGTCAAAGTAAGAATTGGAAAAAAGAAGCCCAATTCATGGTGGCCGAGTGGATGCGGAGTCTGCCGGAGGAACTACCACCCTTCGATGAGGACGAGTTCGGGGATGCCCTCGACCAACTCTCGGTCCTGGTGGTGGCCGCACGGTCTAGTGTCATACGCGAAAACTTCGACGGGGACATCATTGAGGAAGTCCAGAAGGAGTTGCCGACAAGGTTCAGTCAGGAAATGTGGTCATTTATTCGGGGGGTGGCCCTGATTCGGGGTCATAAGAAGGTCGAATTTGCCGATATGAAGACAGGCGTTCGCCTGGGGCTCGATTCGATACCCATCACCCGAAAGCGTATCCTTCTTGCACTGATGAGTGGGCCCCGCACCATGGCAGACATCGCAGCCTGGCCGAAATTCTCGGTCAGCGGCATTGAAAAGCACGCAGAAGACCTGAAGTATCTTGGACTTACGGACTATAAGGAGGCCAAGGCTTACCATTGGCACCTAACCGAACTGGGTCAGATGGTTCTGGGCGCCCTCAAACCCTTCATAGAGGGCCCCAATCAGTAGATTCCGCTTGACATCCGCCCACAATGGGTGGTATAATTGGGCAAATAGCCCTCCTCCTAGGGGCCGCAGCCGTTCTGGCCAAGCTCGGCCCCTGACTTCATATGAGCAACAAGAAGCGGAAACGCCCCCCTGACCCGCGAGCCACATATTGGCTCATGCGTAGGTTGGCGGGGGAAAAATACATTGACATCGCGCGTGATGTGGGCATTCAAAGGAAGCATGTGACGCAACAAATAAAGAGAGCGGCGGCACTCATGGTGGATGCGGCACAGGAAAAGGTGCTGGATCAACTCATTCCGGTCGCGCTCGAACTCTATGAGGCAAAGATGCGTCAACAGATAGACGACATCAAATCTGGGAAGTCGGACGTTTCCGTTGAGATTGCGGAGCGCATCTTGAAGGGCATGTTTGTCCTCGATGCCCCACAACTCAAAGACCAAGTGGCCGCCACACCTGCAGATGATCAACCATCGGTTGAAACGCTGACTGGTCTCATGCTTCAACGGCGCACCCTTCGAGGACAGCAGCCCGAAGCAAGCGGCCAATTACCCGCATCAGCAGCAGTTGAAGGAGAAGTAGTCAAGTGAAAAAGCCTGGGACCTATCAATCGATTGCACGGTTTATTGGCGCACTTGACCTCAAGACAACGGTCACCAAACAGTCTGAGACCAAGTATGTGGCACAGGCTGAGTTCAATGGGATGAAGTTTGAGTCAACGGGGACATCAGCCCGTCAAGCGACCCAGAATTTACGGGGGAAGGTTGACCATGCGACGATGGCTCATCTTGTGAGGGAACGATGAAACTGAGAAGGGCGTTCTATGCGGCTTTCTTCCTGATTGGGGCCCTAGGAACCCTTGTGTGGGGTCAGGGTGTGACTCCGGGGGGTGGGGGCGGAACCAGTGGGGGCGGCGACGGTGCCATCGTTGATGGCGTATCCGCTTCAATTAAAGGGACCGTTCTTGACCTCGCCAACGCCAATCCGTTGACGGCTGCCATTGTGGATACCAACGGCGACCAAATTACGGCCTTCGGTGGGGGTGTTCAATATACAGAAGGCGACATAGATACAACCCTCACTGGGACCATGTTGATGTGGGAGGATTCGGGAAACACAGTGGTGGCGGCCTCGGTCGTGAAGCCACTTCCCAGTCAACTCATTTCCGGCTTAGGCTTCTATACCGAAGGTGACGTCGATGCCACCTTGGGTGGTGTGGTGTTGTTGGCCGAGGGTGCTGGGAATACGGCCATAGCGCTACCGGGAACCGTTGCAGATGGATTGTTGGTCAATCTGGGCGCGAACAATGATGTGCTCGGAACGAAGACGAACAACAATGCGGCACCGGGGGCGACTAATATTGGAGTGTTGGCGGCTATTGCGAATGCGTCCACCCCCTCATACTCGGAAGGTAATCTGGTTGGACTCTCGGTGAATTTGTCTGGTGAGTTGCGGGTGGCGGGGGCCGGCGGTGGAACTCAATACACAGAAGGTGACCCCGCGGACACGACCCTAACAGGTACAGTGGCCCTCATGGAAATTGCGGGCGACCTCATTGCCCCCCTTCAAGGAACCGTAGCCGATGGACTCTTAGTCAATTTAGGGGCCAACAACGATATCAATGTGACGCAGTTTAATGGTCAGACGGTGACGCTTGGCGCAGGAGCGGTCGCGGCAGGGACCTTGCGTATCACCCATGCCTCCGATGATCCGGTGACCACTGCTGTTCAGTTGATTGACAACGCGATGTCTGGGGCCGGCTTCAACATCACGCAGATGGCCGGCGCGAACCTGAATATGGGCGCGGGCGCCGTCAGCACGGGCACGCAACGCGCCACGCTGGCGTCGGACGACCCGGCGGTGGTGGCCCTGCAACTGCTCGACAATGCGGCCAATCAAACGCCCGCGGACAACTACAGCAATCCGACCGGCGCGCTCGTCGTGTGGTCGCTCAACGGGTGTTGGGATAGTGCGGGGGGTAATTGGGACCGCTGTCCGATCTCGGACGGTGGATCAGGCGCGGCGTCGGCCAATACGATGCGCACGATTGCCGCGACGGATTCGCCGGAGGTGACGGCGCTCCAGATCATCGATGATTGGGACGAGTCGGACCGCGCGAAGGTGAATCTGATTGTGGGTCAGGCGGGCATTGCTGCGGGTGCGGGGACGGTGGGCGTCACCGTCCCGCGCGTCACATTGGCCAATGATGGGCCTGGACTGGTGGTCGATGACGCGGGCTTCACGGCTGCGACGACGATCCTGCGGGCGATTGGGTTTGTGGCCGACGAAGGCTCGATTGATTCCGTTGATGAGGACAACCTCGGCGCGCCCCGAATGACATTGGATCGCATTGCCTATGCGGCTCCCGCGGCGGTAAGTGCGACCACGCAAGGCACGCTGACCTGCTACATCACGTCGGCAGCGTCGACCAACGCGACCAATTGTAAGAACGCGGCCGGGAACGTGTATGGGTTCCGGCTCGTGAACACGACGAGCACGCTGTACTACATCCGCATGTATAACCTCTCGTCCGCGCCGACCTGTTCGAGTTCGACGGGATTTGTGGAAAGCATTCCGGTGCCTCATGGGACCGGGGCGGGTGCCGGGTTGGCGATGCCGAATGCGGTTGGGCAAGCTTACGGGACCGGGATCGGCTTCTGTCTTACTGGGGGTGGGTCGTCCACGGATAACACGAACGCCGCGACAGGCGTGTATGTAACGGTGCTCTACAAATGATGCGCCTTTGTCTTCTCATCTTGGGATTTGTCCTTTGGGCGAATACGGCCTCAGCCGACCTGCTCACTAAGGCGGGAGCCTTCAACACTGGCACTGGGGCAGCGACGACGACTATCGACGTGACGGTGGGATTTCAGCCGAAATGGGTCATTTTGTTGTGGTCCGGTCGCACGGAGACGACGGATACCGTGGCGCGGGCAGATGTGTCCTACGGGTATGGCTTCGTCAAAGATGATGCCGACCGTGGATGTATTGCGTACTCCTACGATGATGGCAATGCGGAAGAGGTCGGCCGATCCGGGATTCGTAACGATGCGGCACTGTGTTCATTAGATACCTCGACGGGTTTCGATGGTTTATTGGATGTCTCGGCGGTCGCGAGTTGGCCATCAGACGGGTTCCAATTGGTTGTCGATGACCAAATGCCGGCCAGTTTTCGGGTGACATATCTGGCGGGGGGTGGAGCTGATTTCACGAATGTCGATATTGGAACGTTCAATTTCCAAAATGCACTCGATGTCCAGATCACTGCACCGAATTTTCAACCATCAGTCGTGTTCTTTCTCTCGAACAATCTGACCTCCATTAACTCAAATAGTAGCACTACTCGTAGCACCATTATCGGGGTGGACATCGACAGCACTCAGCAGGCCCTCTGTGGGAATGCCCATACTGCGACAGCAGGACAACTTTCAGAATCTCGCTACTACTGCCTTGATGGTTCGGAAGCCTTCGGAACGTTCCATAGCACTGCCGTTTCTCCGATTAATCGTGCCGCCTTTGACACGATGATTAGTCAGGGATTTCAGTATGACCAGATCGAATACACATCTGCTGTGGCCGTCGTCTACTTAGCGATTAAAGGGGGTTCGTGGGCGCAGGGGAGTGTCCTCACCCAAACAGATACCACGACAGACATTACCGTGACGGGACTAGGTCACCAACCTAAAGGATTGCTGTTTCTTACGGCCGCCAATGTTGAATCGACAGCGGACACAACTACAGCGCCTAACAACGTCGGGATGGGCGTAGCGACGGGAGCATCAGAAGAATTCGCACAATCTGTATACGCGCAAACTAACGTGGACAACATGCGTTCATCGACAGCCGTTGAACATGATGCGATTTACATCAACCAAGGAGCGTTGACATCCGACAGCGCTCCCGGTTCTGTGGAGGGGCTGATGGACATCCAGTCGATAGAGGCCAATGGGTTCACATTACGAATGAGCGATGCCGACCCGTCGTCAATGTTCGTGTGGTGGGTGTCTGTGGGCACGGCGTCCAGTGGTGGTGGGTGCCGTGGGGCCTTTCTGCTGTCTGGAGTTGGCGGATGCTGAAAACGGTGAAACGGTGGATCGTGGTCAGTGTGGTTGTGCTCGCGCTGAACGCCGTCTCTCCTGCGCGGTTTGACCGATCCGGATGGTCTCATTGGGTGCGCGGCGTGGCCCATGTCATCACAGCATTCGACACGAGTGTGTTGGTAGAAGCCCAAACCTTCACACATTATGTGACGTCCAATGGCAGTCCCACGAGCAATTGCACGGATGTGGACCCGTGCACGTTTGTCCGGGCTGAGGCGTTTGTCCCCTGCAACAGCACCGTCAATGTCGCGGCGGGCCTCTATTTCCTGCCTGAAATGACCTTCGCCCGTGACTGCACCAGTGGCACACGGCTACGCTGGATCGGCGTCGGTGAGGTCCGACTCAACGGTGCGCGGCATCCGCTGGATGAGACCTTGTTCATGTTGAGTGCCGATTGCGGCGGTCCGTGCACCTATACCTACGAATATCCCTGGGATGAAACGGTGGATTATGGGACCGGTGCCTTTAGCCCGAATCGCGTGATGCAGGTACAGCCTACGGTCTGGCCGTCGGAGTTCATCGTCGCAGAAGGCGGCGGGGGCGTTCCCTCGACCACACGGCGGTACAATATGACCTACCCGCCGTGGTACCCCACATATACCAGTGTGGCCGCGGTTGAAGCGCAGGCGTGCTCGATGTGGTTTAGCTCCACCGTTAATAAACTGTACGTGCATCTCTGTGATGATCGGACGGCCCCGACGACCACGCATAATTTGTATGTGACATCGTTCGGTAGCTGGGGCGGGTGGTCCGTGGAAGGGAATTACAACTCATTCGAACATTTCACGCTGGAATACTGGAGTGCGTCCGGGGCATGGGGCGTTTTTTTCAACACCGCGCAAACGGGGGTCGAGTTCCATGAGATTACGGCGTATGCGGTGAAATTTGCTGTCCAAGGCACCGACGCCGTCATCGAAGACCTCACGATGCAAGGTGGCGAACAGCAGGGGCCCCCCGATGGAACGCAATGCACGGGTGGCTGCTGTGACGCCAATCCGGATTTCGGGGTGAATGAATGTTG
>Ga0187893_10012652_pt1 | contig 11923 bp, 8 predicted proteins | sample MA1701074metaG_FD_139574 | JGI IMG/M metagenome (GOLD analysis project Ga0187893, IMG submission 139574) | White microbial mat communities from a basaltic lava cave in the Kipuka Kanohina Cave System on the Island of Hawaii, USA - MA170107-4 metaG ... | reverse complement strand
TTTCACGATCTTGCAGGCCTTAATGAGGTACTCTAACCCTTTTGCCTCCATCAGACGTGCTACCGACAGTATTCTTACGATAGGCGAGCACCCTTGTTTGCCCTCCCCCGGCTGAAACCGCTCAAGGTCCACGCCTTCGTAAATCGTATGCACTTTTCCTTGGCTCCCGCGCGGCAGCAGGGACTCGATTATAGACGCGTTATAGCGTGCGTTGGTTATGATAACCCCCGCGTGCGCCAGCCTCGCGGGCAGGCCAAAGGCCGAGTCATGCCTATGCAGGTCGTACGCCCGCGCCTGCACAGTATAAGGAATCCGTAAGAGTCTCGCGGCTAACAGCGCTACGAACGCGTCGGACCCTGCCCACGGGGAATGGATATGCGTAATGCCCTTGTCTCGCAGTACTCCTGCGACATAGAGCACTTTGTTGAATACCCGACGGCTATCCGGATGCAATCTTTGGTTGCGCGGCCGCCGCAAGACACTATACAAAAAGAGGTTCATCAGTCTGAAGGGGTGGCGCCAAAAGAAATACTGCCTGTACCCTGCTAGCTTCTTGGCGTCCATTGGGTCCAGGTAATGGGTCGTTTCCATGAGTTGCTTGGCCTCGGCGTCGAGATATTCCCGGTCCCGCACACCGTGCGCCAGCACTTCCACCGCAACTCCGGACCGCCTGAGGGCTGACACTTCCCGTTGAATGAACGTTTCGCTCAGGATCGGAAAGGCGTGATGGTAATAGGCTATACGCCTTTCTGCAACAGGCGGCTTTTGCAGCCGGACGGGGAAAAGACCAAGCGGCCACCAGGAAAGGGAATGGACCGCAGAACGAGAGATCGTCGCTGAGGCTGGAGCGAACACTCGCCAGGTGAAGATCACCTTGGTACGCCGGAATGCGGTGAGCCATCGCTCCTTCATTCGCCAGGACGCATCTGCCACTCGGGCGTACAGACGCCGGTGGAAATCGAACTGCGAGCCCGAGAGAAATTGTACCTTGTGCTCCTGCACGAGCTGTCGTCTGATCCGGTACAACTGTATCCAGAATCTTACCGTCTTGAATCGCAAAGACTCGGTCGTGTTCGTTTCATGGACCCTGCGACAATAGAGAAACTCCGGCACGAGCTTAATCGTGTAACGGTCGAGTATGCGCAGTGCCATATCATAGTCGATCCCGAATCGGATCTTCTCATTGAACCCACCGAGTTCTTCAAGAACCGCCTTGCGGTACGTGCGGAGATGATTGATCAGGTTGTCTCCACCACTGAGTTTCTCCTTGTAATCAAGCGTCGGTGGACGATTCCGACGGAACTGTACCCAGCGTTCATGGAAGGCCTCCCGCGTCGTCCTCCCGTGCCCGTCGACAGTGAAGAAGTAGCAATGTGCCTGAGCAGCCCTAGGATCACTCTCCAGCGCTTGCACCATCTTGGTAAGGGCTCCTGGCAAGAGAAAGTCGTCCGCATCCACCTGTGCGATAAATGGCGACCGGCTCGCGCGCAGTACTACATTATGGCAGTAGCCGATGCCCATCTGCCGGCTGTTTCGTATCAATCGGACGCGCGCATCCCGGCAGCACGCAACAACCTCTGCCGTCCGGTCAGTCGAGCCATCATCCACCACAATCAACTCAAGATCGATACCTTCCTGTCGCAGCACGCTCTCTACAGCTTGGCCAATATACCGCTCGGCAGTGTACGCCGGCATGGAAACAGTGAGCAGGGGCGTAATGTGTACGAACGTCACTTCAGGTCTCTCTTGTCCCCACCACGCACCTGTTTCATCCTTGCTCAGCGAGGCAAGAGATCATGGAGTTGGGCGAAGGCTGCTTCAGCTTCCGTCTCATGGTATGCGTCCATGAACAGACCGTGGCACAGACCAACGAGAGTAACCCATGCGGCAATACTCTCTTCTTGACCTAGTCGCTTCACATACGCCATGAAGGTAGAGGGAGCCTGTTGCCAACGGAGTTGGATGCCCCCAGCATAGGCTTGTTTGAATCCCTTCCTGAAGTCACGCTGCATCCAACCATCCGGAATCGCAGGGAGAGCTGGGCTTGCCTTCGCATCGTTGAGAAATTGTTCCAAGAACTCAAATCCCTCACTGTGCTCAAACGGCCCATAGAGATCTCGGTTTTCTTTGACAAAGATCCCGTGCGCAGCTGCAACAATCGCAAACAGGGCTGAACGATGGCTGCTGGCGTGTAACCGTTGGAATTTACCCCGGAGTCCGCCTCCGGTCTTACGATACCGACCCTTTGCCCCCTCACGCATATATTTGCAGAACGTATAGTATCGATTGTAGTCAGGTCTGTGTTCCCCAAACACATGCCAATCAGAAGACGATCCTCCTATCTTTTTCAGTGCATAAATCCTTGTCCAGCCCTCTTGTTGTATATCTTCGACGAAATCTGTTTCAGGAGAGAGAGACTCGCGAAGCTGCACACGCTCGAAGCATTGAGTACGAAAAAGCTTGATCCCCAGGATACGCCCCTGCAGAGGATCTTGGAGATGACCGACGACGAGCCCGACCCTCTCAGCCATAGACCTTCTGAGATCCTCGACGCACGTGTCGTCAAGGATCATGTCGGCATCAACCTGAATGAAGAATTCGGTCCGCACACGCGCGGCGCCGCTGTTGAGTGCGCGATAAAAGGGCGAGATTCCCTGCACGACAATGACCTCCGCTACTGGCAACGTCTGGCGCTGTACGCTAGCGATCGCGCGCTCCGTATAATCCTCTCCGACACTCAAAACCAACGCAGTGACATCACTCATTATTAGAACACGCTCAGCGTCTCTACCAGATCCGCATACCCGCCACGGAAATGTTCGCGGTTGTCTTTATACGTTCCTGTGAGTGCGGACATAATCTTATCTGCAAACACACTTGTCTTGCACTGCTCTGCCAAGAGGTATTCGTGACAGAGCTGCCAGTTCCCACAATTGGGGGAGGCAATTACATTGCACCCCATCGCCGAAGCTTCGAACAAGACTCCCGGGGCTGCATCAATTAAAGATGGACAGGCCAGCGTCTTCGAGCGGCCCAGCATCGCATAGATATCCTCCCGCCGCGTTATCGCGCCGTGGCACTGTGCAGGAAGATACGGCTGCCCGACGTCACCGACGATATGGACATTCAATCCAGGACAGCGCCCGATAATCTTCTGCATCAGCCTGGAGTTCTTTTCTGACCGGTTCCAACTACTGGCGATGAAGAGCAGGTCGATATCACGCTGCGCGAATGGTCTCTTGAAATGCTCGAATCGCTCGGCTTCCGAATAGACGAGGTCTGCAACTGAAATAACATTCGCGTAGATCTTCCCCACTTGTCCGGGAAAGAAATGGTTGAGGACGAACTTGACGAGCGGTGAATGCACAATGATCAACGCACAGTGTTCTACTGCCCATCGCTCCCGATCCTTGGGGGGGATTGGAAAGACCACACCGCGCTCGACACTCCGCCGAAATGCCATGAAGTCTCGCACAGCGCCAGTTTCAACCAAGTGCTGCATATGGCGAGACCCCGCCGTCATAAAGACGACCGGCATGCGCGGCGCCGTTAGCTCTAGCAACCATGCCGCAATAAATCCGAAACCGAAGAGCAGGTCAGGTGTTAAAGTGCTGATGAGGTCGGCAAGAGGAGGATGCACGCGCCAGAGAGGGTCTTTCAGAATACAGGTATAAACATTCTGCAGTGACCGAGGATTATCATAGGTATCACCAAACAGATAACGGAAGAAGACTTCATCTTTTTCGTCAACGAGATTGACGTACGCGACATCAAGGCCGTCGCGCTGCATCCTTTCAAACAGGAGATACAATACTGTACCCGCACCACCCCGTCCGGGCACACCATAGCAGCCGAGGAGAATCCTTTTACTCATAGAGAGGAGCAAAGTCTGTGAGCGCGTGCCCCTGATATGCCTGTTGCCCGAGCCGACAGTCAACACAGCGCGCCTGCGCAGTCAGTCCCATGCAGAGCCTCTCCAGCTTGGTCTGATCGATAGAGGAAGAACGAGAAACCGGAATAAATATCGATGACATCCTCTGGGAAGAACGCGCCCCAAAAAGAGCTGCACTCAAGCGCTCGCCCGCGGCCTGGGCAGAGAGTTCTTGGAGGTGAATGCCACTGTGAGCTCCCGTCACCTGTGGAAAGAGGATAGTGCGAACGGGGCTCTGCTCACGCATGTCCACGTCGAGCAGCGTACAGAACTGTGCCGGGGTGAGATCAGTTGGACGTCCCCGCTGCGGGTGAGCCACAAAGGTTCCCTCCGGTAGAGTTTCCTTTAACGCAAAGCGATGATTGTACCTACTCTGCAGCAGCCGCTGCCTCAACTCGGGAAAGAGATCGAGAGTTTGATCGCGAATTGTCACGATAGTCGGCATACCATGCAATACAGGCTCTGCCCCGGCAAGGTCCACCACCACGCGATCATTGGCTATGAATCGCGCCCCTGCCTGCTGAAGAGAATGAATAAGGAGGCTAGTCTTTCCAGCACCCTTAGGCCCAGCGATAAGGACGCCGCTTTCCCCTAGCGCAAATGCAGCACCGTGGACAATACAGCTCGTAGTTGTCCATGAATGCATCATGGCAATCTCGCGCACTACCCGCATCAGAGCAATGCGGGCCGCCCAATTCTGTGATGCGGTGAGGATGCCAATCTGCGCATTTTCTCGATAAACGAAGTAAAATGTTTTGCAGCGCTCGTCAAAGACGACACACTCTTCACCAGCCGAGGTCCATACTGGTAGGCAGACAGGTCCGCTATCGAATATAAAGCAATCAATCTGTCGACCATCATTACACGGCCCCCGGCGGAAGGTCGCCTCATAACCCTGGTCATCTACCGTCAATGCCACCGTGTAGTCCGCCCTCGCTCTTTCTATTGGCCGGAACGAAGGGGTAAGAAACTCCTCCAGCCACCACAGATGTATCGGGTCATCAGATTCGATGTGGACTGTCAACCCTCTATAGGCAAAGCACAGGGAACCACTCATCGCTAATCGTTCCCCGTTACGCCGGTCCACGAACGAAAGGCGAGCTCCTCGGCATCACCTCCCTGCTCAAGATCATGCAGGAGGAGACGAAGCATACGTGTAGGCGGCAACGTGGCTTGTATGTGTTTCTGCACACGGAATACGGCAGCGCCAACGACGGCAGCGATCCCCCAGTACGGGAAGTGGGCCAGAAAATCTTTCGCGCTCCGATAACGCTGGTAGCCATCAAGGTACGCTTGACGCTGCCAGAGGCGCAGCGGCCAGCGGTACCAGGTACGGCCGAGGTCATAGTCGTACGCGTCAATCGCCAGCGTTTCATTATCTATGACACACATGTCACCCGATGGTCGCCGGATCAAATTCTCTACACAGAAATCACGATGTACGAAACCAATAGCATAGTCGCGAGGCGCGTAGCGCATGGCGAGCGAAAAGGAGTGCTGTGCCTCGCTCTCGTTGAGCACCCGAGTCTCGGCGAGCACGGTGAGGTCACGTTTCAGCTTGGCATGCCGCTCTTGTATGGGATCATGCGGCTGATACGGGCTTCCCTCTGGAACCTGGACACAGTGCATGACCCCCTGCAAGGCGCCACACTGCCGGAGCCCCTCGAGCGTACAGTCCGCAGAGTTCAAAGGTTGTCCCTCAACCCATTCCATCAGCAATGTCTTCCCTGATCGGGCCAGCACCTTGGGGAACCCTGGATGATCCACATGTTGCAAGACATACTCGACCGTCGCTGCTCGCGACGCACTACCAAACCGCCGACCTTTGAGCAGGCAACCGTCAGCAAACCGCAAGCGAAAGGCGCTCGGTTGGTAGCCGGGATAGCCCATCCCAGCCAGAGGCGTCACATCGACGAGCGGCGAGTCGATCGTGCTCACCAAGGCACATAGCTCGTCACCGAGCTGACGACTGAATACGGGAGGGTCCATCAAACTCTCAGAGAAGACTTCTCATAAGGGAGAGTCAATTTTCCGTCAAGAACAGCAAAGAGAGCGAAACGGCAGGGCGCCAAGATGGGATGCCTCCCTTCATTGCCCGTTCTCTTTTGACACACCTGCACATAGCGCAGACAGGAGAATAGGCTTCGTATCACGGTAAAGATGAAGATAGGTAATCCCAGATGTGAGTAGGAGGTAACTTGCGAAGAATATAATCAGAACACTGCTACACCAGTACGTCACCCACCGATCGTAGGCATGAAGCAGAAATTCAGCGATCAGAAAGGAAAAAAATACGAGGCACAGCATCATCACGAAACTCGCAGCGTACGGGTCTTTGGTTATCAGTACATATGGCACATAGGCTACGGGGATAAAAAAGAAGAGCGTCGTGTGTTCATTCCTCTGTTTTAGCCATGTCCAGGCAGAAATCACGGCGGCGATGATCATGCCAGAACTCAACATTTTGAAGCCTACTTTACTCCAGGCGGCATGCCCTCCTCGCTGCCTGGCTTCACTCATCAACAGCGAGTGCAGGCTTGCAAATCCATCTATGCAATTGATCAGCAAGAACGGCAGTGCCATCCCCACCCCGGCCGGCCAGAGCTCTCGCCACCGCTTCGTCATACGTAGGGCAACTACGAATCCGACGCAGAAAATGGCCACCCAAAACTTGAACAGAAACCCTACACCCATCAGGAGCGACGACACGAACGGCCGCTTCGTGTTCAGATAGGTTAACACGCCCAGGCTGAAGAGCAGGGCCGCGATATTGTCATCCGGCTCTCCCGCCGCCACGTTGCGATTGGTCCCGACATAAAACGCGACCAGAAAGAGAGCGATGATGATCGCACGCGCGCTGTAGCGGCCCTTCCCAAGCGCGTATTGGGTGCAGAAGAGCAGCACGAAGACGAGCAGATTGAAGAGTTTCAGGCCGAGCATGCCCAGGCTTTGATAGAGAGGAAACCACAGGACCGGACCCAAGAAGGTCTTACTGTTAATAAGATCGGTGTGAATCGAAAAAATCTTTTTATGGACTAGACAGCCGTAGTTGAGCGCTTTGAGAACATCATAGTAGGCACGGTCATCGAGGTACCAGATGAAACCTAGTTTCACGAGAATGGAAGCAAAGAGGATGGCTGCGATAGCCAGCGTGAGGGTGCGCCGGGCCTCATATGCGTCTCTGGAGTCACACTGGATGTTTTCCATCATCACCACGACTATGCTCTCCCGTTCAGACTTCTCTGCCTGTTTTGCGAGAGAATTTCTGTTCCTATTGACTCATTTTTCGGCCAGCGTCTGAGCACGCTGTTGTTCTTCGCTGTGCAAAAGGGAGATATGCGTCCTCTGCGCGAGTTCCGAGCCCTGCTCCCAATCGCAGATCTCATTCCTTGCTTCTCGACGATGCTCCTCATAGAGGATGGTCGCTTGATCGGGTTTGCCCGATCGAATCCGGGAAAGGACGCCGCCGTTCGACCCCAGAATGTGATTGTCGGTCTTCTCCTAATAACGCTCCCAAAACGAGCACTGCTTGCCTAGAATGAACTCACAGCCGTAGCGTGGTGCTCTCCAGCCTTTATACACCTCGAATATCTCGCCCACGAACAGAGCCCGCGGCCGGTTGCTTAAGCACTGGCCGAGCAACGTCGAGCCACAATAGGCCGTGCCAAGAATGAAAACAACTCTTGGCCGGCAAGTGACGCAATACAGCGCGGCAAGGAAGCTGGCCGGCAATACGTCGGGATGATCACCGAGATAAAGGAATGCGTGGTAGTCCTCATCAAAGCCTCTCACCCCATCATCTGCACGGTCAATAACCTAGGTTAGTTCCTGCCGTTCAGACTCATCTGCCGGTGGTGCAGATTGTAGAGCGTCGCGTAGGTTCCGCCTTGGGCGAGCAGTGCGTCATGGGTCCCGCTTTCCACAATGCGCCCACAGTCCAGGACCAAGATGCGATCCGCCATGCCAAGAGTCGTAAACCGGTGTGATACCAAGATCGTTGTGCGACCCTTGGCGAGGTTACGGAAACGGCAGAAGAGATCATACTCGGCACGGGCGTCGAGATGGGCAGTAGGCTCGTCCAGGATCAAGAGCGAGGCGTCCCGTGCCAGTGCCCGCGCCACTGCCAGCTTTTGCCATTGTCCCCCTGAAAGATCGTACTGCCCAAACATCCGGCCGAGCATAGTCTCGTACCCTTGCGGCATCACCTGAATGAGATCATCGACCCCTGCGGCGAGAGCAATCTCCTTGACGCGCTCTGGGTGCTCCAGCATATGCTGCCAGTTGCCATAGGCGATATTGTCCGCCGCTGTCGCCTCGTACCGAGCGAATCCCTGCGAGAGAAAAGCAATAGACTTATACAGATGCTCAAGCGACCAATCCCGTACGTCAATACCGTCGAGACGAACGCATCCCTGATCGGGATCATATAGGCGAGCAATCAACTTGACGAGCGTCGATTTTCCAGCGCCGTTCTCTCCCACCAGGGCCACGACTTCTCCCGGCTGAATGTGGAAAGAGATTCCCGACAGGACGGGTCTTTCTGCCCCAGGGTAGGAGAAGGAAACGTCCGTGAGTTCCACCTCGCCACGTCTCGTCGCCGGAACCATGTGGCCGTGGTTCGCCATGCGGGGCGGCAGACGCAGGAAGATTCTGAGATGCGCAACATACCTAGCCTGTTCCATAATATTGCCGATCCCGACGAGAAACCGTTCTAGTGTCACACGCAAGCGCGAACTAACCCCGGCGAACACAGCGATGTCGCCGACTGTTAAGAGACCGTGGGATACTCGCAACGCGACACGTGCAAAAAGAAGATAGAAGCTCACGGTTGTCAACACTGCAAATATGGAGCTGCCAGCAAAATCTCGCCGGTACCGTATGCGGTTACGATTACGCAATTCGACCATGAAGGCGCGGAACTTTGCCAGGAACAATGGGCCGAGCCCGAGCATTTTGGTCTCCGCTACGGACTGTTGGCCGATGAGGTGGGACACGAAGTAGCGTGCCCATCGCCGTTGCGACGATAACGAAGTTTCTTCTGAGTATCGCACCTTCGCTGTGCGCCAGCGAAACAGCAGATATGGGACAGCGAACGGACATACGACCAGGAGTACTAGCGGTTCAAGATATGTGAGGATAGCAACCATCAGAACTACTTGGATAGTATCGGTGGCAACCGTCTGTAATTCTGTTACCAATCGCGCCACCGCGCCAGCTGTGTCCTGTTGGGCCCGATCAATCGTGTCCTGTAGACGACGATCCTCTAGGGAGGCGACATCAAGCGCAGCAGCATGACGAAGTACCTCTGAAGTGATGCTAAGATTCAGATCTTCAGAGAGGCGTTGGAGAAAGAGCTTATTGGCTAGTGGATGCAGCGCCTCAAGTATCGCCAATGCGAATCCTATAAGAAGCCAGGGCAGCAGGGGCTGGAGATTTCCAGTGCTGCTGTGTGAAGCGTGCACCGCGACATTAATCAAACCACGGGCTGCCAAGACGAGCCCAACGGGCAGCAGTCCGCGCAGAAGAACGATGCTGCCCAGTCCAGCGGTCAATCGTGGATTCATTGCCCATGTAGTTTGCAATGCCCAGATGCTGGGACCGAGAAGCCGGACGATGGCTGCTTTGAACGCTGGCTTCACCTTTACATTCACGCGCTTCTCACCTCATTGAGCGATGGACCTGTGCGGCACCGCCGGCGCGACTCAGCATACTGGCCCACCAGCGACCCTTCAACTGTTGTAGTTTGCGCTTGAACCGCGCATATTTGCCTGGATGGTACACGGCCAGGCGAAATGGCAGCGATACCAGCCACCACAGAAAAACCTGGACACGAGAGCAATCGTATACTCCGGCCGCCCACATCTTATTGCCCAACGCGCCTGGCGACGCCTCGATCAACGTGTGACGGTACCCCGCAGAGATGACCTTGAGCCGCCCCTGCTCTCGAACGACCACCGCGGCGACCTCCGGGAATCTGTCTGAGCACTGGAAGAATTCGAGAAACCAGGCCAGCATGTTGACCGAAATCCGTCGGATCTTCTCACGCTCGCGATGTGCGAGGAACTTGTCCCAGTCGAGGGAGCGACTGACTGCGCCGAGAATGTAGTAGAGATCAACGAACGACTTCAACCGGGCCGTCCCCCTCTCTATGTCCTTGAAAGTCGAGATGAGATTGAAAACCACCTCGTACTCGTCGGACAGGACGAAGAAGGACTGCTCACGGAGGACAAAGCTTTGCCGTTGTTGCCAGATGGCCTGGTAGTCAAGCTGGTGTGCAGCATTCGCCGAGAGGAGCCAGTGCAGATCCAACGTGACATCTGATTTCGCAAAATCGAAAGCATGGGTGAAGCGAGTGGTCAGGGCTTTATTGAGTACAACGGTTGACTTCCTGACGTAGCCGCCGCTGTACAGCAGAGGCTCAACCGCCGTCAGACTGTCTCTCTTGACGAGAATGTCCAGATCCGAGAAGGCCCGGTGATCAATACCCCCGAAGAATCGTTCGGCAAGATAGGGTCCCTTGAGTACGATGAACTCTTGGCCGGCCGCCGTCAGAAGTGCGGAGAGTTGCCCTAGCTCCTGTACCAGCAGCTCCTGTTTGGCCTGCTGTCGTAGGGAGAATGTTTCAAGTTGATGCACCCAGCCTCGCGGCAGCAAGGATCGCAAGCCCGACTCATTGAAAAGAGAGAAGACAGAGAACCGCAGACGATGTTGAGTGACAAAGCGCATGAAATCGCCCGCTTGCCTACTCCCAGGCCGTAGGCGGGCCGCTACAGCGACATAGTCCCCATCGAGGAGACGGGAAAGAAGTGCAAGGTTCTGCTGAAAAGAAGGATTCATCATCCAGCAACCGCTTGTTCTTTTTCTCTCTCGCCTTCCTGGGCCATACCTGACAGCGATATCACCTGCCCGGTTCTGGCCGACTCTTCTGCTGCGGCAATGACTGCCAGGCTACGGTAGCCATCGGAGAAGTCCGGGCTGATAGGCCGACGGGCCTGCACGGCAGCCACGAAATGAGCCACTGCGGCCTGATACGAGGGTTCGCGGCTGGGCGCATGCAGCTTATCCAGTAGATATGGGCTATGGATGAGCGAGCGCAGTCCCTGTGTGAGTCGTTTGAAGCGGCCGAGGTCGAGGGTCGGATCGGTGATTTCGACGTTCAGAGAACGATAGCGATCCACCACTAACTTTCCCGCTGTGCCGTAAATTTCAAAACGGTCCTCCTCGACAGCACTCATCGAGAAAAATGACTGCACCAGCAGCCCGTCGGCCAGTCGTAGCTGTACCATCGCGCTGTCGTCTTCGCTATGCTGGGATCGCAGGCTAGCGGATACTTCACGTACGGCCTGTCCAAAAAGGAAATGAACGAGATCTACATGGTGGGAGGCGAGAGCAAGCAGCACACCACCGCCGTTTTGCTGAGTCTGTTGCCGGGCGGGTAAGGCCTGCGCTGCCGAGGAAAATACTGAACGTACGGCGACCAGTTCGCCGAGCCTACCTGACAGGATATGTCGCCGAACGGCTTGATAGAGCGCATTGAACCGGTAGTTAAAGCCGATCATCCCAATCGCACTGGCGCGCTGCCACGCTGCCAGCACCTGCCGGGCCTCACCGAGATTTGTCGCAAGAGGTTTCTCCAAGTAGACGTGTTTCCCCTGTTCCAGTGCTGCCACCGCAGCCTCGGCGTGGAGCGCATGTGGTAAGCAGATGACCACCGCTTCGACATCCGGCATCGTCAGCAGTTCCCGGTAATCGGCCAAGGCTACGGCTCCCGGCGCACGCCTCATGGCCTCTTGCCGCCGTTGCACGTCAGGTTCCGCCAGTGCTACCAGTTCAATATCCGGCAAGCGTGTCAGGATGTTCAGGTGAACTAATTGCGCGATGCGGCCGCAGCCAATGAGCCCAACCTTGGTGGCAGACATCAGTCGCTCTTTCTCCTCAATTCCTCTGTCTCATTCCTCTTCATTCCCATAACCTCACCTGATGGGTGCATCG
>Ga0187893_10012651_pt1 | contig 11923 bp, 10 predicted proteins | sample MA1701074metaG_FD_139574 | JGI IMG/M metagenome (GOLD analysis project Ga0187893, IMG submission 139574) | White microbial mat communities from a basaltic lava cave in the Kipuka Kanohina Cave System on the Island of Hawaii, USA - MA170107-4 metaG ... | reverse complement strand
GCTTGCCGTCGGCGCGCACCTCGACCGGCCAGTAGCACCGCCCGTCGCGGTGCTTCGGGTCGTCCATCAGCACCACGTACTGCACCACGTTGCGCTCGCGCTGCTGGGCGTCGGCCCAGGCCTCGATCTCCGGCAGGTACTTGACGCGCGCCACGACAACGCGCCAGGGTGCGCCGCCGAGGTCGTCCGGCGTCTCGCAGGCGAGCGCGCCCGCGCTGGAGGCGGTCAGGAAGAGGGCAAGGTACGCGCGACGGATTCGCATGCGGCGATAGAGCGCAGGTGGGAGTCGCGCATCCTGACGAACACGTCGCGCGGCGCCTCCTCCAGCCTCGGCAGCTCCGCCTCGAAGCGGCGCACGGCCCACTTCAGGCCCTTGACGAGAAACTCGAGCCTTTCCTTCCTGCCTTCCACTGCGATCGCCTTCTGGAAAAAAGGCCCGGTCTCGTGGCTATGCGGCGTGCCCGAATGGTCTAGCAGCTTGCCGATCAGCGCGCAGTTGCGCGCCTCGCCGGCCTGCACCCGGCGCATCGTTCTCCAGGCCTCGCTCGCGCGCGCATGCTCGTCCATGAACACGACCAGCGCTTTCGCGCCGTCGCGCTCGGCCTCGAGCATCTCGTTCAGGAAGTCAGTGTAGCTTGACGTACTCGTACTCCACCGGCAGGTTGTTGATGCCGCGGTCGGGCGGCGCGATCCAGCCGGCCATCTTGCCGGGCTCGGCGACCTGCTTCATGAGCGAGTGCACGAACACCTGGTCGTCGCCGTTCGGGATCCAGTCCTTCAGCCGGCTTTCGTAGGCGTCCTTGTCGATGGCCTTGCCGGCCGGATCGACCGTCCTGCCGGCCCAGGTCCCGATCGAGCGTCGGAAGCGCGAGGAGGGCAGCTTTAGCAGCAAGTCCTTGTGGCCGGCGCGCTCGATGGCGCGGTTCCAGCGCCTCAGGCCGATCTCGCAATCCTTGATATAGGACTCGCGCATCACTTCGTTCAACGCATTCAGCATCGGAACCTTCTCGACGCCCTCGGGGGTCGGCAGCGCCAGGGTCTGCTCTCTCAACACATGGTCTTCATAACCGGATTCGTCCGGGCGGCCCTTCAAGCCGTTGGCAAAGTTAGCCGCCGAGTTGGACGAGATCTCCGAGCCGAACAGGTCGAGCGAGGACGAGCACCAGAAATTCAGGTACTTCTGCAGCAGCGGCAGGTCGACGGCGCCGGCCAGGCGGATCTTCGCCGGATCGTCGCTGCCGATCTCCTTCATCACCTCGAGCGTGCGCTTGACGACCCGGCCGAGGCCGGTCTCGCCGACGAACATGTGGTGCGCTTCCTCGGTGAGCATGAAGCGGCAGGTGCGCGAGAGCGGATCGAACGCGCTCTCGGCAAGGCTCTTCAGCTGGTACTTGCCGTCGCGGTCGGTGAAGTAGGTGAAGCAGAAAAGCGAAAGCCAGTCCGAGATCGGCTCGTTGAACGTGGTGAGGATGCGCGGCTTGTCGGCATCGCCCGAGTGGCGCGCGAGCAGCTCCTCGGCTTCCTCGCGGCCGTCACGGCCGAAGTAGGCGTGCAGCAGGTACACCATCGCCCAGAGGTGACGGCCTTCCTCGACGTTGATCTGGAAGAGGTTCCGCAGGTCGTAGAGGGAAGGGCAGGTATGGCCGAGCAGGCGCTGCTGCTCCACCGACGCGGGCTCGGTGTCGCCCTGCGTGACGATCAGGCGCCGCAAGGTCGAGCGGTATTCGCCCGGCACCTGCTGCCAGGCCGGCTCGCCCATCTGGTCGCCGAAGCCGATGGTGCGGTCGGCCACCGCGTCGGCGAGAAAGATTCCCCAGCGGTAGTCGGGCATCTTGACCGCGCCGTACTGCGCCCAGCCGTCGGCGTCGACCGACACGGCGGTGCGCAGGTAGACGTCGTTCGCCTGGAAGTCGGTCGGCCCCATCTCGCGCCACCAGTCGAGGAACTTCGGCTGCCAGTGCTCGAGCGCGCGCTGCAGCGTGCGGTCGTTCACCAGGTTGACGTTGTTGGGGATCTTCTCGGAATAGTTGATGCTGCTCATGAGGCTAGACTCTTTCCCAGTTGAATTTCGCTTTTGCACCCGTCCCGTATACCTTGAGCGCGCCTTGCTCGCCAACGGCATTCGGCCGGGTGAAGATCCAGTTCTGCCACGCCGACAGGCGCCCGAAGACGCGCGTCAGCATCGTCTCCCGGCCGGCGAAGCGCAGCGACGCCTCCATGCCGGTGAGCGCGTCGGGCGAGAGGCTGACGCGCTCCTCGATCGCGATGCGCACCTCGTCCTCCCAGTCCAGGTCGTCCGGCGTCGCGGTTACCAGGCCGAGCCGGTTCGCGTCTTTCGAGGAAATCGCTTTCCCCCGGGGGAATTCGGGAACCGCCCCGCAAAACCTCGTCGACAGCCTCGATTCCCCGTTCGCCATCGGGTAGGCGCCGAAGTTGAGGTTCGACAGCGCGATTTCCGGGCAGTTCTCCTCCGCGTCCAGCATGTAGCTGCGGTCGGCGGCGAGCGCGAGCTCGAACAGCGTGCCGGCAAAGCACGAGCCGGGCTCGATCACGGCGAAGATCGAGCGCGAGGACACGTCCAGCCTGGAGAGCGTGCGCCGCAGGTAGCCGAGCGTCTCCCTCACGAACCACTCCTCGGCGTTCTTCTCCAGGAGCGCATCCAGGGCGAGGCAATCCTCGATGCTCCCCTTCGTCTTGAGTATCCACAACCCGGTGTCGAGATGGTTGTGGCGCAAGTCGAGAATCGTGTGGTCGAGCTCGCGCGCGAGTTGCAGCGGGTACCAGGTGGCGGCCTTCTGCACCTGGAGATCTTCCCTGGCCGGGCCTTTGATTTCGATTTCCGCCGTTCTTTCGGTCTCGTTCACTTTCAGCGTGACGAGCTTTTGAACGAGAGGCGTCAAGGCGACTCCCTGGCCGCCCGGCCGGTCCGAGCCCTTCGCCAGCTCGAGCGCGCGGTTCTGCACGAACTCGGCGAACTGCTGCGGCTTGGCGACGTGGTCGATGAGGCCCCAGCGCTGCGCGCGGTCGGCGCGCACGCCCTCGGCGGTGGTGCAGAAAACGTCCGCCCGGTCGCGCCTGACCTTCCTCTTGTCGACGATGCGGGTGAGGCCGCCGGTGCCCGGCAGCACGCCCAGCAACGGCACCTCGGGCAGCGAAACGGTGGAGGAACGGTCGTCGATCATGGCGATCTCGTCGCAGGCGAGAGCGAGCTCGTAGCCGCCGCCTGCGGTGGTGCCGTTCAGCGCGGCGATGAACTTGAGCCCCGAGCGCGCGCTCGCGTCCTCGATGCCGTTGCGCGTCTCGTTGGTGAACTTGCAGAAGTTGACCTTGGTGGAGTGGCTGCTGTGGCCGAGCATGTAGATGTTGGCGCCCGAGCAGAACATGCGGCTCTTGCCGCTGGTGATGACGACCGCCTTCACCTCCGGGTGCTCGAAGCGGATGCGGTTCAGCGCGTCGGCGAGCTCGATGTCGACGCCGAGGTCGTAGGAATTGAGCTTGAGCTTGTAGCCCGGCTCGATGCCCTTGTCCTCGTCGATGTCCAGCGTCAGCGTGGCGATCGGGCCCTCGCAGGCGAGCTTCCAGTGGTGGTAGCGGTCGGGAGCGGTGTCGAAGCGGATCATGTCGTGACCTTGCCCTTCAGTTCTTCCAGCACGGCCTTGACCGACCGGCCGGAGGTGTCGATGGTGGCGTCGGCGCGCGAGTAGAGGCGGTCGCGCTCGGCCAGGAGCTTGCGGATCTCGTCCAGCGCCGCGCGCCTGCCTTTGAACGGGCGCATGTCGCCCTGCGCGATGACGCGGTTCATGTGATCTTCCGGTTTCGCCTTCAGCCAGACGGTGCGGCAGTGCTCGCGCAGCAGCCGGTACGAGTCGGGGTCGGTGACGATGCTGCCGCCGGTGGCGATGACCGCCGACTCCTGGGAACGCAGCACGCGCTCGAGCGCGCGCCGCTCGAAGCGGCGGAACGCCTCCTGCCCGTACATCGCGAACACCTCGCCGAGCTTCGCGCCGGCCTCGCGCTCGACCTCGCGGTCGAGCTCGACGAAGGGCGCGCCGAGCGCGCCCGCCAGCCGCTCGCCGAGCGTGGACTTGCCCGCGCCGCGCAGGCCGAGCAGCGCGACGCGCCGCGGCGCGCCGGCCGCCTCGTCGCGCACCAGGGACTCGACCGGCACGCTCATCGCGCGGGCGAGCTTGCGCAGCAGCAGGATCGAGATGTTGCCCTGGCCCGCCTCGAGCTGCGCGAGGTAGCGCTCCGACACGCCCGAGGTGGCGGCGAGCACCTTGCGCGTGCGGCCGCGCTCGGCGCGCCAGGCGCGCACGCGCTCGCCGAGGCGGGCGAGAAAGGCGGCTTCCTGCTGGGCGTTCGAGGTGGGCGCGTTCACGGGGAAAAGGTGGGGTGGATGAAGTAGAAGAAGTAGAAAGCAGGATGAAGTAAAATGCTTGACTGGCATTGTAAGCTGCAATATAGTGTGTGTCAACCCATGAAACTCACCCTGCTCGTCGGCACCATGACCGGCACCGCGCAGCTCGTCGCGCAGGAGCTCGAGCTGGCCTGGGAAGGCGATGATCTGCAGGTGGAAACCCTGATGATGGACAAGCTCGACAGCGCCGTCTTCGCGCGCGAGGGCGTGTTCCTCGTAGTCACCTCCACCTACGGCCAGGGCGACGTGCCCGACAACGCCAAGAACCTCTACGAGGACCTCAAGGCCAAGCGGCCCGATCTGTCGCGCGTGCGGTACGGCGTCTTCGGGCTGGGCGACCGTACGTACGCGGAAACCTTCAACTTCGGCGGCAAGCGCTTCGACGACATCCTCGGCGAGCTCGGCGCGCGCCGGATCGGCGAGCGCGTGCAGCACGATGCCTCTTCGGGCGTGCTGCCCGAGGAGATGGCGGAGGAGTGGGGCGCGGGCTGGCTTGCGCTTGCCAGGGAAAATCAGGGACAGACCACGATTTCCGAGTCCTGAAAAACGTGGTCTGTCCCTGTTTTCGGGCATAGCTGAGGGACAATAGGAGGAGATCATGGAGCCGGTCGTCAAGGTGCCGCCGATGCTGAACGTTGCCGCGGAGTACGTCGACGGCGCGGTGGCTGCGGGACACGCCGAGCGCGTCGCCTACCTCTACGAGGGCGAGCGCATCAGCTACGGCGAGCTGCAGAAACGCGTCAACCAGGCGGGCAATGCGCTCGCCGCGCTCGGCGTCGAGATCGAGCAGCGCGTCGCGGTGCTGCTGCCCAACCGCCCGGAGTTCGTCACCGCGTTCTTCGGCGCGATCAAGATCGGCGCGGTGCCGGCCGCGATCAGCTTCGCCGTGCAGCCCGCGGAGCACGCCGCGCTGATCGCCGACAGCCGGGCGCGCGCGATCGTGACCACCGCCGCGCTCTGGGGGCCGCTGCGCGAGCGCCGCGCCGAGTTTCCGTACCTGCGCCATGTGCTCATCGTCGGCGGCGGCGAGATGCGCGCGGGCGAGCACGATTTCGGCGCGCTCGCGGCGGCGGCATCGCCTCGCCTCGAGGCGGTGCCGACGAGCGCCGCCGATGCCGCGCTCTGGCTGCATACCTCGGGCAGCACCGGAACGCCGAAATGGGCCGTGCACCTGCACAAGGACCTGCCTTACGCCGAGCGCCTCTACGCCGCGCCCTACGTCCAGCTGAAGCCGGGCGACGTCATCGTCTGCGGCAGCCCGTGCTTCCATGCCTATCCGCTCGGCTTTGCGACCTATTTCTCCATGAAGGCGGGCGCCACGTACGTCCTCAACCCGGCGCGCAGCACGCCCGCGCTGATGTTCCAGCTGGTGCGCGAGCACAAGGCGACCGTGTTCGTGGGCGTGCCGACGCTCTATGCGCAGATGCTGCACGCCGCGGAAGCCGGGGAGAAGGCCGACTTCTCGAGCGTGCGCCTGTGCCTCGCGGCCGCCGAGCCGCTCCCGCCCGATCTCTACAAGCGCTGGAAGGAGCGCTTCGGCGTCGAGATCCTCGACGGCATCGGCACGACGGAAGCGCTGCACATCTTCATCAGCAACAAGGCGGGCGAGGCGCGCCCGGGCAGCACCGGCCGCGCCGTGCCGGGCTACAAGGTGCGCCTCGTGGACGAGAAAGGTACGGACGTGCCGCAAGGCGAGGTCGGCGATCTCGTCATCAGCGGGGGCAGCGTCTTCGCCGGCTACTGGCGCCGGCCGGAGGTGAACGCGCGCGTGCTGCGCGGCGAGTGGTACTACACGGGCGACAAGTACCGGCAGGACGCCGACGGCTACTACTGGTACATGGGCCGCGCCGACGACCTCCTGCGCGTGAGCGGGCACTGGGTCTCGCCCGCCGAGGTGGAAGCGGCGCTGATCAGCCATCCGGCGGTGCTCGAAGCCGCGGTCGTGGGCAAGGAAGACAACGACAAGCTCGTCAAGCCGCAGGCGTTCATCGTGCTGCGCGACGCGAAGCAGGCGTCCGACGCGCTGGTCGCCGAGCTGAAGTCGCACGTGAAGGCGACCATCGCGCCCTACCAGTACCCGCGCTGGATCGAATTCCGCGACAGCCTGCCCAAGACCGCCACCGGCAAGATCCAGCGCTTCAAGCTGCGCGCCTAGGCCGGCTGGGCGGAAGCGGGCGGGAACCGCCACCACCGGCACCCCCATCACCGGCATCACCATCACCACGGGCATCACCATCACTTGCACCGCCACTGGCCGCGCGTCATTTTCTACTCGGCGCCGCTGGTCGTGCCGCGCGTCGTGTACGCGCCGCCGCCGGCGCCCGTGACCTACATCGAGCAGCCGCAGGCGCAGCCGGAGTCGCAGGCCTGGTGGTATTACTGCCACGAGGCGCAGGCATACTACCCGCATGTGCAGACCTGCCCGGGCGGGTGGCAGCGCGTCGCTCCGCAGCCCGCTCCCCGCTAGTCTCTTGTTCGCCGCGGCGCTCGTCGCGGCGCTGCTGCTTCCGATCGCCGCGCCGGCCGCCGAGCCGCGCTTTTCCTTCGCCGGCACGCCCGGCAAGCTGCCGAAGGACGTGGTGCCGAAGCACTACGTGCTGCGCATCGAGCCCGCGCCGGACAACCTGCGCTTCACCGGGCGCGCCGAGATCGAGATCGAAGTGGCGCGGCCGGTCGGCGCGATCGTTCTGAATGCGTCCGGGTTGAGCTTTGATTCGGTTCGTCTGACGGGAAGTTCCGAGAGCAAAACCCTGAGGCCCCAGTTCAATCGCGCCGAGGAGACAGTGACGCTGACGCCGGAGACGGGGCCGATCGCCGCGGGCGCCTACCGGCTTGCGATCGACTACGCCGGCGGCATCGGCCGCTTCCCGCAGGGCTTCTACCGGATCGACTACAAGCTCGAGGAGGGCGGGCGCCTCGTGGACAAGGTGATGCTCGCGACGCAGATGGAGCCGGTGCACGCGCGCAAGCTCTTCCCCGGCTGGGACGAGCCCGCGTTCCGTGCGACGTTCGAGATGAGCGTGGTGGTGGGAAGCGATCTGACTGCGGTTTCGAACATGCCCGTCGCCGCTCAATCGGCTCTTGCAATGAGCCGGAAAGAGGTCAAGTTCGCGCGCTCGGTGTCGATGCCGACCTACCTGGTCGCGCTCTTCATCGGCGAGATGGACCGGATCGAGGACAGCGTCGACGGCGTCGCGCTCGCGATCTACGCCGCGAAGGGCAGGGCGGAGAAGGCGCGCTACGCGATGGAGGCCACGAAGCAGATCCTGCGCTACTTCAGCGAGTACTTCGACACGCCCTACGCGCTGCCCAAGCTCGACCAGATCGCGCTGCCCGGCGGCATCGGCGGGGCGATGGAGAACTGGGGCGCGATCGCCTACAACGAGGGCCGGATTCTGGTCGACCCGGCCGGCGCGCCGCTGCGCCAGCGGCAGGGCGCCTACACGATCATCGCGCACGAGCTCGCGCACCAGTGGTTCGGCAACCTCGTGACGATGGCCTGGTGGGACAACCTGTGGCTGAACGAGGGCTTCGCGCAGTGGATGCAGTACAAGGCCGCCGGCCGCTTCCACCCGGAGTGGGGCATGCGCGAGCGCGGCGGGCTCTGGCGCCAGACCGCGATGTCGGACGATGCGCGGCGTACCACGCGCCCGATCCAGGCGCCGGTCGAGAACGACGCGCGCGCGATGGACATCTTCGACGCGATCACGTACTCGAAGGGCGAGGCTTTCATCGCCATGCTCGAAGGCTATCTCGGCGAGGATGCCTTCCGCGACGGCATCCGCCGCTACATGAAGGCGCACGCGTTCTCCAACACCACGACCGCGGACCTGTGGCACCACCTGTCGGCGGCCTCGGGGCGCGACGTGACGGCGATGGCCGGGCCCTGGACGACGCAGCCAGGCCTGCCGCTCGTGCATGTCGACAATCGCTGCGAGAACGGACAGGCAGTCGTCACGCTCCGGCAGGAGCGCTTCACGCTCAATTATCCGGAGGCGCTGAAGCTTCTCTGGCAGGTGCCCGTGACGCTGCTCGACTCCGCGGGCACGCGCGCCACCGCGCTGCTCCGCGGCGGCGCGCCGCACGAGGTGCGCCTGTCGCGCTGCGGGCCGGTGCTCGCCAACGTCGGTTATCTCGGCTACTTCCGCGTCCAGTACGACGAGCGCAGCTTCGAGGCGATCGCGCGCGCGCTCGACACGCTCCCCGCGCCGGAGCGCTTCCGCTTCCTCGCCGACAGCTGGGCGCTGGTGATCGCGGGCCGGCTGGACGCCGGCCGCTACCTCGGCCTCGTCGAGCGGCTCGGCGGCGAGCTGGACGCGACGGTGTGGGAGCAGGCGCTCGGCACGCTGCGTTTTCTGCGCGAGATGATCGACGATCCCCGCGTCGGCGCCGCCTACGACAGGCGCATCGTCGCGCTGCTGCGCGCGCCGTTCGCGCGCCTCGGCTGGGACGCGGCGCCGGAGGAGAGCGGCGAGCGGGCGGCGCTGCGCGGCTCGCTGATCACCGCGCTCGGCCGCGCCGGCGACGCCGAGGTGATCGCCGAAGCGCGGGCGCGCTTCGCGGCGCGCGCCGCGCGGCCGGTCGACCGATCGATCCGCGCCGCCGTCCTGAACACGGTCGGGCGCCATGCGGACGAGGCGGCGTACGAAGCGCTGGTCGCGGACTGGCGCCGCGCGACGCAGGCCGACCAGCGCTGGGAGCTGCAGAATGCGCTGCGGCAGCCCGCCGACTGGACGCTGGCGCGGCGCTGGATGGAGTTCGCGCTGAAAACCAGCGAGCTCGCGCCCGGCGACGCGGTCTACCAGGTGCATCGCACCAGCGCCGACAGCGGCCACAGCGCGCTCGTCTGGGACTTCGTGCGCGCCAACCTCCCGGCGATCTTCGCCAAGGCTTCGCCGCGCGGGCGCGCGTTCGTGCTGTCCGATGCCGCGCAGCCGTTCGCAGACGAGAAGGTCGCCGACGAGCTGATCGCGCTCACGCAGGCGCGCCTGCCCCGGGAGGCGCGCTACCAGGCGGAGAAGACCGCCGACCTGATCCGGCTGAAGGCGCAGGTGAAGGCGCGCGAGGCGGCGCGCATCGCGCGCTGGGCGGCCGGCGACTAGTGCTTCAGGCAGATCTTGCCGAAGTGCGCGCCGCTCTTCAGGTAGGCGAGCGCCTCCTTTAGCGCCTCGAACTCGAAGATCCTGTCGAGCACTGGCTTGAGCTTGTGCTGGCCGATCGCGTGCATCATCGCCTCGAATCCGTCGCGGTTGCCGATGGTGATACCCTGCAGGCGCACCTGGCGCGTCACGACCAGACCGAGCGGCGCCGCGAGATTGCCGCCGGAGAGCACGCCGATCATCGAGAGCGTGCCCCCGGGGCGGATGCAGCGCAGCGCCTGCGGCAGCGTCTTCTCGCCGCCGAGCTCGAGGATGTGGTCGTAGCCCGCGCCGCCGGTGATGTCGCGCGTCGCCTTGTACCACTCGGGCACCTGCACGTAGTTGATCGTCGCGTCCGCGCCCAGGGCCTTCACTTTCTGGATCTTCTCGTCGGACGAGGAGATGACCGTGACATGCGCGCCGAGAAGCTTCGCGAACTGCAGCGCGAAGAGCGCGACGCCGCCCGTGCCCTGCACCAGCACGCGCGAGCCCGGCCCGAGCGTGTCGTGCGTCACCAGCGCGCTCCACGCGGTGAGAGCGGCGCAGGGGAGCGCCGCGGCCTCCTCCCAGGAAAGGTGCGCCGGGAACTTCGTCACGCCGCCCTCGGGCAGCACCATGTACTCCTGCATCGTGCCGTCGACCGGCCCGCCGAGCGAGCGCGAGAGCCGCTCCGGGGTCGGCGGGCCCGAGATCCAGGCCTGCGCGAAGTTGGGGCAGACGCGGTCGCCGGGCTTGACGCGGCCGACGCCGGCGCCGGTCTCGATCACCTCGCCGGCGCCGTCCGAGAGCATGACGAGCGGCAGCTCGCCGGTGTGCGAGCCGTAGCCGCGGCTCGGCACGACCAGGTCGCGGTAGTTGACCGAGGAGGCCTTCATTCTGAGCAGCACCTGGCCGGGGCCCGGCTTGGGGTCGGGCCGGGTGGCGAGCTTCAGGTTGTCGATGCCCCAATCGTCCTGGATCTGGAAGACTTTCATGGCCCAATTGTAGTAAAGTGCTAATTGTTTGGGTCCCAAACAATCTGACTGACCTGTCATGGCGGCCGTCCCCGAGCGGGTGCACCAGAAACTCTGCGTCAACGGCGAGGAGTCGCTGGTCTCGTACGCCCCCTACAAGACCCTCCTCGAGGTCCTGCGCGAGGACCTGAACCTCACCGGCACCAAGCACGGCTGCGAGCTCGGCGAATGCGGCGCCTGCACGGTGCTCCTCGAGGGCGCGCCGGTGCTTTCCTGCCTGACCCTCGCGCTCGAGTGCGAAGGCCGGCGCATCGAGACCATCGAGGGCCTCGCGCGCGGCCCGGAGCTTCACCCGCTGCAGGCCGCCTTCACCGACCTCGGCGGCTCCCAGTGCGGCTACTGCACTCCCGGGGTGATCATGACCGCCAAGGGTCTTCTCGACCGGAACCCGGACCCGAGCAGGGAACAAATCAAGGAAGCCACCTCGGGCAACCTGTGCCGCTGCACCGGCTACCTGCAGATCACGGAAGCCATCGAGCGCGCCGCGGCCGAGCTGCGGGCGGAGCGCAAGTGAAGAAGACCCGCCTCGAGGTCGTCGGCAAGGCGCGCCGCCGGGTCGACGGCCGCGCCAAGGTGACCGGCGCGCTGCGCTTCGCGGACGACCTCTCGGCCCCGCGCATGCTCCATTGCAAGCTGCTGCGCTCGCCGCACCCGCACGCGCTCGTCGAGTCGATCGACACCTCGAAGGCCAAGAAGCACCCGGGCGTGCACCTGGTCATGACGAAGAAGGACTTCCCGGTGCCTTTCGGCATCATGCCGGTTTCGATCGACGAGTTCCCGCTCACCGACCATGCGCGCCACGTCGGCGATCCCGTTGCCGCCGTCATTGCGGTCGACGAGCAGACGGCAGACGAGGCTCTGGGTTTTATCCAGGTTCGCTATTCCCCGTTGAAGACGATCTCGGACCCTGAGGAAGCGCTAAACAACCCCGAGCCCAGAATCCACGACTACGGCGAGCGCGGCAACATCCATCGCAACCAGTCCTACGAATTCGGCGACGTGGAAGATGCGCTGGCGAAGTCGGACCACGTCTTCGAGGACGTCTTCTTCTACCAAGGCAACACGCACCTGCCGATGGAGGAGCAGGCGACTCTCGCGACCGTGGAGGGCGACGGCAAGCTCCTGGTCAGCTCGAGCACGCAGAACCCGCACTACCTGCACCGGCAGCTCGCGCGCGTGCTGCAGGTCCCGGCCTCGCGCGTGCGCGTGATCGCCACGCCGAACGGCGGCGGCTTCGGCGGCAAGTGCGATCCGGCCAACCACGAGATGGTGGTCGCCAAGGCCGCGCTGGTCCTCGGCCGGCCGGTGAAGATCTGCCTCACGCGCGAGGAAGTGTTCTACCAGCACCGCGGCCG
>Ga0187893_10012650_pt1 | contig 11924 bp, 9 predicted proteins | sample MA1701074metaG_FD_139574 | JGI IMG/M metagenome (GOLD analysis project Ga0187893, IMG submission 139574) | White microbial mat communities from a basaltic lava cave in the Kipuka Kanohina Cave System on the Island of Hawaii, USA - MA170107-4 metaG ... | reverse complement strand
TATCAACTGAGCCGCCGGCTGTCATTGATTGCGAGTTCCGGCACCGACAGCGCACTCGATCTCGTCTACAGCATCGCGTTCGATTGAGCGTTTCGTCACGGCGACGACCGGCGCAACGCCTTATGCAGACCTCAACGTGATCTGAAGTGGCGTCTTATGGCGCCGTGCACGTGTAATTGGCCGCCAGCTTCGCGGCTGCGGCGTCGTTCGCGGGTCCGGTATAGCGCGGGTAGCGTGGGTATTGGCACAGAGGCCGGCTGAATAGGACCGTACCGGCAACCGATTTCGTGGCGGTGAGGGTCGCCGGCGCCGTGTTCCGGTCAACCCACTCGTCGATCGCGGCGAGCAGATCCACCTCGTCAGCGCCCGGGGCCGCCTACGCAATGGTTGACGCCCGGTGCGAGGTAGTACCGAACGAACTCGTCGGTTGCGGGCTGTCCGCCAAGCGCGGCAATCACACGTTGGTAGTACTCGGTCGTGGCGAGGTCGCTGACGGCAGCATCGTTCAAGCCATGCCACAGAATCAGTTTGCCGCCGCCGTTCTTGAATGGCCTGAGGTCCGTGTCCGAGGCGTCGTTCAACGCCGCCAGCCGATCGAGCGCCACGCGGTCCTGGTCCCATGGCACATATGCCAACGAGTCCGCGACGGGGTTGCGCGCGAGGTAGTTCTTGACCGTGGTGTCTTGAAACAGATATTGGCCCGCGACCCTGACGTTGCCAGCGCCAGTCACCCATGCAGGCCACGCCGCCGGATCATCCTCGTTGCCTCTGAGGGCCCAGCCGGCGTTGCGGTATGTCCCGTTGGCGAACACCGCGGGGGTGGTCCAGGAGTTCACCACCGCCAACTGCGCATCGGACAGGCAAGCGTCCCCGCTGTCGGCACCGCCGGGGCAGCGTAGCGACTGCGGATTGAATGCCGCGGCCGTGCAGGCCGCAGGATTCGAGATCACGCCGTCGATGATGCCGTCCTTGTCATCGCACGCATTGCGGACCGCCCTTGACAGCGTCGCCAGTTTGGCCGCCGTGAACTGCCCACCCGGTGCGCGACTGCCCTGGCCGTTCGATTGAATGCGCCCATGACGCCCGCCCAGTTGTACGCCGGCGCCATGGCCACAATGCCGTCGAATAGATCGGCGTGGCGCTGCGCGTTAATCAGCGCTTCCCGCCCACCGTTCGAGCAGCCCTCGAAATAGGAGCGGCTGGGTGCCCTGCCGTAAACCGTCTTGATCATCTCGAGGGCCGGAGACAACACGGTGGGCACCGACAGGCTGCCGAACAGGCTGGCGGCGTAGGCGTCGTTCAGCGCGAAGGACGCGTCGAGAGGGTTGCCTTGATGGCCGGAGTCGCTGGCGATCGTGATGAATCCTTTTTGCAGGGCGTTGACGGACGCCGGGACAATCAAACCGTTGTAGCCCCCGCCCCCCATGTAATGCAGCTTGCCGATCCAGGTGTCCGGCATCCGCATCTCGAAGTTGAGGCTCGGTTCGACCTTCGCGGTTACGTTGCAGTAAGTCGGAACGGCAGCGCTGGCCGCGATCACTGCTGCGGCGGTCACCGTAGCTCCGGCAATCTTCTTGCCTTGCAGGGTGGCGCACGCCTGCCGGGCATCGACGCCAGGCGCTGCGGGTGCGCCGGCGTTGCCGCCACCGCATCCCCGCAGAAATGCCGTGGCCGCCACGATGGCGAGCGCGGCTATCTGTGTTCGTCGCGGGTTTTTCATGGGGCGACACCGTTGAATTGCGGTTGGCTGTGAACGATCAACGTCTGAGACCAGGTTGCTCTGGTGACGCACCGTCAGGCCGGCACAGCCTTGCGCGAGAACATCAGCGGCCAGCGCGGTTGACTGTCCGGCTGCCGCCAGAGCAGATCCGGTGCCCGCGGGTCCCGCTCGAACCAGGGTTGCGCGGGAAACGTTACGCCGTCGTGTTCGCGGAACTCGATAATTCTCAGACCGGCTCGCAGCACTGCGCCGAAGACGCCTTGCAGACTGTGGATGTAGCTGACTGTCGTCGTGCGCTCGCTGGAGTCGGTGGCATCATCCGAAGTGACACTGCAAGTGAAGGAGCGTCCGGTCGCGAACGTCGGGCAACGCTTCCAGATCGATCGGCGTGAGCGTTGATCCGCCGGCCCTGAATCCGTCAACGTCATAGAAACCACCACCAAGATGGAGGTTCGTCCACGTATCCCACGTGCGCCGATTGATGTCGAAGGCTTGCGCAGCGTCCATCGCGGCAGCCTAGCGGAGCTTTGCCTAGGCGTCATGTCGGCCAGGCGTTGAAGTTCGCAGATTGTTGATATTCGCTGGGTTGCTTCGCAACCCGCACCCACCCCTGTGTCAAGACGTCCGATGTAGCTCAGGGAATTCGAATTCGCCCGCTCTGGAAAGCGGAGTACGGAGCGAGGGCATTGATCTTCGAGATGGATCCGGAGACCTACTTCGAAGAGCTGGACCACCATGATTCCGGACCGGAAGAAGTTTTCGTTGTGTCCGGAATATTCAATGACGGGGTGCGCGACTACCCGGCAGGGACATTCATCCACGCGCCCAAAGGGTTCTCGCATGTTTCCAGGTCTACTACCGGGTGCACACTCTCTTCGTGTTCTACCCTGACGGCTGGAGCGCGGTGTGCACCTGTGGCGACTCAGGCTTCGCGCTTCCCGGGCCGAGGTAACTCGGGTCAAGTAGGCTTGGCCGATCGTGCTGGAATGGACGGCATCAACTGGTTTGCGCGTCACGGAAACACGCTCCCGCACGCGATCTGCGGCCCGTCGCGGTGTCGAAAGCAGGTGCGCGAGGTTACCCAACCGAAGCACACCGTTCGGCGGGGCCCGTCGGCAGCCGTCTGGTCCGAGATGACGCGTTCGACGCCCGCGCAGGCGCACGTTCGGTAAGCACTTGCCATCGCACCGCCGCTCGCGCACTCGTGATACAGAAACAGCCATGCCGCGACGAGCATCAGCGTGAACGTCGCGAATGCGGCAATCGATCGACGTCTACGCATCAGTAATGATGACTTCAACAGCCGGACGGATGTTGCGAGCGAACTCCCTGATACGCGTCATCGTCGGCCAGAAGGTCCAGTCGGCCGGGCGTTAGCTCGGCAAACGGAGAACGCGCCGACTCACCAGCGATCGATGGGTGGGACGCTATCTTTCGGAACCGCGCGCTCGCTGGATGCGCGCTTCAAGCTCCGGTGGAACCGGCATGCGCTTGAACGGGCTGACATTCGAGCCGCCGGTGTTTCCTTCCGGCACGAGCCCAATTGCGGTTTTCGCGGCAGCGCCACCAATGCGAAGCAGCTGTCCGAAGCATTCTCCGGAGTTACGTTGCCTGACGCCCCACAAGAACATGCGCCAGTGAACACGAACATGCTCGACCGTTGATGCCTGGCCGAGCACGTGCGCGCGCTCCAGATGCGCAAACGCAGTGTCGGCGTGGCCTTTAGCTTCGACGTCCGCTGCGGCCAGAAGCTCGGCTCCAACGTGCGGGCGAATGTTGCGAGCGAACTTGCTCATGCGCGAACTCCTTGTGACCTGCCGAAACTCATGCCTGGACGTCGAACGCGGAAAAATGAATCGCGAGGTGCATGGCATGCGCGTGTTCGTACTCGGACCTCGTCAATTCCCCATACGCGAAATGAGGGCGCAGCGCCTGCTTTCCGCCTCGAAAGTCCTGAACGGCGCGCTGCACGCGCACCATGGCCAACGCTGTATCGCTGGTCGCGTCGATGGATGGAGCACCTGGAATCTGTTCGGTGAGGTCATGGGTCATACGTCCGCGCCAGGAAAACGCGCCGAAGGCGGCCTTGCCAATCGTGTGCTGAAAGAAGGGCGACTTGGGTTGAGGGAATCCGGTCATGGAGTATTCGATGCTCTGCGCGCAATGGATCAACGTCTGTGGCCATGTCCAGACAGTGCCACGCTTCAGGACGATCGCCTTCGTCAGACGGTCCGCTTCCTGGAGCGCGTTATCCAGCGACGTGAATGACAATTGACGATCAATCGTGGAAGCGTCCGCGCAGCCGGAATTCCCCACCGCGAGCAACCCTGCGGCAGCCGCGCCGGATGCGGACACAAGGAACTTTCTACGAGAGGACTCGTGCTGGATGGTCACTGTCTTCCTCCGACGAGGTACTGGGATTGCGGCTTCGCGGGAATGACACTACCAGCGATTGAACATCACGCCGCCGCAGGCCTTTTTACCCGAAACCACGCCGCGTATAGCGCTGGAAGGAAGAGCAGCGTCAGCACGGTCGCGATGACGAGTCCGCCCATGATCGCGATTGCCATCGGGCCCCAGAACACACTCCGCGAGAGCGGAATCATCGCCAGCACCGCGGCGGCGGCGGTCAGCATGATCGGCCGGCACCGCCGCACGGCGGCTTCGACGATCGCGGTCCACCGATCGACGCCCGACTCTTCGTCGCGCTCGATCTGGTCGATCAGGATCACCGAGTTGCGGATGATCATGCCGATCAGCGCGATCACGCCCAATTGCGCGACGAACCCGAACGGCGCCTGCCACACGAGCAGCGCCGCCGCCGCGCCGATGAATCCGAGCGGGCCGGTCAGAAACACGAGCACGCTGCGCGAGAAACTGTGCAACTGAAGCATCAGCAGCGTGAAGATGATGAACATCGCCAGCGGCAGATTGGCGGCGATCGCCTTGCCCGCCTTGTCGCTTTCTTCCGCCGCACCGGCGGTGACGACGCGGTAACCGGGCGGAAGATCTGCGCGAATCTTCGCCATCGCCGGTGCGTTGAATACCTGCGCCGTCACGGTCGGTCCCTGGATTCCGTCCTTGACTTCGCTTTGCACGGTGATTGCGTAGTTGCGGTTCTGGCGCCAGATGACCCCTGGTTCCCACCCGAACTCGGCCCGCACGAGTTGCGAGAGCGGGACATAGCGACCCGACGCGGTCGGCATGTTGGCATCCGCCAGTCGCGACATTGCCGCGCGTTCGTCGGCGGGCTGGCGCAGCACGATGTCGATGGCCTCGTCGCCGTCGCGAAACTGGCCGACCGTTGAGCCGGACAGAACCGTTTGCGCCGCCCGCGCGATCGACTGCGACGACACGCCCAGCGCACGCGCCTTGTCCTGATCGAGCGCGAGGCGCAGCGCCTTGACGTTTTCGTTCCAGTTGTCGTTGGCGCCGATCGTGTTGCTGTTCGCACGCAACACCTCCTTCACACGATCCGCGATCCGGCGCACCACGTTTTGGTCTTCGCCTTCGACGCGAAACTGCACCGGATATGGCACCGGCGGGCCGTTTGGGAGCAGCTTCACGCGCCCGCGCACGTTCGGAAAATCGTCGCGGAAGAGTTGCAGCGCCGCCAGCCGCAGCGCGATGCGGTCCTGCACCGATTTGGTCGCGATGATGTACTGCGCAAGATTGCTCTGCTGAAACTGCTGGTCCTGCGGCAGATAAAAACGCGGGCTGCCGGTGCCGACATAGCCGGCGTAGTACTCGACCTCGGTTTTTTTCTGCAACCACGTTTCGAACCTTTTGGCCTCGATTTCGGTTGCGGCGAAACTCGACCCTTCCGGCAGCCACAGATCGACCACCAGTTCCAGCCGGCTCGAATCCGGAAAAAACTGCTGCTCGACAAAACGGAATCCCGCCACGCCGAGCGCGAGCGCGCCCAGAGTGATCACGATCACCGTCTTGCGCCACTCGACACACGCATCGACCAGTTTGCGAAAGCGCTGGTAAAACGGCGTGTCAAACAGTTCGTGCTGGCCGTCAGCGCCGAGTTTTGGTTTCACACGCAGCAGTGCGACCGACAGCAGCGGTACGAACAGCACCGCGACGAACCACGAAATCACCAGCGCGATCGCGGTCACCTGGAAGATCGACACCGTGTATTCGCCGGCCACCGATTTGGCGAGCGCGATCGGCAGAAAGCCCGCAGCGGTAATCAAGGTTCCGGTGAACATCGGCATCGCGGTCAGCTCGTACATCGCGGTGGCCGCGGAGACGCGATCGACGCCCTCTTCCATCTTTCTGACGACCATCTCCACCGCGATGATTGCGTCGTCCACCAGCAGTCCGAGCGCGATGATCAAGGCGCCGAGCGAGATTTTGTGCAAGTTGATGCCGAGCATGTACATCGCGAGGAACGTGACCGCGAGCACGATCGGAATCGTCAGCGCAACCACGAGCCCCGGCCGCATGTCGATGCGCAGCGGCCGCGTATGCAACCCGAGACTGATGAACGACACCGCGAGCACGATCAAAATCGCTTCGACCAGCACGCGAATGAACTCGTTGACCGAGCGTTCCACCGCGCGCGGCTGGTCGGCCACCTTGATGATCTCGATGCCGACCGGCAGCGCGGCGCGCAATCCGTTCTCGGCGACGGCGAGCGCCTTGCCGAGCTCGATGATGTCGCCGCCTTTGGCCATCGACACCCCAAGGCCGATGACCTCGCGACCGGACTGACTGTTGACGGCCGCGCGCATTTTTTGTCCCGGCGGATCGCGGTAGCCGCGCTCGATGGTCGCGATGTCTCCGAGCTTGTACGACAGTGTGTTGGCTCGAATCGGCAGATCGCGCAGATCGGCGGGCGAAAGGAATTCGCCGCTGACGCGAATTTGCACGTTGTCGGTCGGCAACGTGAGCAGACCCGCTGCTTCGACCGCGTTTTGCGATCCGATCTGTTCGATCAATTGCGGCACGGACAGGCCAAGCTGCGCGAGCCGCCGGTGCGCGATCTCGATCGTCACGCGCTCTTCCTGCACCCCAAACAGATCCACCTTCGCGACGTCCGGCACCTTGAGCAGTTGCTGGCGCGCCCAGTCGACGCGGTCTTTCAGCTCGGCGTACGTGAATCCATCCGTCGCAAAAGCGAAGATGACACCGTATACATCGCCGAATTCGTCGTTGAAAAATGGGCCCTGCACGCCGGCCGGCAAGGTGTTGCGGATATCGCCGAGCTTCTTGCGGACCTGGTACCAGACCTGCTGGATCTCGCGCGGCGGCGACGAGTCCCGCAACTGCACGATGATGAGCGTTTCGCCGGGTTTGCTGTACGAGTTGATCTTGTCGATGAACGGCGTTTCCTGCAGCTTGCGCTCGAGCTTGTCGGTCAACTGCTCGGCCACCTGCTGCGCGGTCGCGCCAGGCCAGAAGGCGCGCACCACCATCGCACGAAACGTGAACGGCGGGTCTTCATCCTGTCCGAGTTGAGAGAACGCCGCCACGCCGCCAAGCAGCAGCACGACCATCAGATAGCGAATCAGCGGCCGGTGCGCGAGCGCCCACGCGGACAGATTGAAGCGGCCGCGCCGCGTCGTATCGGTGACCACGGGGAGCTTGTTATTTCCTGGCGGCGGAAAGCGGCGCCGATGAGACGTTCGCGCCGTCGAGCAGTTTGACCTTCTGCCCTTCCCTCAGAAGATGCACACCCGCGGTAACGATCGTGTCGCCGGGCGCGACGCCCGAGCCGACCACGACATCGTTGCCGGCGATATTGGCCACGCTGATCGGGCTGCGTCGCACGGTCATCGCATCGCGGTCGAGCTGCCATACGTAGGTTGTTTCGCCCTCCTTCAACAGCGCCTGCAACGGCAGCGCGATCACGGGCGCCGGCAACGGAGCTTCGAAGATGACCGTGGCGCTCATGCCGAGCGCGACTTCGGCCGGCGCGTCGATGAGCGCGATGCGCGCCGGAAACGTGCGCGTCGCGGCGTCCGCCAGCGGCGCGATCTCACGCACGCGCCCGCGCAACTCCGCCGCGTTGGCCCACAGTCGCACGCGCACATCGGTAATGCGGCGCAAAGCGTCCAGCCGGCTTTCCGGAATCGCAACGACGACTTCTTTGTCGCCGGTCATCGCGATTCGCACGACCGACTGGCCGGCGGCGACGACCTGTCCAACCTCGGCGTCGATCGCGGTGACCACGCCATCGCCCGGCGCGCGCAGCACGGCGTAGCCCGCCTGGTTGCCGCTGACATCGGATTGGGCGTCCGCCTGGGCGTGTCGCGCTTCGGCGGAATCAAGCTGGCTCTTGCGCCGTTCAAGATCGGCGCCGCTGATAAAACCCCGCCGGTGCAGATCCTCGAATCGCCTGAAATCGGCGCGTTGCTGGTCGCGATCGACTTGCGCGGTCGTCACTTGCGCGCGTGAAGCCGCCGCGGCGAGCTGATAGTCGGCGCCGTCGATCGTCGCAAGTCGTTGTCCACGCTTGACGAACTGGCCGACCCCAACCGCGCGGCCTGCAATGCGGCCGGAAACCTGAAATCCGACGCGGCTTTCAACCCGCGGCCGCACTTCGCCTGGAAGTTCGGCGGCGCTGCTGGTCTGTGCCGCGGCCACTTGCATCACACGCACCGGCCGTATGTCTTCGGCGACCGGAACCGGTTTAGAACAGGCGGCGACAAGGGTGGCTGCGGCAAGCCCGACGTAGAGATGCGGATACATGGGGATACCTTACTAACTAACCAGTCAGTAATCTAGTCGGGGCCGCGTGCGCCGTCAATCGCGCAACGGCAGAACGCGAAGAAATGCGACGAAGCGTTGGAATCGCGGCGCCAACCGGAGATCTCGCAATCGTCACTTTGTCCGTGTATAAATCGTGCACGTGCGGGTATCGGCTAACCAAATAAACCCGCTTCGAGGAGACATGACCATGTTTATTCGCAACGCCAGCCGGCTGGGTGCCGCGCTGCTGTTTTCGTTCACCGCGGCGAGCGTCAGCGCCACCGGCGTCAGCGTTCGATTCGATCTCGACAACCCGTCGACGAGTCCGTTTCCGAGTGACCGTTTCACCGTGCCGGACTTCGGCAACCGCACCTTCCGCCGCGTCAATCTGCCCAAACCCGACTGCACGGCGCGGCCTTCGGATTGCGCCGACATCGATGTCATCAATACGCTGGACGGCTTCAACACGCAGCCGCGCATCACCGTGCCGTTCACCGGCGCGATCGATCCGGCCAGCGTCACGAGCGACGCGATTTATCTCGTGAATCTGGGCGACACGCTGAGCGGTCGCGGTTTCGGCGATCGCGTCGGCATCAATCAGGTGTTGTGGGACCCGGAGACGCTGACGCTGGCTTTCGAATCCGACGAATTGCTTGCCGAGCACAGCCGCTGGCTGCTGGTCATCACCAATGGAGTGCGCGATGCCGCCGGCAATCCGATTGAAGCCGGACGATTCGGCCGCTTTCGCCACGATCTGAACTTCGGCCTTTCCCACGATCGTGATGAAAAGGATTACCGCAAGTCGCTGCTCGACGGCATGCATTCGGCGCGAGCTCATCGGAGCCGCATCGTCGCCTTGTCGCTGTTCACAACGCAGACGGCCACCGGTGACCTGGAAAAGATCCGCCGGCAGATCAAAGCGTCGCATCCCGCGCCGGTGCAGTTCGTGGTCGGTAACAACAACACGGAACGCGCGCTCTTCCCGCTGTCGAATCTGACCGCGATCCAGTTCAACCGGCAGACTGCCACGACGCCCGGCGGCTTCACGACTTCGTTTCTGCCGACGCCGGCCTTGAGCGTGGTGCCCGGCGCGGTCAGTGCAGTCGCGTTCGGAAAATTCCAGTCGCCCAACTATCAGACACCTGAGCGATTCATCCCTGCGGTGCCGACGCTGTTCGGTCATCCGAAGGTGCAAGGCACGCACGAAATCTGGATGCAGACCTTTCTGCCCGCGGGACCGAAACCCGCGGCGGGATGGCCGGTCGCGATATTCGGCCATGGCTTTACCGACAGCATGTACGGCGCGCCGTGGACCGTTGGCTCGGTGTTCGCCGCGCACGGACTTGCGACCGTCGCCATCAACGTCGTCGGTCATGGCGGTGGGTCGCTCGGCAATCTGGTCGCGATCCGCAACGCGGGCGCGCCGGTGGTGCTGCCGGCCGGCGGTCGGGGAATCGACCAGAACGGTGACGCCAAAATCGATTCAACCGAAGGTGTCAACGCCGTACCACCACGTTCGATCATCGGCAGCCGTGATGGTCTGCGGCAGACGACGATCGATCTGATGCAACTGGTGCGGCAGATCGAAGCGGGAATCGACATCGACGGCGACGGCAGCGCCGACCTGGATGCGAGTCGCATTTATTACTCGGGCCAGTCGTTCGGCGGCATCTACGGCACGATCCTGCTCGGTACCGAGCCCAACATCCAGGCCGGTGTGCCGAACGTGGCGGGCGGCTCGATCATCGAAGTCGTGCGGCTGGGCGCGTTCCGCCCGCTGGCCGGTATTGCGCTCATCTCGCGCGTGCCGTCGCTGATCAACGTCGTGCATCCGAGCGGCATCGTGTTCAACGAAAACATTCCGCTGCGCGATCTGCCGCCCATCGTCAACACTGTTCCCGGCGCGCTAGCGATTGCGCAGTTTCTCGACAACACTGAATGGGTGACGCAAGCGGGCAATCCGGTGTCCTACGCACCGTATATCCGCAAGCATCCGATGCGCGGCAATGCGGCGAAGCCCGTGATCTTCCAGTTCGCCAAGGGCGATGTCACGGTGCCGAATCCCCCCAGCAGCGCCATCGTGCGGGCGGGCGATTTTGTCGATCGGACGTCCTACTTCCGCAACGATCTGGTGTTCGCGGCCAATCCGGGAGTACCGAAGAATCCGCATACGTATCTGACGAACATCGCGATCTCGGCGGCGGTGCCATTCGCAATCGGCGCTCAGACGCAGATCGCGGTTTTCTTCGCGACCAATGGTGCGACCATCATCGATCCGGACGGCGCCGGACCGGTATTTGAAGTGCCGATCGCCGGGCCGTTGCCGGAGACATTGAACTTCATTCCTTGATGTAGCAGGTGAGCAAGCCGCTTGCGTGCGGCTTGCTTGCTTGCTCGATATCAGCAAGCGCGCCCGGGCGCTCCCAAGAGCTGGTTGATCACCGCCGCCAGGTCGGCAATCGCCTTGCCGCAGCCGCCGCGAAACGCCGAGCCGTGCATCACGGCCAGCGCCCGCGGCGACAGCGCAGCAAGCCGCTGCAAGGTCTCATCGGTATACGGTATACGGCGTGTACGGCATGTCTTTCGCGAACGGTCCGGCGCGATTGGCCTGGATCGCGTCGCGCGCAAGATCGACGACGCCGGACTCGATGACCGGCGCGGGGTCACGCGGCTGAAAGAAGAGATCCGAGCAGAGCAGGGTCTTTTCTGTCTCGTCGAAGAATAGGCCGGCGTCCCAGCCGTGCGGAACCTGCGGTGTCGACAGGAACCGCAACCCGTGTCGGCCGATAGTCACAAGCTCGCCATCGGCGAGTGCACGCGGAGCGCGATTGGCAAAGTCGTTGACGCTGACCAGCGCGCCCACAACGCCGCACAGCGCCTGCGCGCGCGGCGCAAGCTCGAGCCACTCGTTCAGCGCGCCGCATTCATCGGATTCAAAGTGACTGAACCCGATCCAGCGCAGCGCTGACGGATCGATGACCGAGCGCACGCCCTCGAGCGTCGCCGGGAACGACTTCCTGAGGCCCGTGTGCATCAGGAACGGTTCCTCGTCATTGACGAGAAACTGATTGAACTGGATCCCGAAATCGGGATTAAACGTAGAGATCCGATACGTGTCCTGTGCGATCTCGGTGACTTTCGTTTGCATGGCGATCTTCCTTCCATTGGTTTGCTTTCACACTTTAAGCGGACTTGAACCCGATTCGCGCTCCTCCGGATCGCGTCCGGGCGGATTGACAAACACCTGATCGCTCTCCTGCGTAATATCGCAGCGACCATGCGCCGCCGCGATTTTCTGGCACTGTCCACGCTGCCGTTGATGACCAGCTGCGGTGTCGAGTCGACGGTCGTCGACGGCCCCAACGCGCCGTCGTTCGTTGCGCCGCTCCCCTTCGCGCCGCGGCTCGCGCTGGTGCTCGCCGCCGGCGGCCAGCGCGGTTTCGCTCATGTCGGCGTGCTGCGTGCGTTGCGCGAGATCGGCATCAAGCCCGACCTCGTTGTC
>Ga0187893_10012649_pt1 | contig 11924 bp, 3 predicted proteins | sample MA1701074metaG_FD_139574 | JGI IMG/M metagenome (GOLD analysis project Ga0187893, IMG submission 139574) | White microbial mat communities from a basaltic lava cave in the Kipuka Kanohina Cave System on the Island of Hawaii, USA - MA170107-4 metaG ... | reverse complement strand
GTTGCCGACGAACGAACACCGCCAGGTCGTCTCGCTCCCGCCTGGAGACGCGGAGGGCCATGCCCTCCGTATCGACCCGAGCGACCTATGACCTGTACCGGAACTTCTGGCGCGAGGCACTAGATTGGTCGACGTGACCTTACTCCACATGGCATTGAGGAAGGGCCTTGCGCAAGCGGTTCACCGCTTGTTCTGTAACCTGCGTTCCTGTGAGCCCGACGTAGCGCAAGGACGGCATATCATAGAGGTCACGAATGCCTCGATCCGTCACACTCGTGCATCCGATCAACGAGAGCGCCTCAATGTTGGGTCTGCGGCTCGTGAGTGATAGGAGTGCGCCATCAGTTATCGGGCACTTGTATAGGTACAGGCCACGCAAGTTAGGTAGACTTGATAGAACCTGGATATCGGCAACTCGCGTCAACGACAGGTCAAGGTCTACCAAGCTTCGTAGCTGAACTATATGGGAAAGGCAGCCATCGCCAACCTCTGTTGATTGCAAACTCAACCGCTCAAGCTCCCTCATCTGCAAGAGGTACGCTACGCCCTTGTCCGAGATGCGAGTATCTCGGAGCGACAGCACTTGTAACCTGGGTCTAATCAAGAAGGGCAGTTCATCGTCCTCAACTGGCACTTCGTCCAGGTATAGCTCACGTAGACATCTTAGATCGAGATCTCGCAGTGAGCGACCTGAGAGCTGCCGGCAACCGGCAAGACTCAATGTCCTGAAGTGGCGGAGGACTTCATCGAGACCCTGCAAGCCCTCATCTGTTATCTGACCACATGCCGAGACCGAGAGCCCAGGAATGTCCGCCTGTAAACACTCTTCCACGATCTGCTTCAGTTCAGAGTCGACGATGCTCTTATCCATGACCTCAACGAACCACGCATCTCCGTCTGGCCGAACTGTCGGACGATCCTCTGACACAACACTGGTCGGCACGTACTGGCCCCAGTTTCCTCTATAGTCGTCGTGTCGAACGTATACTCGAAACTCACTCTGTGTCTCCACGAGCTTCGAGCCAGCCGAAGACAGGCAACCTCCAGCCGAACCCGGGAGCAGGGCAATCGAGGCCAGGTAGTGCACGATCTGCGGGCCGCGCATCCGCACGAGCTGGTTACTTTCGCTTGGGCGTGTTGATGTCGTCGATCTTCTCCTTCACCTTGCCCTCCTTGGCCAGCCTCTCGACTGCCGTTTCGGCTGCCGACTCCAACGCAGCGAAGGACGGGCTCTGCGCATTGGCTCCCCCCCAGTGTTTATTGTGCTCGTGAGGCTCTTTGTTATAGAGGAAGTCCCAGCGTTTCGTCCTGGCAGACAGCACGTGAATGGACTCGTGGACTAAGTCCCGCGCCATGATCTGGACGTCCTTGATATGACAGCAATCGTACACCTTGATGTAGACGTCCCATTCCGTGGCACGCTTCTTCCAGTGGGACTGTTTGTCGTCCCTCTCCTCGTCGGCTAAGCCATCAAACGGACGTGGAGTGGCAGCGCCGGCCAAGTCTCCCACATGACCTTTCGTGGCCGCTTGGAATCTCGGGTCGTCCGATCGAACGCCATGGTAGTTGACCGTCGTGTCCGTCATGCTCTCGACTTCTTTGTAGATGTTGACCGTGTTGTTGTAGTATGGCGTGCCGTGAAGAGCGTCGAGTTTGAGTGTCAACGAGACCTGCTTGAATAAGTCCCATGCTAACAGGAAGCACTGCCAGTCTTTCTCCTTGACGTTAGGTCCTTGGTGGGGCCCGGTTGCCTTAAGACCGCTTGCGTCGGAGTAGTTGGCGGGATTTGAGCCAGCATAGACACGACTGCCGCCGAGCGAGTACGGATCTCCCCAGCTACCCAAAGGATCACGCTGGAAGTACTGGCCAGTGAAGGGGCGATAGTGGCGGGCACGTTGGTAGTATGCGGAAAACTGCTCCTCGAACTCGAACTGCCGACCCGTGAAGACCCACGGGTTGCCCACCTTCGTCCAAGCGGCACCGGTGCTGGCACCAGTCTTGTCAAGGACATCCTGAACGCTGCCCCAGACATCCTGTGCGTAGCGTTCCTTGACCACTCCGGCAGCGTCAGCGAGGGCAGCAACGGTGCCTATGGAGTTGGTGAGATAGTACAGCGCGACGATCTCTGCGACGTTAGAGTCGTTGTCGAGATCGGCGTAGTCGGGCGCGCGCTGCCGAAGGGGTTCGTCGATCCACATGCCATAGAGCCATTCCTTGCGGAAGGAGCCCGACGCGTCGTACTCCTCAAGCAGATCAGGCCCGAAGTGAATCCAGACCGAGTGCCCATAGCTCCATCCGGGGAAGTTGCCGGAGGCCATGCGCTTTGACACTCGGCGACCCAGCACGTCGTAGCGATGCGAGGAATCGTAGACGCCCGCAATACGTGTGAGTTGATTGCGGCTGTCGTAGAAGAAACCGACGGTTCCCTGATGCAGCAGGTTCCCGCTCGCATCGTACGTCTGGAACGTGTCATTCAACAGAGAGTACTGGTTCGTCTTGAAGTCGTCCCCGGTCTGCGCGTAGATAGTGTCGACGACACTGTTCGTGTGCGTCTGGAGGCGGCTGCCGACTCCGTCGAGGTCATAGGTGCGTACCGTCGAGTAGCTGGGAACGAAGCCAATCCGAGGGGCATTGGACGGGACCGAGTCCAGGGAGCCCGAGGTCACCCCCTGGAAGTAGCGGATCATCCGGTAGGCCGAATCGTACTCGAACGCTTCACCGGCGCCGGCGGTCTCGCTCGGGTTCGTGTTGTTCGTGAGCGTGCGCTCGTACCAGCGGTTGCCGACGCGGTCCCAGGCGTACGTGTACCCGGCGAGCCGCATGCTGTCGGTCGTGCGCCGCTGGTCGTGGCGCGTGACCCGGCGGTCACCGTCGTACGAGCGGTACAGCGTGACCGATCCCTGCGGTAGGCGTCTCTCCAGGACGCGGGTGCCCGCGCCGATGTACATGTACTCGGCGATCGTGGTCATTCCATCCTTCACGAGCTTGCGCCTGTCGATGGGGTCGTAGCTTTCATTCACTACCGTCCCGCCCGAGTAGACGAGCTGCGCTCGGTTCCCAACCCCATCATAACCGGCGGCAACGATCTTCTGCACCGTTGACGTGAAGGGATCCGTCTTGAGCAGGCGGTCTGCGCCGACGTTGACCGTCTGGTCCTCGCGGATGACAGGTCCGAGCGAATCGTAGCGGCGGACGAAGATCGAGTGGTTGTTCTCGCCGCGCGTCAGGCGTGAGAGGCCGTCGTACTCGAGGAGCTCGTACGTCGTCTGGCCCGGGCCTGGCGGCAGATTCTGCACGATTGTCTCCGTAACGCGGCCAAGCTTGTCGACCGTGTAGCGGGTAACGACGTTGCGCTCGTCACGCATGTGCCGAAGGTTCCCGGCACGATCGTAGAAGAAGAGCTTCTGGGTGTTGTCGGCGTTCGTCACGGCGGTGCGACGGTTGAGCGCGTCGAACGTGTACCGGGTGAGGTTACCGTTGTCGTCGGTCTGTCCGATGAGACGGGAAGCCGCGTCGTACGTGCGGCCGAGAACGATGGTGTCGACGACCGCGCCGTTGCCGCTCCCGTCGGACGAGAGGTTGATCGTCGTGGTCGTGAGTCGGCCGGCGCCATCATAGGCATGCAGGACCCGGTTGCCCCGGCCGCTGACGCTGACGTCCGGCCACGAGGCGTCGAAGAGATGCTCCGAGTAGGCATCGAGGCCGCTCGCGGTTCCGACGCTATCCGCCTGCGCGTCCGCCGTCTGGAGGACATTGCTTCGGGAGTCGTACAGGTAGCGGGTCGTGTTGCCGAGGGGCGAAACGCGGACTCGGGTGCGGCCGAGCTCGTCCACGAAGGTCCGGGTGACGAACGTCTGATTCGAGCCGAGGTCCGCAACCTCCTGCTCCTGGACGTCGATCACGTTCCCATCGGCGTTGAAGCGAGCGACCGTGATGTTGCCCCGCGCGTCGGTCGCCTGAACCCGGCGATCCGCCCGGTCATAGACGAAGGCCGTGGCATGGAGGTTGTCGTCGATCACGACGGTGACGTGGCTGTCCGCGTCGAAGACCCAGATCTGGCTGTTCAGGTTGGCGGGCAGACGAAGTGGGGTGTTGGAGATCGGCGGTGACAGCGATCCGTCCGCCAGGGCGACGTTCGCGACTGCGTCGAAGTGAGCACGATCCACCTGGAACTGGCGTCCCAGTTCATCGAACTCGTGGAAGCTCTCGGCCAGGATCTCTGGCGTCCCGGCGCCGCCGCTCTCCGGGCCACGCTCCACGCGGTGACGCGCGAAGCTCCCCCGGTCGTAGAAGGTCTCGGACTCGTTCGCGAGCTCGTCGGTCACCTTCGTCAAGCGATCGAACAGGTCGAACGTATAGACCGTCGGCGTGTCCGTCGGGTCGACGTCGAGATCGGCATCGTGAGCCTTGATCTGATTCCCATTGGCATCGTACACATAGCGCCTCTGCGATGACACGGATGTGTCGTTGGCTCCACGAGTGTGAGAAGCCAGCAGGCCGCGCTCATCGAAGATCGACACCGTCACGTTCCCGTATGGGTCGCGGACGAGGGTCCGCTGCTGATTCAGGTCATACCCATAGGACGTCGTCAGGTTCAGTCCGTCGGCATCGACCGTGCTCGTGAGGACGTCGTTGCAGGCGCAGTACGTCCAGATCATCCGGAAGTAGGCGGGCGTTCCGGTGACCTGCTCCCCGCTGCCGTCCTGGATGCCGTTGTTGTTGGTGTCGTTCGCCAGGACGTTGGGCGCGCGCTCCTCGACGAGCATCTGGTTGCCGTCGTAGGAGTAGGTGGTCTGGTAGCTGAACGGGGCCGAGACCGTGCGCGTGCGGAGGAGGTTGTTCGCGTCGTGGACGGTGGTCGTCTTGAAGATGTCGTCCGAGCGGCCAAACCCACGTGGCGAGCGGGTTTCGAAGGTGTTTCCGCGGGCGTCGTAGGTGAACGTGGTCGTGAGTGCGAGATGGCCGTTGGGCTCGCTGGCGCCCGATGGGTCGCCGGTGGCGAGGTTCAGGTTCGCCGAAGTCAAGCCAGAGTCGGTGATCGAGTAGAGGAGGAACCCGGCACTCGGGTAGGTCGAGAGATTGAACGTCCCGGAATAGTACTGGAACCGGGTCATGTCCCCCACAGGGTCCCGGTGAAGCAAGAGTTGACCACACTGGGTGTAACTATAGAAGTGCTCGACGACCTGGCGGCTGGCCTGGAACTGGGACGGATTCGCGGGGTTCACGACCTTCGGCGACGGGTCTACCGTGATCCACAGGTTGCCGCCGCGATCGGGAAGGCCGTCACCGTCGTTGTCCCCGAAGACGGCGCCGTCCTTGGCGGGGAACTGACCGGTGCCCGTCCTTCCCCAGGACTTCTCGGCGTTGCCAGCGATGGCGACGGCGCTGCCCATCTCGCTTGTCTCGGCCAAGAGGCGGGCCGGGATGTCCTCGTGGTCGTAGAAGTAGAACCGCGTGTAGGCGACCTTCTGATCGGCCGCGATCCCCGGGTCGGTCGCTCGCGGCTCCATGTAACGGAGGACAGAGCCGAAGTCGGGAGCGATCTTCCACTTCTCGACGAGGTCGTTGGCGTCGTTGTCGGCGATGTCGGCCGTCTTGCGCCGGCGCTCGATGACGTGTCCGTTCGCCCCATAAGCGTACTGCCAGACGTTCCCGCGGGGCAGCACGACCTTGCTGACCTCGCCGTTGGCGTTGTGCGCGTAGGCGGTCACCCACTGGCTCGTGGGATCGAGAGGGTTCGCGCCGCGACTGTACTGGGTGACGGTGGCCGGCGAGCCGTTCGCGTCGTGGACCACGTCCGTGGCGTTGCCCATTCGGTCGATCAAGGTGGTTCTCGTCGCCCCCGGCGTGGAGAAGTCATACAGGTAGAAATGGGTGCCGTTGATGTGATCCTGGCTCTCGATGAGACCGGCCCCGTCATAGCGGTTCGTCAGGTAGGTCTGCCCGCGGCCGTTCACGAGCGTGGCGAGCAGGTGGTTGCCCGTGTACGTGTACTGCTCCTGGCGACCGCTCGGGAACTCGTCCGTGGGCGGGAGGGTCACGGAGATCAGGTCCTGGTTCGCGTCGTAGCCGAAGGACAGGACGAGGGTGTCATAGGTCGTGATCGACGTGACGCGGCCGGAGCCGTTGTAGGCGAGCGTCGTCGTGCGACCGGTGCCATCCGTGACCGAGGTCAACTGGCTTCCCGTGTAGCTCGCCGTCTGCTTCTTGCCGTTTCGGTCCCGGATGTACTTGAGCTTTCCGCTGGGTATGGAATAGGCGTACATGAGCCCGTTGCGGAAGATGAGCTTCAGTTCGGCGTTGGCGCCGTCGAGGAAGAACCGACCGTAGAAGCCCGTGGGAAGGACCCAGTTGGATCCGCTCCAGGCGATGGGATAGACGCGCCCGTCCGGCGTCCGGAGGTTGAAGGGGAGCCCGGTCTCCTCGAAGTTGAGGAGAGCCGTCTCCCAGTTCGAGGCCCAGCGGTAGCCGAACATCCCGGCGGTGGGGGAGGAGCCGCCCAAGTTGGAGCGATAGGTCCGACCGAAGATGACCGTGTGGATGCTCCGGTCGGGATAGGCCCAGTCGATGCGCCCGTGAATGAAGACACCGTTGGCGAGGCTGACGACGCTGCGTTCTTTCAGGAAGACCGGAACGCCCGTGCAGTCGATGTCGGGCTCGCGGATGCCGATCGTGCAGATCTCGCAGGACCCACACTCCGAGCCGGGCACGGCCGTGTCCGGATAGACACAGGAGGGCGCCGGATCGTCAGGGACGTTGCCGTCGCCGAAGTGACGCTGCATCTGCCCGGCAGCCGTGCTCTCGCCGTAGCTCGGGTGATGCAGGGCCTCATTCGCCGGCAGCGTCGGGGCGCCCGCCGAGGCGACGGTGGCGAAGGTCGCGGTCCGTGTCGTCGCTATGCGGTTGCCCGCTGGATCGCCGATCATCCCCGTGCCGCCGGGGACGGTCACGCGGATGCTGCTCGAGCTCGGAAGACTCGAGGAGGGGTCGAACTTCAGAACCCGGTTCCCGTTCTGGTACGTGATCGCGCCGGAGAGCAGCACGTCGGGCTCGGGTGTGATGTTCTCGACCTTGAAGCTCGTCCCATAGACGACCGTGCTCGGGTTGATGGGCTCGCTGAAGTGAACGAAGACGTTGGTCGCGAGCTCGACCGACGTGGCGCCGTCCCTCGGGGAGAAGGCAACCACCGTCGGGGGCGTCACGTCATAGCCGGAGACGCCGCCGGAGTTCGGGTCGAGGGGATTCGTGCCGGCGAGGATTTCGGCCGCGTCGCTCGTGCCGTCGTTGTCCGTGTCGGTCCGAAGGGGATCGGTCCACGAGAACTCGGCGAGGTCACCTGCCCCATCCGAGTCGGTATCCGCGGATGTGACGGACGTCCCGATCTGCTGCTCCTCGAGGTCGAGGAGGCCGTCCAGGTCGGTGTCGACGAGGAGCAGGCTGGAACCTGTCGTGAAGGTCGCCTGGGCGAGCGCTGGGAGCGGATTCGACGAAGTGTCCTGAGCGCCGGTCGTGATCTCGATCCGATAGGTGCGGTTCGCGACCAAGGCGCTACTGGGCTTGATGGTGACCACGCGGAAGGTGGCGTTGTACGTGACCGTGGAAGTGACCTGGGAGCTGGTGACGGTGTCAATGATCCTGCACGTCGTCGTGTTGATCGTGCTTGCCTTCATCGGGTCGCTGAAGTAGACCTTCGCGGCGTAGTCGCGGGCGACGCCCGTGGAGTTGTGCGGGGGGTCGAACTCGAAGACCCGCGGCGAGTCGTCGGTCAAGCGCTGCGCCCAGATGTCCCAGCTTGCCGTTGCCAGGTTGCGATTGTCCTCCCAGGCGACGATGAACTGAAGGCTCGTTTGGCTTGTCGCCAGAGCGGGCAGCAAGCTGTCGTGGGAGGCGTTGTTGATCGTAATGTAGTTTCCCCGCCGCGCCGCATGAGACCAGAGCGAGAGCGCGTAGATGTCGCGGTCGGTGGCCGAGAACTGCTCGTCGTAGGCGACGAGATACTCGTCGGGCCCCGGCTGGAAGCGAACTGCCGCGTTGCCCTGGTCGTTCGAGAAATCATCGATGATCCGGATCCCGCCGGCGAGCGTGCCGGTGCTCGTGCCGCCGAGCACGCGGTGCATGAACAGGTCGTAGTCGCCCCCGGCGAGCAGGCTGCTGTTGGCGAAGAGCGCCAGATACTCGTTGCGGACCGGGTTGTAGGCGACGGCGGGCTGGCGCGAGCTCGTCGGGAAGACGTCGATCGGGCCGATGTAGAAGGCGATGTCGCCGCTCAAGGCCCGACCCTCGACGCTCGTGTCGACCTGCTCCCACGCGTAGTAGAAGCGATTGTCGGTCGTGTTGTGGCAGAGGCTCGGGCGGCGAAGCGGCGTGCTTCCAGTCGTCGAGGACACGATGATCTCGGCGCTGCTCCCGACAACGGAACCGCTCGAGTTCCGGCGGCCCGTCAGGATCCACTGGTTCTTCGGGACCGAGTTGTCCGAGTCGCTCCAGGCGAAGCAGAACGTGTCGCTCGACTGGTAGACGACCTTCGGGTCCTGGCTGTCGCCCACCGGCGGACGGCGGGCGTCGACGTACCAGGCGCCGAGATAGCCGCCGTCCGAGTCGAGCGAGACTTGAATGGCGTCGCGGCTGCTGCCCGACCCGTACACGACTGCGAGACAGTACCTGTTCGTCTGGGGGGAGTAGGCCACGTCCGGGTTGCGCTCGGCAACCCCGGCCTGGTTGCGGATCGCGAACGGGAACCCGAGAAGGATTCCCGTGGGCGATACGAGCTGTCCGTAGATGTCGTACTCGGAGCCGACCAGCCGCTCGTAGACGACGAGGTACTCGTTATCCACGCTGTTCCAGGCGACCGCGCACTCGCGCTCGGTGTTGCTGCTCGAGCCCTGGGTGATGCGCAGGTTCGAGCCGATGAGCGGGTCGACGATGAGCGGCGGGCGAAGACCGACCAAGTCCGCGCCAGGCACGCGAATCGACAGGCGCTCCCCCTCGAGCGAGAGCGGCGCCGGCACCGTGCGCCCGTCCGCGTCGATGAGCGTTGCGAGGCCGTAGCCGAACGATCGCTTGTCCTTTCCGGTGCCGAAGACGATGCCGCGCCCCGGCTCCAACGTCGCCTCGATGGGCGAAGTGAGCCGGCCCTCGACGACGAGATCGCCGGCCTCGGCCGGCGGACCGTCGATCGTGAAGAGCTGCTCGACGCCCCCTTCGCGCGGCTCGTACCGCTCCAGCAGGCCGGAGCCGCGGGTCAAGACAATGCCGTCGTCGACGATCGCCGGCGCGGCGGGCGCGACGAGCTCCGCGTCGAAGAGGACTGTCTCACCGATCCGGACGGCTTCGAGCGTGAAGCGCATGTCTGCCGGGCGCTCGGAAGCTTCGCCCATCCAGAACGAGAGGCCGTCCGCGCCGAGGTCGGCGCGGTAGCCCTTGGAGACGATGCTCGCCCCGTCTCTCTCCCGGCGAACCCTCCACGTGCCCGCTGCCGGCGGTCTTCCCCCGGGCGGGCGGCTCTCGAACGCGCCGCCCACGCCTCGCGCGTCGAGCGGGAGCTCGGGCCCGGCCTCGATGCTGGGCGGCGCCTGGCGCGGATCCTCCTGCGCCGGAGCCGGGGAGCAGAGAGCGATGACGAGGAGAATCGCCGGACACGCACCGGCAAGCGACGCGCTACGAAGCAGGCCACCGTTCTGCATGCTCGTTCCCCCGGCCAGGCCGCCGCGCCAGTGCGGCGCGGCGGCGCCGTTCCCTGGGCGGATCGCTACCGCCGGCGTTCCTTCAGGGCCTTCGCCTTCGCCTGAAAGACGGGGTCTGGATCTTCTTCGAGCCGCGCGATGATCTGGGGCTCGTCCTCCGGCCATGCACGCACTGCGACGTTGACGGCGCAAAGCCGGGTCGCGCGGTCGGGTGACCGAAGCAGGTCCTCGAAGTACGGCCGACCTGCGTCACCGAGCATCGCAAGTGCGCCGATCGCCTGTCGCTGGATCTCCCCGCGCTCCCCGGCGTCGGCCCCGGCGCGCGTCTCGATCGCGGCGAAGAGGGCGATCGCGTTGCCGTTGCGCCGGTGGAAGTCGATGGCTTCCGTCCACGCCGCGAGGGGCGCCCCGCGATCGGGAAGAGACTTCGATCTCCTTGGATCGTCGGGCCGATGGAGTGCGGGATAGGAAGACGACGATGGAGCTGCGGGTTGGACGGGAGATCGAAGCGCCTGCCCGGGGGGGGCGACGGTGCCCGCCCTCCACTCGGGCGCAGGTGCCGCCAGCTCAGGCGCTGCCGGAGGCCTTCGCTCCTCGTCGCGCGCCCCATCGAGGAGCAAGGCCGCGATGAGTCCCACCGTCATCGCCCCTAAGAGGAGAACGATGGCCGTCTGCCGACTCATAGTCGGATCCTCCCCTGCTCCACAGGTGGCAAGGCTCTCGGGTCTACGGATGCTCGCGGATCATGGCTCGACCGCACTCAGAAAGCCCGCAAGAACGGCGTCTCGCGATCCATGCGATGCAGTAGCGGAGGTGTCCTAATGCATTCTGGGGCAGACGCTCGTCCATTTTCAATCGGGTCTTCTATGTATGACACCAGAATGTCCCTAAGGGATTAGAGAACCCTCGACTTTCATTCGTGGGCACCTGCGCCGAGCTGGGCTCGGTTCGGTCGACCGCGACAGGACGCGGCCGTCGCTCGGCCCGTCGCGCTGTCGCGCTCCGGGCCTTCGCTCCGGCCGCTTGCGACCTCGACGCGCGGGGCCGGCGTGCCGGCGCGCTCCGCGCGCCGTCCCGCCGGCCCCGCGCTCCCATCTGCGCCGGGGCCGCAACCTGAAGTTCAACAAGGAATGCGCGGGCGTGCGGGGCGTGGCCCTGTCGGGCCACGCCCCGCACGCCCGCGCCTCTATCGCTCCGCTCCCTTCGGGGCGGCGGGCCGCCGTGAATTGCTAAGCGGGCGCGGGCCGGCCCTCGATGTCCGGGAATCCTCGAGGGCAGCTCTTCTGCCGCGCCGCCCCTACGGTCGCTCCGCCTCGTTGCGGCAAACCTCTTTTCCTCGCCGCGGCAGGGGCCGCCCCGCCGGCCCAAAACGGCCGTTTTGCGCCAGCGGGGCGCCGCAGCGCGCGCCGAAGCCCTTTCGAGAAACGCGAGCCTCTTGGCGCGACGCTGCGGCGGCGCTTCGCGCCGGCCCCTGCCGCGGCTCTCCGCTCATCCTTCTATCGCTGCCCAATTCAACGCGGTCCTTCCTGTAGTTCCGCGCGGCCGTGGCCCGCCTGCGTTGCGGGGCGCCCGTGGCCGCGCGCCGCCACTCAGGAACTCCTGAACTTCCGCCGGGGCTCTGTCGGGCGTGCTCGCGCGTCTCGTGGCCCGGCGGGGCACGCCGCGCCGCTCCGCGGCGCGGTCTCGATCGTCGTCTCTCCCGGCCAGCGGATGCTCTTGGCCCGGACGTGGCTGGCCGCGACGACGACCTCAAGAAACGCCATCGTCTGCGGCGCGGCCGGGGAGCGGTCCTCGTCATTTCTCCCGAGTGCGGCGGACATCCTCGAGGAAGGGCGGGACGCGCCCGTGTCCGTCGTCGCGGCCTCCGCCGCTCTTTCGTTTCGGTGTGGGGGCTTCGCCCCCACGCCCCCTACCGCCGCTCACGAAGTCTCCGAAGTTCCGCCGGGACGAACCCCGGGCGTGCTCGCGCGCACTTGGCCCGGCGGGGCGAGGGCCTCTGCGCGCTCGCGGCCGGCGCCGCCTTCCGGGAGCCCCCGCGTTCGCAACCGTTGCAGCCGCGCGCGGGGTCCGCCATTTTACCCGCCGGCGGAGCCCGTCAAGGACGCTACGACGACCCTTCGGGCACGCGGCCGTAGCGTTTTCGGCCGCAAACTGCCGCGGCCGAAAACGCAACGGCCGCGGCCTCGGCGGCGGGCTCGCGCTGATGTCGGATGGATCGAAACGCGAGCCCGCCGCCGAGGT
>Ga0187893_10012648_pt1 | contig 11924 bp, 15 predicted proteins | sample MA1701074metaG_FD_139574 | JGI IMG/M metagenome (GOLD analysis project Ga0187893, IMG submission 139574) | White microbial mat communities from a basaltic lava cave in the Kipuka Kanohina Cave System on the Island of Hawaii, USA - MA170107-4 metaG ... | reverse complement strand
TTATCGCCATCCCGCCGCCTCATACGTGCAGACGGGTCTCGCCGTCGACCCGCACCGTTCCATCAACGGCGCCATGCGCATCATTCCCGGCAGCCACCGCCTCGGCGAGCTTTCGCTCGGCGGCGATGGCCGCGTCATGGACCGGCAGATGAGCGACGACGATCTCGTCCGCGCCGGCCTCGATCCGGCGTCAGCCGTCGACCTCGTGCTCGAGCCCGGCGACGTCGCGCTCTGGCACCTGCATCTGGTGCACGGTTCCGGCCCCAATCGCTCGACCATCGACCGGCGCTTTTATCTCAACGGCTACGTCGTCGCCGACAACTGCGACCGCGGCGTGCTCGCCTTCCGGGATGGCGAGCCCCAGCCCCTGGGCGAGCCGGTCCTCATCCACTACGAGGATCTCCACGCCCGCCCCGATCCCCACTACGTCGACGCGTAGCGTAGAGTATCGACGCGGCGAATCCGCTGCGCCTGCTCTCCTAATCTTTGACCCCAGTACTTGAATTGTCACGGCATTTGTAGGTGCGGGTCTTAGACCCGCCCGCTTTGGTGCGGCTGCGCGACGGGCGGGTCTTAGACCCGCCCCTACAACTGGCTACACCTGTCCCACCTTCTCCCGCATCGCCTGGATCAGGCCGTCGATGCCCTTCTGGGCAATGACCGAATCGAACTCCGATCGCTTGGTCACCAGCAGGCTGACGCCTTCGACCTTCACGTCTTTGATCTTCAGCCCCTGGTCGCCCTGCAGCAGCACGAAATCGACCTCGATCGGCTCGCCGCCCGGGCGGTCGATCTGCGCGTTGACGATCGCGTCGCCGCCGGACCCGGTCTTGCTGCCGTTGACGGCGAAGGTTTCGCCGGAATAGTCGGAGAACTGGATGGCGTAGAGCTTGGCCACGTATTGCGGGAACACCTGCATATAGTCCTGGAGCTGCGCGTCCGTCGCCTTCTTCCAGTTCTTGCCGAGGACGGCCTTGCCGATGCCCTCGACGTCAAAGGCGCCGAGCCACACGTCGTTCAGCTGCTGCTCCGCCTGCTCGCGCGGCAGGTTTTGCTGCAGGATCTGCACCACCTGGTCGCCGATCCCCTGCACGAAGGCCTGCGGATCCTCGGCGGCAACCGCGGAGCTCGGCATCGTCGCCGTTGTCCAGGCCAGCGCCAGCAGCAGGACGCCGATGGCGCGCAGCCCCGACCACCGCCGTCGAACCAGAGTCGCATTCGTCATCGTTGTCTCCTCTATGTCGGGCAAAGTTGCGATTGGCGGTGCCGGCACGGGTGTCGGTCTGCTCTGGTCCCGCCTCAATCCCGGAACGGAACGACGAAGCGGAAGGACGTGCCCGGCGGATCGTAGTAACGCGGCGGCGGATAGTAGTAGGCCGGCGGCGGATAGTAGTAGGCGGGGGGCGGTGGCGGGTAATAGTAGTAACGCGGCGGCGGATAGTAGCGATACGCCGGAGCGCTATACCCGAACGAGAAATAGCCGCGGTCGCGGTGGCGGTCCCAGCGATCCCCGGCCTCTGCTGGACTGGCGACCGCCGTCGCCGCGATCAATGCCCCGAGGGCCAAGCCGATGAGGCCCAGGCGTCTGTTCGGTTTCTTGATAGCGGACATGGGAGTTCCTCCTGATCATCTGCACCTGTCGTCAACCCGGCACGCGATGCCTCCCATCCTCTGCCATGTCGAGCGCAATGCTCCTTCGTCGCTGATAAGGGATCGGGATTGCCGCAAATCAAGCCTCGGCATTGGATTGCGGCGCAAAAGCCACAATGTGTGGACGGTGCCTCAATTGCTGCTGCGATATCTTGTGGTGGCCCGCACCTGGCTGCCTATTCGCCGGGCAGCCGCGGCTTCGCGGCGGTGTGACGATCCCCTCCATCTGCCGCTCGCGCCGCGGGAATAACCGCGCGCCGTTCGGCGTTGATGCAGTGCCATCACCCATCACCATGAGGAGCATGACACATGTCGATCTCCGCACCCCGCGCCGCCATCGTCTTCGCCGCCGCGCTGTTGGCCGCTTGCGCCGACACATCGACCCCGCTCAGTTCCTCGCTGACGACGCGCGAGACGTCGCTCGGTCCCGTCCTCGCCGATGCCCGCGGCATGACGCTCTACACCTACGCCGACGACGAACCCGGCGTCTCCAACTGCGGCATGCTGTGCAAGGAATACTGGCCCCCGGCCCTGGCCCCGTCCGGCGCGCAGCCGTCCGGCGACATCACCGTCGTTACCCTCGATGACGGCACGAAGCAGTGGGCCTACAAGGACCGCCCGCTCTACACCTACGTCGACGACAAGGCCCCCGGCGACGTCACCGGCGAAGGCGCCGACGGCGAGTGGTACGTCGTCAAGCAGTAGCGCCGGTGTCTCGCACTGCATCGACAAAGGTGAACCCAGAGGACACAGAGATCACAGCGCGGCGGAGCCGCAACCAAGCAACTTCGTCCATGGGGTCCTCGGAGTTGCCCAAGTCTGTGATCCAGCTCACAGACTTCGCCCCGACGATCGCTTATCACTGGCTGCAAAATGAGGAACGGAGGCGCTGACCACCGCTGGCCGGTCCAGTGGCACGCACGCAGCACCCTCCTCGCACCCCAAAACATTTCAGGTCGGCGCCGCCGGCCCCGGAGGAATCGCATGATCCGATCCGGCTTCCTGCTGTTGCTATTGTTGCTGGCGCCGGCCGCCGGCCGCGCCGAATGCCAGCGCGAAGAACGAGCCGCTATGGCGCGACAGGGTTACACCGCGCCGCAGATCAACGCCGTCTGCGGCCTCACCGAGGATGACTTCCCCGAGCCGGCTGCTGGCACCGCTGCCTATTGCGAAACCGACGACGGCTTCTGCCCACTGCCTACCCCCGCCCCGATCGGCACCCCCTGCAGCTGCGCCACGCAATACGGCGCCATGCCGGGCGTCGCGGAGTAGCGGCGCCGAGCCGGGCGCCGGCCGCCCGTTACCGGTTCTCGTCCAGCCACTGCGGCCGCGTCTTCTCGCCGATCAGGCAATCGATCCGCGGCGGTGCCTGCGCCAGCTGCGCCGGCACCAGCGCCGGCTCGCGGCCGGCGATCTCCAGCACCAGCTTGCGGCGGATGGCATCGGCCAGTTGCTCCGGCGCCTGCACCGATACGAAGAAGGCGCCGGGCCCGCCGATCACGCAATCCTCGTAGTAGATGTCCAGCAGCCCGGCCGGCAGGCCAAAGGAACCGGTCGGCCGCAAGGTCACCGGCAGGCCGTTGATGGTGATCCCGCGCGCCAGCACCGCGTCGCGCACGGGCACCACGGGCAGCCCCATATTGTTCGGCCCGTCGCCGGAGATGTCGATCACCTGGCGTCCGCCGGCGAAGCCATTGCCGTCGAAGAGGGCGCCGGAAAAGGCGAGGGCGCCGGAGATCGAGGTGCCGCGGATGCGCGGGCTCTCGGCTCGCGACAGCTCGGCCGACACCGCCTCGCTCGCCTTCTTCCCGTCGATCAGCCGCCATGGCATCACCATCGTCTGCGAGCGCGGCCCCGCCCATTCCACATAACTCACGGCAATGCGCCCGCTGAAACCGGACGTGACCGCCGCGATCACGTCCGGATGCAGGAACGCCTGCACATAGCCGTCGCGCTGCAGCTCCCGCTCGCCGACATCCATCGATCCCGATACATCCACGGCCAGCACCAGCTCGAGATCGACGATGATGTCCTGCGCGGCGGACGGCGTATTTGGCACCGTGATGGAGCCAACTGCCGCGATTGCCACGAGCCATCGGATCAATCTCATCGCCGGCCCTCCATACACAGAGTCACGCTTCCGCCGACCTACGCAACGAAGGCATTGCGAAAGGCTAGCACAAAGACGTGCCGATGCGGAGAGACGGAGCGGCGTCGGTTGACGCCCGGCAGTGCGGCGACAGTCACCGGATGGGCGGGGTGCAGAGCTCGACGACGAAGCCGTTGTTATCGCGCACATAGGCGAGGGTCTGGCCCCAAGGCTTCGGATCCGGGGCGGCAACCGCAACCGCTCCGGCGGCGAGAGCCCGCTGGTAGTCGACCTCCAGATCTTCGGTGATGAACGCAACCTGCGCCCCGATTGGAGTCTCCTCCTTGCGGTTCCGGCGGAACTCGGCGCCCCCGATCAGGCGCATTCCGTCGACCATGGCTTCTCCCGTGAATGCCAGGAGGACGCCGCCGGTCTCCAGCTCGGCATACTCTATCCGCCGATGGACCTCACCCCGGTCGGACGATACCTCGGTGCAACGGCATTCATGGCATGACGATGATCGTGCCCTCCATGTTGGCGTCCTGGTGGTGCCGGCAGATGTAGCGATAGGTGCCGGGCACCGTGAACTTGCGGGCAAAGGTTTCGCCCTGCGGAATGTCGCCGGAGCCGAACGGCTCGACCCCGACCGGCAGGGCGACGTCGGACCGCTCGTCGGCCTTCGCCGGGTCGAAGGTGACGGTATGGGCGAACAGGCTCTGGTTGCGCCACAGCACCGCCTCGCCTGCCTTGACGGTCACCGTCTGCGGGCTGAAGGCCAGGGTCGTCGTCATGTCTATGATCTGGCCATAGATGCCGGGCGGCAGGTCATAGGCCGGACCGGAGCGGTCGCAGGCGGCGAGCGGGGCGGCGAGGGCTATGGCGGCGATGAGCAGGTGGCGGGCGGCAGGCATGGACGAATTCCCTTTCGACCGAGTCGTGGCGACCTAGTAACACGGCTGTCACCTTGCTACGATAGCCCCGGTCTTCGGACCAGCTGGAGCGGCCGGCAGGCAACGGGGAGATGCCATGGCCAAGGTGCAGGTGGAGACCACGCTGCAGGTTCCGGCCTCGGCGGTGTGGAACATGATCGGCGGCTTCAACGAGCTGGCCCGCTGGCATCCGGCAGTGGTGAAGAGCGAGGAGCTCAAGGAGAAGGGTGGCCTCACCACGCGGCGGCTGACCCTCAGCGACGGCGGCGTCATCGTCGCCGAGCTCGAGGAGCACGACGACCGGGCTCGTACCTATAGCTACTCGGTGGTGGAAACGCCGCTGCCGGTCGCCGGCTACAAGGCACGCCTGCATGTGCGCGAGGCCGCCGACGGCCTCAGCTGCACGGTCGCCTGGACAAGCGAGTTCGAGCCCTCGGGAGCGCCGGAAAGCGAAGCGGTCAAGGTGATCCGCGGCCTCTACGAGGCCGGTTTCGACAATCTCCGCCGCCTCTTCGGCGGCTAGCTCGGTCCAGCCCCACGGAGTGGGGGTGAACAGCAGCGTCAACACTCGAACCGAGGAGGAACCCAACCGATGTCCAAGGTGAGCCTGTCGACCAAGCTGCCGGTGCCCGCGCGCACGGTGTGGGACACCATCGGCGGCTTCAACAACCTGGCGAAGTGGCATCCGGCCGTCGCCCGCAGCGATGAAGCGAAGAAGGGCACCGAGACCGTGCGTACGCTCACGCTGCATGGCGGCGGCACGATCGTCGAGCGGCTCGATTCCAAGGACGACAAGTCCCGCAGCTACACGTATTCCATCCTCGAAGGCCCGCTGCCGGTGCGCAAGTACCAGGCCACCCTGAAGGTCTCCGAGAACACCGACGGCACCGGCTGCACTGTCGAATGGGCCAGCGAGTTCGAGGCCTCCGGCGCTCCCGCCGGCGACGCCGAAAAGGTCATCCGCGGCATCTACGAAGCCGGCTTCGACAGCCTGCGCAAGATGTTCGGAAAGTAGCTGTCAGCCGTCAGCCGTCAGCTATCAGCTGTCAGTGGGACGTGACGACTCTTTACTTCGCGCTCTACTCGGTGTCATTCCCGCGAAAGCGGGAATCCAGGGCGACCGCACGTCACCTGCCCCCGCATCAAGTGCGGGGCAGGCTCTGGACCCCCGCTTTCGCGGGGGTGACACTGAGGGGACGTAGAGGGGACCGCAACATCGATCTGACAGCTGATAGCTGACAGCTTTCTTCTTACGGAAAATTGCACCGCTCGCTCGTCACGACGGCGAATCCCTTGCGCTCGTCGATGTCGATGGAGAAGCGGAACTCGGAATCGCCGATCACCATCTGGTGCCGCATCGGCACGACGCCGGTGGCGGCGACGGTCTGGCCGTCGAGTGGGGCGAACTGCACGGTGATCGGCTGGGCCGGATCGAACCAGGATTCCTTCTCGCCCTTGTCGTTGACCGCAGAAGTGCCGTCCGCCGTCACCGTGATCTTGCGGTCGGCGAAGGCGGCAGAGCTCTCCTTGCCTGCCTTGCCGATCGGCGTCCTCACCCGCAGGCGCTTGCTCTCCGGCTCGGCGTCGCACACCCGTGCATTGCTTGCGGCGTTGATCAGAAAGGTCAACCGCGCCATGTCGACGCCCTCGTTGAGCTTGCGGGTCGCGAGGTCGAGCAGCAGTTTGCGATCGCCGGTCGGCACCTCCGCGCTGTAGCGCTTTTTCCATTCCTGCGCCTCAGTCTGCGCCAAGGTCGCCGTCGCCTTCAGGCCCGCGTTGTCGGTCTGCAGCGCCTGCGCCTGCGCCGTCAGCCGGGTGATTTCCTCGTTCTTGCGTTGGGCGTCGATGTCGCCGACCGACGTGCCGGTCCGGTACGCGAACAGCCCGGCGACCCCGATCATGGCCAGCGCCACCGTCCATTTCGCCGCGCCCCAGAGCAGCCGGCGCCGCGCCCGCGCCTGCCGGTCAGCACTTCCCAGGCTCATGCTCGCGTTGTACCCCTCACGCACTTGTCATCTCGACGCGCCGCGCGCGACCGTGGCTCACGGCGAGATTCGCATCTCCGCGACGTCTCGCGCAAGGACGGCAATCAGGCACCCTCTGGCCGGCCGGACGTCGCGCACTTGGAGACGGAGGGGCTGCTCGGGGCCGCATTCGCCGCAGAACGAGATTGACGACGACGGGCGCTCAACGAATGCGCGCTGACGCCAAAACGGAAGCGGCGGCCGATTGGCCGCCGCTCGCATTCGATCCGTATGCCCGGGTTACGATGCCTTGAGGTTCACCGCGGCAGTGCGGCCGCGCTCGGTGGCAAGCTCGTAGCTCACCTTCTGACCCTCGTTCAATGTCTGCATGCCCGCCCGCTGCACGGCGCTGATGTGGACGAATACGTCCTTCGAACCGTCACTGGGAACGATGAAACCAAAACCCTTCGTCGGGTTGAACCACTTAACAGTACCGGTCGCCAATGTGGCCTCCTCTGGTAACAAGACAACACAAGTCACGGCCGCGCGCATCGCGGACCGCGGCACGATCACGACTTCCGGCTGATGTCCTGGAGTGCGCCTGAACGGCAGGATCGTTGTGGGCGTGGCATCAAGAGAGTGCGAAGTTGCGTAGAAAAGTGCGGTGTTTAGATGCGCAAGAACGGTGCGAAAGTCAAGCAGCCCTTCGGTGACATTTGTGGCGATTCCGTCTGGAACATGACCAGTGCCGGCGCTAGACTTTGACCAAACGATCAGGTTTGCAGCCGGCTCAGAAGCAGCCGACAACGGAGAGGCGAAACCGATGTCCATACTCATCCGCGGCGGCACCATCGTCACCGCCGATCAGACCTACCGCGGCGACGTGCACTGCGCCGATGGCGTGATCAAGGCCATCGGCGACAAGCTCGACGTGCCCGCGGGTGCCCGCACGGTCGATGCGGGCGGCCAGTACGTCATGCCCGGTGGCATCGATCCGCACACCCACATGGAGCTGCCGTTCATGGGCACGGTGGCGAGCGAGGATTTCTTCTCCGGCACCGCCGCGGCTGCCGCCGGCGGCACCACCATGATCATCGATTTCGTCATACCGAATCCCAAGGTCTCGCTGCTCGAGGCGTATGAGCAGTGGCGCGACTGGGCCAAGAAGGCCTGCCAGGACTATTCCTTCCACGTCGCCATCACCTGGTGGTCCGACCAGGTGAGCGACGAGATGGGTATCCTGGTCCGCGACAAAGGCGTCAACAGCTTCAAGCATTTCATGGCCTACAAGGGCGCCATCATGGTGTCCGACGAGCAGCTGATCGCCAGCTTCTCCCGCTGCCTCGAGCTCGGCGCCATCCCGACGGTGCATGCCGAGAACGGCGAGATCGTCTGGCACCTGCAGCAGAAACTGCTGAAGATGGGCATCACCGGCCCCGAGGGCCATCCGCTGTCGCGGCCGCCGGAGGTGGAGGGCGAGGCCGCCAACCGCGTCATCAAGATCGCCGGCATCGTCAACACGCCGGTCTATATCGTCCACAACTCCTGCATCCAGTCGCTGGAAGCCATCACGCGGGCGCGGCTCGACGGCCAGCGCGTCTATGGCGAGGTGCTGGCGGGGCATCTGGTGATCGACGACGCCGTCTATCGCCACCAGGATTGGACCTTCGCGGCCGCCCACGTCATGAGCCCGCCTTTCCGCTCGCGCGAGCATCAGGAGGCGTTGTGGAAGGGCCTGCAGGCCGGCACGCTGCAGACGACGGCCACCGACCATTGCTGCTTCTGCGCGCCGCAGAAGGCGATGGGCAAGGGCGACTTCACGCGCATCCCCAACGGCACCGGCGGCGTCGAGGACCGCATGGCCATCCTGTGGACCACCGGCGTCAACACCGGCAAGCTCACGCCCAACGAGTTCGTGCGGATCACGTCCACGAACGCGGCGCAGATCTTCAACATCTATCCGCGCAAAGGCTCGATCAGCGTCGGCGCCGATGCCGACATCGTGGTGTGGGACCCGAAGGGCACGCGCACCATCTCCGCCAAGACCCACCATCAGAAGGTCGACTTCAACATCTTCGAGGGCCTCACCTGCACGGGCGTGCCGAGCCACACCGTGAGCCAGGGCAGCCTGGTGTGGGCGAACGGCAAGCTCGACGTCAAGGAAGGGGCCGGCCGCTACATCGACCGCCCGACCTTCCCGGTCGTCTACGAGGCGATGAAGAAGCAGGGCGACCTGAAGGCGCCCAAGCCGGTCGTGCGGCACGCGGCCGAGTAGGCGGCGCACCGTCGGGTCGGCCGCTCGCGGCGCCGATCCGCAGAGCATCCGGCATGGCCAAGTTCGTCTGGATCGCCTCCTACCCGAAATCCGGCAACACCTGGGTACGCTTCCTCATCGGCAACCTGCTGCTGCGCAAGGTCGAAAGCTCCGCACAGGTGATGCAGCAGGTCCCGGATATCCACGACGGAATCTCCGGCGCGCACCTGTTCGGCAAGCGCACCACGCTCATCAAGACCCACTGGAAGTTCTGGACCGGCCTGCCGTTGCGCGAGGACACGATCGGCGCGATCTACCTCATCCGCAATCCGATCGACGTGATGGAGTCGAACCAGAACTATGCGCTTCACCGCTCCGGCAACCTCCGCCGCGAAGCCACGCCGGAGGAGGTGGCGAATCTGGCGGTCCGCCTGGCCGAGGACTACATCAAGCATGGCGGACACCCGCGCTTCAGCCAGTTCGGCATCGGCAGCTGGGAGGAGCATGTACGCAGCTGGACCTTCGCCGGCATCGACTTCCCCCGCCTGGTCGTCAAGTACGAGGAGCTGAAGACCGATCCGGCGGCCGGCCTCGCGCGGATCTGCCGCTTCCTCGACCTCAAGCGCAGCGACGAGCAGATCCGGCAGGCCGTGGAGAGTGCGTCCGAGGACAATATGCGGCAGCTGGAGGAACGGGAGATCGCCGGCAAGACGGTGGGCTTCTTCTACCAGCCGCGCAACAGCACCGGGCTCGCCGCCGGTCACCGGTTCGTCGGCCGCAGCGTCTCGGGCGAGAGCCTGTTCAAGCTCACCGACGACCAGCGCCGCCGCGCGCAGCAGCGCTTCCTGCCGCTGATGCGCGAGTTCGGCTACGCGTAGGAGAGGGCGCGGCCGCGGTGACGACCAGATCGTCGATGCTGTCGACAGCGCCGGTGTCGCGTCGCAGAGGTTCAAATCGATGACGTGCCGCCGCCGCAACGATGCTTGCTTGACCGATTGCCCCGCGTTGCGGACAGTGCAGTCGCGATGAACGAAGACGGCCAAACCTCGGCGCCTGAGCGCGTGGTCCTCCACGTCGGCTGCGGGCCCTACAATCCGAACAAGCTGCATGCGGCCTTCCGCAAGGAAGGCTGGCGCGAGCTGCGCGTCGATATCAATCCGAACGTGAAGCCGGACATCGTCGCCTCGATGCTGGCGATGCCGATGATATCGGCGGCGTCGGTCGACGGCGTCTGGTCGTCGCACAACATCGAGCATCTCTATGCGCACGAGGTGCCGGTGGCCCTGGCGGAGTTCGCGCGCGTGCTCAAGCCCGGCGGGGTCGTCCTGCTGACCATGCCCGACCTGCAGCGCGTGGCCGAGCTGATCGTCCAGGACAAGCTCGACGAGCCAGCCTATGTCTCGCCGGCCGGGCCGATCGCGCCGCTCGACATCCTCTATGGCCACCGCCCGCAGATCGCCATGGGCAACGTCTTCATGGCCCACCGCACCGGCTTCACCGCGCGCACCCTCACGCAGGTGCTCGTCAACGCCGGCTTCGAGCGCGTGAAAGTGGAACGCGGCAAGAGCTTCGACCTCTGGGCCGTCGGCTACAAGCCGCAGGCGGCCTCAGCCTAGGACATATTTCCGCCGGTTTTCCGGCCTATTTCCGCCAAAAAAGCGGCCTTCGATCCGCAGATCAGCGTGAGGGAGGCAAACCATGAAGTTTCGGCATTTGGCGTGGCCGCTGGCCGCGCTGCTGCTGCTGTCGTTGGCCGGCTGCGCGACGCGGTCGATTTCGGATTCCGGATACCGCGGCGGCTACTGGAGCGGCGGCAGCGACGAGAACCGCCTCTACCGAGGCGAGCTGTCGGAGCTCGATGTGCTCGGTATCGAACCCGGTCGAGCGATCGCGGAAGGCGAGATTCAGGCGTCGCTCGGCCCCCGCGAACGCCCGTCGATCGCCCGCGGCGCGTCGGTCATGCTCATCCAGTCCGGCGCAATGTTCCCGGACGAACCGATGGTGCAGGCACTCGAAGCCCGCTTCGACATCGGCCAGTTTTCGGGCATTCCCGACGAGCGGCCGCACTCGGCATCGGCGGCGTCCGCCGCCCCGACCTCCTACGCCATGGCGCTGCGGCTGGCCGCGGCGCGCGGCGGCTACGACAAGATTGTCGCCTACTGGGGGGTGCTGGAGACGGCGCGGGAGGGTCTCGGCACCAAGGTCGTGTCCTGGGTGCCCATCGTCGGCAATTTCATTCCAGACGAAACCCAGCGAATGCGCATCCGCCTCAAATTCGCGGTCATCGACGTGAAGACTGGGCAATGGGAGCTGTACGTGCCGGAGCCTCTCGAGGATGATGCGATCAGCGCCAGCCTCAACCGTGCGTCCTCGGATCAGGGTCAGGTCGCGCTTCTGAAGGAGGCGGGCTACAGGACCGCTGCCACCGGCCTGTTTACGCGCTACTCGCCGTAGGCACCGGGCGCGTGAAGGTGACGCTCGTCGGCCGTCCTGTCAGGTCGAGCCGAGCGACGGCTGCCGGCGTCTCGGCGATCATCTTGCCGCGGCGCACGACATGGAGTCGCGTCGGCTTCAGCCGGATCGCCTCGATCGGATCGGCTGCCTGCAGCACGACCATGTCGGCGTAGCAGCCGGGCGCCAGACCGTAGGCTTCGAGGCCGAGGATCTTGGCGGCGTTCTCGGTCACCGCCGCGAAGCCGGCGCGCATGCCGTCGAGGCTGGTCATCTGCCCGACATGCACGCCCATGTGCGCCACTTCCAGCATGTCGCCGGAGCCAATGGAGTACCAGGGGTCCATGACGCAGTCGTGGCCGAAGGCGACCGTGAGGCCGGCCTTCATCAGCTCCGGCACGCGCGTCATGCCGCGGCGTTTCGGATAGGTGTCGTGGCGGCCCTGGATGACGATGTTGATCAGCGGGTTGGCGATGGCATTCATCTCGGCCTCCGCCATCAGGGCGATGAGCTTGCTGGCATAGTAGTTGTCCATCGAATGCATGGACGTGAGATGCGATCCTGTCACGCGTCCCTGCAGGCCGAGC
>Ga0187893_10012647_pt1 | contig 11924 bp, 10 predicted proteins | sample MA1701074metaG_FD_139574 | JGI IMG/M metagenome (GOLD analysis project Ga0187893, IMG submission 139574) | White microbial mat communities from a basaltic lava cave in the Kipuka Kanohina Cave System on the Island of Hawaii, USA - MA170107-4 metaG ... | reverse complement strand
AGGGTGCGCTGCAAGGGAGTGATGAACATGGAAACGAAACGCAAGGTTGAGATTTTCAGTGCCGGTTGTGGTTGCTGTGAGGACACAATTCGGTTGATCAAGAGCATTGCCTGCCCGTCCTGTGACATTACGGTATTGGATATGAAACTGGACGAGGTCGCTCAACGCGCCAAGCAACTGGGCGTACGGAGCGTGCCAGCCGTGGTCGTTGATGGTAAGTTAGCCGACTGTTGTACACAGCGCGGGCCAGATGAAGCAATACTCCGAGCGGCGGGCGTGGGAGTTCCGCTCTGAAGATCGAGATCTTCTATATCGACGGCTGTCCCAACCATCAACCCACGGTTGAGCGCGTACGGAAGCTTCTTCGGGAGTCGGGGATCACTGCGAATGTAGTAGAAGTGGCAGTGACTAATTCAACCTCGGCAACAGCATCTCGTTTTCTCGGCTCGCCAACGGTCCACGTGAACGGTATTGACGTGGAACCAGCAGCACGATCCGTGGCGCTCTTCGGGTTGGCATGCCGGTCCTACTGTGACGGCGCCGTTCGCCAGGGCGTTCCGCCTCTGCGCATGATCCGGAAGGCCGTCTATGAGCAGCTCTGGACCGAAGCACCTACGTCGGCGGCCTCTGGCATCTAAAGATAACCAATGCTGGAGATAATGTTCCCGAATGGCTGCGAAAACGGGGAAGCGGAAGTCAGCAAAGCGGGTTCGTGACGCTGCCACTGCCGCTGCAATGCACTTCGTGTCGGTACCGCCGATTCGGCTGGGCCGGCAGCAAGCGATTGTTGCTGATTTGGTCGCTCAGAGTCAGACAGGCCGGAGAACCGAGTCGTCCCGCTGAGCGCACGTAACCCCGTTGTTATCAGCGTCGTCAGATTCGCTTGAACACTCGTTTGGGGATACGCGCGGATGCTCGTATTCTGCAGTCGTGATCGGAAGTTCGATTGAGTTTCAACCAATCGCGGAAGCTCCACCCAGCATGACTTCAATCCGGCCTTTAATGTGCTTGCGCACGCTGACTCAGGCGCTGCTCACGATGAGCTTCGGCGAGACGGCGCCCCCCTCCAACGCTGTTTCCGTACTCCGGCGTCGGTTCCATACTCGTCGAGGGGAATCTATCCCACGACGGTGAGGCTTTTTCGCCGATCGCATTCTGGCCTACAAGCCGGAGATAAGATCGCGGAAGGTGTCCCTCTTGCTTCGGCAGTGCGAGTCTCACAATGCTTGACGCAGACATGTCCAATTCGATCCGTCAGGCTCACCCTGTGAGTGTGGGCCCTGTCGAAACTTCGCTCCCGCTCATTGCAGACCGCACGAGTCCCCGGGTTTGTGCGAGACGCCGGGTCAAATGACGCCTGCACCAAGAGCCACGGCCACGGCCAAAAGGAGAATGCCAGTGATGTTCTGGACCGTCTTCATGGTGACTCTATGCAGGAAGCGAGTGCCGATCAGCAGCCCAGCGAAAGCGGCGAACACACCGCTTACGATAAGGGGCCACTGCCGGGCACTGATGGGGTTTGAATTGCCGCCGGCGAAGAAAAGGATCCCGTAGGAGCCGATGCGCGTTAGGTCCACGAGAAGACCGATGACGGCACTGCTCCCGACGAACGCCTCTGTGGAAAGACCGGTCTTTACCAAGAACGCCGCCCGGAGTGCACCCTGGTGGCCGGAGAAGCCACCGAAGAAGCCGGACAGGGCGCCTCCCAAGGGTAGGAACTTGGGATCGAACTGGAGTTCGCGAAACCGGGGAAGCAGTTCGAACAGAGCGAACGCCAGCATTAGCGTCCCCATCAAGAGCTTGATTGGCGTAATGACCGCGGTTCGCGGTCCGAGGGAGTAGGTCGCCAGTTCACCAAACTCAGAAAAGTAGCCTAGCGCGGCGGCGCCGACGGTAGCCGCGATGATGGCGGGCACTCCGAACCTGAGAACCACTCGCCGGTCGGCACTCTTTCCAACCAGTGTGACTTTGAAAAGACTGTTTGCTCCGTGCACTACCGCAGTCGCCGCTACTGCGACGTCAATCGGAAAGAAGAGCGCGAACAGGGGCAGAAGAACTGTTCCCAGTCCGAACCCGGAATACAACGTCAAGGCGGACGTCGGCGCGGCCGCGACTGCCACTAGAACGTAGGACGACAACTCGTTCATCTCTCGACTCCAGTGGCCGAACGAAAGCGGTTCTCGCTCTATAGTAAGAAAGACTTGACCACTTGTGTTATTCTATCGTTTCTTGATATCGTAAACAGATATTATGGTTGGACAACCCCAATTGTCGGCGGGTTAGCCGCAATCGAAGTGAGCAGATGGTGAACAACAAGCAACCGCGCGTGGACTTCGTCGAGCTTCACATCCTGCACCATGCAGAGGAGCAGGATCTGTACGGACTTTGGATGATCGAGGAACTGGGCGAGCATGGCTACAAGCTGAATGCCAGCCAGCTTTATCCCAAGTTCCACAAGCTGGAGCGCGACGGGTTCTTGAAGCGGTTTGAACGGGTCGTTGGCGGCAAGCAGCGCAAGTATTATCGGGCCACGGCGGCAGGCAAGCGTTACTTTCGCCAGCAGAAGAGAAAGTTGATGGAGTTGGCTGGAGAAGCACTTAGCGCTGACGAGATCCGGAAAGTGCTCGAAGTGCGGTTGGCCCGTGACGGCGGCAAGAAGCTTGCATGAAACAGAGACAGGACAGGGGAGGATTGAAACAAACGCCGTGTTCAAAGTGAACGGAATCCTACGGGGTGCTGCTATTTCCCTAGCCGTGGCTGGACTGGGTGTAGCGCAGACCAGTCCGGTGACGATCGAGCAAGCCGTCGAGCAGGCGGCTAAGAACTACCCGGCAATCCGGGCAAGCATGTCGACCGTGACGGCGGCGGAATCCGGTATCGAACTGGCGAAAACTGCGTATCTACCGCGCACCGATTTTCATTACCAGGTGAACCGCGCGACACGGAACAACATCTTCGGCCTCACGTTTCCGAATACGGTGATTGCGCCGATTTCGGGACCGCCCGTGGTCGACCAGACCGGAACCAGCACTTTTGGTACCGCAGTTGGTCTGGCTTTCCGGTGGGAGCCATTCGACCTTGGGTTGCGAAAATCCCTGGTGGACCTGGCGAACAGGGTCAGGGCGCAAGCAGCCGCCGGACAGGACTTAACGGAATACGAGGTCAAGCTAGCAGCCGCGGACGCCTTTTTCAACGTCTTGGCAGCGACGCAGGCGGCGACCGCGGCGCGGGCAAACGTGCAGCGGATGGAGGTGTTCACCGAATCAGTGGGAGCGCTGGTGCGAGCTGAGTTGCGCCCCGGCGCAGACTCGTCGCGGGCACAGGCGGAATTGGCACGAGCACGGAATGAGTTGATCGGAGCCGAGCGGGTGGTGCACGAACAGCGTCTGCTTCTCGGCCGCTGGATGGGTAGGGCTGGAACGGAGATTGAAATCTCCGCCGGGGCGCTGCTGATGGATCCGCCCGTGGTCGAAGACCGTGAACCGAACCTTGCGACCCATCCGGTGGCCGCTGCGCAAGCCGCGAACATCTACGTCATCCGGGCGCGGCGCGAGTCCATCGCGAAGGAGTACCGGCCAAAGTTTGAACTTCTGTCGACGACGTATGGCCGCGCCACCGGTGCGCGTAACGACGGCGCCTTCCAGGGTGGCGCCAACGGGCTGGCGCCGAACATCGGCAATTGGGCGGTGGGGTTCGGTGTTTCGTTCCCGCTCTTCGACTACAAGCAGAACCGCGTGCGGCGAGAGATCGAGTCTCACCGCGAAACGGCGGAGGGCGCCCGTCTGGACGAAATTCTTGAGCGCTTGAAATCCGAAGCGGCACAAGCACAGGTCAGCCTGGAGGCGGCCCGGCAAATCGCGTCGAACACGCCAACGCAACTAACCGCCGCGCAAACGCTGGAGCGACAGGCACAGGCCCGGTATCAAACCGGCTTGGGAACGGTTGTGGAAGTCGCCGATGGCCAGCGCCTGTTGCGGCAGGCGGAAACCGATGGCGCGCTCGCTAAGTTGGGAATCTGGCGAGCTCTTTTCACCCTGCAGGCCGCCAAGGGAGACTTGGCGGGTGTCCTCGCTCAGGGGAGCCGATGACAGGCGACATGACCGACACGAGAGGTCTTGGAGGTATTGTATGTGGCTAATCCATGCTGCGATGCGGCGGCCGATCACCATTCTTATGGCCATTGTTGGTGTTGCCTTGTGCTCGATGCTGGCGCTAAACCGCATGAGGGCGGACATTTTCCCGAAGCTTGGCACGCCGGTCATCTACGTCGCGCAGCCCTACGGGGGAATGGATCCTGCGCAAATGGAGGGCTATCTCGTCAACTACTACGAGTATCACTTCCTCTATGTCAGCGGCATCGACTATGTGGAATCCCGCTCCATCCAGGGAGCCGCCCTGATGAGCCTTCATTTCCATGAAGGCACAGACATGGCTCAGGCTTTGGCGGAGACGGTGGCGCAAGTGAACCGTTCGCGCTCCTTTATGCCGCCGGGGACGGTTCCCCCGTTCGTAATGCGCTTCGATGCGGGTAGTGCCCCGGTGGGGTACCTCGTATTTTCGAGCGAAACGAGGACCGTGGACGAAATCTCGGACCTGGCGTTGTTCCGGGTGCGGCCGATGTTTTCACGACTTCCTGGCGTCTCGGCTCCGCCGCCGTTCGGGGGAACTGCTCGCAGTCTGGTCGTTCTTGTCGATCCCGATCGTCTACGCTCCTACAACATGTCCCCCGACGAGGTAGTCCAGGCGATCGCCAAGACGAACACGATTACGCCATCAGGTAACGTGCGAGTCGGCGACACCAGCTACATGGCGCCAGTGAATTCCGTAGTAAAGCAGCCTTCGGAACTGGACAACGTCCCGATCCGTAGCGGCGCCGGGCCGACCGTCTATCTCCGGGATGTAGGCTATGCCCAGGACGGCGCTGACATTCTGACCAGCTACGCTCTGGTCGATGGACGGAGGGCCGTCTACATTGCCGTAACCAAACGCGCCGACGCATCGACACTCGACGTGGTGAACCGAGTGCGGGAGGCGATTCCCACGTTTAAGTCCGCCGTTCCTGAGGATATTGACGTTTCCTTCGAGTTCGACCAGTCGTTCTACGTGACCGATGCTCTTAAAGCACTGCGCTTTGAAGGCCTGCTGGGCGCGTTCCTGACTGGGACGGCGATTCTTCTGATGTTGGGGAGCTTGCGGAGCGCGCTGGTAGTCGTGATGACGATTCCGCTTGCACTGCTCTCGGCCGTAGTAGCGTTGTGGGCGGCCGGGCAATCGATCAACCTGATGACCCTCGGCGGGCTCACGCTGGCGATCGGTATTCTCGTGGACGAATCGGTTATCGCGATAGAGAACATTCACCGCCATCTGGACGAAGGAAAGCCGGTGGCTCGATCGGTGCTGGAGGCCAGCCGCGAGGTGGTGATCCCTCGCCTGCTGATCATGCTCTGCATGCTGGCGGTGTTTGCGCCTTCGTTCTTTATGGCCGGGGTCGCGCGGTCGATGTTTGTGCCCTTGGCGCTCGCTGTTGGTTTTTCCATGGCATCGTCCTTCTTTCTGGCCAGCAGCTTTGTCCCGATTCTGGAGACCTGGCTGAACCGTAGGAGAGCCGCAAGTGCAGAGCATTCGCGAGGATCCTGGTTCGAACGGCTGCGGTCGCCGTATGTGGCGCTGTCCCGGAGGTTCGTTCAGTTTCGATGGCCGGTTACCGCTCTCTACGTAATCGTCACCAGTGCGCTCCTGTACGGCGTGGGTTCAAATCTTGGAACCGAGATCTTTCCGCGAGTCGATCCCGGTATGCTCCAGATGCGTCTTCGGGCTCCCACCGGAACTCGTGTCGAGCGCACGGAGGACATCGCCAGGAGGGTGTTGGCGGCCGTCCAGGAGGAGGTGGGCACGGACAACGTAGAGCGCTCCCTGGCGTTCGTCGGTGTGCAGCCCTCTAGCTTTCCGGTAAACCTGATCGTACTTTGGACCGGCGGACCGCACGAAGCAGTGATGTTGGTTGACCTCAAGGAAGGAGCGGGCATCTCGACGGCTGACGTTCAAGAACGCCTGCGGCGCCGTCTTCCCGAAATCGCTCCTGGCACGCGTGTCACGTTCGAATCGGCTGACCTCCCAAGTCAAGTCATGAGTTTCGGCGCGCCAACACCGATTCAAATCGCTGTGGCCAGCGCCGATCTGGCGGCGAATCGCAGCTATGCAGACTCAATCGTAGGGAAACTGCGCGAGATCGGCTCTCTTCGCGATGTGCAACTGGGTGAACTTCTGGACTACCCGACCTTGGACGTCCAGGTGGACCGCGAACGTGCCGGACAGCTCGACGTGACCGTCGCTGACGTAGGACGGGCTCTCGCGCCGGCTACCTGGTCCAGCCGTTTTACGACTCCGGTCTATTGGGCCGATCCAAAGAGCGGCATTGCCTATCAAGTGCAGGTAGAAGTCCCGCAGGCCAGAATCGCTTCTATTGACGACATCACGAGCCTTCCCGTGAAAGCGACCAACGGTTCGCCGACCTTGCTGCGGGATGTGGCCAATGTCACGGAAGGGCGCGCTTATGGCGAGTATCACCGTAACAACATGCAGCGCATGATCACGGTGACAGCCAACGTGATGGGCGCTGACCTTTCCACGGCGGCGTCGCAGATCTCATCGGTCCTTCAGGCCCTGCCGAACCCGCCTCGCGGTGTGACTGTCAGTGTACGAGGGCAGGTCGCCCCGATGAATCTCATGATTGACAACCTGCAACTGGGCCTGGGTTTGGCGGTTCTCGCTGTTTTCATTCTGCTGGCGGCCTACTTCCAGTCCCTGCGGGTCGCGTTCGCGATCATCATGGCCATTCCGGCCGTGCTTGCTGGAGTCAGCATTGCGCTGCGGCTAACCGGGACAACGCTGAATATTCAGTCATTCATGGGGGCCATGATGGCCATCGGCATCTCAGTGGCGAACTCGATTCTGCTTTGCACGTTCGCGGATCAGTACCGGCGCGAGGGCATGACCTCGACCGAAGCCGCGGTCGAGGCGTCACGCACGCGTCTGCGGCCCATCCTGATGACCACCATCGTCATGATCAGTGGCATGACGCCGATGGCCCTCGGCGCGGCGCAGACTGCGCCGTTGGCGATTGCGGTGATCGGCGGCCTGATGGCGTCGATTCTGACCACGCTGTTCGCGATTCCCGCCGTCTTCGCGATCGTGGAGCGAAAGAGCGCCACGCATTCTCCTTCGATCGATCCAGAGGATCCGGACAGTGCGCACTTCGATGGACCCAGACCGGCGCCGGCCGAAGCATGAGGAGCGATAGAAAATGCAAGAGCTGATTCGAGCTTGTTTGATCGGAATGATCGGTATAATCCCGGTGATGCTCGGGCAATCACAGCTGGTGAGCGCCGAGCTCGCCCGCGTAGAGGCCCAGGCGCTTGAGAAGACCATGCAGTTTCCTGGCGAATTGAAGGCGTATCAGAGTGTCGACGTCTACGCCAAAGTTACCGGCTTTATCGACAAGATTTTTGTGGACCGCGCCTCACGCGTGCGAGCCGGCGATCTTCTGGCGGAAATGACGGCGCCAGAGATTCAGGCGCAACGGGCCGAAGCGGAGGCTAAAATCCCCGCCCTCGCTGCACAAAAAGCCGAAGCTGAGGCCCGCCTGGCAGGGGCGCAAAGTACGCTGGGACGGCTGCGCGAAGCATCCAAGACGCCTGGGGTTGTGGCCGGTAACGACGTGATTCTGGCGGAGAAGGCCGTCGAGGCCGAAAGGTCACGAGTCGACGCACTCGCAAAGAGTATGGAAGCGGGCGAAGCGGCTGTACGAGCGGTGGCGGAGATGGAGAAGTACCTCCGGATCACGGCGCCGTTCGACGGAGTAATCACGGAGCGATTGGCCCATCCCGGCTCATTGGCCGGCCCGCAGGGCGGAGGTCAGGGAGCGCTGATGCGGCTGGAGCAAATCAGCCGTCTGCGGCTGGTGGCACCCGTGCCCGAAGCTTACGTCGAGAGCGTACGCTCCGGCCTTCGGGTCGCTTTCACGGTGCCAGCCCATCCGAAGCGCACGTACATGGGTGTCGTGGCGCGACCCGCTCACGCAGTGGATCCTACGACACGCACAATGCCTGTGGAACTCGACGTCACCAACGCCTCGGGAGAACTCGCTCCCGGAATGTACGCCGATCTGAAATGGCCTGTGAGCCGGGCCGGACAGAGCTTGTTTGTCCCACCATCCGCAATCAAGGCAACCACGGAACGGATCTTCGTCATCCGCGTGACCGGCGGAACAGCGGAATGGGTCGATGTCCGCCGCGGCATGGCCACTGGCGACAAGATGGAGGTGTTCGGAGATCTAAAAGCTGGAGACATGATCGTACTCCGAGCGACGGATGAAATCCGACCTGGAACTAGAATTGCCGCACGATGAGAGTACCACGGGTTGGGATATTGTGATGAGCCTGAGTCGGACCATACTCCTCGTTCCTTTGATGGTTGGCTGGAGTGTCATCGGCGCGCAGCCACCAGTCATTCTCCTTGGCAGTCCGGCGCCGGAGAATGCAAAGTCCGCAGTGTCGAAAGTCTCCGGCGAACTGATGCTGGTCGCGTTTATCCCCCGATTTTCCGATCCCGCCAGCTGTAAGCGCGAGGTGGATGCATATGCTCGGATTCTGCAGGATCTGCCGAGACTCCCCGTAGCCGGTCTTGTGCCGATGGAGGCAGACGCGACCGCGCAAGTCTGCGGGTACAATCCGATGATTCCTCTGTTGAGCACCGCGGGCCATGCACAGGCCGAATCTCGTACTACCTTGCTGCTGGATCGGGACTGCATCGTTCGCCGCATCACTCGTGCAGGAGCCGCGGACGAACATGCGGAGCGAGTAATCCGCGAGGTCAAGGCATGGCAAGACGGCAGGGCGATCTATGAAGCGCAGTGCGCACGCTGCCACGGCTCCGATGGCAAGGACACGGGCTATCTGTTCATCAAGTCCCTAGGAGGCATTGGGAACCGGCACAGCGAGAAAGAGATCTGGCGGCTGACGGTCGCGACAGATGCGGTGGACCTCAGCAGACTAACCGCGAAAGAGCGGACAGCTCTTTCAATTTATGTCGCGGGGCTCTGAATGAGAAGGTGAAGCATGGACGTCCTGCAAAAACTCGCCCAATCGCACGCACCTCGGGCTACGTTCCTCGTGCGGCTCGTCACGGGATGGGTCTTCCTCTCGGAGGGCATTCAGAAGTTTCTTTATCCTGAGCAGTTGGGCATTGGGCGATTCTCTCGCATCGGAATCCCGTCTCCTGAGACGCTTGCGCCGTTCGTCGCGACTGTTGAGATCGTATGCGGAACATTGCTGCTGATTGGACTGCTCACGCGTATGGCCGCCGTACCCCTCATCATCAATATGCTGGTCGCGATCAGTTCGACGAAGATTCCAATACTGTTGAACGAGGGCCTTTGGCGAGCAGCGCACGAGTCCCGAACCGATCTGGCGATGCTGTGCTGCTCGCTCTTCTTGCTCACGGTCGGCGCGGGTCCCTTGTCTCTGGACTACCAGTTGTATCAACGAGGAAGGTGATCGCCTGCTGTTTCGGCCTGGATATGTTCCGCTGAGATCAGCGTCTTGCGCGTGCGGAGCCTTCGTACATGAAGGTCATCGGCCGTGGCCCCCTCCATGTAGCTCGTCTGCAATCGCGAGATCTGGAAGCCGGCATCCTCGATGAAGGCCTGAATCGGCCGATCAAGGTGGCATCCACCGGCGATCCGCTTCCAAAGAGGCGTTAGACGATGCTGCCAGCGACGTCCCGGGAGATCCGGTGAGAGGCCGTGTTCTACGAACAGGAGTTGGCCGCCCGGTTTGAGAACCCGCCGCATCTCTGCAAGGGCGGAGCCGACGTTCGGAATCGAACATAATGTCCAGGTCGTGACGACGGTGTCAACGCTCGCGGTTTCTAATGGAACGAGGTCCGCTAATGCTTCGATCCGATTCCGGGAGATTGATAGCTTCCTGGCACGCGCCATTCCCAGGAGTTTTCAGTTGAGATCGAGGCCTAAAACCTCGGTTGCGCGATCGGTGTAGAGAGGCAGGTTCATTCCGGAACTGACTCCAATCTCCAGAACCCGCCCCTTAGCCCCGATATGAGCGTAATACGCCCGGCGCTGAATTAGGCCATCACGGCGAGCTTGTCTCTTTCGATGCCCTTCTCAACAGGTACGAACTGAACGATCCAGCTTTGCGTCTCGTCGCCGACATCGTACGAGCCGCCGATTCGCGCCGCAGTAACCCACATCCAGCGGGCGAGGGATTGCGCTGGGTTGCCCACGGCTTCTCAGCGCTTGGACTATCCGATCACGAAATTCTCGAACGCGAGTTCGTCGTGTACGACGCGCTCTATGCAGAGTGCCGGAAGCGGCTGGGCCTGACGGTGAAGAATAGCCGGAGTTTGTCGACCGATGACCGCTGGCTCCTACAATTATACGTGCTGATCGGTGCAGCGAATGAACCCGTCTCCGACGAGTCGTTGCAGTCCTACGCCGAGCGTCACGAACTGGTCGGCATTACAGCCGCGAAGATCCGCAGCATTCTCGCTGCGCTGGTGCGCCGAGGAGTAATTCGGTCGTCTAAGGACGCTGATCGGTGCTTCGTCGCGACGCGGCAAGGTAAGAAAGCCGCGTCTGAGGCGCGAGCGCGGCTCTCGAACCTGATGTCACTTCTCGACGAACGATCCTCCCGGTAGTGCCCGTTCTTCGCTGGCCTATTTCTTGGAGCCTTTAGCGGAGGGGTTCGGAGCCGGCAAACCGAGAATCACTTCATTGGCCATCCACTCGCCGGTCGGCAATTTATTCCCGACAACACCGGCGCGGTCTCCGACTTTGACATGGCTTTGGTCCACAGCCTTCTTGTCGTGCTCGAACTTGGTCTTGCTCGAAAACTTCACCTTTACCGTGTTGTCGCGCACCTTCAAGTCCATCCCGTCAGCGTTTACCGCAGTAATCTGACCGGTTACAGCATTGGCACCATGCAGCCTCTCGTCGTGACCCCAGAGCATCATGGTCGACACCAGCAGCGCCAGTGCCGCGAACGCCGTCATCAGCATCCGATTCATTTCGGTTTCTCCTATTTATGCACTCGACCTTCGACGCCCAGCCGCATAGTACACGGCCGGGACCACCACCATGTTCAAGGCAGTGGATGTAAACAAGCCGAATAAAATCACGATCGCCATTGGTGCCTGAATCTCGCTTCCAGGTTTTCCCATGCCTGCCGCGATGGGAATCAACGCGAGACCTGCCGCCAGCGCGGTCATGAGGATCGGTGCGAGGCGCTCCAGAGCGCCGTGCATGACCGCTTCCCGGAGATCGGTGACACCCTCGACCTCGCGCAAGTGTCGGATATGCGACACCAACATGATGCCGTTGCGCGTGGCGATGCCGAACAGCGTGATGAACCCTATGATCGACGCCACCGAGAGCACTCCCCCTGCCAGATAGACGCCGGCAACGCCACCGACCAGCGCGAGCGGGAGATTCAGCATGATGATGAGCGCATCACGTGTCGAGTGGAATGCCGTCGCAAGGATCAGCAGAATGCCGACGATCACGCCGGCACCGAGAATCAACAAGCGCCGTGACGCTTCGGCTTCACTCTCGAACTGACCGCCGTACTCAACGCGATAGCCCTGGGGCAGTTTCACGTTTTCCGCCACGGCTGTCCGGATTTCATTGACTACGCCCAGCAGATCGCGGGCGGCGACATTGCACTGCACCACGATCTTGCGCTGGACGCCCTCGCGGCTGATGAAGTTGGGTCCGCGGTCTTCCCGGATGTCGGCGACGGCGCTTAGCGGCACCTTGGCCCCGGACGGCGAGTCGATCAGCGTGCGGCCGATCACCTCAAGGTCACCGAGGTCCTCATGGGGATAGCGAACGATCATCGGAAAGCTGATCT
>Ga0187893_10012646_pt1 | contig 11924 bp, 9 predicted proteins | sample MA1701074metaG_FD_139574 | JGI IMG/M metagenome (GOLD analysis project Ga0187893, IMG submission 139574) | White microbial mat communities from a basaltic lava cave in the Kipuka Kanohina Cave System on the Island of Hawaii, USA - MA170107-4 metaG ... | reverse complement strand
CGGGCGTGGGCAAGACCGCGCTCGCCGAGGGCCTCGCCATGCGCCTGCTCGAGGAGGACGTCCCGACGATCCTGGAAGGGGCGGAAGTGTTCTCGCTCGACACGGGCGCGCTGCTCGCGGGCACGCGGTTCCGAGGCGACTTCGAGGAGCGGTTCAAGGCGGTCATCGGCGCGCTCGCCAAGCGGCGACGGCCGATCCTGTTCATCGACGAGATTCACGCCACCGTCGGCGCCGGGGCCACGACCGGCGGGACCATGGACCTCGCAACGCTGATCAAGCCGGTCCTCACCGCCGGCGATCTTCGTGTCGTCGGATCGACGACGATCGAGGAGTTCAAGCACATCGAGAAGGATCGCGCGCTCGCGCGCCGGCTGCAGAAGGTGCAGATCGATGAGCCGTCGATCGAGGAAACGGTCAGGATTCTGAACGGCCTCCGGTCGCGGTACGAAGGACACCACGACGTGACGTTCGCGGAGGGGACGCTGGAGGCGGCCGCCAAGCTCGCGGCGCGGCACCTCCGAGACTATCGCCTCCCCGATTCGGCGATCGACGTGCTGGACGAGGCGGGCGCGATGCTCCGCCTTCGGGCGGCCCCCGAGGGGCGCCCCTCCGACGAGGCACGAGGCACCCCCGAGGAACAAGGCACGATGGACGGCCCGAGGCCCGAGGCACGAGCCCCGAGGTCCGTCACGGTCGCGGACGTCGAGCAGGTGGTCGCGCGCATGGCGAAGATTCCGGCGAAGCAGGCGAGCTCGTCGGATCGCCAGCGGCTGCGGTCGCTCGAGGAGGCGCTCGGCCGCGTGGTCTTCGGCCAGGAAGAGGCGGTGCGCTCGGTCGCGAACGCGATCAAACGATCGCGCGCGGGGCTGGGTCAGCCGGACAGGCCGGCCGGATGCTTCCTGTTCACGGGGCCGACGGGCGTCGGCAAGACCGAGCTCGCCAAGCAGCTCGCGATCCACCTGGGCAACGAGTTCATCCGCTACGACATGAGCGAGTACATGGAGAAGCACGCCGTGGCGCGGCTGATCGGCGCGCCGCCGGGCTACGTCGGGTTCGAGCAGGGCGGCCTGCTCGTCGACGCGGTGCGCCAGCATCCGTACTCGGTCGTCCTGCTCGACGAGATCGAGAAGGCGCATCCGGATCTGTACAACATCCTGCTGCAGGTCATGGACCACGCGACGCTGACCGACAACACGGGGCGCAAGGCGGATTTCCGGCAGACGGTGCTGATCATGACGTCGAACGCGGGGTCGCGGGAGCTCAGCGCGCGCTCGTTCGGCTTCGGCGTCGGCGGCGACGCCGCGCGCCAGAAAACGGCGGCCGGCCGGTCGAAGAGCGCGGTCGAGCGGGTGTTCAGCCCGGAGTTCCGCAACCGGCTGGACGCGATCGTGACGTTTTCACCGTTGACGCCGCAGGTGATGGAGACGATCGTCGAGAAGTTCATCCTGCAGCTCGAGGCGCAGCTCTCAGAACGGAGAGTGGCGATCTCGCTCGAGCCCGAGGCGCGGGCCTGGCTCGCGACGAAGGGGTACGACCCGATCTTCGGCGCCCGGCCACTCGCGCGGGTGATTCAGACCGAGGTCCGCGACAAGCTGACGGAAGAAATCCTGTTCGGACAACTCGAGAACGGGGGGACGGTCCGGATCGGTCTCGAAGGAGACGCGCTGACCTTCGCGTATTCCTGAATCAGCGGGTCCGTAGCGCCCACGGCACGCTCCGAAGCCGATTGCATATGGCCCTGTCAGAGGGCACTCGACTCGGCCCGTACGAAATCCTCGCCGCGACTGGCGCCGGCGGAATGGGCGAGGTGTACCGCGCCCGCGACACGAAGCTGAAGCGCACCGTCGCGATCAAAGTCCTGCCGGAGGCGTTCTCGCACGATCCCGATCGGCTCGCCCGGTTCGAGCGCGAAGCGGAGCTCATCGCCGACGGCCGGTTCCAGATCGAAGAAGCCCTGAGCGATCCCGTGAGTCGCGCAGCAGTGACGTCGACGGCCATGACATCTCGCGAGCGGGTGGCGCGGTTCGCGGCGCCGGTGTTTCTGAGTGCGGCGATGCTCCTGGCCGCGTGGCCTTCGGCCACGTCATCGTCTGGCGACGCGATCGCGTTTTCCGTTTTTCCTCACGAGAAGACGGTAGGAAGGCGGAACTCCCGCACCCGTCACGGTGATTGATGACTCACAGGAGGAGGCGAGGCATAACTACCCGTATTTCTTGCCCGACGGGCGCCACTTCTTGTATTTCATCATCGGCCGTCGGCAGGATCGGAACGGCGTGTATGTAGGGTCGCTGGATGGAAAGACGAAGAGGCTTCTGGTCAGCCGCAGTACCAGCGCGATCTATGTGCCACCTGGCTATCTGTTGTTTGCGGACGAGGACACACTGTTCGGTCAGGCTTTCGACGCGGAGCGCCTCGAACTGACGGGCCAACCGGTCGTCGTCGCCGAGGACGGTGGTCGCAATACCGCCTTCATGAGCGCGGTCTCGGCCTCTCGAACGGGAATCGTCGCGTATGCGGGCATCATTCCCCGCATCGGTCGCTTGACCTGGATTGATCGCTCGGGAAGCGCCCTCGCCTCGGCCGGCGTACCGGACGGCGATTACACCGATTTCCGCCTGTCCCCAGACGAGAGCCGGCTGGCCGCGTCGCTGTACAATGTCAAGACCAACGCCCTCGAAATCTGGCTCACCGACCTTGCCCGCCGAGGCGCTTTCCGTTGGGCTCCCCCAGGGCTCATCACAGCTTCGCCGCTTTGGTCGCCCGACGGCGAGCGGGTGACGTTCCGGAGCAACCGGCACGGGGTCATCGAGTTCTTCGAGAGAAGCGCGGCCGGCGGCGGAACCGATCGACCGGTGTTGTCGGGAAGGACATCCCTTGGCACGCAGATCAGCGTTGAAGCTCATTCCGAACGACTGGTCGCCTGATGGACGACACATTCTGTTCTCCGCTCCGGCGCCCGATTACGACCTGTGGCTGCTCGCCATCGGTGAGCAAGGAAGAGCCACGAAATTCATCGCTTCACCCGGCGAGCAGATGCACGGAAACTTTTCGCCGGACGGTCGCCTCGTGGCGTACACGTCTGACGAATCCGGACAGTTTGAAGTCTACGTCGAGACCTTCCCGCGATCCGACCGGAAATGGCCGGTCTCCACGAGCGGTGGGTACGAGCCTCGGTGGCGGGGAGACGGACGCGAACTTTACTATCTTTCCATCGACCGGAAGCTCATGGCGGTGGCGGTCAAGCCCGGCCCGACGTTCGGCTTGCCGACGGCGCTGTTTCAGACACAAGTGCCTGTCGGCGTGAGGGGGAACCGCACGCACTATGTGCCCGGCCGCGACGGCCGCCGGTTCCTTTTCAACATCGCGCTCGACTCGCCGACGCCGCCTATCAACGTCATCGTGAACTGGACGAAAATCCTCAATCAGCAATAATCCTCAATCTCCACAATGACGCGGAACGCGCAGCAGCCCTGAAGGGCTGCGCTACGAACTCACGCCCCGGCAGCCCTGAAGGGCTGCGCTACTCTTTCTGCCTGACGACCGCGCTGCGCAGCTGGTGAAGCGCAAGCGTCTCCGAGCTGAGCTGCTTGCTCATGTAGACTTTTGACTCGCGGTTGTCCGCGTGCGGCTCGTACTTGATGACGTCGAACCGGAGCGCGTCGAGCACCGCGCGCATGTTGTAGAACTTGTTCTTGGTCTTCGCGACGAACTCGTGAAAGCCGGTTGAAACCGCCCAGGCCTCCTGCTCCTCGGTCAGCGCCCGAAAATGGCCCTGCCCCCGCCAGTCGCTGCGCGTGCCCCCGATCCACTGATAGAGCACCCGCCGTCCGTCGAACTCCACGCAGCCGCGCAGGCGCGCCACCAGGTCCGACAGCTTCCGCTCGGTCTCGTACGGCTTGATCTCGTGCGCCACCTTGAAGGAGACGGGCACGACGCTCTCCGGATCGTCCGGCAGCGGCGCGACCGCCATGAGGATCAGATGCGCGCGGCCGCTGAGACGATCGACGATCTCTTCGGCGCTCTTCCGTCTCCGGAACTCGCCGAAGAACTCCTCGATGTACTGGATCTCGAGCGCCCCCTGCCGCAGCGAGTACTGCCTGACCAGGTGTGACAAGGCAGAGGGATTGTAATTTAGTCCGTTATGCGGCGCTCGTAGAGGTTTTGCTTCTCGTTGCCGCATAACGGCGGCGCGCACGACGCGCCCGCGTCCCTCGACTCCGCTCGGGACGCCCTGAGCAGCGTCGAAGGGCGAGGGAGCGGCGCGGGGCGTAGGGGCCCCGCCAGCGACCGAGCCGGGGTCCGGGGCGGAGCCCCGGCAAAGAAGGGAGGATAATGTTCGAATGATGCGGATTCATTGCCTTCTTGGGCCGGCCGGTCTCGCCCTGGCGGCCGCCCTCTCTGCCCAGGCCCTCCCCCGAATCGAGGCGGCGGCGATCCTCGCCCACATCAAGGTCCTCGCGTCCGACGAGTACGAAGGGCGCGCCCCTGGAACGACAGGGGAAGAACTGACGGTTACGTATCTAACCGACCAGTTCCAGAAGCTGGGCCTGAAGCCGGGAAATACGAACGGCACCTACATCCAGAACGTCCCGCTCGTCGGGATCATGCCGGACCCGTCCATGGCGCTGACGTTCAGGAAGGGGGCGCAGGCCGACACGCTCAAGTTCAAGGACGACTTCGTCGCCTGGACCAAGCGGGTCTCGGACTCGGCCGCCCTGGACGATTCCGAGCTCGTGTTCGTCGGCTACGGCATCGAGGCGCCCGAGTTCAAGTGGGACGACTACAAGGGCGTCGATCTCAAGGGCAAGACGATGGTCGTGTTGATCAACGATCCGCCGCTCCCCGACGAAAAGATGTTCGGCGGCAAGGCGATGACCTACTACGGCCGCTGGACCTACAAGTTCGAGACCGGCGCGAAGAAAGGCGCCGCCGGGATCCTGATCGTGCACGAGACGATCCCCGCCGGCTACCCCTTCTCGGTGATCCAGAGCAGCTCAGGGGAGCGGTTCGACCTGGTGACGCCGGACAAGAACATGTGGCGGGCATCCGTCGAGGGCTGGATCTCGCTGGACCGGGCGAAACAGCTCTTCGCAAAGGCCGGTCAGGACTTCGCCGCGCTCAAGGCGCGCGCCGCGACGCGCGAGTTCAGGCCCGTGCCGCTCGGCGTCACGGCCAGCGTTCAGATCAAGAACAAGCTCCGCACGCTCGACTCGCGTAACGTCGTCGCGAAGCTGGAAGGCGCCGATCCGAAGCTGAAGGACGAGTACGTCGTGTACACGGCGCACTGGGATCACCTGGGCGTAGGCCCCGAGGTGAGGGGAGACAAGATTTACAACGGCGCGCTCGACAACGCGTCGGGGACCGCGGGCCTCATCGAGATCGCGCGCGCCTTCACGCAGGCGAAGCCGGCGCCGACGCGATCCATCCTTTTTCTCGCGGTCACTGCAGAAGAACAAGGCCTGCTGGGATCCCAGTACTATTCGGTCACGCCGATCTACCCGCTTGCGAAGACGCTCGCGAACCTGAACATCGACGGCATGAACCTGCACGGCCGGACGAAGGACGTGACCGTCATCGGCATTGGCGCGTCGGACCTCGACGACTACCTCAAGGCGGCCGCCGCCGAGCAGGGGCGCACGCTGAAACCCGATCCCGAATCGGAGAAGGGCTTCTATTACCGCTCCGACCACTTCAATTTTGCCAAGCAGGGCGTGCCGGCGCTCTACATCGACGATGGAACCGACTTTATTGGCAAGCCCGCCGATTTCGGCATGAAAGCGCGCGAGCGGTACAACAAGGAGGACTACCACGCGCCGTCGGACGCAGTGAAGCCAGACTGGGATCTGTCTGGCGCCGCCGAAGACGCACAGCTCTTTTTTGTCGTGGGGTATCGAGTGGCGAACGCCGCGAAGTACCCCGAGTGGAAGCCGGGCAACGAGTTCCGCGCAGCGAGGGAGAGGCAGCTGCGCGGAACTCACTGATCATCGTCCATTGTGGATTGCTGAATGCTGACGGCTGAATTCATTCAGCATTCCACGTTCAGCAATCAGCACTGAACGATGCTCTCCACGCTCGCCATCTCGAGCTACCGCTCCCTGCGGGAGCTCATCATCCCGCTGCTGCGGCTGAACCTCGTCACCGGTCCGAACGGCAGCGGCAAGTCGAATCTCTATCGCGCGCTCCGGCTGCTCGCCGAGACCGCGCAAGGCCGCGTCATTCCGTCGCTGGCTCGTGAGGGAGGGCTGCACTCGACGCTCTGGGCCGGACCGGAGCGCTTCGGGCGAGCGGTGCTTCGAGGCGATCACCCCGTCGAGGGCACGGTGCGCAAGAGGCCGGTGAGTCTGCGGCTCGGCTTCGCCGGCGACGACTTCGGATACGCGATCGACCTCGGTCTTCCGCCGCCGTCGAGTTCCGCTTTCGCACAGGACCCCGAGATCAAGCGCGAGTGCATCTGGAACGGCCCGGTGCTGCGGCCGTCCTCGACGCTGGTGGATCGCCGTGGGCCGCTCGTCAAGGCGCGGAGCGACTCCGGGGAGTGGACGATCGTCACGCAGGGCCTGGCCGCGTTCGACAGCATGATGACCCATTGCGCGGATCCGCGGAACACACCCGAGATGCTCATGCTGAGGGAAGAAATCCGTGGATGGCGGTTCTACGACCAGCTTCGAACCGATGGCGGCGCGCCGGCGAGACAGCCGCAAATCGGCACCCATACGCCGGTGCTCGGCAACGACGGGGCCGATTTCGCGGCCGCGCTGCAGACCATCCGCGAGATCGGCGATGGTCCGGCACTGGACGAGTCGATTGAGGATGCCTTTCCCGGCGCTCGCGTTTCGGTAACGACCGACGGGGGCCGTTTCGAGGTCGAGATGCGGCAGCATGGCCTGCTGCGGCCGCTCAAGGCGGCGGAGCTGTCGGATGGCACGCTGCGCTACCTGCTGTGGGTGGCCGCGCTGCTGACGCCGCGACCGCCCGGTCTGCTCGTCCTGAACGAACCCGAAACCAGCCTCCATCCGGACCTGCTTCCGGCTCTGGCGCGGCTCATCGGCCGGGCAGCCGAACGGTCTCAGGTGTTCGTCGTCTCACACGCACCTGCGCTCATCGATGCGCTGCAGCAGCAGCGCGAGTGTCATTCGATCGTGCTCGACAAGACGTTCGGCGAGACACGGGTCGTCGACGCGGACGAACGCACCAGGCCCTCGTGGCAGTGGCCGACGCGGTGATCAGAATCCCCCGCCGCCACCTCCGCCGAATCCTCCGCCGCTCGACCCGCCGCCGCCGAACCCGGATCCGCCCGAGCTGCGCGGCGCCGAGGCCATCGTCGTGGCCGCGACCGCCGACATCCTGCCCAGATCGCTCGTGAGCGCGGCCGGCCGGAACATGTGCACGCCGCCCGGACCGCCGTACCAGTCCGGCGGCTTGTTGTAGATCCCTTCGAACGCCTTCGCCCAGCTCGCCTCGACCCCGAGCGCCATCGCATACGGCAGGAACTTCTCGAACATCTCGGGCGTCTTGACGATGCGGTTCAGCCGGTCGCCTTCGACGCGCGAGAGAAACTCCTGAAAGCCCATGACCTTCTCGAGCTCGCGCGTGCCGCGGATCGTCCGCGACGGCATGTAGTACCCGAACAGCGCGACGATCAGCCCCGACACGATCCCCGCGATGATCGCGCTCGCCGGCTGCATGCCGAGCCAGCTCATGAACGCCGTCCCGGCGAACGCGATCACGATGCCGAACGCGATGCCGCCGAAGATGTACCCCATCCGCACGCGATCGGGCCGCCCAGTGTAATAGCCGCCCTCGACGAGCAACTTGTACTGCGCTTCCTTGAGGCCCGGCAGGTGCTTGTAGAACTTGTTCTTGAGCGACGACAGGCGAACCATGTCCGGCTGCTCGGGATTCCAGGAGAACATCGCCGCGAGCATGCTGGACTCGTGCGGCTTCAGCGCCTGCCAGTCGGTGCGGGGCTTCTTGAGCGTGAACACGTAGTCCTTGCTGCTGAACAGCCCGAAGAATCCCTCGTCCTCCGCGACGTCGATCCGCAGGTAGCCCCGCACGGCCAGATCGACGAGCGTGGAGGTCAGATCGCGCATGTCGGGCGTTCCGTCGACGAGCGTGCCGAGCTCGGCCGGCGACATCCCGTCCGGCGGCTCGTAGCGCGTCTGAACGGGCGCCAGATCGGGATCGCGTCCGCGCTTGCTCCAGAGCCGCCACATGCCGATGAAGACGAAGGGAGGAATCAGCAGCGGAAGGTTGCCGAGCGCCGTGTCCCGCGCCCGGTCAACGGCCGTCGGCCGCCGGACGATCCCCGGGTCCCAGCCGACGACCGCCGTCAGCCCTTCTCTGAAGGACAACCCGGTCGTCGTCTTGATCCGCACTGAAGGAGGCTCGATCGCGACGCTCGCGTCCTTGTTCGTTGAGCCGTAGCCGCCGGTGAATGCCGCCGCGCGGATCCCGGTCGCCCCCGCCGGCAACCGAATCTCGGCCGATGCGGACTGAATGGGCACGTCCCACTCGTCGCCGGTGACGTTCCAGTAGAGCTCGTCGTGCTCGTCGAAAAAGCGGAGGCCGTTTGCGACCCGGTAATGGATGACGACGGTCTTCGTCGTATCCCGCGCGCCCGGCACCCAGATCTTCAGCTTGCGATAGTGCCGTTCACGGCTGCTTTCCCACTTGAGCGCGTCGCCCGACCCGTCGGTGACGGACTCGATCGTGAGACGCAGCGTGTAGTTCAGGCCCTGCGGCGTGCGGTACTCGACCGGAATCGTGCGATAGATGCCGTTCCAGGATCCGGTGAACGTGGGCTGGATGGTCTCTTCGACCGTGATGGATCCGTCGGCCGCGACGGCGATCGTCGCGTCGAATCGGTCGATGACGAGGGTGCGCTGCGCGGGGGCGCTCGACGCTATGACGAGCAGGAACGCAACGGAAAGGGCGGCGTGTCGAGCGCGGAGGGGACGGAGACAACCTTCTACAGAACCCAACAAATCCTCCGTGTCCTCCGTGCCTCCGTGTTGATCACTCTCCGTGTCCTCCGTAGCCTCCGTGATCTCAAAAGCTCACGCGCGGCGCCTCGCGCTGCGCCGCGTCCGGCACCTCGAAGAACTCCCGGTTCTTGAATCCGAAGAGCCCCGCGACGATGTTCGACGGGAAGACCTGGATCTTGGTGTTGAGGTCGCGCACGACGGCGTTGTAGTAGCGGCGCGCGTTCTGGACGGCTTCCTCGATCTGCGCGAGCGTGTTCTGGAGTGCGGAGAAGTTCTCCGTGGCGCGGAGCTGGGGATACGCCTCTGCGAGCGCGAAGAGACCGCGCAGCGCGCTGGTCAGCGCCCCCTCGGCCTGGCCGCGCTCCGCCGGACCGGCCCCCTGCACGGACACGGCCTTCGACCGCGCATTGATCACCGCCTCCAGCGTCTGCCGCTCGTGTCCGGCATACCCCTTCACGGTCTCGACGACGTTCGGGATGAGGTCGTGGCGGCGTTTGAGCTGAACGTCGATGTCCGACCAGGCGTTGTCCGCCTGGACTTTCAGCTTCACCAGGCCGTTGTAGATGCCGATGACGGCCACGACGACTACGGCCAGAATGCCAAGGACAATCAGGGTCATCGTCCCTCACAGGCAGCCCGAAGGGCTGCGCTACATCTTTTATATGTGTGCGAGATATAGTATGCCAAGATATTCTAGGTAACTGTGCCGCGTCTTGAGTTCGGCCGGCGCCTGCGCTCACGGTTCTGGCGGCCCACGCCCCGCGAGGAAGTGGATGCCGAGCTCCGATTTCACCTCGAGATGCGTGCGCGTGAGCTCGAGCGTCACGGGGCTGACGCCCGAGGCGGCACGCGCCGAGGCACGGCGGCGCTTCGGCGACGTCTCCGGGATCGCGCGCGAGTGCCGCTCGCTTGCGGCAGGGAGAAATCGACGCACGGATCTCGCCGACTGCGCCAGGGATCTCGCGCGGGATCTTCGCGACGCGGCCCGTCAAATGGTCCGTCGCCCAGGATTCACGTTGACGGCAGTCCTGACGCTCGCGGTCGGCATCGGCGCGAACGCCGCTGTTTTCTCGCTCGTCAAGGCCGTCCTGCTGCGTCCGCTTGCGGCGCACGAGCCGGATCGAGTGCTGCGGTTGTACTGGCGCGGGCCGACCGGGGGCGCCAGCTCGAGCTTCGCGTATCCGGAGTACGCGGATCTCGCGGCGAGCGCGCCGTCGCTGACGCCGCTCGCGGCCGTCAACCTCGCGACGATGGCCCTCGAGGCGGATGGTCAGAGGGATCAGCTCGTCGGAGAGATCGCGTCCGGCGGCTACTTCGAGGTCATCGGACTGCGGGCTGAACTGGGACGAACGCTTGGCGGGGGCGACGACCGCCGGGGCGCACCGCCCGCCGCGCTGATCTCGCACCGCTACTGGACCTGGCGGTTCGCCCGCGATCCAGCGGTCGCCGGACGTCCCATCTCGATCAACAACCGTCCCTACACGATTGCAGGGATCGCCGACGCCCGGGCCACGGGAAGCTTCCTGGGGGCGCCGGTCGACGTCTGGGTCGCACTCGAGCCGTCGCTCGATCTCTTCGGACCGGACACCGCGAACGACCGGACCCGGCGAGTGCTGAATCTGCTTGGACGCCTGGCGCCCGGCGCGACCGGGCCGCAGGCGCAGGGCGAGCTGGATACGGCTGCGCGCGAGCTGGCCCAATCTCGCAAGGAGGAGAAGCTCCGGCTCGAGTTCGGTCCGGGAACGCTGCTCCATGGCGGCAGGCGCACGATGGCGGCGGTGTTCCTGGGCGTGGTGATGGCGCTGGTGGCGCTCGTGCTGCTCGTCGCGGCGGCGAGCGTCGCCAACCTGCTGCTGGCGCGTGCCCTGTCGCGCCGCCGCGAGATGGCCCTGCGGACGGCGCTCGGCGCCGGGCGCGGACGGCTCATCCGGCAGCTCGTCGCGGAGAGCCTGGCGCCGGCCGCGCTCGGCGGCGCCGCCGGAATGATTCTGTCGCTCTGGCTCTCGGCAACGTTCGGATCGGTGCCCTTCATCCCGGGGTTCGAGCTGCGGCTCGATCTGTCACCCGACCTTCGCGTTCTCGGGTCTACGGCCGCGCTCAGCCTTGTGGCGGGCCTGACGCGCGTTGCGCGGGGATTAGCGCTCGTACGACTCGCGCCGTGACGCAGCCGATAGCTTGATCAGGTACCGACAGGGATCTTTCCAGAACATCTTCCGGGCATCGTCCAGGCTCTTCGCACCCGCGTAGCTGATCGACGAGCAGAGGTGCTTGATCATGTCCTGGATGACCGGCCTCGCGGAGCCGCGCGCCGGCACGCTGATCTCCAGCCCCTCCGCGCCGATCGCTTCGAGATCGACCTGATCGACGTCTTCGACGTCGAGCCGGTCCTTGATTGCGCCGAGAGATGCCATCCCGCGCAACACCTTGAACGGGACCTTGACGGTCCGCTGCTGCTCCGGCAGCACGACCGGCTTCTGGACGACGTCGCCCGGCGTCTCGAGCGTGCCGGCGAAGGCGCTGCCGAGCATCACGGTGTCGCCGCCGCAAACGAGCGCCTGGATCAGCGCGCCGTCCCGTTTGACGCCTCCGTCCGCGATGATCGGGACGGTCTCCCCCACGGCGACGCGGCACTCGACGAGCGCCTGGAGCTGCGGCACGCCGAAGCTGGTGGTGATGCGGGTCGTGCAGCCGCCGCCCGGCCCGATCCCGACCTTGATGCCGTCGACGCCGCGCTCCGCGAGGAACTTCGCCCCCTCGGCCGTGCCGACGTTCCCTGCGATGAGCTCGAAATCGCCGAACCGCTTGCGGAACTGCTCGATGGCCTCGGACATCACCGCCGAGTGCCCGTGCGCGATGTCGATGACGAGGACGTCGACGCCCGCCTTGATCAGCTCCGCGGCGCGCTCGAGGTAATCCCCCTTCGCGCCGATCGCGGCT
>Ga0187893_10012645_pt1 | contig 11925 bp, 11 predicted proteins | sample MA1701074metaG_FD_139574 | JGI IMG/M metagenome (GOLD analysis project Ga0187893, IMG submission 139574) | White microbial mat communities from a basaltic lava cave in the Kipuka Kanohina Cave System on the Island of Hawaii, USA - MA170107-4 metaG ... | reverse complement strand
TGCGGCGCGATCCGGCGACGACGTGGCTCCCGAACAGGGATTTCGGGGCGTATGTGCCCCGAAATCCCTGTTCGGGGACGTGGTCAGAGCACACCGCGACGTCACTCCAGAAGAGCCGCACCCTTATGACTTGGCTACGGATTTGAACCCATAGCTATCAACTTACTTGGGCCAGTCTTTATCCAACCAAGTGGCAAGAACCGGTAGGAAAACCGTCGGAAAGCGGAAAGCGGGAACGGGGATGTCAGTACAGACCGGCCGACGACGACCACGTCTGCAAGTGGTTGCTGTCCTTGTCCTAATGGCCGGAGTGGTAGCGCTGCTCATATTGTGGATGACACCCCCAGTCTGGCTTAGTGGGCCACAGAGCGTGATAGTGACGGTGTTGCGATGGGCGCGTGAGCACCTGTTAACAACCGCTTTCGCTGGAGTGGTAGTTGGGTCGGTACCAATCCTGCTGTGGTGGATCGATCGGCAAAGGCCACAATCTGGTCACGATGGCAAGCCAACGCAGCCAGCCGTCAGCGCAGAGCAAGAAGCCGCCAACAGGGCAGGCATGCTCAAGCAGGTGCGCTACGGGTGGATCACGAGCGTATTGGAGCAGTCGCTAAACGAAGAGGTGCGGATCGCATTGGGGCTGGCGCGCCGCCTGGACGTGCTCCAGCCTGAGATGAGGATCCGACGCGCGGGACAGAAGCCCAAACTGCTACCGGCCGGCACGTCGGTCAGTGAGATGTTCGACCTAATCGGCGGTCGCGGGCTGCTCATCCTCGGTGCGCCCGGTTCGGGCAAGACCACCGCCCTGCTGGAACTGACCCGCGACCTACTCGACCGCGCTAAGGCTGACCAAACCCAGCCGATTCCCGTGGTATTCAACCTGTCATCGTGGGCAACCAAGGGATCGGCGTTCGGTGACTGGCTGATCGAGGAGTTGCGCACCAGTTATCGCGTGAGCAAGCAGATCGCCACCCACTGGGTTGATGAAGGCAAGATCCTGCCGCTGCTCGATGGCCTCGACGAGGTCGCCACGGCGCACCGCGCCGAATGTGTCCAGGCGATCAACGCCTTCCATGAGGAGCAACGCGCTAAGAATCGGCTGGTCCGGTTTGCCGTATGCAGCCGCACCGAGGAGTACAAGGCGCTGGCTGCTGCGCTCCAGGTAGAAGAGGCCCTGGAGCTGCAGCCCCCGACACTCCAGCAGGTCATCAGGTATCTAGAGGCGGGCGGCGACGCGCTGGCCGGCGTGCGGGCCGCGGTCGACGCCGATGAGACCTTGAGGGAGTTTCTGGCGTCTCCGCTGCTGCTCAACATCGTCGCGCTGACCTACCACGACCGACCGGCGGACACGCTGCGGACGGCTTCCAGCCGCGAGGAGCTTCTGGAGGAGCTGTTCAACGAATATACCGACCGAATGTTCGAACGTCGCCGTGGCCGCTACACCGAAGCGCAGGTGCGTCCCAGGCTTGTCCGGTTGGCCCGATCGATGCGCCAGGTTAACCCGTACGTGTTCGACCTCGACCGTATCACTCCGGAGTGGCTCCCGACCAAGGTGGAGCAAGAGCTTGCACGTCACACGCCGATTGTCATCGCGGTGTTGGTGGTCGGATTGGTCACTGGGCTGGTCGCGGGGCTCCTCTCCGGGCCGGCCGTCGGGCGGGCCATCGGTCTCTTTGCCGGGGTTGTCGTCGCGCTGGTCTTTGGCCTGGGAGCGGGGCTAATTGACAAAGAGCATCAGCAGGGTCAAATGGTTGAACAGGTGCGCTGGGTCGATTGGACTCCGGAGGCGCGGGTTCATGTGGTGGAGGGCGCGCGGAAGGGCGCCTTGCGTGGAGGCGTACTTGGCACGCTGGGTGCCGCACTAATCTTTGGGTTGCTCAGCTGGTTCCGCAGTGGGTCAGGTGTCACCCTGCCCGGCGGGCTGGGGCTAGCTGGTGCGCTGATCTCCAGAGTGGTCGGGGGGCTTTCGGGGCCGGTTGGTGTGTTGGTCGGCGCACTAGCGTTCGGGCTCGTCTCCGCTCTCGTGGGAGCGCTGCTGGGTGCAGTGTCGTTCGGTCTGGTCAATGCGGAGGTGAAGGAACGATCCACGCCGAATGAAGGAATTCGTAGATCGGCACGATACGGTTGTTTCTACGGCGTCGGGTTCGGCTTGGTCTTGGGTCTGGTTGACGGGCCGATCGTGGGCCAGGGCGTCATGCTCGCCGCTGGGTTGCGCTTCGGATGGCTGAACTGTCTTCGGCATCTGGTCGTGCGCGGCCTGCTGGTCCGCAATGGCGTTGTCCCGTGGCGTTGCGTGGATTTTCTAGACTGGGCAAAGGAACTGTTGTTCCTGCGCCGAACTGGGAGCGGCTACATCTTCGTCCACCGGATGTTGCTTGAGCACTTCGCCGGGATGGATACCACTGACCCGCCCACCACATCCGAAGCCGCGACTCCTCACGCTGAGCCTCCATCTGACGCGCGGCCCGTCCATATTCGCGGTCAGCGACAAGAACCGCAGCCTGGTTTTGGTTACTCGATGGTCAGTTGACGGACGCCGTGTGACAGCTCACATCTGCAGGAGCGGAGCCAGTGTGCAGCATGGGGACGATAGGTGTTTCGATAGCGCAGGGAGCCGTCGTTCACTCGACGATCCCTGGGAGTGGTGCGTGTCGGCCTGGTGCTTGTGGGCGCGCGATCGTGATGCTTCCGTTGTGGGGGACCCTCGTCACTCTTAGGTGCCGGAGCACACCGGATGCCAGTGCGCCGCCGAGCGCTGAGTAACGCTCGGACATGTTCACGCTCGTGGTCACTGCTGTGGTAGTCGCGGGGATCATCGCGACTGTGGTCGCATGGTTTCAACGTGGGTGGAAAAACCATGCAACCGCATACGAGCAACGTCACACCCACAACCGGGAGGTCATGCTCCAACGGGTTCGCCAGCGGTGGATCACCGGTGTCCTCGAACAGTCGCTCATCGAAGAGGCGTGGGTCCCCCTCGCTCTGACACGCAAAGTAAACGCCGTCGCTCCATCCGTTGCGACTATCTGGCCGCCCGGCGGTCTCCAAGCTGAGGCGCTGCCCGCCAGCACATCGATGAGTTCGGTGCTCAGAAGCAACCGTGGCGGGCTGCTTATCCTCGGCGCGGCCGGGTCGGGCAAAACGACTGCGCTTCTTAAGTTAGCCCGCGATCTGCTTGACCGCGCTGAGGCTGATCATGCGCAGCCCCTACCCGCCGTGTTCAACTTGTCCTCGTGGGCTGCTAGGCGCGCGCCGTTCCATGAGTGGCTTGTCGAAGAGCTCTATAGCCGCTACGGCGTGTCCCAGTCGATCGCGCATGAATGGGTAGCCGACGGTGCGGTTGTGCCATTGCTCGATGGTCTGGACGAGGTTGCCGCCGCACACCGCAGTGATTGTGTCGAGGCGATCAACGCATTCCAGGAGGACCTGCGCGCTGAGCATGGTCTGGTCCGGTTTGTCGTGTGCAGCCGCACGGAGGAATATGCCGCGCTGACCACGTTCCTCCGGGTTGAGGAGGCGGTCGAGCTGCAGCCCCCAACCCGTGAGCAGGTCTCCGGCTACCTGCAGGCGGCCGGGCCTGCATTGGACGATGTGCAGACCGCGCTCGATGCCGACGAGAGGCTCTGGGATTTCTTGCGGTCTCCGTTCGTGCTCAACATCGTCGCATCGACTTATCGCGGACGATCGGCGGACGCGCTGCGGGTCTCTGGCACCCATGAGCAGCGCCTGAGGTCGTTGTTCACCGCGTACATAGAGCGAACGCTGGAGGATCCTCTCGGCCGCCATGCCCCGCTGCGGATGGTGAACTGGTTGGCCTGGCTCGCTCGGTCGATGCGGGAGCACGGCCAGACCGAGTTCCATCTCGATCAGGTCGAGGCGGACTGGCTGCCAACGAATGCGCAGCAGCGGCTCGTGACCATAGTCCCGGCGCTCGGCGTCGGTCTGTTCGTCGGCCTAGTAGTCGTCACCCTGTTCGACGGGGTCAATTTCGGGTTGCTCTTCGGGCTTGCCTTCGGACTCGCAGCCTGGAAGACGAAGGAACAGCCTGTCCCAGAGATCCATTGGTCCTGGCTGAGGCTGCGCGGCAACCTCCACCTCGTGCTGGTCGGAGGGCTTGTGATCGGGTTGGTCGTCCAGCTGGTGTTGGGTCTGGCCGTCGGCCTCGTCTTCGCGCTAGTCGCCTGGCTAGGGGCTGGACTGGTCGGCGGGCAGTTTATTCGGATGACCGACCGGCGACTCACACCGAACGCGGGGTTGCATCGATTAACACGCCATGCGCTGATCTTCGGACTATTGCTCGCACTAACCTTTGGCGTGTTGATTGGACTGATCTATGCCCTGGTCTACGGGATAACCGGCGGGCTGGCTGGTGGGCCCCTCGTTGGCCTGTTCTTTGGGTTGATCTTCGGACTGGTTTGCGGGCTCGTTATCGAGGGAACCGTCTGCCTCCGGAAACTCGTGTTACGCGGCTTACTCACAGCCAATGGCTTCGCGCCGGTCCGCTACGTCCGCTGTCTTGACGAGGCAACCACGCGGCTGCTTCTGCGAAGTACGGGAAATGGTTATCTCTTCGTGCACCGGTTATTGCTGGAGCACCTCGCCGGGCCTAACGACACCGCTCTTCCACCTCCTGCAGCTGAACCGCCCACGGCTCTACACAGCCACTTGTAGCGACGTGCCTCCGCAGCCGGTTCTCCGTCTCGCAAAGAGACCACGCGCGATCGCATTAATGCAACGTCTGTGTCTTGCCAACATCGTTCGCTGCAGAGAATTCCCATTGCCCTAGCCATGAACCCTGCGTGGGTGCCTATTTTCCACACATCAAGGCTCGTTACAGCAGTGCCTCTCGGCGACACTAATACTGACCTTTCCAAGCGTCTTTCTGCATTGGGCCGTACGGGCCATTCAGATCGTCCCTATAAGACGGCAGACTCGGCCGGGCGATTCTGAGAATCGCGCGGCTGGGCATGACAATCGAAAGTCGACCAAAAGCTGCATGGAGTATATTAGCAACAATATCAGCGCGCAAATCGGTTTTTGTACCCTCCGGACCCCACCGATACGGATAGTTGAGCCACTGCGCTGTGGAGATTCCTGTCCAGCCGGCCGATACAATCTCATAGTTCTTGCTGCAGTCAATCCAATGGCCTCCGGCAGCAGTATCGTTACGCAAGGAAAACTCAATACCTACTGGCCACGCCCTCTTCGGGACCCTATGGTGTTCGGTGATGTTTGGGCCCTGCTCCGCATAGAGGGCATGTCCGTTGCGTGAGGAATATACAACGATTTGCTGGTCATTCCCACGCTCGAACTGGCCCAGTTGTGACTCGTCGAAATACTGCCTAGAGCCATGTTGGGTGAGGTAGGCGCCGACAAGGCGCTTTGTCGTGTTATCGATTCGCAGTACGCAACATTCCCAGTCGCCGTAATGCTCTCCGAGGGGTGCAAGATCAACATCGCTACTATGCACGATTTTATCGAAGGCCAGTCCGTTCACATGAGCCGTTCCGGGTCCATTATATGCATAAAACAACCAGAACTGTATGTCAGTGTACGGCATACCCGGTATCCAGTAGGCGTGTACATAGGCCTTTGCCGTACTCAGATCACCACCCTTCGCACTATCGTCAAGCATCAACCAGTAACGACTGTCCTCCGGCGGAGCGGCCGGCAACTGCCTCACTGTGGGATGGTTGATTTCAGCTCCCGTGTTGCCGTCATGAAGCTTCGAGTGCTGCAGGAACCAGTCGATGGAACACATATTGTAAATTTCGGCCGGGTGGAATTGTACGACTGGCCCATACGTTGAGATGGCAGTCCGCAACTCCTGTTCGCTCAAGGGAAAAGACTCGTCCAGCTCGGGATTATCCCATAGTCCGATGCCGGAGCGAGGGGGAATGGATCCACCGCTGGGAACGATCGAGCTAGCGACAACGCGACTGTCTGCATGACGAGGCACGTTCGTGGACATCGCAATCGGTCTGGTCGTGCCGGCCAATAAGGCAGAATCCAAGTGCTCAATCCTTCGACTCCTTCGGGGTGAGCGGCGACCTTTCGGTAGGGTAAGCCATTGGGGACGCCAATGCTTGCCGCTGGCCAGCACGCTCACGAAGGCTACGCCAGCGACGGCTATCACTCGTCGCCATCGAGGCGGTTCACGATGTCCATCACCATCGGATAATCCAACCCCGACGCGGGTCAAGGGCGGTTCGGTTTCGCCGGCAGGGGTCCGGCCCAGCGAAGGACCCGAGCGGCAGTTAGTGGGCGATGATGTAACCCTTCCGATTCGGCTCGATAATAGCCGATCAGTCCTTGCGATGAGAAGATCTAAATAGCGCAACAATACAAAGTCGTTCGCGGCCACGGCCATACTCCCGCATATGAGTGTTGATGCAGACAGCCAGCTAACAGAAACGCAGCGCGGCGTCTAGACGTGCGTCCTACCCGAGCATGCTGTTTAGATCACGAGTGGGGCGTCGCTCCTGTACAGCGCCAATCTCTAGTCGGTGGTGATCCACACCCATATATCAGGACCGACACGATCACGTCACCGATTCCGATCACTTCCTATGCGCCAGCGCCTGTAGGACAGGCTCGCGCGTCCAGCGCCTCATCACCGACATCCGAGGCGACGCGACAAGCCAACGCGCGTCGGCATCTCGCCGCACCGCGCACCGGCGCGATCCACCCGATCACGACGGCGAAGACAGGACTCTCCATATCCAGCCTTCGCAGGATGAGTGCACGCTTCTGTGCACCCATACGTAACCGTTGTTATCAAGCCTATTCAACAATGCGTGTACCCAATCCGCGCGACCTTATGCCGAGTTGTACACCGCATGCCCAGAAGCCACTTAATAGATAATCGCTGCCAACACTCGGAAGCGCATGAGCATCATGCAACCGATGACCCTTCCGCGCGTCACCCACGCCCTTCAGGCCCGCGATCCCCGCTGCCACTTGCCCGTATCCTTGAGGAACGCCCCAATGCTCTTACCCCACAATAAGGATAGCGACATGGTAACTTTCGGCAGAGTGCCCGTCAATGGCCTAGCAATAATGAGAAATGCACCAAAGATGCTATATTGCTGCCTCCGCCCTGACCATGGCGCCGAATAAACCGGCACGCAGGGGAGGGATGCTGTGCCGAAGCCACGCCGAGCGACCCGTGCCGCACAGCCTGGTTGCGAGGCTAGAACGGCGGTGGCCCCGGCGTGCCGCCGTAGAGCAGCGTTCTGTCGGCGTGCACCCCTCGACCGCGTCAGGCGGCGACGTGATTGGTGTACATCTGTGGGGTTTCCATACCGGGACGGTCGATACTCAAACGCGCACGAACCTCAAGGCGTTGATGCCCTTGCGTGCAAGGCTCGCCCTCTTGTGCTTGTATTGGCCCGTATAGTGGACGCCCTTTGGGCATACGAACTCCCGCCTCGGGTCGGGTGAGGCGGATCGTCGCTCCCTATGCATGCTCTCGCACCGCTCGGTAGAGCGTTTCGATGCGGCCGCCGATGACGGGCCACGAGTACTCGGCGGCGGTTTGGCGGCCCTCGGCGCCCATGGCGAGGCGGAGCTTCTCGTTCTCGAGAAGCGCGGAGATGGCGTCCGACAGGGCGAAGACGTCGTTAGGGGGAACGAGCCTGCCCTGGCGGCCATCGTTAACTACGGTGCGGTAACCGGGGATATCTGAGGCGACGATGGGCAACCCAGCGGCCATGGCCTCGAGTAGAACGATCCCAAACGATTCGCCACCGAGCGCTGGCGAGACGAAAACGTCGGCGCTGGCGTGGTAGCGCGGGAGGTCTGCGGCGGCCACGGCCCCAACGAACATGGCGTCGGCGCGGATCGAGGGAGGAATCATCTGCTCGCAGCGATCGCGCCCAGGACCCTCACCGACGACGCAGAGTCGGAGATTCGGGATCGAGGCGCGGAGCTGTAGGAATGCCTGCACTAGCACGTCCACGCCCTTGCGGGGCTCAAGACGGCCCACGAACAAGAGCAGCGGTCGGTCATGGTCGGTCAGTTCAGCAAATGGCTCGGCCGTCGCAAACGGGGTGTCGTCGACGCCGTTCGGCAGTAGGCAAAAGCTGTTCAACGGCATCCGCAGCGCCCCCGCGGCGTACTCCTGCGCGGCAGGTGATACAGCAATCCGTGCATCCATGCGCCGCACGACCGGCCGCGCTGCAAGTCCGGCCAAGCGGTAGAGGCGGTCTGACGAGGACCATGCGTGGAAGGTTCCCACGAGCGGACGCGGACCGAAGGCTGCGACGGCCATCGAAACCGCGGATGAAAGTGGCTCGTGCACGTGCAGCACGTCTGGGGCGAAGTCCTTCACGGCAATGAGTGCTGTCCGGGCGGCGAGCGGTGATAGCGACACCGGTGCGACCGACTGATTGAATGGCACCAGGACTGGCCGGCCGACAACCGTCACCCACCGCTCGACCTTTCGCGTCGAGGACGGAGCGAACACCCGCACTTCGTGTGACTGGGCCAGATACGCAGCAAGGCTTGAGACATGCGTCTGGACCCCACCGGGCCTCGACCAGTCGTAGGGACAGACAAGCGCGATCTTCACTGTTGCATCCATCCTTGATCTGAGGCAAACACCTACGAGAAGGCGCGCCACTGTTCGGGTAGGCGGACACTCTGCTCAATGCTCTCAGCGCGGGGCTCCACGCCCCTTCGCAAGCCCGAGCCCACATACATCGACCGACAGAAGATACCTGAAGATACCAATGGCGCCGACGAGCACGGCCCGCGCGCGGTTCCTCATGATTCAAGCTTGAAATCCGGCGCGGAATACCAGGCGAGTCGCCCGCCGAAGTTCGCGCTCACGAACACCAAGCCTTCCGGGAGCCAACGCGGCCCACCCCCCGGCAACGACCGCTGACCCAGTCAACCTCGCGCGCCCACTCGGTCCCGTCGCCCGCTGGCGCACGCCGCGCCGCCCTGGGGTCACGGTCACCAGGCACCTAGGATGGCCAGTCGCGGTAGACGGGCTTCGTCAATGAAGAGCCTGCCGAGTGACGCATCGCAGCCGCTGACTCACCGTCACTAGGCCCCCGATAGCGAGGAACCAAACCGCGGCAGGGACGAACCCGAATCCGATCCCGAGGATCAACACCGCCATACGCTCGGGACGCTCGACCAGGCCGACGGTGGCCTGCCAGCCGAGCGACTCGGCCTTGGCTCGGATGTAGCTAGTGATGAGCGCGGCGGCCAACGCGATCATCGCCACAATGAACAGGAGTGAGTCATCCCGTACGAGCCAGGCCGCCGCTCCAAGGATCGCTGCGTCGGCCACACGGTCCGCGACGCTATCGAGAAACGACCCGAACGCGCAGTCCGTGCCTCTCAACCGAGCGACGGCGCCGTCCAAGCCGTCAACGACGGTTGCGAGGGCCATCACCATTGCTCCGAGTTGCTCATGACCTCCGAGCACGATCCCGATACCGGCCAGCACGAGCGCCAGCCCGGACACGGTCAGCCAGTTCGGAGTAGCGCCCATCCGGACCAACCCCTTGGCGACCGGCAGCACTATCCGATCGGTCAGCGGGCGCGCATAGGCAGTCAAGGTCATGGGTCGACCCCACTTCGGTGAAGGCGGAAGGATATATCCCCGTCGCCATAGTGCGCTAGCTTACCGAAATATCGGCATAACCAGGTCATGGCTCGTGCCAAGCCACTGTGATGGATGAAAGAGGTGTTCGCCTCAAGTCGCAGGCTATTTCGTCCCACTCCGCACAGTTCGGCACGGGGCCCGTCTCGACACCTCGTGTGGCAGCGCAGCCGCCTGCGAGACTCAGCTACGGCCCGACGGTTTCGTGTTCTCCCTCAGCCCCGACGGCACCGAGCCCGTCATCCAGACTCGGTCACCCAACGCATCAACCGTCTGCCCGCCCGCACGTCACCCTCCGCGCCCTGCGCCACTACGCCGCCACCCAGATGCTCACCCGCGGCATCGACCTGCGCACCACCGCCGGCCGCCTCGGCCACGGCGACGGCGGCACCACCACCCTCCGCGTCTACACCCACTTCCTCCGCGCCCCCGACCGCCGCGCCGCCGAAGTCCTCGCCGCCGAAGTCCTCGCCGCCTCCGTCCCACGCCCGCCTGGTGTCCGAGTACAAGTGTTGATGTAGGTGCGGGTACGCCTTCATATGTAGGTTGGGGTGTTTGACTATTCGAGTGTTGTTTGGCCTCCTTTCGGTGTTTGTAGGCGGTCTTTGAGTCTGTAGCTGGGCCCGTTGATGGACAGGACCTCGCAGTGGTGGAGCAGCCGGTCGAGGATCGCCGCGGCGACGACGTCGTCGCCGAAGACGTGGCCCCATTCGGAGAACGCCCGGTTCGAGGTGACGATGATCGAGCCGCGTTCGTAGCGGCGGGACACGAGCTGGAACACCATGTTCGCATCCGCTCTGGTCAGGGGCAGGTAGCCGACCTCGTCTAGGACCAGGACGGCGGGTTTGAGGTAGGTCTGCAGCTTCTTGGGGAACCGGCCGAGACCCTCGGCTTCGCGGAGGTTGCGGATGAGGTCGTCGAGGGTGGTGAAGTAGATGCTGTAGCCGGCCTGGCAGGCCGCGATGGCCAGGCCGACGGCGAGCATGGTCTTGCCAACCCCGGGCGGGCCGAGGAGCACGACATTGCCGTGCGCCTCGATGAACGCCAACGCGGCCAGGTCGCGGACCTTGCGGGGATCGAGGTCGGGTTGGAACGCGAAGTCGAAGTCGTCGAGGCTTTTGTGGTGCGGCAGTCCCGACAGCTTCAGCGCGTTGCGGAAGCGGCGGCCCTCACGCACACCGATTTCTTCTAACACCAGGTCGAGCAGGGCCAGATAGCCCATCGAGGTGGCCTCGGCGCGCTCCACCAGGCCGGGCAGGTGCTCGGCGAGATGGGTCAGGCGCAGCCGTTCTGCGTGCTCGCGGATGCGGCGGCGACGAGCTGGCTCATCGCAGGCCTCCAGCGAGGTCGTAGGCAGCCAGGAGCGGGAGCGGCAGCTGCCCCGCCAGCTGGCTGGGTTCGGCGGCTGGGCCGGTCTCCGGGCGGGCGCCGTCGGGCAGCCCGTCCCAATGGGCCTCGTCGACCACCCAGACGCCGCGGCGGGCAGCGCGCGGGTGGGTCGTGAGCAGGCTGCGGGTCGCCGCCCAGGTCCAGATCGCGACCTCGCCGGAGGTGACACGCAGCTCCACCTGCTGGCCGGCGCGCACCCGCCGCCACGGCACCGAATACGCCGAGGCCTCGAACGAGATCAGACAGTCCTTGCCGACCCGTCGCAGATGCCGCTCGGCGACCACATACGGACGCTCGGGCAGCGGCCGCAACGCCGCCCGGTCCCGCTCGGCGCGCACCGCGATGACCTCCCCGTCAGTGCGGTGCACCTGGACGCGGAGGATCAGCAGCCAGGCCGCGAACGCCGCGTCCATCTCCTCAACCGAGCCTAAGGTCCGGCCGGCGAGCACATGCGAGCGGACGATGTCGACCTGACGCTCCACCCGACCCTTCGTTTGCGGTCGATACGGCGCGGCCAGCCAGATCGCGAAGTCGTAATGCTCGGCGAAGGCGACCGCCTCCGGATGCAGCGGCACCTCGTTCCCGCGACCGACGTGGCGGCGCACCACCGTCTTCGTCCGGTCATAGACGATCATCGCCGGGACACCACCGAAGTGCGCGAACGCCCGGCGATGGCAGTCCCAAAACGTCAGGGCGATCGGCAAAGTCCTTGGGGCTCGCGGCCGCGTGGCGGTATTCGACTGCGTTTGGTGGCTGCAGGCGTGTGTGATATGTCGTGTCGCGCGGTGGGGGCGTGGGAGGGGCAGGCCGAGACGCGGCAGCGCATGCTCAGGTCCGTGTGAGGGCGCGCTGAACCGAACCGTTGTGGCTGTTCGTGGGCAGACAGGCTGGTTACAGGCCGAGCAGCGCGAGCGCCCGGGCCG
>Ga0187893_10012644_pt1 | contig 11925 bp, 17 predicted proteins | sample MA1701074metaG_FD_139574 | JGI IMG/M metagenome (GOLD analysis project Ga0187893, IMG submission 139574) | White microbial mat communities from a basaltic lava cave in the Kipuka Kanohina Cave System on the Island of Hawaii, USA - MA170107-4 metaG ... | reverse complement strand
TCGAACCAGGAGTAAAACCGGGAGTGAGGACATATCCACTGGACAGGAAACCACGGAAGTCTGTAGAAAGAAAAGTATTGGAGCGGGAAAGGGGATTTGAACCCCCGACCCTCGCCTTGGCAAAGCAAACCAGCCTCATCTAGCCATCATGTGCGATTCGCGGCTCCCAGTGTGCAGGACGACAGACTTCCCTCGCCCAGACAACGGTTTGGCCTATTCCCCTTGAGTAGGCTGGAGTGGGGTGGGGTTGGAGGGACTTCGGTGGTGACAGGCACAAAGATGGGCACGATTTGGGCACAGTGAGATTGTACAGCCCAGGGGGGGCGAGGGTGACTCCAACTGTCTGCTCAGCCACAGCTACGGAGGAGGTAACACAATCCGCGACGGTGGTACGCGAGCCCTCTGGTGCCCAGCCCCGTGTCTGTTCCTGTAATAATAGTCCCCCTGACCTTCCCCCCGCAACCTTTTTGGTTTGCGCCGCGCAGTCACCTGTTCCCATATTGTTGACTCATTCAATTTGGTGCAAGTAGCCTAATGCTCACAGCTCGTTTGTCTCGTTCTGTTCAGTTTCGATATGCTGGAGGCAAAGAGACAAAATATCATTGGCTGGGCCGAACCTCTCGCTGAATAGCTCGAAGAAAAACAGAAAGGGAGAACTCAGTTGGAGCGGGAAAAGCTGATCTGCAGGTGATCATCCAGGATTTGGCCCAACCGCTCTCGATCTTCGGGACTGATCGAGACAATCTTGGCGCCCAGTTTGGGAGAGCGGACGTAGACCACTTCTAATCCACAGGTCAATGTCCGTCCTCCCTTAAGTTCGACCGTGAGTTGCAACGCATCGCCCCTCTTGACGAACAAGCGGGTCTCAATCCGGACACCTGTTTCGCTGACATTAAGAACTTGGCAGGGTGCTGATAGCGACCCACGCTGCAACCGGCCGGGCCGGCCCACCTCAACCCGTGATGCCTTACGGTGGAATCCCATGCTAAGAATATAGTAGGCAAAAGTAGCGGCATATCTATATCATTTCATTGCCACTCTAGCAAGCCTTATTCGCCGATTGTCGGCTTCCGTTCCTTCCATGGCGGAACAGGGTTCGGTTCTCCCCATTGGATAATCTCAGCTTCGGCACCTGGCACGATGGCACCAAGGATACGCCATCGCGCACCTGTACTAGTATGCGGGTGGGCAATCAGATGTACTTCAATTGCCCCTGACACCGCGCACAAGAATGAGTTAATATATTACTCATCCTCCAGGCCCTAAGCGTGAGTTGATCCCTCACGTGACGCCGCTGGTTCCTCCCAGCGGCGGACCATTCATCCCCCAGAGGACCCGCAGAGGAGCGGACCATGTCACAGAAGCAGCGGGCGGTGAAGCGGCGATCGAACTCACAATCCAGCATCGTGCATTCTCGGGTGTCGCGGGCGGGATGGGACTGGGTTATCGATCATGGCACAGGATTTTTTGGTGAACATCGACGCGGTCTGTTTGAGATTCGACAAGCAGTCTACAATCACGTCACATTATCACATTCGCAGGAAACACCTACGCTGGTTCACGAATTAGAAACTCTAGGTGCAGACGGAGATTTTGTATTACCTTGTCTACTGTACCTTGCCGAATGCGCGGAGGCTTTCGACAAGGATAAACACAAGCCCGAGTACTTCCTCTCAAAAGACCGGCCTCATATCCCACTGAGCAAAACACTTGAAGGCTTGAAGGCGGTGCAGTCTATCCATCGCCGGCTCAAAGTGCTTATCAGTCAAAAGAATGTAGTGGAGGTGCTCACTGCTGAAGTGCCGCTACTTCGCCAGAGATGGACCCGGGCGAAGGGCCGGGTGAATCCACAAGACGAACCACCGCCTACTGAGGAAAATGTGGATCGAGCGTTTGAGTTGTTATCTAAAGCCGTAGATCTTGCTCACGAGGAGCGCGTTAACATCCGCGCGCGAGAATTGTTGAACGCGCTACAGTTATATCTTGATTTGGAAGAGCCTGAAAAAAGGATGAAAAAGGGTCGCCGTCGTCCGAGCCAGGCAGATTTACTAAGAGTCGTCGTCGGCCTTGACGAATATTTGAAGGAGTGTACAGGAAACCGGCAACGGAACCTGCTAAGTCGGATGCTTGGTCCAGTGAGTGCTCATAAGGATGGAGGACAACGTTGGGTGCCGTTCATGACTGATCCAGCGAGGCTACGTGCACTTATTAATCGCTCTAAAAATCCTCGCCCTGAATACCCACAGAAAAGGATCATAGGCAAGAAGGAAATGGATCGCCTTAAAGATCAATGGCATTCGCTACGTCAACGTATAGGAGCCTTATGACGAATTTGTTCCTGATTGACGGGATGTAGTCGCGGACAGATAATTCTTCTGCCGTTTCGGCAGGCCAAGTAACCTTCGTATGGTTGCTTGGCCTTTCTTTTTGCGTAGAGGTGTCTGATGGTCAGTCGAAAGTTTGTGGAGGCGGTGAAGCTGGCCCCTGAGCGGAGCTACCATATCGCGCACAAGGCGGGCGTGCATCCTTCGACGCTCAGCAAAATCGTGAATGGCATTGAACGGGTGAAACACAATGATGCTCGTGTTCTGGCCGTGGCCGATGTTCTCGGACTCACCCATGGGGAGTGTTTTGAGCGTGAAGAGCAACCGAACTAAGGAGATTGGGAGATCCTTGAACAAATGCTCATGAAGCCCGCTACTACTGAATGGTCCGCTTTCGAGGCTGCTTGCGGTTATGCGGCGCGCGGCTGGCCAGTGTTTCCACTCCATACGGTTATCAATGGCGCCTGCACCTGTCACACTCCTGGATGCACGACTCCTGGAAAGCATCCTCGCACACCGCATGGGCTCAAAGAAGCGACAACTGAGGAGGAGAAGATCCATGAATGGTGGGCCAGGCAGCCGCAAAGCAATATCGGTTTGGTCACAGGGAGCACGTCCGGCCTGATCGTGCTGGACGTGGACCCAGCCAAGGGTGGGGATGACAGCCTGCAAGAGATGGAGCGCAAACATGGCGGACTCCCGAAAACGGTGGAAGCATTGACGGGTGGAGGCGGGCGGCATCTGTACTTCGCCCATCCGGGCGATGTGGTCCGCAATTCCGCTGGCCGCCTTGGCCCTGGTTTGGATGTCCGTGGCGATGGTGGGTATGTCGTAGCGCCGCCAAGCCATCATGTGAGCGGCCGCACATATGTGTGGGAATGCATGGCGCATCCCAAGGATGTTCCGGTCGCCTCTGCTCCCGCCTGGCTCATCATGCCTCTCAAGGACAAACCGGTACAGCAATCTGAGGCAGGATCCTCCGCGCCGATCCCGGACGGGCAACGAAATCAAACTTTGACGAGCCTGGCTGGGAGCATGCGGCGGCGTGGGATGAGCATGGCCGCGATGGAGGCTGCGCTCCTGACAGAAAATATAGCGAGGTGTCGCCCACCGCTGTCAGATGAGGAAGTACGCGCCATCGCGGCAAGTGTCGCACGGTATCCGGCAGGAGGCCCGAGTGACGTACGCCTCGCGGTGGATCTTTCAGCTGCGCTGGTGACATATCCAGATCTGCTCTCCCTCAAGATCCCTGAGCGTCCCTATTACCTTCCCTGGTTCCCTGAAGGCAGCAATGTGATGGTCTATGGTCGCCGCGGCGTCGGCAAGACGTTCCTCCAGCTGGGACTTGCCGTGGCGCTCACGACGGGGAAGGAGTTCTTGAAATGGAAAGTCGCGTCCCCTGTTGGCGTCCTGTACGTCGATGGGGAGATGCAACTTGATGACTTGCGCGCCAGGACAACCGCCCTGATGGATACGCTGCCCACTGCCCCGTTGCAATTTCTCACCAGTCAGTTGGTCTATCAGCGCTGCGGCGGCAAGGATCTCATCCTGACCTCAGAGGCCATGCGTCAAGAGGTGGTCAAGATCCTGGATGCTCGTCCCGACATCCGCGTGCTCATCCTCGACAATATCTCGTGCCTGTTCAGCGGCATCGACGAGAATAGCAAACGAGACTGGGAGCCAATCAACGCCTGGTTGATCCGCCTTCGACATCGAGGCCTCGCCACGGTGTTGGTCCATCATGCGGGAAACAGTGGCCATCAACGAGGGACCAGTGGCCGTGAGGATTCACTTGATACCGTGATTCATCTTGCAACGCCAGTGGGTGCTGATGCGCGGGACGGCTGTCACTTTGAACTCAGCTTCGAAAAGAATCGCAGTGTAACCGGGGAGGATGTGGCTCCACTGGATGTACGATTACAAGCCGTCAACGGGAGACTCCAATGGCTCTGGCAACCCATGGAAGTCTCCACCCTCGCCAGGGCTCGGCAGTTGTTCCTCGAAGGGGTATCGAGCCCCACAGAATTGAGCGAGGAACTCGGCATCAACAAAGGGTACGCTTCACGACTCTTAAAGAAGCTCCGGGCTGAGGTGGCGGCATGAGGAGGTTGCCTCTGGGTTGCCTGAAATGTTGCCTCCCGACTAGAAAAGTTGCCTGTTTTGCTGTGGGCACAATCACGCCGCGATTTTAGGCAACATTCATGCAATCCCCTTGTTAATAATACAGATTTACCGTTGCCTCCCTTGGCAACGTTTTCAAAGCAGGCAACCGAAGGTTGTCTCTACAAAAGAAAGGAGGGTCATGAGTACCGCGGCCGTTGGACAGTGTCCGCAATGTGATGCCGTGGTGAATGTCCATTGGCCATCCTGTCTGGTGTGCCATGCGCTCCTTGCTACGGCTCCTGAGGCAGGCACTGTTCCTCAATCGTTAAGTAGTGGCGTGTCTGTATTAGGGGAGCCGGCGCCTCCTATTCTCCCCGGCTGGCTGATCTCCTATCGAGACACGAACGGGAGCTTGCGGGGTGGTGTTGATGATCGTGCGCATGGGACCGTGCAGGGCTGTCTCTGGACTGGCCGGACCTGGACTCTGGTGTTGACGGATCAGGAACAGCTTCCGCTATCGAAAATTCTCAGCGTCGGCAAAATCGACGCAGCAGGTCGGGTCCTGGCGGCGTGGACGGTCCGGGACCATGGGCTGGATGGAATGGGGACGCTACATGGCCAGTGACATTCTCACGGCGAAAGCCATCCGACCAAAATCCTGCCCAGACGCGTCGCATGGGGAGCGCCGGCTGTTCTCGGTCCCCGAGAGCGCGGTCTATCTCGGCGTCTCAGTCTGGACCGTGCGGGAGTTGATGTGGCGCGGCGAACTGCCGTGTGTGCGGATCGGCAAACGTCGCATTCTCTGTGACAAGATGGATTTGGACGCGTTCATTGCGGCACAGAAGGAACGCGACATGCTGCGCTAACCAGGGAAGGAAAGGCCCATGCCGCCCCTTAACCGCTTACGACACCGCTTCCTCTCTCCAGCCCCGGCCGTGCCTGGGCCAGGTCTTCCTCCGTCCCATCTCCGGGCCCGCCTGCTGGAGCTGGCCCCCTTGGCCCCGCTCCTGTTCAATGAAGCCTTCATCAACCTGGCTGGGCAGCCAGCGACTCCCAAGACCGGCGCGGAGTTCTTCATCCCGGGGTTAATCGGCCCGCCGACTCCCACGGATTTCTTCCGAGCGGCACTTCGTGGGCAGATCCGGTTCAGAATGTGAGGAGGCGATGAAGAGGGAAGCAAGGAAGGAGGCTCCGATGAGGCAGGAAACGATCCCGATCACGCTGGTGCTGGAGTATGTGTCTGCCTGTCACGCTATTTCCGTCGCCATTGCTGACTACTATGCCCAACATCCCCATCAGCCCATGCCCGACCCCGTCATGGGCCTGATCGCCGCCAACAGTGTGCTCGATATGAACTTACGTCGCTATAAGCGCACAGGCAAATGGGAAGGGCTGCCCCCGTTCTTCGCCAAGTACCCGGAGACGCCGCTCACTATCCCCCTGCCTCCGAAACGCACCCTGCGATTAGTGCCGCCCTCCCCTCTTCGGCCTGGCCACGATGACACACCCCGGTGCGCGTGACATGGCCGGGAGGGACATTTCGAAACAAAGGGGGACTGCGATGCAGACAGACCTCGTAAAAGATACAACGGCGTATCCCAACGCGAAAGCCATCTGCGTACGAATGGGCTGGGGGTTGAGTAATCCCGCTAAAGCGGTGCGCGCAAACGTAGAGCGACGTAGCTTTCCCGCCTTTCATCGGATGCGGCGGGATTTTCCGGCGCTGACGACCTGGTTCACGGAGGAGTGGGCCATTCGTGCGTGGTTCCTGGCTCAAGTGCGAATACAAAGGGACAATCTGCTTAGCCAGGTCAAGGAGCAAGTGGAGATGAAAAAGCGGGGGCTCCGACCTCAACGGATTTCACCGGCTACACGAGCGTGGCAGCCAACCCGATGAAGCGGCCTACTATGACCCACGCTAGCCACCATGAGCGGTCTATTGAATCCCACGAGGAACCTTGCCGATCATGCCCCCGTTGAAGGCCATCCGAATGAAGTGTTTGGACTGTAGCGGACACCAGCCAAAGGAAGTGCGGGAGTGCCGGATCGTGTCCTGTCCCCTGTGGCCCTATCGGCTCGGCCATAACCCCAAACGGGCCGGTGTTGGCGGAAAAGGCCAACTCAGCAGCGGAAAACGGAAGGAAGTCGGGCAACCTTGGATGAGGAATTCGGGTAGCGGGTCAGTTTGAGCGAACAGATCTCTTGGGCGGGTTTGTTCTATATTCACGCGTGTCATAACAGGCATCGTACATTTGTTTTGTAATGTGTTTCCACTCAGTGCCGGGGACTCCTCTATCATTTGTTTGGCTCGTCGCATCGAATGGAAATGCAGACTCAAACTCCAATGTTCGATGTTGATTTTTTGCAATCTCTTTGGCTAGCTTGATGGCTGGTCCGAAATCCCAGTCCTGGCTCGCAATAATGGCAACTTCATACGCCTTTTCATATGTTAGCTTTATCAAATCAATGGCTATGCTCACATCAACACCTTTCTCCTGACCGGTAGGATTGATTCTTCCTTTGTAAATATAGACATGACGATTTGCTAAATGTCTCAGCTTGTTAGTCCAGAAATCATGCCAAAAGGCATTTTGCTGTACACTCGGCACTCCAGTATAGAACCTGATCCCTTGGAGTACCCGGTCAGGCTTTGTGAGTACCAATAGGTTTGCCAGCCTTTCTACGTCATAGCTAGGAAATGAATAAGGGGACCATCCTTGGGCTGGCTTTGGAGCCCATGCTTCCCTTGCAAGGTGGTAAATATTCTGAGCATCCATAAAAACAATTACGTGTTTATTTGGCATAAATCATCCAAGTCATTGGAATTTCACAATATCTTTACCTATTGACAAAGCAAACCGCAAGCCCGATATTTATAGTGCACTTGCTCCCCGCTCGTTGGTCGTGACTTAGGTTGCACCCCGGGCGGGTGTTTTTTTGTCTTTTCCCCGATCCAGTAATTCGGCTATTTCTTCCAAGCTCCAGACATGGTCGGCCACGCCACCCTCCATAGCTGGGGTAACGCGAAGCGTTTGGTGAATCCAGGCGAAGTTGTAGTGCATGAAATGAAGAGCCACCGCATAGGCTTGATTCTCCATCTTCTTGCTGAACGCATTAGTCAGGCTGGCCCAAGAGTTTCTGCGAATATCCGCCTGGCTATGCTCGCTATTGCAATTACGAGCGGAAATACTTGATTCAAGAAGTTGCCAGCACCAGTTTCGGAGCTTCATCCACATCAACATAGCCCTGTTTCACGCCTCATCAACCTCAACGTCTCGCGGGCGAGGCATCGGATTAATCCCTTCCAGGCCCTTTACCGCTTGCGCCACTCCAACGGCGGCACCCGATATGGGTCGGTCCATAAGCCGCACTGTGCGTGACTCACAGTGCATCTGGTACAATCACAGGGGCCAGGTGGCGGTATAATCCATTGTAGGTATGATACTCGCCGAAACGTCGCGTTGAACGCGAGTGAGGAGGAAGACACATGCTAGCTGATCTCCATGGATCGATGCGGAACAAGCGGAATCTCTTCCTTGGGGTAGCTCTTGGACTGCTGATCGCCTTGACCGGAAACGCGGCGATCGCTGCCGACACATCTGGAAGCACCCCCGAAGGGGCGGGGCTCCAAGCAGCCAGCTGGTTCGTCACCGTTCCGTATGGTGCCGTGAAGGCCGCCTTCGCGCTCGGCGGGGGCATCGTGGGCGGCCTCGCCTGGGTGGTGACGGGAGGAAACACGGCGACGGCAAAAGCTATTTGGATTCCGTCTATGACTGGTGACTATATTGTGCAGCCGCAGCACCTCACCGGGGAAAAGCCCCTCCACTTCGTGGGTCAGTCATCCGATAAGCGTAAACCATAACTGTCTGCTCTTCAGGAGACGTTTCAGCGTCTCTCCCTGATGGATTCTTGTGCCCCCGCCTCGTTTTTCGGTAGACCCACGGTGGCACCGGCTTGGGATCAGCCCACAAGCCCTTCTTCGCCTCTCGTGCGTCCTTTTCTAGCGTCTCCAATTTCGTATCGAGCGGCGCATACTTCTGATACCACCAGCACCAACCATCTTTGACCAATTCGTGATTGACGTTGGTGCCATCCGATAGAAACACCTCGGCCAAGGTCCGTCCGTACTTGTCCTTGCCATAGGTCTGGAGCGTGACTTCCTTTCCAAAGACTAGGGTTGAGGCGGCCTGCTTGGCGCGCTTGCCGTAGGCTTGGCCTTTCTCCGGGCAGTCGATGATGTGATCATACCTCTTGTGTCAGTTGCCACGGCGCTTTATCTGTGCCGTCTTATCTTCAATTGCGGTCAGGAACATGCGTCGTTTTCGAGCAAGCGCTAATTTTTGTGCCATATCCGCTCCAACATCACGCTCCCCACGAATAAACTGTTCTCTTTCAGGTGTATTTAAACTGAAGACTTGAATTTCAATACCCAGTTCTTTTCCTGCGTCAATTAGGGATTTGGTAACAGCGTTATATGACACGAGGATATAACTGGACGAGCCAAGATCGTAAGCTTTTCCAAATTCGCCTCGAATATCATTGGCTCCGAGAGTCTCCCGACACTTACATTCGATGATGGAGAGGATGTTGGATGTGGTCACGCTGGTAGAAGTATTTGTTATGACTATGTCCGGTAAAGCCTTAAGTCCTGTCTTGAAGCTTTCCACTGACTGTTGGGTCCAAATAAAGCAAATTTGGTTTTCGTCGCGTACTTCAAGGGGGCCGACTTGTGCAAACAGATCTACATCAATTGATCTAACGGTCGCACTCATTCGGTTTAGCGTAGCCATTAGACACAAGCCTTCAAGGAATCTTCCTTTGACCGAACTCCATGCCAGCAGACGGAGATGGTTTTTTCTCTCTGTCTGTTCGTTTGGATCTGAAGTGCAGTTAATATAATGTGCTATTGTTGCCCATGGCTTTCCTGCCTGCCTCTCTTTCTCAAGGAAGGTCTTTTGGACCTTTTCAAAGTGATAATTAAAGAAACTTCTTAATGACTCACGAGAAAGAGGCTCTTTTCTTATCCCTGGAACTGATACCAGAAAGTTCCATGCCGGTCTGAGCCGACCAGCCAGGGACAAAAGAGAAGAATAGATCACTTCCTTGTCTTCACGAGCCACTCGAACCTTAGAATCCAAAAGATCCAAGATCATCCCGTATGTTTAAGAAATCGTGTCCATCTCCCACATGTTGGAGAGGGTGGCTTCTTCGATTGACATCGTTGCGCGTTTAGGCCGGGCGCTCATCATCTGGCTCCATCGTGGTATTGACATTCTTGGCGAGATACTCCTCCAACTCATCCTGCGACTCCACATCCATCACGATGGTTTCCACGCCATACTCCTCACCCCGTCCCCATCGCACGATAGCAGCGGCCACGTACACGAGCTGATACGGGGGGCAACGCCACCGTGAGGGAACACACTTCCCCGACTCGTAACGGCAGATTGCCGGAAAATCGCCAGCCGATGCGGGAGAGATTCCAGACGGTCCCGTGGCCCTCAAAATGGCAGACCTGGTAGGTGACTGGGCAGCAAACCGGGAAGCGACGGAAGGGTCGAATCGTGAAGGGCATGGGGCCTCGTAGGGAGGCTCATTCTAGGAAGTAACTGAGAGAGGTGCAAGTTGGAGATGATGGGCGCACACCCCCGTCGGCGTGAGTCGCCGTACATCACCGAGAACGTTCCGGTCCCAACTCAAACCCGCACAATAGTAGGTTCGGTCAACGCAACTTTGACGGGTTGGTCGTCAGGAAGGTCTTTACATACCGGCGCAGTCGTTGGTGATCTCCACTTGGCAGGCCAAGGAATTCCAGACCCAACCGTGGTTTGATAACCCAGCGAACCACCGCGGCGACCTCAACCATCAGGGGTGTGGTCGGATCTTCGTCATCCGGCAGACAGAGCTGCAGCGTCACCTGGTCCCCTTTTTCGACGTTCGCCTGGCTTGCCACGGTACAGCCCCCAGCCGACAGGTCATATCCGGTGCCCTCGCCAATCCTGACCCCATCTCGTAACAAGACTATCGGGAATTGAATCAAGAAACGTGGGAACTGCCGTCGTTGGTCCTTAATAATGGTGCTCCCTATTTGGGTCAGGACACGATTCAGTGTTGCTCCCAGGGTGGGCAAGTCGTAGCATTTTTGGAGGAACTCGACGGCGCCCAACTCACGGGCCTGCTGGGCTCGCTCTGGGGTCCCAAACCCGGTCAGGATGATCACCGCGGCGTGTGGATCGAGGGTCCGAATCTCTCTGAGCACGTCCAGACCACCTCGACCAGGCATCATGAAATCCAAAATAGTCACCTGGGGGCGCTCCTGTTGGAACAGTTCCACCCCGTTTCGGCCACGGTCCGCCAGGATGACCTCGTGTCCCTTGTGATGGAGTATGGTGCAGAGTAGATCCAAAATGCCTGGCTCATCATCGATCACAAGAATTTTGGCCATTGCACTGGCCCTTTCTCCGGGCACCGGTTCCCAGCCCGTTCGTTAATACGGAGAGATGGCGTTATGCGTCGACCCGCCGTATTTATTGCGCCGCGGCTCATCCAGAAGCGAGTGCTGGTGGAGTCGAGGGAAGTTACTCACGCTGCCGTTGCCCGTTTCCCGATGGTGTGGGCTGGTGGTTCATTCAGCAGTAACCAGTACAGGCCCAAGGTGCGGGCACACTCGACAAACTGTTGAAAATCAACTGGTTTGACAATGTAACTATTGACACCGAGGTTGTAACTGGCGACCAAGTCTTTTTCCTCGCAGGAAGACGTCAGCATGACGATGGGCGTGCTTTTTGTCCGTGGGTCAGACTTGACCTGCCTCAAAACTTCTAGCCCATCGACTTTTGGCAATTTGAGATCGAGGAGGATTAACCTGGGCGGAGGGTCGATCTTCCGTCCGGCATACGCTCCAGTGCCGAAGATATACTCCAGTGCCTCAGCCCCATCGCGAACGATGTGGAGCCGGTTGCAGAAGTTGTTTTTCTTAAAGGCGAACAGTGCGAGTTCAGCATCGTCAGGGTTGTCTTCAACCAGCAGGACATCGACAATTTGGTCCGTCATGCTGCTCTCCTCCTCGTGAGTATGACGTATCTGGTCGCGCCCTTGGCAACCTCCGATTCGACCAACACGTCTCCGCCGTGTCGGAGGAATCTGAGAACCTCCCTAGGATAGTCAGCGCTATGACGTGCAATTTAACGAATCGAATATCTGACGGATAGAATCGAGATTAGTCTCACGTGCCCGAAAGTCAAGCAATAGACTGTTTCGGCATTCGAAGATCTAACGGAGGTAAAAGCAGTGGACACCGAAACGCCACAATAATAGCCTCGAACGCGTGACGAGAGCAGGCATTGGACATCAAAGGGCAGATCGGAGAGCGGGTGGTCAATCAGCCTCACTGCGTTCGCTGAGATCCCCGATCACCTGCTCCAACCGTTGTCGTTCTGGTTCCGTGATCCGAAAGAACGCCAGCCCGAAGATCTGATCGCTCACCCACTGCACGCTG
>Ga0187893_10012642_pt1 | contig 11926 bp, 6 predicted proteins | sample MA1701074metaG_FD_139574 | JGI IMG/M metagenome (GOLD analysis project Ga0187893, IMG submission 139574) | White microbial mat communities from a basaltic lava cave in the Kipuka Kanohina Cave System on the Island of Hawaii, USA - MA170107-4 metaG ... | reverse complement strand
TTCTCTGCGGCCGCCCGCATAACCACTTTACCAATAGCAGGACTTCCCGTAAAGAAGATGTGATCGAACGGAAGCTTTAATAACGCTTGTGAAACCTCAGGTCCACCTTCAAAAACCGTTACAATCTCCTTGTCAAAAATCTCTTCACACATTTTTTTTATGAGTGCCGAGGTATAGGGTGTAATTTCAGATGGTTTTAAGATAACATTGTTACCAGCGGCAAGTGCCGATACCAATGGCCCTACCGATAAATTAAAGGGATAATTCCAGGGTGAAATAATTAAACACAACCCTTTCGGTTCATACACGATCACCGATCGTGTGCCAATCATGGTCAGTGGCGCATCTACTTTCTTAGGCTTAGACCAGCGACCCAGGTTATCAAGTGCAGACTTGATTTCATCGAGCACCGGGAATATTTCGGTGGTGTCTACCTCGGCAGCCGGCTTCTTAAAATCGTTGTGAATTGCCTGCTGAATTGCTGACCGGTTCGCCTTTATCCAGGCTCTGAGGGCCAAAAGTTTATCGATTCGTTTTTCAAGTGGCTCTTTCCTAAGCTCAATCGAAGCCTGTTTCAGGTGTTCAAAAACGCTCAAAATAAGCCCTAAATCCTGTTTTTGGTCAATGGTAGTCAACATAACCCAAGGTAATGAAATCTGCTAAAACAGAGGCCAATGTTAAGTTTTTCGCAGGCCATTGACCGATGTTACCTAACTATTAACTTTGTTAACACAGAATTAACACTGGCTTAACATTGAAACACCTGCTTTTATTTCTTGTCGTGATCCTTTCTATTCCTGTATTAGGGCAAGAAAATAAGCCTGTTGCGGCAATCTCGTATACGCAATCTCACTTGAGCGATTTTCTTTCTACAGATAAACAACCTATTTCAACTGCTTCCTCATTTGACTCGTTCCTAAAGAAGCTGGAAAAAAAACAAACTTCCATTAAGAAGGAACAGGATTTTGTTCGGTACATATTCTCAAAAACGCATCAGTTGTATTTAAGGAAATACGAACCTTATGCATCTTTTAGTGATCTGTTCAACAGCGGCTCATACAATTGCTTGAGCGGAACCATTTTGTATGCTACTATTCTTACTCACTTTCAAATTCCCTTTCAAGTTATTGAAACCAACTATCATATCTTCTTAACAGTTGAAACAGAGCAAGGAAAAATATTGCTGGAGGCGACCGATCCGGTACGTGGTTTTGTACAATCTGAACGTGATATTGAAAAGAGAATCGCTGCCTACAAGGAAAACACAGTAACGGTCTCCAACTCGAAGTTAACTTACTATCAGTTTAATTTCGAATTGTTTAAATCCGTATCGATGGAACAGTTGCGTGGTTTGCTCTATTATAACAAGGCTGTTGATTCGTTCAATCGAAAAAGATTGGAAGAATCTATCGGATTTCTGTTATCAGCTAATGAACTATATTATTCACCACGGATTGATGAATTTTCTATGATCCTTCTGCTGGCGGTACAGCAAACTGACTGGCAACCAGAAACTAAAGAAAAATCGCTCAGGCTAATTTACGCAATCACCCAGAAGAACTCCCCTGCAATAGCCTCTCTTAATACTTTTTAATTTTGCAAAATTCTCAGCTCCACCCTGCGGTTCAGCCGATGGGCTTCGGGTGTATCATCTTTTGACAGCGGGGATGTGCCGCCAAATGCTTTTGTTTTTACTCTGTTCTTGTTTACCCCCTTTGATGTGAGGTAGGTCTTCACGGCATCCACACGCTGCTGAGATAGTTTGAGATTTTTCTCGGCATCTCCCAAATAATCTGTATGCCCTTCCAACTGAATTACCATTTTCGGGCTTTCCTTCAACATATTCACTATTATATCCAACTCGGGATATGATTCAGGTTCAATCTTCGACTTAGCTACCTGAAAAATGAGGTTGTTCAGCAGCATAACGTGACCGGCCTCATGCTTCTTTTTTACAACCGCAGTGCCATGAATCAGCTCAATATCTTTTACAAGTTTTTGTGCCGAAGCCTCTGCAGGATCAAGCATGTACTTGGCTGTTACAAATCCAGGTGATTCTACTATTATTGAATATCGCTCCCGGTCAAACATCGGGAAGGAATAGTTGCTGTTATTAATTACCCCTACTTTATTTCCGTAAGGCAAACTTTGATATGTAATTTTTGCCGTGAGTGGCTCTTTTGTATCTGCATTTAAGATGCGTCCTTGTGCTGTAATAAGGCTATCCGTTGCCTGCGCAAGAACATAGGATGTACTAAAAATACAAAAGAAGAGGATGAGAAATCTTTTCATCACGTGCGGTTTAAGGTTTCACAATTTTGAATTCCACTCTTCTGTTCTTTCGTCTTCCCTCTTTAGTTGCATTGCTTTCGATAGGCTTATCTTCACCATAGAACGAAACGGCTATCCTGGTTTCAGCAATACCCTTGCCAATTAAATATTGTTGAACTGACCCTGCCCTCCGCCTGGAGAGCCCCAAATTATATTTTGCATCGCCCGTGGCATCCGCATGACCCGCAATATCAACCTGCATGGCAGCCCGTTCATTCATTAATGTAACGATGCGATTTAGTTCCGGGAACGATTCAGGTTTAAGTGTCGCTTTATCAAAATCAAAGAAAATATTATTCAGTGTGATTACGGCATCTTCTGCAATGGCAGCCACTCCAATTGGCTCAAGTCTAAAGTCTTTATGATCGATAACAGATTCGGCTGTCACATCACGTAAATCCAGGTTTTGACTTTCAGAAATATGGTCTTTTGCTTCTGCCCGGATTCCGTATAAATAGCCGGCCGGTAATTTAATCTCATACTCTCCGGTTTTAGGATCGCTTTGTGTAATTCCGGCAACCGTTCCGTCAGGTAATTTTTCATAAATAATTTTTGCGCCAATCGGCTCTCCGGTTTTGGCGTCCACTAACTTGCCCTTCACAGTAACCCAAATCTCCGGACTTCTTAAGACTGGCAACTTCACACGAAAAATATCGGTGTTTGTATCGCTCACACCGCGTGAGTAATAGGCATGTTCACTGTTTGCGGGAATGTTGAAAAATAAATCCTCCAGGGGTGAATTAATTTCTGCTCCCATGTTTTCAGGTTCTGACCAGTTTGTCCAGGTATCATCCAGGCGCTTTGATACATATATATCACTTCCACCATATCCACTAAGTCCTTTCGATGAGAAGTACAGTGTTTTGTCATCGGCAGCTAAAAACGGAGCGGACTCTTCAGATGCAGTATTGACTGCTTTCCCCAGGTTTAAGGGTTCTGTCCAAACACTATCATCCTGCATGAAAGAAACATACAGATCCCGGTCGCCTTGTGAATCATCCCGCTCTACCGACATCAGCATCGTTCTGCGATTATTGGTTAAAAAATAATTTGCCTTTTCATTATAGTTATAGTCGTTGGTAATATTTAATCCAACAGGGTCAGACCATTCACCACCAACATTTGAACTAATGGAAACCCCTGCCGACATCTTGACAACCTCTCCTCTATTTCCTTTGGGTCCGTATTTATTTCCTAATACCATAATGGCCGTCTTTCCATCGGGTGTTACAGCGCTAATTGTATTCACAAAGTTTGGCCCTGAATTGTTAAAAGCGGGCCCCATATTTTTAGCCAGTTGCCATTTACCGTCTTCTCCTAATTCTGAATACCAGATGTCTTCTTTGTCGTCTACTCCGCCAACATTACCAGGATGGTTTCTTCTGCTGAAATACAACACCTTTCCATCCGGGGATAATAAGGGATTTAATTCGCTATAATCGCTATTCACATTTTTATCTAAGGCTTCAATGACAATTCCAGAAGCGAGTAAGGATGGTGTTGGGATGAATGCAATGATCGGATAATTCGAGTCAGAAATCGCCACAGCATCAATTCCAAAATAATCCGGCACTGCTGCGCCATCAAATTCCAGTTTCACGGCTGTCACCTTATACGGAGTCATTTCCATAAATAGTGTGAGCATACGACCCTTCATGGGTACCGTCATCGGATTAAGTGTATGTGTCTCGTATTCTTTGCCGGCTTCATCGTAAACAAATACTTTATAGAGTGCACTCGGGTTGTGCGACTCTGCAATGGCAATCTGCCGGATGCTGATCGGGTTGTCGAAACCCAGTTTCAGAAACTCTTTGCGGTTTGGTTTATCCGGTGCCCACGCGCTGGGATTCTGACCTCCGGCAGGCAATACATTTGGTTTCCCCAAGGCTTGCTGGGCTGAGTACTGAACGGGGGTTAATTCAGACGAAAATTGCAACACCCTGGACGCCCACTGTACTACCTGTGCAGAGGCTACAAAAGAAGTTGCAAATAAAATAATCAGGACAGGTAGAAGTCTCTTCATGAGGTGAGGGTCGTTAAAATTCAACTGATAAACTTAAGTAAAATTTTCAAAATTGACCGAAAATACTACATCCCAACGCCTAAAACTTATAAGCAAAAACCTTAACCAAGCAGGTAACTCAATCTTGCAAGTGCCTTATTATTCAAGGCTATGCTTATTAAACAGCAAAAAGCCTACGTGGAGGAGCACCCCAACCTCATTCTCCTTGTCGTTATAATAGTTTAGGCTTAACCCGATTGGACCCACCGGGGAATGAAAAACCAGGCCTGAAGTGGCGGCAAAATACAATTGTGTAAAGTCTGCTTTTTCAAGGACTTCCTGATTTTGCCCTTCCTGTATTTCTTCGAGTGGTTTAAATACATACCCCTCCAGCCTGAAGTCCAGCTTGTTTTTAATTACAAACACATTACGAACCCCAAAAGCCACATAGTTGAAAGCCCGAAAGTTTTCTAATATTAATGTGCGGCTATCCTGGATTGGAAAGAATGCCGGGGCATTAATAATGGTTCCAAAATAATTACTGAAAGCCGGTTGATTTGAAAAAACTGCTTCGGCAAAATAACCGGGGCGGTACCAACCCCTGCTAAAATAATGTTCAGCAGAAGCTCTTAACCTAAACCATTGGTGTTCCTTCGTATTCTCAACGCGTGCAGGATCGGCCGTATTTCCGGGTGAATATCTCTCCTTTAAATTAAAGTAGTAACCACTGACTGAATATGCCTTACCCTGCGATGCATATTGCTTGTGGTTCAAATCATTCATGGAAAAACTAATTCCTGTTTTATAGCCATCAATTTTCATAACGTCTAATGTATCTGCACTGATGAAAGATTTCTTATTACTAAAACGATCCTCATTGTTGAACCCTTCAATCGTTAGCACCCCTTTAAAATGATTTCCCACAGCTTTGCCAACATGCAAGGCTAGTTTGCGATCAAATCTTTTCAAAATTGTAAGTTCAGTTTTTTGTAGTAAGTCAACGCTTTCAGGATAATCCCATCCATTAAAGATGGCCTCAGGTTGAATATAAAATTGATTTAGAAAAGGAAGATCGATACGGGTACGGGCTATTGCCGATTTATAAAAACTTCCGGTTTGGAACCCGGCATATGCATGTGTCAATACCCTGTTGAAGTAATAGTAATTCATTCCTAACGCGATATTGCTTACATCACGTGTAGCCAATACTCCGCCAAATTCAACTTGAAAATTCTTCTGTGGTCTGCGTGTTAATTGGAGAATAAATTTTTCCGAGTCTTTATTATACAAGATGGATGGATACACATTGTTGAAATAAGGTTCAGCGGCAAGTTTAAAGTAACCCTGTTTAATATGGTGGAAATACAGGGGCTTACTTTTTTTTGAATCGACTTTAAATATCTTTCTGATATATTTCCGTTGCCTCGAGTTAAAAACTTTAAACGTTACTTTCTCAAAAACCCAGGGAGTACTTTTAGCATTGAAAATATTTCTGCTATCGGTTACTTCTTCACACGTTCTGCGTAAAGAAATTTTTTGCTTTATTTCATTAATCTGTCGGATAGTCTGTGCATAGCCACTGTCAATGAGCACACGGGCATTGCTGAAATCCAATGCGCTGTATCTCTCCAGGTTTGGCTGAATGTACACTCCGTTCTCCGGAATATCAGATGGATCGGATTTATCAAGCAGCATATATAAAAATGAGTTTGTAATGAGTTTATCATCCTCTTTATAAGGATACTCTTCAAACACCTTTGAGGAGACATTTGAGCCAATCAGGATATCGGGTTTGAATTGATCCTGGGCTACATCCACCGGAAAGTTATTGTACACGCCACCATCAAATAAATATCGGCCATCTACCCGGATCGGATTATAAAAGAACGGAACACTTTGTGTAGCGCGCAAGGCATCACTCAATGAACCTTTCGAAAGAATAATTTCTGACTGTGTGAAAACATCGGCTGCCACCACACGAAGCGGAACATATAAACTATCAAAATTGCGCCCTGAAATTCCTTCTGCTTGTGCCATTTTTTCGGCCAGCGCAAAGTTGAGTGAAATATCGTTGGCCAGGCTTGAGTTAAACTGAAATGAAAAGGTTGAATCAAGTGAGAGATTCAACTTCAAAAAATAGGGGCCTTCCTCGCTTTTGGTGTAATGATAGTTGACACCCTTCTCGGGAAGTCCGTTCACCCATCGTAAAAAATCTTCGGAGAGAATCATGCGTTCAATCGCATCCGGGCTCATCCCTGCTGCATAGCATCCGCCAATAATTCCGCCCATGGAGGTACCTACAATACAATCGATTGGAATTTCATTTTCTTCGAGCGCCTTCAATACGCCAACATGTGCAATACCTTTTGCTCCACCTCCACTTAACACCAATCCCACCTTTTGTGCCCAGCTTTCAGCTACCAGGAAAAGAAATGCGATCAGTAAGAAGTTTTTCAAAGCAACAGATAATTTTATGTTAGACAAGAAATTGAGAGCAAAGGTTGAGCCTGTGCGCTATTAAAGTAACGAGTCTCTGACAAAAGAAACGAAATGCGGGGCCTAAAAAGTTTAGAGAGGCATTAAAAAGCTTTCGCCATCGTTTGTTGGGCCGGTAAAGGAATGGCATCGAGCTGCATCTTTATTCGTCCTTTCACTTGCTCATACGCCTCAGCATATTCTTTCCTGATTGGCTGCGAGGGTGGCAGTTCGACCCGAAGTGCATCCACCTGTTTCCCATTTCTCCAGAAACGATAGCATACATGTGGCCCCGTGGCAAGCCCTGTGCTTCCCACATAGCCAATTCGTTGGCCTTGCGTCACCCTCGCTCCCGCCCGAATGCCCGGCTCAATGCGCGACATGTGCAGGTATTGGGTAGTATACGTTCCGTTGTGGCGGATTTTTACATAGTTTCCGTTGTTGGATTTATACTGAGCTTCTTCTACTATTCCTTCGCCTACCGAACGAATCGGGGTTCCGGCAGGAGCGGAGAAGTCGGTGCCCAGGTGGGGTTTGAAAATTTTCTGTACAGGATGAAATCTTCGACCCGAATAACGGGAGCTGATCCGGGTAAATTCAATCGGGTATTTCAATAATGCTTTTCGCAAGCTTTTTCCGTGATCATCAAAGTAATCCTTACCGTTTCCCTGATCGAACGGAATCGCATAGTATCCGCTGGCGAAATGCTCAAAGTAAATGCCGTTAATATTCCGGATACCGATAGAACGACCTTCAACCTGAATTTCTTCATACACTAACTTGAACACATCTCCTTTTTGGAGTCGTTGAAAATCAACCTGCCACGCAAAAATATCAACAAACTTATTCGTAAGCTCATGCGAAATCCCCATCTCATTGATTGTTTGTGATAAGGATGATTGAATAATGCCTGCAATACTTCTTTCTTCTATTTTAACTTCGCGCTGACATACATCCACCCATAGTGAATCCTCAAAAGTAAAAACGATGTAGTCAACCGGGTTAGGCTCATAAATAAAAGCCTTCGCTGTTTTTAATGAGTCTGGCTTACAGATTACCGTGTACTTCTTATTGGTTGTAATTTTCCTAACATCAAATAAATTTCTTGGAATTGATGAAACCTGATTAACGAATTTAACGGGAACGTTATAGGATGTTAATATGTCGGCCAGAAACTGATTTTTTCTTACTTTATCTTCAATCACTACGTATTCATCTATATTCATTCCGTACAAAACCTTTGGGTCTCTTACGGATATGCCGATAGGCGCGAAACTATAAGAATCACCGATTCGCTGAGTCTCAAAAAAGGGATTGTATGCATTGAATGCCACCGTACCTGCCAGTATTACGCAGAAAGAAATAAAGCCAACCCAACGTTTTAGCATTCTCTGAATGATTAACCTGTTGCGCCAAAATTTGTGGCGTATTAAAAAATCACATTCACTAAGTGCCACACGCAGATCAAATATAGAAAATTTTACGGTACTCTTGTTTATACCTTTAGTTCGCTTGTATTTGCCCGAACTTCTTTTTCCCACTCTCTAAAAATTTCACAAACTCTTCTACACTTCGGTTGTAACCGTAAGGCCATGCCAGTACACGCTCATCGGTGCCCAGTAATACATAAAACGGTTGAGCGTTGTTTTCCAGGTTCGTGATTTGCAAGTCGGCATTTTTCTTTCCAATTGTTTTTTTCACTTTGTTATCATACTTAGAAGTGAACCATTCTGATTCTGGTAGTTCGGTTTTGTCGTCAACATATAATGCTACAATCACAAAATCATTTTTCAATCGCTCCAGTACGGCAGGATCACTCCACACCACCGCTTCCATTTCTCTGCAGTTTGTACAACCATGCCCTGTAAAATCTATAAACAGTGGTTTGTTTTGCTCACGTGCACACTTCAGTGCCTGTTCATAATCGAAGTAACCTTGTAGTCCGTGCGGTAAGTGAAGGAAATCTGCATACTTGGGTTGCTCGCAAATTTCGTTGGCACGTGTACTTCTTGTAAGCGTAACCAAATCAAAATCGTTGGTGTATTGCGGAGGTAAATAACCGGCCAATGCTTTTAGCGGTGCGCCCCACAAGCCTGGTATTAAATAAATCACAAACGTGAATACCATGACGGCCATCAATAAGCGAGTCACTGGTATTTTTTCCAGTACGCTGTCATGCGGCAAACGAATTTTGCCTAACAGGTAAAATCCGAGTAGCGAAAAGATTACCACCCACAATGCAATGTTTACATCGCGATCAAGCAATCCCCAATGATACGCCTGATCAGCAATGCTAAAGAACTTTAGCGCTAACGCAAGTTCCAAAAACCCTAACGTTACTTTCACAGCATTCAACCAGCCGCCCGATTTTGGCATGCTCTTGATCATCTCAGGGAAGAATGCGAAAAATGTAAACGGCAGCGCAAATGCTAACGAATAAAAAAACATCATCAGAATTGGCTTCAATATTTGACCCCCTGCAGACAGCGCCAGTACACTGCCAACGATCGGCACTGTGCAACTGAACGAAATCAGCACCAGCGTAAACGCCATGAAGAATACCCCGATTAATCCGCCCTTTTCAGCCTGCCTGTCCACTTTGTTAACAAGTTGATAAGGAGCTGTGATCTCAAACAATCCGAAAAATGAAAGTGCAAATATGATGAAGACAAAAAATATGAACAGGTTCAACACCCAGTTGGTAGCCAATGCATTTAATCCTTCGGGCCCCAGAATAATGGCGAACAATGTACCCGCTGAGGAATACAGAACGATGATCGACAATCCAAAAATGATTGCTTTTTTTATTCCTTCTCGTTTCGTCTGTGTGTCTTTCAAAAAGAATGTAACCGTCATCGGGATCATAGGAAAAACACATGGAGTGATGAGTGATGTTAACCCTGCAACAAACGCTAACACCAGCAATGACCAGAATGAATCGTTACCAAACGTGGATTCGCCATCAAGAATAGTTTTATCTAATGTCGGGCCTTTAACTTCAGTTGGTACTTTCAAGGGCAACTCAGTTTTCTCTATTGAGTCTTTTACCACTGTTGTCACTTCAGGCTGCGGTTCTGCTTTCTCACTCATTTTTCCGCTCCCTGCCACACGAATACCCATAAATGTGAACTCACCATCAAACGGAATACATTTACCTTCTACCTCGGTGCACACCTGCCCTTCGTAAATTCCAGAGAGTTTTAAATTCGCTGAAAGCACTTTTATTTTTTGTCTAAACTCTGCCGTGTTTTTAAAAATCTTTACATCACAATCGAAGATCTCATCGTGCTTGGCAACAGCGTGTATGGCTTTCAGGGCTCCTATTATTTTGAAGCTGGCATCCGGATTTAAGGTTACAGTAGTAAGCATCGGTCCGCATTCCGGATCAAACTCATTGGCATACATATACCAATCCTTTTCAATCGTTGCTTTAAAGATCAGTTCAATCTCATCACCAACTTTTACCGATGTGCTTGAAGCCTGCCATACCCATTTGGTTGGTGAGAGTATTTGTGCATAAGAGGAAAGCGCCAACAGGGTAAGAAGTACAGATGCTTTACGTGTTTTGTTCCAATTCATGTATCGGGAAATTCAATTGATGCAATAACGCAGACTCCGTAAAAATAGTTGAGTAATCTGAATGTAATAGTCGCCACCAAGACTTTGGTGAACTCCTGGCAACTTCCGTTTATGCTTTTGAAAAGTATGTATAGAAAGCGGTAATCGTTTCAATTCCCAACACAAAATTTTTGATTCCATAATGTTCGTTTGGAGAATGGATAGCATCAGAATCCAATCCAAAGCCCATCAATACGGTATCTAAACCAAGTTCTTTCTTAAATAGTGCTACAATGGGAATACTTCCCCCATCACGGGTAGGGATTGGCCGCTTACCCCACACTTCTTCAAACGCATTGCTCGCGGCTTTAAAAGCTTTCGAATCGGTTGGTGTAACTGCTGCCTGCCCTCCATGCAGTGCCGTCACTTTTACTTTCACCGACTTCGGTGCGATGGAAAGAAAATGTGTAGTAAACAATTCCGTAATCTCTTTACTGTCCTGATCAGGCACTAACCGCATCGAGATTTTTGCAAAGGCTTTTGAAGGCAATACTGTTTTAGCGCCCTCGCCAGTATAGCCTCCCCAAATTCCATTGACATCTAACGTGGGCCGAATGCCTGTACGCTCCAATGTGGTGTATCCTTTTTCGCCTTGTATTTCGCTGATGTCAAGTTCTGTTCTATACTTATCAATATTGAATGGTGCTTTATTCATCGCTTCACGATCGGAAGTACTCAACTCTAACACTTTATCATAGAAACCGGGAATTGTAATGCGGCCGTTCTCATCGTGCAGGGAAGCAATCATCCTGCTCAGCACATTGATAGGGTTCGCCACGGCTCCTCCATACACTCCCGAATGCAAATCGCGGTTTGGCCCGGTCACCTCTACTTCCATGTAACTTAATCCGCGAAGACCAACCGTGATGGACGGACAGTCTACTGAAATAATGGACGTGTCAGAAATAAGAATAACATCTGCTTTTAATTTTTCCCTATTTGAGGCAACAAATGTTCCGAGGTGTTCAGAGCCTACTTCTTCTTCGCCCTCAATCATAAACTTGATATTGCAATTGAGCGAGTTCAATTTTGTCATCGCTTCAAATGCTTTTACGTGCATATATACCTGGCCCTTGTCATCGCAGGAGCCGCGTGCATAAATTTTTCCGTCTTTCACAACGGGTTCAAATGGAGGGGAGTGCCACAGATCAAGCGGATCAGGTGGCTGTACATCATAATGTCCATATACCAGCACCGTGGGCAGGGAAAGGTTAATTATTTTTTCTGCATACACAATCGGGTGGCCCGGTGTTTCACACAACTCTACGCGATCAACACCGGCAGCCTTCAGTTTATCCTTAATAAACTCAGCTGCTTTACGTACTTCATTTTTCTTTGTGCTATCGGCACTCACGGAAGGAATGCGCAACAATTCGAACAACTCATCTAAAAAGCGCTGCTTATTCGATTCGATATATTCTTTTACCATAAGTATAATATTGAGGAGGCGCAAATTAAGGGCTGGGGGGTTAGCGCCCAAATATTGTCGGGACAAGAATA
>Ga0187893_10012641_pt1 | contig 11926 bp, 4 predicted proteins | sample MA1701074metaG_FD_139574 | JGI IMG/M metagenome (GOLD analysis project Ga0187893, IMG submission 139574) | White microbial mat communities from a basaltic lava cave in the Kipuka Kanohina Cave System on the Island of Hawaii, USA - MA170107-4 metaG ... | reverse complement strand
CTGCCATGATGGCTCCAGTGCCGTAGCCCATAAGGACGTAATCAGCAACCCAGATCGGGATCTGTTCGCCATTCACAGGATTCGTGGCGCGAGCGCCGGTAGACACTCCCGTCTTCTCCTTGCCTTCAGCGGTTCGCTCGATGTCGCTCTTCGTTCGCGCCTCCGCGACATAAGCCTGCACTTCGACCTGCTGTTCCGGAGATGTCAACTGCGCTACAAACGGATGCTCCGGAGAAAGAACCATGAAGGTCGCACCCCAGAGCGTATCTGGCCGCGTTGTAAAAATGGGCAAACCGCCCGCCGGCGTGTCGAAGATCACCTCGGCACCTTCGCTGCGCCCGATCCAGTTCATCTGCATCAGCTTGATGTTCTCTGGCCAGTCGAGCTCTCGCAGATCGGCTAACAGCCGGTCTGCATAGGCCGTAATGCGAAAGAACCACTGCATCAGTGTCTTCTTCTCGACCAGGGCTCCACTTCGCCATCCCCGTCCGTCGACTACTTCCTCATTCGCGAGCACAGTCTTCTCTACGGGATCCCAATTCACAGTTGAAGCAGCTCGATACGCCAGCCGGAAATTGCTAAGGTGGTCCTTACGCTCTCGTGAGCTCAGAGATCGCCATTGCTCGGCCGTCATGGCAGGCGCATCGGCAATGCCGGCACTTCCCTTTTGCGCAAGCTCAGCTTCGAGAGCAGCGATTGGGCGCGCGGAATTCTGCCGCGGGTCATACCAGGAACTGTAGAGTTGCAGGAAAATCCACTGCGTCCAGCGATAATACTCCGGTGTCGAAGAGTTGATTTCGCGGGTCCAATCAAAGGAGATGCCGATCAAGCGAAACTGTCGCTTATAGTTCGCTGAAAACTGGGCGATCAATTTTGCTGGATTGGTTTTTCGTTCAATGGCTGCATTCTCCGCCGGCAGCCCGAAAGCATCCCATCCCATCGGATGCAGCACGTTGTAGCCGTTCATCCGATAGTAGCGGCTCAACACATCGGTGGGGACGTAGTTGCGGCAATGGCCCACACTGAGACCGTCACCGGATGGATACGGAAAGAAGTCGAGAATGTAGGCTTTCGGCCGCTGGTCAGCCGGCTCGGTGCGATAAAGCCGGTCGGCTTCCCAGCGTTCAGCCCACTTCACCTCAAACTGCTTCGGGTCGTAGCGTTCATTCATAGGATATACTTGGGTGATGCGACGAGTCGCAAGCAGCCTAAACCCAGATCCCGCAAGGGTTTCCAGCTCTCAAGCAAGCGCAGCATGTTATCGGGGATTCGATGAAGCGTCAAGCCGATTCGGGCTGACGACAGGTAGGCAGAAAGAGTGTTTCTACATCTAAATTAACTCGTTCAGAGGATTGCCGGCTGTGTCTTCGAAACCATTGGCGATATAGACGGGCCGGGCAATCGGCGACATGTAGGTCTTGGTCCAGTCGATTCCCAGCGCCTTATACACCGTCGCATAGAGATCTCCAATGGACACCGGTCGGTCCGCGACGGTGGCTCCATCTTTGTCGCTGGCACCCACAATACAGCCCCCTCGAATACCGCCGCCGCCGACCAATAGAGACCAGCAGTCAGGCCAATGATCTCGCCCACCTTTCGGATTCACGACCGGAGTCCGCCCGAACTCACCCGTCACAAGCACGACGGTGCTCTCGAGCAAACCCCGTTGTTCTAAATCCTCCATCAAAGCAGAAAGACTTTGATCGAGCAGTGGAGCCAGTGTGCCGCGTAAACGTCCGTCATTGTTGTCGTGTGTATCCCACTGTCCGTGCTTGTAGCCTGCGGCCGTCACGAATCGGCAGCCAGCCTCCACCAGCCGCCTGGCAAGAAGCACACTCTGCCCTACGCGATGGCGACCATATTGGTCTTTTGTCTTTTCCGACTCTTGAGAAAGATCGAACGCTTGTTTGACACGAGGGTCGAGCAGCATCTTGAGCGCCTGCTCCTGGAATGCGTCCAGTTTTGCAAACTCAGCCAACTCTTCTTTCTGGCGAAAGTGGCGGTCGACAATATTCAGCATGGTGCGACGATCATTGATTGCTTCGACACTTACCGACTTGGGCAGGTTCAGATTCGGTAACTGAAAATCCGGCTGGCTCGGATCCGGCAGGACCAAAGCGTCATACTCGGACCCGATAAAGGCAGCCTGATAGGCTTCCTGATAGTTGAAGAAGTCACCTTCCGTCGGAGTGGGCACCACCGCAAAAGGCGGCATATTGTTGCGCGAACCCAATTCCTTGGAGACGATTGAGCCGAAGCTCGGAAACTTCAACGCCGGATTAGGACGATGACCGGTAAGCGTCTGGATGGTTCCCTGCGGATGATTCCTTTCATCTGATTTCATAGAGCGAATAATGGACAGCTTGTCCATGTGCTTCGCGACGCCGGGGAAAATCTCAGATACCTGAAGTCCGGTCGCACTGGTGGCGATGGGCCTGAAGCCGCTATTGCCCTTCACGTCCCAGCTGTCCAGATGGCTGATCCCTCCCTCCAACCAGACCAATATCACAGACTGGGCTTTCGCTTGAGGCGCCGCAGCCGTCAGTGCCAAAGTTTGCCTGCTGCGGACGCACAGAAAGTCACCGAGGCTCATCCCCATAAAACTCAACGCGCCAACTCGTAGAAAATCGCGGCGCGTGCGAGAAGCTCCCAGGCAATGCTCACAGTTTGTAGTCTTCATATCTTTAGCTAGTCGACTGAGTTGCTGGCGATCTGGGCAGTCTTCAGCGCAGGGATTGTTCGCTATAACTAGTGGTTATAGGCGAACTCTCGTGAAGTAAGAATCGCCCACACGAGCCCTGCCAGCGTCTCTTCGCGGCGGGACGAGCGCTGGGCAAGAAACCTCAGCAACTCTGACTTTTCCTCTTTCGTCGGAAAGCGCATGAGCGCTGCGACATAGAATTCATTCAGGATCTCCTCGTCTGAAGCGCCCTTCTTTAGGAGTTTACTGAGCCGTCCGCCGTCGCTAATGATTTTTTCATTGTACGCGGGTCCGGCCATCATGTGGAGCGCCTCAAGCAAGCTTGGCTGCGGCGTTCCAGCAGGCAGGGCTCTTCGCGTCGATCGGCCGAAGTCGTCCATGAACTGTGACGGGCAAATATCAGCGATCGTTTGCATCGCACGCGTTCCGAGAGGCGCATCGCCTCCGCCGGCGATAGGATGAAGCTCGAATTTCTCAGGCACACCAGTCACGCTTGTGATGGCATCGAGCAATACAGCTGCTTCCAGTGGCCGCGCCGAGGCACGGGAGTAGGCAATCTCGTCCTCCTTGTTGCTTTCGTTGGGCGCGGCAGATAGCTGATAGGTTCGAGATTGCACAATAGTCTTCATCAGCTGTTTCAAATCATATCCGCTATCCTTGAAGTCCTTTGCCAGGGCTTGCAGCAGTTCCGGATGCGTGGGTGGATTCGTGCTCCGGAAGTCATCCACCGGTTCGACAATCCCCCGGCCAAAGAAGAAGCTCCACAGGCGGTTCGCAGTCGCTTCGGCAAAGTAAGGATGAGCCGTCACCCACTTCGCCAGATGCATTCGCGGATCCATCCAAGCGTTCGGCGGCAGCTGGGTCCCGTCCAGAAAGGCTGGCAAAACCTTCTCCTTCGTTCGTGGATTCATGACCATCATGTCCTTGGGTTGGTCCACATGGCCTCCGCCCAACACGTCGATGATCAGAGTCGAATCGCGTACCTCTGTGTAGCCCGCAAAGAACGCTGCCAACCCCCAATATTGATTCTGGCTCCACGCTTCGAACGGATGGCTGTGGCATTGCGCACATTCGATGCGACGGCCCATAAACAGCCGGATCAGCTCAGGCATGAGTATGTCGGGCGTCGTCAGCTCGGCGATATAGTAGAAGTTTCGCGCCGGAGCACTGTAACCCTGTGCGCCAATGCGCTCCCGAGCCATCTGATCGTAGGGCTTATTGGTTGCAATGCTGTTGGTGATCCAATTCTGGTAAGCGCGTGTGGCCTTCGTATTGTTCGAAGTGACATATGTCGCCCGCAAAAGGTCACCAAACCGGAAACTCCAGTAGTCGACGTATTCGGGCGAGTTCAGCAGGATCTCGACAAGCCGGTCCCGCTTCTGGGAACTCTTGTCGGCCACAAATTCCTGCACTCGCTGCGGCGGAGGCAGCGTCCCTGTCAAATCCAAACACACACGTCGCAGGAACTCCTGATCACCAGACAGTTCCGAGGGAAGCATCTGAAATTTTCGTAGCTTGGCAAACACGTGATCATCGATGTAGTTGCGACGGGCCACCCTCGGGTACTTCACAATTGGCTTCTCGATCACCCCCACGTCCGTGCTCAACGTATGACCCGGCGTTCTAATCAAGACGTTTATCTCTCCCGTTTTCTTGGCCAGCAGGACCCCTGTCTCATTGACGTCGACCACTCCAGAGTCGCTTGTGATGTAGCGTACCTGGTCGGTAATGTCTTCCCGCCGTCCATTGGACAAGTGAGCCGTTACGATCAGCTGCTGCCGTGCGCCACTTTGGAGCACGACGTCTTTCGGTGACACTTCAACCCGCTCCACAGTTGTCTCCGGCTTCCCGCCCTCATCTCCGTACGGCGCTCCTGAACGAATCCAGTTCAAAATCGTCTCATAGTCGGCCGAACCCACTTCAAACCGCACTCCGCCCTCGTGCGGCACACTGAAGGTCGGTTTCAACACCACCAGACTCTTTTCGGGCTGCTTCAAGTCGATGCGCGCATACTTCGGATTCTCATCCGCCGTTAACACCCGAAACGTTCCACCTGCCACAATTGCCTTGTAGTCCTCCCTCGGATAAACGCCATAGACTGAAAGCCTGAAGCCTCCTCGTCCTTTGACGCCGCCATGGCACGTCGCGTCGTTGCAGCCCCGCTTGGTCAGGATCCGTTCGACGTCGCGCGTGAAGGTCACCCCGAGCGGTTTCTCGGCTTCTTCGATCCGGATCTTGGCCTGGGTCACACGACTTCCGATCGCAGCCGTTAAGACCAACTCTCCAGAGCTCCGCACAACAAACTTTCCAGCATCGTCGATCTCACCTTTCTTCGAGTCCGAAAGCGACAAGCGAGCCGTCGGCGTCAAGTCTCGCTCCAGCCCGTCTGCGAAGCTACCCAAGACCACAAACTGCTGTGAAGCCTGCGCCCCGGTCAATGTCACTGAATCGGGAAACAATCGGAGGGACACTAACGTAGGCTCGCTGGGCTTTTCTTCTCCAGCCTGGGCAGACAAAACCACCAAGACGATGACGATGGCACTCGCCAGGACCCTGCCGCTGTTAGATGCTCTCATGCTCATGTCAGTATGGGGACAGACCGAAGCCTGTGATTAAAGGTGCCTTCCGGCATTCAGGACGGACTATTTACGAGCCAGCTCGGGATCACGTATTCCTACTGACGTCCGTCTTATGATCATTCTGCAGACGCTGCTTTCGCAACTGAATTTTCAGCCGTTCGCTCGACGACCATCAGAGGGAACTCTCGAACCAAAAAGTCCGTCCCCAGTTTTCCGTTGCCGATCGGCTGGCAGCGAAGCTGAACCGTTTTGGGCTGCTTGGTCAGCGGTGCGTCGGCACTCGCCAGCAGAACAATCGCCGCTTTGTGTTGCTTGGGTGCGACTGTGTCAGGGTTCTGCGTTACCTCTAGCGGCGCGCGCTCCTCACTGAAATACACAGCAGGAAATGCCTGCACACCTTGTGGCAACCCGCTAAAGAAGAAAGAAAGATCGCGATTGAATCCTTCCTCGTACGACGCTACGAGGATCAGCTTTCTTGGCTCCTTACGCACGAGGTTAAGATGATTCACCTCGTTCCGCTTGGCCATTTCCGGAGTTGAGTCAGCGGCTTCTTTGGAGATCACTGATATCTCACCCACATGCGGAATCTGCGGTCGAACCAGGAGCCTGTACCGATAGTTCGGGTTTCCGTAGCGTGATGTGATATCGCGAACCTGAAGAACGTATTCTCCAGCACGTTCAAAGCTGTGGGTAGCTTTCGGCCTCACCGCTCTGAGGTAGACCTGAGGGTCGGCGTTGTTGTTATACATCGACAAGCGGCGCTCAACGTTCGAGAACACTTCCTGGTCATGGCTGTCGACGACTCCGATCCTCGGATTAAAGTAGGGTGCCTTGGCATCTGGAGTCTCCAATTCAAAGGCCAGCTGTTGTCCGGCTTCCACCTTGACTTTGAAACTGTCCAGATCTCCTGGACTCTGAATCGCTCCTTCAATGAGCGCAGGAATCGAGATGTTTTCGGACGGACCGTCATTGGGTTCGTGTTCGACTGCTGCCAAAGGATGGCTCGCCGGGTCGAGTGGCGTAGGTTCTGGCTCTGCGACAATACGAACGCTGCCGGCCCTGCTGGAAGGTAGCTCTTTCGCAGGAGCTTCCAGTCCTCTGACTGAACGGGTCTCAAGCTCCAGGGGCCAATTCCCTGTCAGGGGCCGCTCGAAGCTCCTCTCCGACCATTCTGAGGACACTGATGCGGTATGAGCAATCCATTCAGCACGCGCTGCCCTGGGGAAAACCCGCACTTGATAGGTGCAATCCGGGCATCCCTGGCCAAACAGTCCGGAAACCTGCAAGAAGTACTGGCCCCCTTCAGAAAAGCTGTAAGTTCCCCCAGAATTGACAGGCATCAGGTCCGAAGATCTCTGCTCGTCGAAGAGCACGCGTCTGGGTCGATGCGGATCGAACCAACTTCCGGCCCCACGGTGGAGGGTCAGTTCGGTGGCGAACTTGCCAGCCGCCGCAGAGGTGTCGAACTTCTGCCCCTCAACAACTTCAAATCGAAGCTCGTCTCCTTTTCCGGCGTAGAAGGAATAGAAATCTACCTCACCCGGTTTTCCAATCTTCCCGCTGACGAATCCAGGCTGGACCATCGGTTGCGCCTGTTCGATTGTCTGATGGGGACCCGCCGCTTCCACGGTCACCCGCGCATCGGTCACTGGAAATCCGATGGCATTCGACACGCCACGGTGCGAAACCAGTCGTAGAGCATGAACTCCCACACTGGTCGTCGCGTCGATCTGGAGCTGAAGCTGCGCGCGGTAGAGTAACTCCGGCTTCTTCGGTTTCTCAAGAGGGTTGGCTCTTTGCTGCACCTGGTCTTTGACTTCCTCGACGCCAAGGATCCGACCCTTGAACCCGCTATTCCTGACCCACACGGCATATGCGGCGTCGAGCCGGTTACCTCGAACCTCTACTTGCAGAGTACTGCCTCGCTGCCCCATTAAGGGTGAGATCGAGAGCAGCACAGGGCCGGTTTCTTCTGAATCAGCTTGTGAAAGACCCTCCGCAGCTAGGAGCGCAGTGATCCACAGAACATTCAGAAAGAGGATAGAAAAACGATCACAAGTCAGAAGCCGGCGGATCGCAGATGCGCGGGTGTGGTGACCCTGCAGGCAGAACGCCCCCAATTTCGAAATGGTGGAAAGGTTCGAATTCAAGGGATTAAGCTCCTGACATAGATTTAGCGATTCCGGGAGCTACCACACTCATTCGTGTGGCACTCCACTGAGCCGAGACTATAAGGATTAGGGTACAACTCGAGCGCGCTTCTGTGGGACCTTCACAGAATCTCTTGAATCACCCGGCCGCCAATATCAGTCAGTTTCTTGTAGCGGCCTGCATGCAAAAAACTTAGCCGCTCCTGGTTCAACCCCATCAGGTGCAGCAATGTGGCGTGCACGTCCCGCAACGGAATCTCTTCGCCGGCAGCACGAACTGAAAAGTCATCGGTCTCTCCAAAGGTGCTGCCACCTCGGACACCGCCACCCGCCATCCAAACCACCAGGCCATACTGGTTGTGGTCCCGGCCTGGCTTGTCGGTGACCAGGTTGTTGTCAAACGGAGTGCGGCCCATCTCCGACGCCCAGACCACCAGCGTCTGGTCCAGCAAGCCACGCGACTTGAGATCCTGCAGCAGGCCTGCAATCGGCTTGTCCACCTCGTGACAATGGACTGGCAGACGGTCATGGATCGCCCCGTGATCGTCCCAGCGATCGCCTCCAGCACCATGCAGAAGCTTAACGAAACGAACGCCCCGTTCAACCATGCGTCGCGCAAGCAGGCACTGCTGCCCGAAAGGCTCCGTAACCGGATCATCGAGCCCATAAAGCTTCTTCGTCGCCTCGGACTCGCGAGAGATCGCCACAAGGTCAGGAGCCTGGCTCTGCATGCGGAAGGCCAGCTCGTAGGCGGCGATGCGCGCATCCAACTCCGTCGTGTTCTGCCGCACGTCCCGATGCTGCCTGTTCAACCAACTCAGCAGATCCAGCTCCTGGCGTTGCTCTTGCTCACTTTTGCCGGACGGCCGCTTCAGGTCAACGATTGGAGTTGCGCCGTTTCGAAAGAGCGTCCCTTGATAGGCGGCCGGCAAGAATCCGTTGCCCCAGACGCCTGCCCCGCCGATCGTGGCGCCCCTCCGGTCACCGAGCACGATGAAGCCCGGCAGGTCTTGATTTTCCGAGCCAAGCCCATAAGTAACCCATGCCCCAATCGAAGCACTGCCAGGGAATTGGCTTCCTGTCAGCGTGTGATAGACAGCCGGGCCGTGGTTGTTGTTGTCTACCTTGATGCCGTGGACGAACGCGAGGTCATCGGCGCATCCCGCGAGATTCGGCAGCAAGTCTGACATCCAGCGTCCTGACTGCCCGTGCTGCTTGAATGGCCAAGAAGGTGGAATGATGCGATTGGGAGCCGCCGAAAACGTCGCAATCTCTCCCACAGTCCGAGATGCTTGCGGCATCTGCTGACCCGCATACTTCCAGAGTGCGGGCTTGTACTCGAACGTATCCATCTGGCTCACGCCGCCTTCCATGAAGAGGAAAATGCAGTTCCTGGCTTTCGCCGGATGATGCTGCGGTCGCGAGCTGAGCGGGTTGGTAGGGCCTGAGACGGCAGCCAGGTTTGCCTCGGCGCTTAACAGATCGAACAACGCCAGACTTCCCAGTCCAAGATAGGAATCAAGCAGAAACCGTCGCCGTGTGTACATGGCTTACTCCAAATAAAGAAACTCGTTGGAATTCAGCAGAACAAGACAGATGGAAGCGAGCGGCCCTTCAAACGACGAAAATTTTCGCAGTTCGTTGGCAGCAGGCAGGCGTCCCAGAACCATCTCGAAAGCATTCTGGATCTGCACCGATCGCTCCTCGCCTACCTTCTTGCGAATCCCGGCTGCCAGGTGCTCTGCCGCTTCTTGCACAAGGGCTCCATTCATCATGCCGAGTGCCTGCAGAGGCGTGGTGGTGGAACTTCTGCGCTCGCATGATTCGCTGAAAGGTGTCGCATCAAAAGATGCCATCAGGGGGAGCGGCAGAGAGCGCCTCTGGAAAATGTAGACTGACCGCCGCAGGGCGTCCGCCTCTTGGTCGTTAGGTTCCCACATCACACCACCAGTTCGTCCATATCGAGCGAAGTCGGCCAGATCTTCGGGCAGCGGCGGAAAGACGCTGGGGCCGCCCATCTCGGGATTCAGCCGCCCACTGACAAACAGGACGCTGTCCCGGATGGCTTCCGCTTCCAGACGCCGCCTTTCGAAGCGCGAGAACAGACGATTTTCGGGATCTTTCAAGGTCTCCGGATCCGACACGTTGTCAGCCGACTGGCGATACGTATTCGACAAGACCATGAGCCGATGCATCGCCTTTATATCCCAACCCGACTCGACAAAGTGCACTGCCAGCCAGTCTAGCAATTCGGGATGAGAAGGACGCTCTCCGTTTTTGCCGAAATCACTGGGAGTCCGGACAATGCCCTGACCAAAATGATACTGCCAAATACGGTTCACCATCACACGCGCTGTGAGGGGATTCTCCGGACTCGCAATCCACTTCGCGAGCGTGAGGCGCCTCCCGCGCGTAGGAAATTGCCGATAGCGATCCGTTTCGAGTGTGGCTGGTCTCGCCTCACCCTCGATTGCCGTTGGGAATCCAGGGTCGACGGTCTCACCTGGTTGCAGGTAGTCACCACGATTCAAGACATGCGTTGGAGCGGGAGACGGTCCGGTGGGCGGTCCAGGAATGTTAGTCGCCACCAGCGCCTTGGTGCTCCAACGCCCCTTGCGACGCTCGAAGATGTCGAGGCTGCCCGAAAGCTCGGTGTGCCTGCTCTTCTCCTCCAGAGTGAAGATAGCGTTAGCCGCGTATTTCTTCTGAACCTCGGAGCGCACATCTTCAACCGTGAGGGCTTCAAAGCGCCCTGCAGGATCAACCGATCCCGAAGCATAGCCTTGGATGAGCTTCTTGAGTAACGCCTGCTCACAAGCGACCAACGCCTTCTTCTCAGGAGGGTCGCCTGTGCGCTCGGCTGCCGCAAGTAGATGACCATGCTGCTGCTGTTCCTGCTGTGTAAAGAGGCGCTGCTGTTTCAGCTTTAGCTCAAGCCGCAAATCTTCAATCTCAAAGGCCTTGCCGTGCACCTTCTCTGCTTTCGCTCTGACCAGTTTCTTCAACAGCTGTGCTTCGAATGCGTCGAGCTCGCGTTTTTCACGTCCGTCTTCCAAGCGCCTGGTATAAGCCTCGATTTGCCGCGCGGCTTTTGCCTCCAATGCCTTGTCACTAAAGGGAACATCGACAGGCGCTCCTGCCTGGACGGCATTGAAGAACGCTTGAAATCGATAGAAGTCGCGAAGGGGGATTGGATCGTACTTGTGGTCGTGGCAGCGCGCGCATCCCACGGTCAGCCCGAGGAAAACCGAAGCTGTCGTCGAGGTGATCTCGCTCAGGTAGTTCTGCCTGACCTCGGCCGCAACCAGATTAGAACGATCCCAGGGTGCCACTCGCAGGAATCCAGTAGGAATCAGCCCCTGAATGTCGGGCTGATAATTATTCCTGGTTTGACTATGTTCGTCACCTCCGGCGAGCTGCAGAATCACGAATCGATCATAAGCCATGTTCGAGTTAAACGCCTCGATCACCCAGTCACGGTAGCGCCAGGCATTCCCGATAGCGCCATCACCCTCGAGCCCGCTTGTTTCTGCATAACGCGCCAGATCCAGCCAATGGCGGCCCCAGCGCTCACCGTAGCGGCGGTCGTCCAGCAGCCGGTTTATGAGGTTTTCATAAGCCTGCGGCGAATCATCATTGATGAACTGAGTCAATTCCTGAGGCGTGGGCGGCATCCCAACCAGGTCAAAGTACAACCGTCGCGCGAGGGTCCGATTTGACGCTGGATCAGCGGGCGCGACGCCTTTTTCCTCGAGTTTGGCCAAAATGAACACATCAATCGGATTTCTAACCCAATCAGTGCTGTTGACGCGGGGAAGTTTTCGCTTCACAGGACGTTCAAATGGCCAGCGCCATTCTGACAACGTTGGAGCGTGCTCCAGCGGCATGGAGCGGATCCAACCCTCGATCCTCTCCAGATCCGCCTGTGCGAGCTTCTTGCCCAGCGGCATGGCAGGCTGAAGATCACCTTTCAAGAATCGAACCAACGGACTGCGAGCAGCATCGCCAGGATAGACCGCCCTGCCGTGCTTGTTGCCACCCGCAATCACGGAGGCTTGGTCAACAACTGAGTAGCCGCTCGTCTTGATTTTCGCAGAATGACATTCTGCGCAATACCGGGTCAGGATGGGGCCAACCGATTGGTTGAAGTCCGCAGCTGGCACCCACTGGGCACTGAAAGAGGCGGCTAACAGAAAGAGATAATGCGGTTTCATTCGGCGTCCAACAAAAGTTCCCTTACGACACTTTCTCGCGGAGTCCAGGCGAGGCCGACAGTCGACAATTCTGATGGCGGGCCGCACGGACCTCTCACGATTACAAGCAATATGCAAGTATAGACTCCCGATGGTCAGAAATCCAGCAAAGTAGGCATCGTCCAGCGATTCCGCATCCGACATGGTGAATGCGGGGAACTGGGCCAAAGGCTTGGATTTAGCTGGGGCAGTCGGGCGGAAGAAGATTCGATCGCCAACGGGCGACCGGCAAGTTCCGACGAG
>Ga0187893_10012640_pt1 | contig 11927 bp, 11 predicted proteins | sample MA1701074metaG_FD_139574 | JGI IMG/M metagenome (GOLD analysis project Ga0187893, IMG submission 139574) | White microbial mat communities from a basaltic lava cave in the Kipuka Kanohina Cave System on the Island of Hawaii, USA - MA170107-4 metaG ... | reverse complement strand
GTATCAGATCAAACGTGTGCAGCATCTTTTAAATGGAAGACCCAGAAAAACGCTTAATTGGTTGACACCGTACGAAGCTTTTAAAAATCTCGCCGGTGTTGCGTTAAATAATTGAGACTACCTAAGAAATAAAATGAGAAAAAAATATCCTAGAAAGAAATATAAACAGAAATATGAGCATCATCTTTTTGGTTTGGCTTTGGACCAGCAATTAGAAGATTTTCTACGAGAGACAAATCCTTGGTGGAGTGGGAAACCCTTACCCCCCTTACCACCATTCCGCCGTTGGCTTTTTGAACCGACTTTAAAACGATTGAAAGACGGACTGGCGCCCATTGTAGTGCTTCGAGGGCCCCGGCAAGTCGGCAAGACAACCCTTATGGAGCAGATCATTCACCATCTTCTCTATGAGGAAAAGGTAAACCCAAAACGTATTTTCCGCGTTCAATTTGACGAACTTCCATCGTTTAAGGGGCTGAAAGACCCTATTCTTGCATTATGTCGTTGGTTTCAGAGCCAAATATTACAGGGAACTTTTAACGAATGGGCAAAAAAAGGTGAAACGATCTATCTCTTTTTCGATGAGGTTCAGAACCTTGTGTCTTGGTCGCCCCAGGCGAAGTCGCTTGTGGATCACCATTCTGTGAAAGTGCTCCTTACCGGAAGTTCGGCGCTCCGCATTGAATATGGACGCGACAGCTTGGCGGGCCGGATCACGACTTTGGAAATCGGAACATTGCTCTTGCGGGAGATAGCGGAGCTGCGAGGCTTCGGCCGTGTTAAGCCGTTTTTACCGTTGAATGGGTTGGGCGACCTCAAACGAAAAGATTTTTGGAAATCGCTCGGAGAAAACGGAAAACGGTACAGAGAAATAAGAGGACGGGCATTTGAGGTTTTTTCTCAACGAGGTGGATATCCAATCGCCCAGGCAAAGTTTGAACATTCTTGGGAAGAGATAGCGGATCAACTTAATGAAACGGTTATTCGGAGGGTTATCCTCCATGATTTGCGAGTCGGAGAACGTGGCAGGAGGCGGGATCAGAATCTTTTGGAAGAGCTTTTCCGGCTATGTTGCCGTTATATCGGCCAAGCCCCCGGTCAGTCTGTTTTCATGACGGATCTTCGCAGGGCGCTTGCCGCGAATGTGGGCTGGCAGCGCGTTTTGGCTTATTTGAGGTTTTTGAATGACACGCTTCTCTTACGGCTCGTCAACCCCCTTGAGATTCGGATCAAACGAAGGAAAGGAAGACCAAAAATCTGCATTTGCGACCATGGGTTGCGGGCAAGCTGGCCGCAGGAGGTGATTCCCCTTTCTTCCTTGGAGCTTAGGAATTCGCCGCATCTTAGTGACCTGGCGGGCCATATGGCAGAAAGCGTCGCGGGATACTATCTAAGTGGCATGCCGGGTCTCGATCTTGCTTGGTTTCCGGAACGGGGGGCAGAACCCGAAGTGGATTATGTCATTTCCATCGGCGAATACCGAATCCCGATGGAGATCAAATATCGTCAAAGAATCGATCCGCAGAGGGATACTCTTGGGTTGCGTGCCTTCGTTGAAAAGGCAGTTTACAACGCTCCATTCGGTGTTCTTGTCACACTTGAGGATGACGTGTTAATCGATGACCCCAGGATTGTTTCGTTGCCTTTGTCTTCATTATTGTTGTTAAGGTAAAAAAAAAGGGGGGGGGGGCCTTAATGGGAGCTAAGTATCAGGCGCTCAAGGGGATGGAGGACATCCTCCCCGGCGAAATCGAGAAATGGCAGTGGCTTGAGACCAAAGCCCGCATTTTCTTTGAATCCCGCGGATTTAAAGAAATCCGGACCCCCCTGCTTGAACCCACCGAACTTTTTGTGCGGAGTGTAGGGGAAGGCTCGGAGATCGTTCACAAGCAGATGTTTTCCTTTGAGGACCGGGGGGAGCGGAATGTTTCGCTCCGGCCCGAAATGACCGCCTCGGTCGCGCGGGCCGTCATCGAGCACGGCCTTCTCAAAACCAACAAATCCCTCCGGCTTTACTACATCGGTCCCATGTTCCGTGCCGAGCGCCCCCAGGCCGGCCGCAAGCGCCAATTCCACCAAATCGGGATTGAAATCATTAATGAAGAAGGATGGCAGACCGATGTTGATGTAGTCGTTCTTCTTTATTATTTTTTTCAATATCTAGGTTTGAAGGAAATCGAATTAAAGATCAACAATCTCGGAGACAGGGAGTATCAAAAGAAAGCCACCCAAAAGCTTCGGGAGAATATTCTCAAAATAAAGTCAAAACTCTGTCCAGATTGCCAGTGGCGAGTGGAAAAGAATGTTTTAAGAATTTTTGACTGCAAAGAAACAAATTGTGCGACAGCTAGCATCGTATCTAAAGAAGATCTATTTCCAGCCCAGACAGAAGACTGGGATCGAGTAAGAGATTATCTTCAGGATGGTTACAAAATTAACCCTAAACTTGACTACAAATTAGTGAGAGGGCTCGACTATTACAACGGGATCGTCTTCGAAGTCGTGGCGAAGGGGCTGGGGGCGCAGGATGCCGTTGCGGGAGGGGGACGTTATGACAGTCTCTATGAGTCCCTCGGAGGAGGGAACGCCCCGGCCACGGGATTTTCGATCGGGATGGAACGTCTTCTGACGGCCCTTGAATCTGGCAATTCTTTTTTAAGTAAAAGACTGACAGAAGATTTTGTGTATTTTGCGCCCCTTACCAAAGAAGATTCATCGCGTGATAATTGTAAAATTAGTAACGAAATCGTAGAAGCCATGGCGAAACTTCAACAGTTAGGCGTTCGGGTTATTGCTGGAAAACACTTTCTTGGTTTGACAGACCACCTTAAAACTGCCAATAAAATTGGCGTGAAGTATGTGGTAATTGTGGGATCGGATGAATTGGCGCGCAAGGAATGGACAGTGAAAGATATGTCCCGTAATAATCAGGAAAAAGTTGGATTCGGAAAATTATTCGTTTATTTAAAGGGGGTAATATCCGTCTGATGCGCAAAGCCAAAATGTCATTGCGAGACCTGCGAAGCAGGGCGAAGCAATCCCGATTTGAGATTGCGGAGCCTGTCCCGAGCCCGCAGATTGCTTCGGGCGCTTCGCGCCCTCGCAATGACGAGCGAGGGATCTTGCTGCGCCTCCTCGCAATGACTTCTGACCATGCTTAGGACGCATACCGCCGGTTCACTCAATGCTTCTCACATCGAAAAAAGTGTGTCTTTGACGGGATGGGTGCACAGCCGCCGCGACCACGGAGGCCTGATTTTCATTGATCTTCGGGACCGGTGGGGGGTGGTCCAAATTGTGTTTAACCCCGAGACGAACCCCGAAGTCCATTCCAAGGCCGAAACGCTTCGCTCCGAATACGTGATCCGGGCGGACGGCAAAGTCCGCCGCCGGCCCAAAGGCACCGAAAATCCGAAAATTCCCACGGGCGAGGTGGAAGTCTTGGTGGACAAACTCGAAATCCTTAATGACGCTTTGACTCCGCCTTTTGAAATTTCCAACGGGAGCGACGTCTCCGAAGAAATCCGCCTCAAGTACCGCTTTCTCGATCTGCGCCGGCAGGACATGCAGGAAAATTTGAAATTTCGTTATGAGCTGACCCGCATTGTGCGAGAGCATTTGCATGGGCTTGATTTTATCGAGGTGGAAACCCCCTGCCTCACCAAAAGCACCCCGGAAGGCGCGCGCGATTACCTCGTGCCTTCGCGTTTGAACGCGGGGACGTTTTACGCCCTTCCCCAGTCGCCCCAGCTCTTTAAACAGCTCCTTATGGTGGCTGGATTTGACCGTTATTTTCAACTGGCGCGCTGTTTTCGCGACGAAGATCTCCGCGCCGACCGCCAGCCCGAACACACCCAGATCGACATCGAAATGTCCTTCATTGAAGAAGCGGACATCCTGTCGGCCATCGAAGGAATGATGGTTCAAATTTTCGACAAACTCCTTCACAAGAAAATCACGCAGCCCTTTCGCCGGATTTCCTTTCAAGAAGCCATTACCCGGTACGGCACGGACAAGCCCGATTTGCGTTATGAGATGTTTCTTTCGGATGTGACGGACGAATTCAAGGAAACGGAATTTAAAATTTTCAAAGAGGCGGTCGGGCGGGGAGAAAGAATCAAGGCCATGGCCTTTCAGCCGCCGGACGGGGCGGACCTTTCCAGAAAAGACATCGACGAGATCACCCAATATGTTCAAAGTTTGGGCGCCAAAGGCCTGGCTTGGCTGAAGGTCAAATGGGGAAGTGCGGAGTCTCCCATTGCCAAATTTTTCCCTCCCGAGCGTTTGAATCCCCTCGTGGCCAAATTGGGGGCCTCGGCGGGCCAGGTGATTTTTATGATTGCGGACCAGGATTTTCGCGCTGCGATTTTCTCCGGGGCGCTGCGCGCTCTCCTCGCGGAAAGATACCTCAAGCCTGCGAAAGACCGGTTTGAACTCTGCTGGGTCACGGATTTTCCGCTCCTTGAGTGGAGCGAAGAAGAGAAGCGCTTTGTCGCCTTTCATCATCCCTTCACCTCGCCCGTGGAAGCGGACATCCCCCTTTTGGAAAAATCCCCCGAAAAGGTGAGGGCGCGGGCCTATGATTTGGTCCTGAACGGTACGGAAATCGGGGGAGGGAGCATCCGAATCCACCGACGGGGCGTCCAGGAAAAGGTGTTTGGGGCCCTTCAATTGAGCCCCAAAGATGCGGAAGAAAAATTCGGGTTTCTTTTGAAGGCTTTAAGCTACGGAGCCCCGCCTCACGGGGGAATTGCCCTGGGGGTAGACCGGCTGGTTACTTTGCTCCGGGGGAAGGACTCTATCAGGGAGGTCATCGCCTTTCCCAAGACCCAAAAGGGGGGCTGCCTCATGACCGAGGCCCCTTCCGGCGTCAGCCCACAACAGTTGAAGGAATTACACATAAAAATAGTATAATTATAAGGATGGAAAAAACGATCAAACTGGGCTCGAATGAGGAAGCCATCGGGCTTTACGGCAATTTGGATGAAAACCTCCGTTTCGCGGAAAGGGAGTTCGGGGTCCGGATCACGGCCCGCAACCACCGCCTGACCCTTCAGGGTTCCAAAAAAGGAGTCGAGGGGGCCCACCGGTTTTTTCTGGATCAGATCGAGCTTTTACGCTCGGGCGAAAGGATTCCTTCAAGGGGCCGGTCGGACGGCAAAGAGCCCGTCTCGGAGACCGGAGCCAAAGGACCCATCAGCTTTTTCCACAAGGGCAAGATCATTAAGCCCAAATCCAAGGGGCAGGAACTCTACCTCGAGGCGATTCAGGCAAACGACCTCGTGATTTCCATCGGCCCGGCCGGCACGGGGAAGACCTATCTCGCGATGGCTGCGGCACTTGACGCCTTCAAGAAAAAGCAGGTGGTCCGCATTGTCCTCACCCGGCCTGCCGTGGAGGCCGGAGAAAGTCTGGGGTTCCTTCCGGGCGATCTTTACGCTAAAATTAACCCTTATTTACGGCCCCTTTATGACGCCCTCTATGACATGGTGGAGTTCGACGAAGCCACGCGTTATATTGAACGGGGCATCATCGAGGTGGCCCCCTTGGCGTATATGCGGGGCCGGACGCTGAATGATTCTTTTGTCATATTGGATGAAGCCCAAAACACAACCCATTCTCAAATGAAGATGTTTCTGACGCGACTTGGTTTTTCTTCCAAGGCTGTGGTGACGGGAGATATCACCCAGATCGATCTCCCCGGAGGAAAAAACTCCTCCGGACTGGTCGAAACCCAGTCCATCCTTTCAGGGATCAAAGGGATTCAATTCGTCCGTCTTAGCGAAAAAGACGTGGTCCGTCACCCGCTGGTTCAACAAATTATCCAGGCCTATGAAAAGTTCGAGAGGAAATAGAGTCTTTCTGGGTTTTGCCTTTACGCTTTCCTTCCTTTTGGGGACCTTTGTCCTCGTTGTCCAGAAAACGCCGCCCCAGATCGAAAAAGAGTTCCTGGTGGGCGAGCCCGCGCCCCGGAGCGTTTTTGCGCCCGTCAGGCTCCTTCTGGTGGATGAGGAAAAGACGGGCCAGCTCCGCAGGGAAAAAGAGGCGGCCGTTTTCCCCGTTTATTCCCAAGACCCAAAAATAAGACTCTCGGTGCATACCCGGCTTGAAGAGTTGCTAAAAAACCTTAATGACGCCGAAAAAAGGGCAAAGCTCGAGTCTTTTTCCTATCCATGGCCTCTTTCTCCCCCGACCCGTGAACTTCTTTTGGATGTCGAGAGCCGTGCAAAGGTATTCCAGACGGTTAAACTGCTTGTGGAGCGCCTCTTTAGAGAGGGGATTTTGGAGGACACCGAGAAGAAGAAATTGATCGATTCCGCGAAGACCCGTATCCAGAAAGTCGATTCTCAAAGCGGCGCCGAGGAAGTCCGCGATGTCAAGGACCTCGCAAGCATTTCAGATTTAAGGCCCAAGGCCCTCCTTCTTCTTGACAGGGAAAGAATCAAAAACCGGAAACTCCGAGAGGCCTCTCTCGAAATCTTCGCGTGGATGGTCCAGCCGAATTTGTTTTTTGACGAGTCGAAATCCAAAGAGCGGGTCAAGCGGGCCCTGGACGCCGCCCCGCCCATTGCGGAAGAAATCAAGCGGGGAGAAATGATCGTGCAGAAGGGCCTTCTCGTGACTCCCGATCAGCAGGAAAAACTCATCCAGGCGCAAAAGAAGATGTCACAAGAGGAGGCCCGGAGCCGTCTCCTGACCAACAGCATTTTTGTCTTTTTGGCGCTCGCCTTCAGTTTTCTTTACCTCCGGCAATTTGAGCCGAAGGGGCTCCTTTCCCCCTCCCGTGTGATTTTGGTTTTTACGGTTTTTCTGGTGACACTTGCCCTCGAAAAGGCGGCGCTTCTTTTGCCGGCCTCCGCACCCCATCTCCTGCCGGCCGCTTTGGCCGCGATTCTACTGACCATTCTTTGGAATCCCACGGTGGGCATCCTTGGCGCCCTCGCGCTTCCGATCCTGTCCGCGCCGCTTGTAGAATTCCGTTTGGAAGTGATTTTGATGCTTTTTGTGGGTTCCCTCATGGGGGTGTTTTCGGCCTACCGGATCCGCAAGCGGATTCATTTTTTAAGGATCGGTCTCGCCGTGGGCCTCGTCAATGTCATCCTGCTGTTCGGCTATTCTTCTTTTCTCGATTGGCGGCTTTCCGAAGCGCTCTCTTTGAGCCCCCTTGCCTTTGCCAATAGTTTCCTCACCGCAGCCCTCGCTTTTTTTCTTGTGCCCCTCATCGAGTCCCTTTTTAATTTGACCACCGATATCACTCTTTTGGAGCTTTCCGACTTGAATCACCCTCTCTTAAAACGCATGGTGATGGAGGCGCCCGGGACTTACCACCACAGCCTTGTGGTCAGTACGCTTGCCGAATCGGCCTGTGAAGCCGTGGGGGCCAACGCCCTTCTGGCCCGGGTCGGAAGTTATTTCCACGACATCGGGAAAATCGCCCGCTCCGAATATTTCACCGAAAATCAAACACCCCAAACGGGGGACCAGCACTCCAAATTGACGCCTTCCATGAGCTGCCTTGTGATCATGAACCACGTGAAGGAGGGGATCGAGCTCGCCAAGAAATATAAATTGAAGGACATCATTGTTCATTTTATTCCGGAACACCAGGGCACAGGCGTCATTTATTACTTTTACAAGAAAGCCCTGGACAGCGCCGAGCCGGGAAAGAAGGTGAACCCGGACGATTTCCGTTATCCCGGCCCCAAGCCCCAAAGCCGCGAAACGGCCGTGGTGCTGCTCGCCGATTCCATCGAAGCGGCCAGCCGCTCCCTCAAAGAGAAGGACCTGACGCCCGCCGGCATCCGTTCGGTGGTGCGGAAAGTCATCAATGACAAATTCATCGACGGCCAGCTGGATGACTGCGACCTCACGCTGAAAGACCTCCATAAGATCCAGGAGAGTTTCGTTCATAACCTGATGGCCATTTTTCATACTCGCGTAAGCTATCCCCCCAACGAGGCGGATCCGAAGAAACCGGACCTTTTTGCGGCCGACCAATTCGCGAAATTTCGGTGACCCGCGTCGCCATTGAAAACCGTACCCGGCGAAGCCGGATTTCGATTCCGAAACTCACCCGCCTCACAAAAAAAATTTTGAAGCTCCTCCAATGGAAAGGACCCAGTCTTTCCGTGATCCTCGTCGGGGACACCGAGATGCGGAAGCTTCACCGCAAGTACCTCGGGGAGGATTCGCCGACGGATGTTTTGGCCTTTGAAGGCGGGGATGTGGCGGTTTCGGTGGACCAGGCCCAACGCGCCGGCCCCCGGTTCGGGAACGCCTGGGATGAAGAACTGCTTCTATATGTCTGTCATGGAGTCCTTCATCTGATGGGTTGGCGGGATTCCACCCGGCTGGCCAAGGCAAAAATGGATAAAAAACAGGAACAAATTTTAAAGAAGGTGTTGGGCCCCTCATGGCGATCCAAAAAACGGAAGCCTTTGTTTTAAAGACGTCCCCTTTCCGGTCGAGCTCCCTCATTGTCACGACTTTCTCGCGCTTTTTCGGGAAAGTGAAAGGGGTGGCCAAAGGGGTGAGGCAGCCGGGTTCCCTTCAGGCGAGTGCCTTTGAGCCCTTCACCCTGATTGAAATGGTTTTCTATGAGAAGACCCGCTCGGAACTTCACCTCATCAGTGAAGTGAGCATCCTCGATTCTTTTGAGAAATTACGGACGGATCTGGAAGTCTTGGCGACCGCTTATTCCATCACGGAGCTCGTCGACTTCCTCACCGAGCCCCACGATCCCCACGAATCGATTTTTGAACTCCTTCATTTGACCTTTGATCTTCTGCCTTCGCTCCCGCCCTCTTTTCTGGCCCGTTTTTTTGAGGTCCGGCTCCTCCATGAAATCGGGCTTTTGCCCCATCTTGAAAGCTGCATTGCCTGCGGGGAGAGGTCTCCGGAAAAGGTTTATTTCAGCATCAAACAGGGGGGCATCTTTTGCCCCCGCTGCCGGTCGAAATCCCCGGAAGCCCGGGTGATCCATTTGGAAGCGCTCGAGGCCATGCGTTTTTTCATCGAAAGGGGGGCTGCGGAGATCGCCCGTTTTACCCTCAAGGGAGAAACGGAAAAAGAGATGCGGGATGTGATCGAGAAGTTTTTGATCGAAAGGCTGGGGAAGGAACTTAAGGCCCGCCGCTTCCTGGCGCAGGTCCGTTCGGTCAGGAAACAGAGCCCTTCAATCCACAAAGCATAGAATTACCACCGCAATAATCAGCAGGAAGATCTGGCTCATTTCCATCGCAGTTGACCCTTAAATTAGATCGGTCGTAGGCAGGGGAAGACTTAATTTTTTTACAGTCAATTTTCCATAACCCATTATTTTTAAACAAGTTACACTATAAAAAAGTCCCCACATTTTTTGACAATTTAGAAGGAAGGGTGTTATCTTTAAGAGACCCAAATTGGTGGGGTTTTTTATTAGTTCTTTAACTAAGCTTATTTAAAAAGTTTTAAGTTAAAGGAAAAGGAGTTTCAAATGCAACACGATCCGTACCTGTATTTTGACGTGAACAAACAGGAGAGGGACAACGCGATCCGGTACCTCTTGGGGGCCATTTTACGCTCCCGGGTCGAGTCCAATTTCGACCATTTGATTGAGGAATTTGACGAGGACGTCAATATTTACCTGGCCCACCTCCTTTTCGCCATTGCTTTGCCTGAATATCATGAACTTGCCGAACCCTATCTTTCCACGGAATCAAGCGACATCCTGCGCTGGGTGAAAGCCACCGAAGACCGCACCATTCGTTATTTTATTTTTAAGGTGAATGCGGACCATCTTCTGCTCCACCTGGCGATTTTCGATGATTTGATGGGAAGGCCGCCCGAGGGCCGGAAGATTTTACAGCGCTCGGAGAAACATTTCGCCGAACTCGGCAAGCTTTATTATGACCAGGCCTCCAGTTATCATTTGCGCATTTACCGCAAAAAGACCGGGGTGGGGGACGTTCTCCATAAACTCGCCCGCCACTTTGATGTTTATTTGGGGCTCCTGCGGCTTGTCCGCAGGGACTATCTGCACTTTGTGACCCGGTTCCGCGATCAGGCCTTTGACCGGTTCGTCCAGGAATTGAGCTCTTACGAGGAAGAATCCACCAAAAGGGAAAGGGTCGATCATTTTCTCGATCTTTATTCCCAATGGCTCAAGTCCAAGGACCCCAAGATGCGCATCACCGTGCGAAAGGCCCTGGAGGAAGTCCAGAGAATCGATCCGGAATTCGGCAAAGAGACCCTCGATTTTTGGAGAGCCAATGGGTCGTAAGGTCCGCAGGATCCGTTCCCTCGAAAGAAAATTCCTGGGTTTTTATTCCGCATGGCAGGAAACCCATCAGTGGGAATTTGCCGACAAGTGGATGTGTCTCTTGTCGGAGCTCCTGCGCCTTAATCCACGCTATTCGGTGCGCCACCCTTTCAAACGCGCCTTTTAACCCCCGTCCTTGGTAGTGGGTCAGTTTGTGGCTGAAACTATGATTTCTTCTTTACCAATAAAACTATAACTATAATGATTGAGGTGAATGGATAAAAAAGGATAATTAAGCCATGCATACCAGTTAAAGAACCGACGACAACCCCAATTATGGAGGAACAAAAACCAGCCAGAATAACGGACAATCGTTTTGATATTTTCTTTGCGAGGAGTTTTGATATTCCCACTATTAACGCAAACATTATAAAAGATGCTCCCACTAAAGCTCCAACCAAATAAGGCATTGTTTTTTCCTTTTTTAGTATTGATTTTTTTTTATTACTTGCCATAATATGGCATGCTAAAGCGCTCAAGTAAAGAAAAACAACTTGATGAGAACCAAATAGTTTTTAATATAGTTCAGAAGGCTACCTTCCAAGAAGAACCCACCTCAAAACCTGCCAAAAACCCCTATGCCGTAGCTTTGGGCCGTCTAGGTGGCCTTAAAGGCGGGAAGGCTAGAGCCGCCTCTCTATCAGCCAAAAAACGCCGTTCTATAGCTAAAAAAGCCGCCCGCTCAAGGTGGAAAAAGTAGTTACATTTCTCCTTCCATAATCTTTCATAATTTTCCTTAACTTTCAGTATTGACATGAATGAAGAAAGATGATAGCATCCAAAAACCATGAGTACTAAAAAAGAACGAAAAGAAGAATTTGAAAGGCACAAAACCACGATTGAGGACGATTATCAAAGTGGTTTAACCGCCCTATACCGCTTATATCCTGAATTTAAACCGTGGCAAGAAAACGGAAAATCTGGTGGGAGAGGAAAGTTGCCCGATTTGGTGAAAGAAGCCTTAAAAAGGCACAACGAAAATTTCACTCTTAAAGAAATGGGGAGTTGGCTTGTCGAGATCGACCCAATTTTTTCCAAGACAGCGACCGCTGTTAAAATCTCAAATACATTAGGACGATTTGTAAGGAAAGGGATTCTGGAGAGAATTCCAAACTCTAGTCCCCTGCAGTATAAAAAGAAAGCCGACCACAATGTTAAGTGATCGGCTTATATCCCACGTAGAAAGGTGCGTTAGCTCAATAAAACCGTGTTTCTTTTATCGAGGGCACGGCCTGCAGAGCACAGTCCAGATATAAGGCTGGCATAGGGGTTCGAGTCCCCTACGCACCAATTTTAAAAGAACTACCCAAATAATTACCCTAAATTAATCGGACTGTCAATAGCCAAAATTTAGCTAAATAATTCTTGTTGACAATGCTTGACCGCTCAAGCAATTATACTTGATCTCTTATGGTATACTATATAGGTAATAAAAAGGTGATCTTTACAACCCACTCGTTAGAGAGGATTAAAAAGCGTGGGTTATCGGGAGCTTGGGTAATTGATATAATTCCATCCTCTGGTCGGGGCCGGATATCCCTCGCCTTTAGGCGAAGCCTTCAGGTTGACAACTCCTGATGCCGAGGAGACAATCGAAGGCATTATGGGAGCCCCAAACTATCGGAAG
>Ga0187893_10012639_pt1 | contig 11927 bp, 10 predicted proteins | sample MA1701074metaG_FD_139574 | JGI IMG/M metagenome (GOLD analysis project Ga0187893, IMG submission 139574) | White microbial mat communities from a basaltic lava cave in the Kipuka Kanohina Cave System on the Island of Hawaii, USA - MA170107-4 metaG ... | reverse complement strand
TGCCCGACATAGCGACGCAGGAGCCAAACGGCCGCGATCGGCTCCAGCGTGTTCGCGATTGCAGCGCCCGATGCTGCCAATACGGGTGCTCCAGTCGTCACTACCGCAAGGAATGTCCCCAGCCAAAAAGCCGGCCACACCCGGTAGCCCCTCAATACCATGGCGGCAATGGTGAGCCCTGTCGCCGGCCACACGGGGGACACATTCCCATGCGCCACCCCCACCAACATCCCGAGCTTCGCCAGCCCGAAGTACAGCGCCGCGAGAATAGCTGCTTCTGTCACGCGAAGTGTAATCGAGAGCTGCGACCGGGGCTTCATCCTGGGCTCACGTTCCGTTGCCAAAGATCCGTCACCCTATCGCCCTTCCCGGGGCAAGATTCGAATGGCTGGTAACGGGTTCAGGAAAACGCGCAACTCGCCCCAAGGGTACCACCATCTGGCAAGAACGGACGAGTCCATTGGTTGAGCGGCGACCAAGCGTAAGTGGTGGATTTTCGCGCACCGATATGCGCGCAATTTGCTGGCAAGGGACTGGGAGATTTCGTACGAAACTGCCATCGATCTTGAGGTAATCCACCGGTAGGTGTTTTAGCTGGTAGAGCGACGAGAAGCCGACGCCGACATCATCCAGGGCGAGGCGGCACCCGATTTCTTTGAGCTCTTTCCCGAACTGCATCGTTTGCGCCAAGTCGGCCGTCGGTCGTGTCGGAGCAGACGAATTCGCTTCCTTGACCACCCAAAGGTCGATCGACTGCACGAGACCGAAACGCTCTGCAGTGCTCAAGAGCGAGCGCGGGGGATGAGCCGACCGTCGGCATCCCTATCCGCAAATAGAGCTCGCAGAGGGCGAATCGGTTGGTTCGTAGGCCCAGGGTGGTTGAGCGTGAAGCACGAAACGCCCCTGTTCGAGCGCGTCCCGGATGCGCTTGTCACCGTTCATCCGGAATTCGAGTTGCTCCTTGCGATCTTCGTCGGTATCGATCGTGTCCGATACTCATGCTTACCCCGACGGGCCGCCCACTCATCGTGGTGGTGTGATTCCGGATGCCATCGAGAAGCTGCTGCGCGAGCTGCTCCGACTGCGGACGATTCGTGTGGGTGCCATGAGAGCGAGCTCGTCGCCGCTCAATCGCGCCAGTATGTCAGAGTCCTGCAGTCTCGGGTGTAGGAGCCCCGTCAAGCTCACGAGGAGCGCGTCACCGGGTCCATGACCCAAGACTCGACCGAGTGAATCGGGCTGACAGCGTGGCCAAGACTTTTTTTGGGGTGGATGACCTCATGAACGGGAGACGTCCCCGAACGCTAGGAACTCGTCTCACCGAGGGGCGCGGTGGTACCATCTCTCTGTCGTCGTTGCGAAAGGCGTGCGTCGTGCCATGCGTTCTGTAGGAAAGGAGCCTACTGACTGGAGGTCTATTTGAGCGACAGTTTAGTGCTCGTTGCCGACGACGATCCTCAAATCAGACGGCTCGTGGGGCGGACCCTTGAAGAGGCGGGTTACCGGGTAGAGACCTACGAGACGGGGGAAGATTGTCTCTCGGCTCTATCTACTTCCCGGTGCAGAAATAGGCATCACCACAGCCTATTTCAACGGGTCGGGGGGAAAAAACTAGTCGAAACGCGCATTTTTCGCTAGCGCTGACGACGGCGAGCGTGATATACCCTAATCGAGTATGACGAGTAGGGATTCTCGGGCGCGATTGCTGGCGGCTGCGCAGCGACTGGCAGGGTTGGCGGTGTTTGGAACCCTTTCGAAGACGTACCGGACCTGCGGAACTGCAGGCTGTCGCTGCCATCAAGGGGAAAAGCACGGGCCGCACTGCTACATGAGTTATCGCGGTGCGGAGGGGAAAACGACGGGCTACTACGTTCCCGCAGAGTTATCGAAGGAGTTTGAAGCGGGTGTAGCAGCCTGGTCACAGCTCCAGCGGGTGCTGCGAGAGATGGCGGAGTTGAACCGAGAGCGGCTACTCGAGCGGAGAAAAAGGAAAGGTCAAGGAGGGCGGAGTGGTTCGACGAGGCTACGGCGAAAGAAGCTTGTTCGAGGTTCTTCTCCCGGACGGAAATAAGCTGTGGGATCCGGTTCTCAAAGAGATCGACCAGCTGTTGGAAGACGAGGAACTGCTGGACGAGTTCCAGCGTGCGCTCGAGCGGCGTCGGCCGAAGAGTCGACGGTGGGGGCGACCGGGTACACCGGCCGAGGTGGCATTGCGGATGTTGGTGTTGAAGCATCTTTACGACTGGAGCTTCGACGAGTGCGAGCGGGAGGTACGGGCGAGCCTGGTGTATCGGTCGTTTTGCCGTATTTACTGCGAGCGGGTGCCGGACGCGAAGACATTGATCCGGATAGCGAAGCTCATCGACGAGCAGACACTGCGAGAGATCTCGAAGAGGTTGGTTTCGATAGCGCGGGGACGCCGGGTGATTCGAGGAGATCGAATGCGAGTGGACACGACGGTAGTGGAAACGGACATTCATTACCCGACAGACAGCAGCTTGCTGGGCGATGGCGTTCGTGTTCTGCAGAGGGGAATCCGCAAGCTGGGAAAGTTGGTCGGCGGGTTGAAACTGAGAGACCGGACGCGGAGCGTACGACGCAAGATGTTCGAGATTGCACGACTGAGTCGACGGCCGGGCTCCGAAGAAGCTCAGGCGAAGAGGAAGAAGAGATACAGGGAGTTGATGAGCTTGGCGAAGGTGACGATGCGAGAAATCGAACGGAGCATTCGAAGCATCGTCAGTCGCAAGCTGGCCGAGCCAGCACGCTCGCGCGCGAGAAAGCTATGCTCCGAACTCCGCGAGAAGCTGGCTCTGGTGAAACGAGTGCTTCTTCAAACTCGAGCCCGGATTCTGCAGGACGACACGCACTACCCGAACAAGCTCCTGAGTTTATTCGAACCGCATACCGAGGCGATCCGCAAAGGCAAGGCAAGCAAGCCCACCGAGTTCGGCAAGCTGCTCAAGATTCAGGAGGCGGAGTCCCAGTTCATCACCGATTTCGAAGTCTGTCAGAAACGAGTTCCCGACAAGACCCTATGGGTTCCCTCGCTCGAGCGTCATCAGGAACTGTTCGGCAGGCCGCCTCGGCTGGCGACTGCCGACGCGGGCTTTTCCTCGGCTGCGAATCGTCAGGCAGCCGAGGACATGGGAGTCAAGAGGGTTGCCCTGCTGGGCAAAACCAAAAACACTTCACCCGCTCAGCGTCGGTGGTTTCGCAAAGCGTTACGTTGGAGAACCGGCTCCGAAGGCCGCATCAGTGCCCTCAAGAGACGACATGGACTCCGACGAAGTCGCTATCGAGGGATGGATGGCATGCAACGCTGGGTCGGATTCGGCGTTGTGACCAACAATCTGCTCGCGATCGCTCGCGCGCACCTCGGTGGCCCACCATGACTTGGCAAATGCTTCCGCGCTTCCCAAGACAAGAAGATAGGACAGTTCCCCTATGGCGCCGGCCGCAAGACTACCTTTCTTTGAACAGGACTTTTGCACCAGAATTTATCTAGCGCCCTTCCAGATGCCGTCTGCCTCGATTTGGATATGCCCGGGCTCGGGGGACTGGAAACCCTCGTCCAGATCCATGCCCGCCATCGCCTTCTTCCGGTCATCATCCTTACCGCCGACACCGCCGTGGACAGCGTTGTGAAGGCGATGCGGGAAGGCGCTTACGATTATCTGGTCAAGCCCGTGGATCTTACCGCGCTCACGACCCGGATCCGGAATGCCGTGGAACGCAGCAGTATGTCCGTGCGGCTGCTCGAGCTCGAGCGCGAGCTCGACCAGGATGGGTACCCGGGATTCGTGGGCAATTCCGCGCCGATGAAGACGCTGTTCCGCCGGATGGATCGGCTGGCCGCGAGCGATGTCACGGTACTCATTCATGGGGAGAGCGGCACGGGCAAGGAATTGGTGGCCCGAGCCATTCACCAAGAAAGCGGTAGGCGAGGGGGCGCCTTTGTCGCCTTGAACTGCGCCGCGATCCCTGAGAGCTTGCAAGAGTCCGAGCTGTTCGGGCACGAGAAGGGAGCATTCACCGGGGCCGCCGAACAACGCAAGGGTCGATTCGAGCAGGCCGATCAAGGTACGCTTCTCCTCGACGAAATCGGCGAGCTCAGCCTTTCGCTTCAGGCCAAGCTGCTGCGGGTAATTCAAGAGCGTTCGTTCCAGAGAATTGGCGGCTCCGCGGAAATCCGCTCCGACTTTCGCCTCCTGGCGGCAACGCATCGAGATTTACGCAAGGAAGTCGAGGCGGGCAAATTTCGGGAGGATCTCTATTTCAGAGTCGCCGTCGTGGAGCTCGAAGTGCCGCCGCTCCGCGAGCGAAACGACGACGTGCGTTTGTTAGCCGAGTACTTCCTGGCCGAGCTCAATCGGCAGAACGGGTCGGAGCTCTCACTCTCCCCGGACACGCTCGATGCCTTTGCCTCCTACCGGTGGCCCGGCAACGTGCGGGAGCTGAAGAACGTCCTACAAAGAGCGGTCGTTTTCTCAGAAAACGATCTCATTAATCCGGAAGATCTCCCCGAGGAGATCCGGAAGGCTCCATTCACGCCCCCACCCGACTCCGGCCGGAAGCGGAACAGCTTGGCAGCGCCCCGCGGACGAGCCTTTGGCGAGCACACGAACGATGGAGACGTGCCGAGGGACGTTCCACTCGACTCTTTGAATCTGGAGGTCAGCGAGCGAATAACGATTTCCAGAGCTCTCGAGGCGACGGGCGGAAACGTGCCGGAGGCATCGCGTCGTCTGGGGATCAGTAAGCCGACTCTTTATCGAAAGCTCAAGAAATACGGGCTTCGCTAGAGGATCTAATTCGGTCTCATGTTGAAAACGAAAGTTTCAGCTCGTTCCCGTCGGTGTCAAGCTCTGAGACTGTCTTGGCCGTTCGGGGCCTTGGAGTGTCGTCCGGCGACCAATGGCAAAAGTGTTCTCTCCATTGAATCCCAACTCCGAATGCCGATAACTCGCTCTGCTTAGGATGATTCGCTGATTGTCGCCGGCGGCGCGACCCCAGTCGGCAGCCGAGACGGCTGTCCTGCTCGACTCTTGGCATTCTGCCTGCAATAGCTGAGGCGCCTGACGAAAACGAGAGCGCCGTCGCTCTCGATAGCCGACCAGGCAACGGTTCCCACAGGAGGAGTGTCAATGAACGGCAGAATTCTGTTTGCGGTCTTGCTCGTGTGGTGCCTCGGCGGATCGGGGAGAAGCGTCTTCGCCGAAACCCAGCTCGAGCTCGACGAGGGCGACGAAGGCGCGCCAATTGCCTTGAGTGCAAATGACTTTGCCCTCACCCACTCTTTGAACGATGGAGCGTCGGCCCGGGCGTTCGATTTTCGAGTCAGGGAGGAATCGACCAACGGGACGTACGAGCCCACAGGCTTTTCGGCTCCGCTGTTCGTCACCGAGTTCGACGACGTTGGCACGGAGGGAGCCGAAAGTCCCGAGTCTCGGAAACTCGAAGTTGACCCAACAACGATCCCGCCGCAAACGGGCCCCGCTGTCCGATCTGGACAACCGTTGTCGATCCGCGATTTTCGGGGAAGTCCTCCAGGAAGCGGGTTATTCAAAGCACTGGGAGTGGGAATGTTCGTCGTTTCCGGTGGCGACTTGGCTTCCACCGAGCTGGCACTCAGCCAAATGGATAGGAACTTCAATCGGGGCGGCGGAGAGGACGGATCGAAGACCGAACGACCACTGGCGTGCTGATCAGGGTTCCTATTTCCACGACGGAGAAGATCTCGAGTGGAGCGCATCTCGGGCGGGTGTACGTAGGCCTGAGGAATCATTCCGCCTCGGAGCAGGGTTGCGATCTTGGAAGCACCGATGCGGTCGTTCTTCGCCTCCGTGAATGGCTTTCATGTAGAGAGCGTGACCGAGGACGAAGTCGATGCCTTCTCGCGCGCAGAGGTCGGCGAGCCAGTACCAGGTGAAGATGCACTCCACTGCGACCACCAGACTCTCGCGGAACGGAGCGATCGCCTTCAAGAAGACGTCGGGAACAGTCGGCAGGTCTCGATGAAGAAGGACCTTTCCTTCTTGGTCCAGGACATAGGTGTACATGTTCCGCCCGTGAAGGTCGATGCCGCAGTAGTGCTTATGGGTTACGTTGTAGAATCTCACCAGGCTCTCTCCTTTCGAGGGTTGTTTTCCACTCCCTAGCGTACTCTCGCTCCTGAGGGTACGCGGGTGGAGGCCTGTATGAGCATTATCGCGATGGAGCGGCCGTGGCCTTTCTCTTCGTGTAGCATAGGAGCTGGAATGCAGGGTGTGGCGACTTCGGGCGGCTCGGTGCTGCTGCCATAGGACTGGCCACGCCGCTCATCGCGCGTGTTAGGCTGATCCAGAAACGAGCAAAAGCGAGGAGACCCGAAGTGGCACTTACCGAGTGGTGGGAACAGGTTCTGACCCGGGATCTGGAAGGATTCGCCGACCCGCGAACCGACGTTCTCGTCGATGCCACTGGCGCAACGATAACGGCAGCCTGGACCCAGCGAGGGAAGGACCGTCAGGCAGAGTTCCGTCTCTCGACGGACGGGGACTTCCGGTGGATGCCGTCCGAGGCTCAAGCCCCGCAGACCTATCGGCAGTTCCTCTGCTCTGAGGGACTCGCCGACTTCGACCAGCTCGCAAGTGCGATCGTGCGGGCGTTTCCGGCGGCCAACCATTACATACCCACTCAGGCTGCCCTCGACAGCAATGGAGCCGCAGCCGAGCCGAAGCCAGCCCACGAGCTCATGCTCGAGCGCTCCTCCGATGCCCTTGGCGATCCCGCCGGGAAGACGCAGATGCTCTTCCTGAAGGGAGACGCCGGCTCCGGGAAGACCACGTTGCTACGCGAGGTGAGCAGAACGCAAGCGGAGCTCTTCCGCCAGGGCAAGTCGCCCTTCATCTACCTGTATGTCTCCGCCCAGGGGCGAGCCCTCTCGAACCTTCGCGATGCGCTGTCAGGTGAGCTTGACGACCTTCGGGCTGGCTTCACCCGGGACGCAGTCCCTCCGTTGGTCAGACAGGGGCTTGTCGTCCCGATCATCGACGGCTTCGACGAGCTCCTGGGGGCGGCCGGTTACGGGGACGCCTTCGGATCTCTCCATCAGTTCCTGGATCAACTCGATGGCCTCGGCGTGTTGATCGTATCGGCACGCTCCTCCTTCTACGATGTTGAGTTCCTAGGCCGCGAACTGACCGAAGGAACGCAAGCTTCCGCCTATGACATCGTGCCCGTCACCCTGCGCCCGTGGAGCAACGAGGAGATCTTCCACTATCTTGCTCGCGTCCGCGGCGGTGAGTCCGTTAGTGAGGAGGACCGGAAAGCAGTCCTGGGTCTGCCGCTCAGCGATCGAGGGCTGCTTGCCAAGCCCTTCTTTGCGAGCCTGTTCCCAGAGTATGTGGACTCGCCCGAGGGCAAGGACCGTGGCGTGTCTCTATCCGAATACCTCGTGGATTCTTACGTGCGTCGCGAGTCGGAGAAGATCGTCGATCGCGACGGCCGGGCGCTCTTGGAGGTCGACGGACACCGCAGGATCTTCGAGCTCACCGCGGAGTTCATGTGGACGGGTGAGAAGCGTGACTTCAACGCCGATGACCTCCGAACGGTAGCCGAGCTCGTGGCCGACGAGGTCGATCTTGCAGGGGACTCAGCCAAGCAGCTGGTCACGAAGATCACCAGCTACGCTGGGTTCCGCACCTCCCGACAGGGTCGCGAGCAGCGGTTCCAGTTCGAGCACGAAGTCTACTTCGACCACTTCCTATCCGAGGCTCTACGTCGCAGGCTGCCTTCGGCAGGAGAGCTCGGAAGCTTCCTCGACGGGGGGCTTCTCGCTGAAGAGATGATTGTTGCGGTAGTCGATGCCGACAACGCTCTGCAGTGGCTCGCCCTACTCGATGGCTTCCAGAGGAACACGGCACTCCAGGAAAACCGTCGCCGGAACGCGGGGACCTTGGCCGCAGTCTGCTTCAGGATGCTCAGGAAGATCGAAGCCCGGTCGATTCGCTTCTGTCATTTCGTGAACACCACGTTTGGCGATGCCACGTTCGACGCGGTCGAGTTCAGGGACTGCCGTTTCGTCGCAGTGCGCCTGGAAAGAGCCCGCTTCCAGGATTGCAGGCTCGAGAATTGCGTTGCCGAGAGCCTCGTCGTCGCGGGCCAGGGTCGAATGGGAATCAGCGGGTTGGTCCCCGGCGAAAACCTCTACTGCCTGATCGACGTGGAGTCATCCGACGAGGTCTACTCGCCAGCCGATATGAAGCGCCTCCTAGACCGCGCTGGCGTGCCTGGCATGGCGGAAGAGCCTCCCGTTGTCCGATACTCCGAAAGGGCGCGGCTGCACGTCGACCTCCTTCAGCGAATCGTCTCGAAGTATCGGCAATCCAACCTCCTCTGCCTCGAGGATGATCGGCTCATCCGGCTGTTCCAGGATCCTTCCTGGCCCTCGCTTCGCGACCTGCTTGTGGACCATCAGATCGTGGTAGAAGAGTCCCGGCAGACCTCAGGGTCCAAGAAAACCTTCTTCCGGACCAAGGTCTCGCTTGCCGACCTAATGAGGCTCGAGGGCGAGGCGACTCTGCCTGCTGGTCCGCTCGGCAACTTTTGGGGCGCACTGCGAGCCATGTGAATGGCGCGGCTACCATGTCCGTTCGCCGCGCCACGGCAACAGCCCGGAGGGAAGCTCGCCACCAATGCTGACCATCGTCAAGACAATCGTCATTCTGCTTGCGGCGGGGGCGGCCGTTCTAGGCCTCTGGGGAGCGGGTGTAGAGAACGGTAGGCTCACGTGGCAGGGCATCATCCTGCTGACCTTGATTCTCTCCGGTGCTGGTTTTGGCATCGCAGAGGAGGCCATCAGAACCAGGACCGAGAAGAGAGAGGCTGAGCGCCGCAACAAGGAGAAGGACGCTGAGAGACACTGGAACTCTCTTGAGACTCAGCCCCTCGTGGGTCTTCACGTCGCGATTTTCGTCAAGACAAGCGTACCGGCCCACACTCTCCTTGGACTCCTACGCGGCGTCCACTTCCATTTCGATCCTGCGGAAGACCAGCATCGTGCTCTTGGTGAGACCGTGCGCTTTCCTCAACTCCGAGGAGGATCCCCCAGTTGGGAGGAATCGCCTCACGGAATCAGCGAGGCCGTCGCGTGGCTATGGATGCTGTTCCCTGGGAAAGATGGTTACTGGTGGAAGAGCACCTGTCACGATTGGACAAATCCCGATGTGTGTGCGGCGGGCGTTGACGCCTATATCCCCTGGGCGATCGCCTCGCAGGGGGCCATTACGTCAATAGCTGATTTGGCCTCTGTCCCGCGATTCGGCGTAACGCTGCCGTGGGAACTCGTCAGCTTAGGAGTTGAAGAAATATCGCTCCAGTTCCGCACCAGGACCTCGTCGCTTGATTTTAACTTCTCTGACCACGGCTTGGATGGGTTGGCATGGCTACAGCGCGAGCAGCAGCGCGCCGTCCCTCAGAGTTCGTATCTTCCGCTGGGCATCAGCCTGCCCGGACGGCAGGCGCTGGACGAACTACGTGGCGCCTTCATTCGCAGAGAGCTCGGAGAGAGCGGTGCGAAGCCTTACCGCGGGATCATGGGATTGTCCGGTCCAGGTGGCCGCAGTGTCAAGTTCTTTCCGGACATGCCGAAGGAGTTCATGCATAGTGAAGCATCAAGGGAGTTCTCCTTCACAGTCACCGTGCCCACGAGGGATTGAGATGCTCCGTCGCTGCGGTCTAGATTGAGCGCCTAGGTCAAGTGAAATTTTTCCTGTAAAAGATCCGGAGGCGCTGGTCCCTCTCAACCATCAGGCAGCCTCGTTCAATGTGCTCGGAGTTCTCTCGGCACGAAGCCGATCGAGTTGCCGGAGAATCTGAGTCGTCATCCTGAGACCCCGCCACCGCCTCGACGCAGTGATCAGGGTGGCGTACATCAAGGTGAGGCACGAGCCCTCTGAGGGGAATCGCGGGATCACCTTGGACCGGCGCCGGCCCTCGCCGTGAAGTCGTTCGAGCCGGTTGGTGGTGCGGATTCGCTTGTGGTGCTCCACCGGGAACCGGAGGTAGGTCACGGTCTCCTCGAGGTCTTTCTCCAGGCACTCCATCGCGGATGGGTAGCGATCGCGAAACCGCGCGACCAGTAATTGGCCCAGCTTCAGTGCCTTCTCATACGTGGGCGCTAGGAATACCTGCTTCACTAGCTTCTTCATCTTGCCCTGCATCGCTCGCGGGAGTTTCGAGAGGATGTTCCGCATCTTGTGGACTTGGCAGCGCTGCCGGTAGACCTGGGGCCACATCCGGCGGATGGCTTTCTTCAGACCCGGGGCGCCGTCGAAGATCACCATCAAGGGCTCCGCGAGGCCGCGGCCCGTCATGTCCTGCAGGAAGCTCAGCCAGGCGTCGAACGACTCCTGCGGCCCAAGGTCCAGGTGCAGCAGCACCGCTTCACCGTTCTCCAGGATGGCGTAGGCGGAAAGCACTCCTTCCTTCTCGGAGCTTCCCTGCCGCGCCGCGTGATACTGGCCGTCCAGGAACAGGTACACGACCTTCAGCTCGCTCAGGTCCCGCTTCTTCCAGGCCTCGAACTCCTGGTTCAGCTTCTGCGTCACCCGGCTCACCGTACTCTTGCTCAGACGGCTTCCGCCGAACGTTTCCCGGTACAGTTCCGAGACGTCCTGGGTCGAAAGCCCTCTCACGTACATGCCCCGGACCAGTTCCTCCAGCTCCTCGGTGCGTCTTCCTAGCCTCTCGACTGCAGGCGACCGGAAATTCTCCTCCGTCGACCGAAGTTGCGGAACTTGAAGCTCCAGCAACCCCACCTCGCTCTGCACTCCGCTCCGCTCGTAGCCGTTCCGAAGGCCGGCTCGCAGCCGCCCACCCCGTTGATATCTTCCTCGACCGAGAAACTCCGTCACCTCGTCCTCGATCGTCACCTGCAGCATGTACTGCGCCACGCCTCGCACGAATCCTTTCAGCGGACTCTCCAGGGGGCCGCCCTCTCCAGGCCTCTCTCCTCGTAGCAGGACATCAAGGTTTTCCTTCATCCGCTCGCTCGGTGGTACTCTCTTCATGGCGTTGGTTCCTCTCGAGCTCCTCTGCAAAGGAGCTGCTTCGTTTCTGTTTCAACTTCGAGAGGTTACCAACGCCTCCTTCTCTTTTACAGGGAAACTAGCACTTCACCAGCGCCTAACAGGGCGATGCACCTGACGGTCCGCTTCGCGGCCCGCAGGTGAGCGCCGGAGCGTTAGGCGTTTCCGAGCCAACGCGAGACATCGGTGCAAATAGGTGAACTCGTCCTCCGCTATCTCGGGGTCCTGCTAACTTGGCCAGTCGTGTCTTTGATACTTGGAGTTCTCGCTCTTCGTTGGTTCCGCGAGCCGCTCTCGGACTTCTTCCGCCGAATGGTAAAGGGTGAGGGGTACGGCGTCCGTGTTGAAGCAGCTGACCCGTCTCAGCAACGCAAGGAGATCGAAGAAACCAAAGCGGATCTCCCACCTAAGCCGCAAGATGATTTGCAGCTTTACATTCAGGAGAACCCTCAGCAGTTCCTGGAACAATACCTTCGTCTTTACAACGGCTATTGGTTTGAGAAGGCGTACAACCTGATTTATGGCAGCCAGGTTTCGTTGCTTGAGCGACTCGCTGAGCGAAGGGATGAGGGAGAGAAGTACATCAACCTCGTCGAGTTCTATAACGAGTTTCTCCGTCGCTCAAACTCACATGCGACACAGATGGCGGACTACTTGGGGTTTCTCAAGGACATGAACTTCATCGAATATTTCCAGACTGACGGTGAGCACAAGGCGCGGATCACACCTTTTGGGCTGAATTTCTTGTCGTACATAAAGACGCAATATCCGCTGGCCTATCGCCACAGGGTCTTTTAGCGGAGTGGAGGGGAAACGCCTCCTAAGAAACTGACGCCTCAAGTCACCTCTCCTGAC
>Ga0187893_10012638_pt1 | contig 11927 bp, 8 predicted proteins | sample MA1701074metaG_FD_139574 | JGI IMG/M metagenome (GOLD analysis project Ga0187893, IMG submission 139574) | White microbial mat communities from a basaltic lava cave in the Kipuka Kanohina Cave System on the Island of Hawaii, USA - MA170107-4 metaG ... | reverse complement strand
GTCGCGCCCGAGATCGAGCCCGAGCACCCGATCCCACGACGACAGCAGGGCGGCCCGCTCGGCGTCGGGGAGGTCGGACCCCACGACCTCGTTCACGACCACGAGCGCCCTCGGCAGGTCGAGGTCGTCGGCGACGGCGCCACGGAAGCGTAGGTCGAACGCCTGCGCCGGTTCCGACAGCGAGACCGCGGGCGCGCCCCAGGTGGCCATACGCCTGCGGAGGTCCGCGAGGTGCCGGTGCTGGCCCTCCAGCGCCTCCCAGCTGAACTCCATCTCTTTGCGGTACCGCGTCCCGAAACACAGGAGCCGGTAGGCCAGGGGGTCGACCTCTTGGTCCGCCAGATCGGTCACGCGGTAGATGTTCTTGGCGGACTTCGCCATCTTCTGTCCGCTCATCTGTAGGAAGCCGCCGTGGACCCAGGTCGAAACCACCTGGTGCCCGACCGCGCCCTCGGACTGCGCGAGCTCATCCTCATGGTGTGGGAACTTGTTGTCGTTGCCGCCAGTGTGGACATCGAACCGCTCGCCGAGGTGCTTCATCGACATCGCCGAGCACTCGATGTGCCAGCCGGGGTAGCCCTCGCCCCACGGGCTCGGCCATTTCAGGGCGCGGCTCGGGCCCGCGGCCTTCCACAACGCGAAGTCCTCCGCGTGGCGCTTGTTCTCGTCGACCGCGACCTCCTGGCGGTGCCCGGCACGCAGCTGGTCGAGCGTGTTGCCGGAGAGTGAGCCATAGCCCGGGAAGGTCGTGACGTCGTAATACACGGTCCCGTCGACCTCGTACGCGTGACCCTTGTCGAGCAGGATCTCGATGATCGCGATCATCTCGGAGATGTGGTCGGTAGCCCTCGGGTACAGGTCGGCGCGCTCGATCCCGACGAGATCCGAGTCCTCGAGGAACGCCGCCGTGTACTTCTCGGCGATGTCGGCGGCCGAGAGCCCCTCATCGGCCTCCGCGAGCTCCATCTTGTCGCGACCGGTGTCCGAGACGTCGTCGGTCATGTGCCCGACGTCCGTGATGTTCATGATCCATCGGACCTCGCGCCCTTCGAAACGAAGCCCCCGGCGGATCAGGTCGCCGAGCATGAACGAACGCATGTTCCCGATGTGGATGTAGCGGTACACGGTGGGTCCGCACGAATAGATCTTCACGGTCTGCCCGTCGGACGGGGATACCTCGTGGATCTGGCGCGTGAGGGAGTCGAACAGGCGCACGATCAACGAAGCATAACGGCGTGCCCCGATCCGCCCGGCCGGACTACGAGCCCGGAGCCGTGTCGGGCCGAGGCGGCGCCGGGCGCTGCCCGTTGCCGTCGCCGCCCTGCCCGTCGCCCCCGGGTCCGAACGGCGACCTGCCGCCGTTCCCGCTCACCGCGGCCGGGACCTCGATCGGCTCGCGCTCGCCGAGCTCGGCCATCAGCACCTCGATCTCGTCGCCGACGAGCTCCTCGCGCTCGAGCAACGCGTCACGAACGCCCTCCACGACCGCCCGCTTCTTCAGCAGGAGGTTGCGCACGCGATCGCGGCAGTCGTTCAAGATCGCGTCGACCTCCTTGCGTCGCTCGGGGTCAGAGAGCACGCGCGAGATCGGGTCCGCGGGCTCACCGTACGCGCCGGCGCCCGACGCCGCAGCCGAGATCAGGCTCCTGCCCATGCCGTAGACCCCGACGTAGGCGGCCGCGTTCCGCGTCGCGTTCACCAGGTCGGACGACGGACCCGACGTCGTCTGGCCGTACCAGATCTCCTCGGCCACCAGACCGGCGAGGGAGACCTGGATCCGTGCCAGGAGCTGCTTCTGCGTGCGCAGGAACATCTCCTCGATCTCCTGGGTCGAGACCAGCCCGAGCGCCGACTCGCGCTTCTGGATCGTCACGACCTGGATCTGCAGCTCCTCGCGTTCGAGCGCGTACGAGGCGACCGCGTGCGCTCCCTCGTGCACGGCGACCATGGCCTTCTCCCGGGGGCTGTACTTGACCGGCTGCTTCAGCCCGATCTCCTCGGTGAGCTTGGCCTGCCACAGGTCGTCCCACCGCAGCGCATCGCGCCCGTCCTGCAGGGCGAACAGCAGCGCCTCGTTCACGATGTTCTTGAGCGCCGCGGGAGAGTAGCCGACCGTCATCGCCGCCAGCTTCGTGTAGTTGATCGGCTCGTGACGGACCTTCGCGAGGTAGTAGCGCAGGATGTCCTCGCGGCCCTCGCCGTCGGGGAGCCCGACGTGGATCTTGCGGTCGAACCGGCCCGGTCGCGTCAACGCGGGGTCGAGCGTCGAGGCACGGTTCGTCGCCGCGATGATCAGCACGTTGTAGAAGGGCACCTTCGGCTTCGCCCGAAGTGCCATCCGCCGCACGTGCCGCCACACCCCGCGCGGCACGGTGAACCCGTCCATCTGCACGAGCAGCTCGTTGATCACGCCCATGCCGCCACCCATCCCCATGCCGCCCATGACGATCCGGTCCGTCGACCGGTCCGACACCGCGCGGTCGGAGACGGCGCCCCGCGAGCCGACGGCGTCGATCTCGTCGATGAAGATCACGGCGCCGCCGAACTTGTCCGACATGACGCGGGCCTTCTTGAACAGCCGCCGAACCTTCAGGTTCCCGATCCCCAGGAACATGTTCGAGAAGCCCGACCCTGTGGCGAACAGGAAGGGCACGCCCGACGCACCGGCGATGGCCTTGGCCATCAAGGTCTTCCCGGTCCCTGGCGGTCCCTCGAACAGGATGCCGTGGGGCGGGTAGCCGCCCATCTGCTTGAAGTCCTTGAAGCCCTCGAAGACCCGCAGGACCTCCTTGGTCGATTCGACGGCTGCCGGCTGGCCCCGCACGTCGTCGAAGGACGTGTCGTACTCGTTCGGGTAGATGACGTAGTCGTTGCCGCGAGCCAGGAACCAGAACATCGCGACGAACTGCAGGATGATGAAGCTCATCAGGATGATCGCCTGGAGCGCGAACGGACGCGCGTTCGCGAGCGTGGTCCCCGGATGGCTGAGCGCATCCGTGGGAGAGATGCCGAGGAACAGGAACGCGATCCCCACGTAGATCAACGTGATCCAGGCGGCTCGCTTCAGCCAGCGCGCGTAGCGGCGGTACTGAGGATCCATGGGCATCCACCCCCAGGGCACAGTGCGGGCAGGGCGCTCCGCTCGCCTGAGTGTACGCCCGCACCTTCGGAACGGGGAGGACCCGCCCTACGGGTCCGCGGCTAGGCTGTCGAGCCGTGTCCGGGGGGTCGTTCGACGAGCTCGACGCCGCTCGCGCGGCGGCGCTGGCGGAGGGAGCCCGGTTCGTCGGGGTGCTCGAGCCGGTCCTCCGCGAGCGCCTCCGGGCCGGCGTCCAGCGGCTGCGTGTGAGCCTGTCCGACGTGGCCGCAAGGATCGACGAGCCCGCCCTGGCCAGCGAGGTGGACCGAGCGATCGACGAGGGCGTCGGCCGGGTCATCGAGCGGCTGCGAGCGCCGGAGGTCTGGCTCGCTCCGCTCACGGCCCCCGACCTCCTAACGCCGGAGCGGGCCGGCTGGTCGATCGAAGTTTCTGGGTGGATCGCTCGGGCGCTGCGCGACCGACGGCGTGCGGACGACCGCCAAGCGCTCGGATCGCTCGACGATCCCGCAAACCGGATCTGGGTCGCCGTAGCCGGGGCCGCCGGACCGCTGGATCGGGTCCTGGAGGAGGCCGGGTTCCGCCCCGGACGCCGGAGGATGGGGGGCCGGTTCGGTCTCGGCCCCAGGTCGCTGGGCGAGCTCGATCCGAGCGGTGCGCTGCGACGGTGCTGGAAGGGCTACCGATCCGCATACGGACGCCTGATCGCGCTCACCTCGGAGGGCGGCGGCCACCCCGGGCACGGTTCGCCGACGCGCTCTACGGGCTGAGGGGGCGCCCCTCGAAGGGGGTCGACAGCACGACCGTCGTCCGCGTGTGGACCTCGGCCTTCTCCCGGAGCCGGCGGATGAGGTCTTCGAGCTCCCCGGTCGTGCGGACGCGCACCTTCAGGATGTAGTTCGCCTCCCCGGCGACGCTCAGACAATCGATCACCTCGGGGAAGTCCGTCACCCGTTCGGGCAGGTCGTCGGGCTGGGTGGGGTCGAGCGGCGTCGCGGCGATCAGGGCGGTTACCAGGAGCCCGACCGACCCGGGATCGATGACCGCCCGATACCCGACGATCGCGCCGGTCCGCTCGAGCTTGCGGACGCGCTCGTGCACGGCCGAGGGCGAGAGCCCGACGCGGCGGCCGATGTCCGCATAGGTCGCGCGGGCGTCCTCCTGCAGGGCCGAGACGATCTCCCGGTCGCGGTCGTCCGCCATCCGGACCATGCTACGGCTCCTGCGCGGCCGAGCCCCCCCTCGCCGTCCGGCCCAGGACGGAACCCCTCGACGGGCGATTCCCTCGCGCTCGCCCCTGGGATACAACGGCGTCCGAGCCGTGGCCCCTCCTCTCCGGGCCTGGAGGGAGGAGCGATGCGCGCGAACACGCCACACCCCCATGTCCGTTTCGTGTCCGTCCGTCAGCCCAATGGGCGCCGCCTCCTCACCGTCCTGGACGGCGACACCCTCGACAGCTACACCCGTCGTGTGGTGCAGGTCGCGCAGGATGTGGAGTCCAACCTGTCGCACCGGGTGCACGCCAACCGGGTGGCCTCCTGCTCGAGCGATCCCTTGGAGCTTCGCCTGCGCGCCTGGCGCACGGAGCGCAGCGCGTTCGCCGCGAGCCTGTCCGAGCTCGCCGGAGGTCGAGGTGCCCTCGTGTTCGCCGACGTCCGACGGTGCTATCCGTCGATCTCCCCGGCGCTCGTCGGCGCCGAGCTGCGTCGGATCGGAGCCTCGACGGCCGATGCGCTGGAATCGTTCCTCCGCGGGCTGCGTTCCGTCGGCGTGCGCGGGCTGCCGATCGGGCCGGACCCTTCGGCCGTCCTGGCGAACCTGGTCCTGAGCCACGTGGACCGGCGGCTCGAGGACCTCGGTCTGGACTACCTGCGATGGGTCGATGACGTGGTCGTCGCATCGACCGAGCCCCGGGTCGCCCTGCGTTCGGTTCGTCGCGCGCTGGCCGAGATCGGGCTCGCGCTGAACGAGTCCAAGACCAAGGTCATCGTGGGCGCACCGGTCGCCGCCCTGGCCCGATCCTGGTCGCCCACCCGTTCGACTCGCGGCTGAGGGGGACGCGGGGCTAAGCTCGCCGATCGATGCGCACCCTGTATCGAGCCTCGCGCGTGCACACGCTCTCGTATCCCACGCTGGGGGAGTGGGTGCTCGTCGACGGCCGTCACATCGAACGGGTCGGTGTCGGCGAGGCACCGGAAGCCGAGCGGGTCGTCGAGCTCCCCGGCGCGACGATCGTTCCTGGCTTCGTCGACACGCACGTGCATCTCACCGGAACGGGCGTGCATCATCGCGCGCCGCACCTCCGAGCCGCCAGCTCGACCGAGGAGCTGCTCACGGCGGTGCGCGAGATCGCCGCTCCGCGCTCGGGCCCCGTGTACCTGCACGGGTGGGACGAGTCCAAGTGGGAGCGACGCCGCGCGCCGACCATCGCCGAGCTCGACGCGATCACGGATCGGCCGTGCGCACTCGTGCGGGTGGACGGCCATGTGCTCGTGGCCAACACGGCTGCCCTGCAAGCCTCGGGGGTGCTCGAAGAGCCGGGGACCGAGCGCGACGGGTCGGGCGACCCAACGGGACGCCTCACCGGGCGGGCCTCGGAGGCGGCGAAACGCTGGTTCGCAACGAACCTGTCCGAACACGACGTCGAGGAGCTTCAACTCGGGGCCGCCAGCCTGGCCGTCGCGCACGGGGTGACGACGATCCACGAGATGTCCATGCCCGCTGAGCGCGGCATGCGGGACCTGGAGATCCTGCTCGAACACCGGGCGCGACTGCCCGTCGATCTGGTGGCGTACGTCGCGACCACCGACATCTCCGCCGTGATCGATCACGGGTTCCCTCGGATCGGGGGCGACCTGCCGGTCGACGGCTCGGTCGGCGCGCGAACCGCCTGGGTAAGCGAACCCTACGTCGAGGGCGTGCAGGTTCCGCACGGGTCCTTCCAGGACGACGAGCTGGCGCAGTACTTCCACGACGGGCACCTCGCCGGGCTGCAGGTGGGGGTGCACGCGATCGGCGATGCGTCGATCGAGCAGGTGGTGGGCACATGGGAGCGCGTCTATCAGGCCCTGGACTCGCGTCAGCGACGCCATTTCCGCGCTCGGCGGCACCGGATCGAACACTTCGAGATGGCCAGCCCCGAGATCATCGAACGCGCCGCCATGCTCGGTCTCGCGATCAGCGCTCAGCCCTCGTTCGATGCGGAGTGGGGGTTCCCGGGAGCGCTCTACGAGCAGGCACTCGGTGCCGAGCGCGCCCGCAGGATGAACCCGTTCCGCGACCTGCTCCGCCGGGGTCTCGAGCTCGGCGCCGGCTCGGACTCGCCGATCACGACGATCGACCCGCTTGTCGGGATCGCGGCCTTCGAGAGCCATCACGATCCCGCGCAGTCCCTCACCCGTCCCGAGGCGATCGGCATCTACACGATCGGGAGCGCGCGCCTGGCGCACCAAGAGGACAAGAAGGGAAGCCTCGAACCCGGCAAGCACGCGGACTTCGCCGCCTACGACGTCGACCTGTTCGAGATCGACCGCCTCGAGGGCGTCGCGCCGATCCTCACGGTCAGCCTCGGCCGTGACGTGTTCGCCGCGTAGCTGGCACGGTCGGGGGTGTCGGCCTGGGCGTTTGACACCCCCGGAGACCGAGGTGTACTTTGCGCGCCGCGTCGTCCGTTTCGGCGGAGGGCGCACGGAGGACCCAAGAGGCTGAGTAGAGAACGCGGCGCCCCGGCGCCGCGGCCCCAAAGGTCTCTTGGGTCCTCATCTCTTCCTCCCCTCCGTCTCCAGCTCGCCTGTCTTCCGGGAATGGAGCTCGGGCCTGTCGTTGTTGTTGGCCGCGAACGCTTGCGCGACAGATGCTCGGCAGTACAATCCCCCGGCCGAGGGAAGGACCAGGCACGTGGACGACGCGGAAGAGACCCTCGAAGACGAGGAAACGGACGAGGAAGGCGAGGACGAGGACGAGGCTCCCGTCGGGCCGGCTCCGGGACCCGCGACGGCGGCGGCCGGTGACGAGCAGGTCGAGTCGATCCAGGAGATCCTCGTCAAGCAGGAGGCCCGCTCCGAAGACGCCGAGGAAGACGACGACTCCGTCTTGAACCTGACCCGGGAGGAGAAGCTCGAACCCCTGGCCGTCAAGGTCGTCCCCCCGCAGGCCTCCGAGTTCATATGCTCGAACTGCTACCTGGTGAAGCATCGGAGCCAGCTGAAGGACAAGGCGAAGATGCTCTGCCGGGACTGCGTTTGAACCCGACCCGGCTCCCGCTCCCCATCGCGCTGTTGCTGGCCGCAGCCTCGGGCGGCGTGTTGTTCCTCGCCTTCCCCCCGGCGGGGATCTGGCCGCTGGTGTTCGTCGCGCCGGTGCCGCTCCTGTGGCTCGTCCGTGGTTCGAGGCCGCGACGCTCTGCGCTCTGCGGGTTCGTGTTCGGGTTCGTCTTCTTCGGTGCCCTCCTCTACTGGATCCTGCTGTTCGGCGAGCTCGCCTGGTTCATGGTGACGCTGATGTCGGCCGGTTGGGTGGCGCTGTTCGGAGCTCTCGCGCCGGCGATCTGCCGTGCCGAACGAGCCGTGTGGTCGACGATCGGCATCGCCGGGCTCTGGACCGTGGTCGAATGGTGTCGCGGCGCCGTCCCGATCGTCGGGTTCACGTGGGGGCAGCTCGGCACGACGCAGGTGGATGCCCCATCGCTGCCGCTCGCCTCGGTCACCGGATCCCTGGGTCTCTCGTTCCTCGTCGTGCTGCTCGCGGGGCTCGTACTGCTCGCCCTGGAGCGGTGGGGGAGTGGTGCCCGAGCGCGGGCACTCGGTGTTCTCGCGGTCGCCGGACTGCTGGCGGTCGCCCCGGCGGCGATCGCGATCCCGGGGCCCGGCGACGGTGAGCCCATCGAGATCGCGGTGATCCAGGTGGACGTGGACTCGGTCGAGCACCTGGTGGGGGATGCCGAGGACGTCGCCGTGGCGGATCTGCACGTCGAACGCCACCTCGCGCTGGCCGACGATCCCCCGGATCTCGTCGTGTGGGGCGAGAGCGCACTAGACCCCGGAGCGCTCTCCGACCCGGAGACGTTTCGAGCCGTGACGGACGCCATCGCGACGGTCGGTGCTCCGACCCTGGCGGGGGCGGTCACGCGCGACGCAGACGGGACCGAACGAACCGTGACGCTTGCGTTCGACGGCTCGGGCGCGCTGGTGGACGAGTACGTGAAGGGGCATCTGGTGCCGTTCGGTGAGTACGTCCCCTTCCGCTCGGCGCTCGGTTGGATCTCGGCGACCGACCAGGTGCCGGTGGATCGCGTCCCGGGCGAGGAGGTGACGCTCGTCTCGCTCGACATCACGGGCGACGGCCTGTCGGAGATCGGGACCCCCATCTGCTACGAGAACAGCTTCGCGGGCATCAACCGCGAGATGGTGCGGCTCGGCGCGGGGTTCCTCGTGCTCACGATCAACAACGCCTCCTACGACCGAACGGCGGCGTCCGAGCAGCACCTCCTGATGAGCCGGCTCCGAGCCGTGGAGAACGCACGCTGGGTGGTGCATGCGGCCGTGTCGGGGATCAGCGCGTTCGTCGATCCCGAGGGCAACGTGGTGGACGCGCGTGGGCTGTTCGAGCCGGCGACCATGCGCCGCCTCGTCCTCGAGTCGGGGGCCATCACGCCCTACACGCGGTACGGGGATCTGATCGTTCCGGTCTCGCTGCTGCTCGTCCTGGTGCTGTTCGCGATGCCGCGGCGGCAGCGTGGGATCCGTCCGGTCACCGAACCCCTCCCGCTCGCGCCACGGACGCTGGTGATCCTGCCGACCTACGACGAACGCGGGACGATCGAAGCCGTCCTCGGGGGCGTGCTGGCGCCCGACGCGAACCTCGACATCCTGGTCGTGGACGACGCCTCTCCGGACGGAACGGGAGACGTCGTGCGATCTCGGGCCGCCGTCGAGCCCCGGATCGATCTGGTCGAGCGGCCGGCCAAGTCGGGTCTCGCGAGCGCGTACGGCGTCGGGTTCGCGCGCGCACGCGCCGGCGGCTACGACCTGGTCGTCGAGATGGACTCCGACCTGTCTCATCTACCCGAGGAGCTCCCACGACTGCTCCACGCCGCGGCCGAGCACGACCTGGACCTCGTCATCGGCAGCCGCTACGTCCCGGGGGGCTCGGTCACCAACTGGAGCCGCGCGCGCGTGGCTCTGTCCCGGGCCGGCAATCGCTACGCTCGCTTCAGTCTCGGCATCCCCGTCCGCGACGCAACCAGCGGCTTCCGCTGCTACCGTCGAGACGCCCTCGAGGCGATCCTCGCCGAGCCGATCACCTCCGACGGCTACGGGTTCCAGGTCGAGCTCCTGTACCGCGCCTGGCGGCTCGGCTACTCCGTCGGTGAGGTCCCCATCACCTTCAGCGAGCGCCGCTTCGGCCACTCCAAGATCAGCCGCCGGATCGTCCTCGAGGCCCTCTGGTTGGTCACCCTATGGGGCTTGAGGGCGCGATCGCGGCCTCCTCTCGACCCGTGACGTCGGCCGCCCCCGGGCGAACTCCCCACAGATCGTGGGGCGATCGCACCATCCCCCGGGGGTTCGGGATACCGCGGATAGGTGCGCCGCTCGCTCCGAACAACTAGTTCGAAGGAGGGTGCAACAGGAGACGGTCGCCCGATGGAGAGCCGGGAGGCCTCGAATAGCATCGCCGTCAACGCGCTCGTCCGGCCGATCTCATCGGTCCGATGGGATCGCGGCGACCGCGCAACCGAGGAGGGGCGTCGTATGCGAACCTCGAACTCTGGAAATGAGCGGCCGACGACGAGATCCGTGATCCTCGTTGCCGCGGTCTGTCTCCTGCTCGTCGGCGGAGGACTCGGCGCCGCTTCGAGCGCGCCCGCACACGTCAAGGTGACGATCTGCCACCGGACGAACTCGGTCTCGAACCCGTACAACAGGATCACGGTGAACCTGCGAGCCGTCGACGGTGACGGTGACAGCGATCACCAGGGTCACGACGAGGGCGGGATCTTCGATCCCGCGTTCGAATACCCGCCCAACCAGAAGGACTGGGGTGACATCATCCCGCCGTTCGACGAGAACGGCGATCCGATCGTGGATCCGTCGTTCCCCGGGCCGCTCAACTGGACCCCGCTCGGCCGGGCGATCTTCGAGGATGGCGACTGCGAGGTGACCGGCGAGCTGACGGTCACGAAGGACCTCGTCCCTGCCGACGACGAGGGAACGTTCCACCTCCAGATCGACGGCGAGACCGTCGGAACCGGCGGTGACGGGGCCACCGCTCAGCGCACCGTGACGTTCGGAGATCACACCGTGGGGGAGACGGCAGCCGGAAGCACCGGCCTCGCCGGGTACACGTCGCAGGTCGTCTGCAGGAACGGACCGGAGCCGGCACAACCCCAGGTGGACGGCACCAGCGCAACGGTGACCGTGCGGCCCGGCGACGACTGGACGTGCACGATCACGAACACGGTCGGCTCGCCCGAGCTGTCGATCCAGAAATCCGGTGGAGACGTCGCCTCCGGGCAGGACATCACCTGGACGATCATCGTGACGAACTCGGGCACCGCCGATGCCACCGATGTCGTCGTGACCGACCACCTCCCGGCCGGATTCACGTTCGTGTCGGCCAGTACGGGGTGCGGCGAATCGGGCGGCACCGTCACGTGCACCATCGCCCTCGTTCCGATGGGGGATCAGGTCTCGATCTCGATCACGGCGACGGCGCCGGCCGAGTGCCGACCGTATACGAACACGGCTTCGCTCGACGAAGCGGCGACAGGGAGCGCATCGGGGAACGTGATCGGATGTGTGCCCGAAGACAACGCCGTACTGACGATCGACAAGCATGCGATGCCGGCGCTCGTCGGGATCGAGGAGTTCGTCGTCTTCTCGATCGCGGTCCAGAGCACCGGCGCCGCCGCCGCCGAGGACGTGACCCTCGAGGACACCCTACCGGAGATCCCGGGCGTCTCCTGGTCGATCAGCGGGGGAGACGGCCAGGGCGCCTGCCAGCTGAACGCGAACCTCCTGACGTGCGGGTTCGGCGAGATGGCCCCGGGCAGCTCGTTCACGGTCGAGGTGAGCACATCGACCACATCCACCGAGTCCTGCGGGGCGTTCACGAACGTGGCCACCGCCGATGCCTCCAACACCTCGCCCGTCAGCGACGACGCAGAGGCTGAGGTCGAGTGCGCCGGGATCGACCTCGTGAAGCTCGGTCCGTCGACCGCAAGCCTGGGCCAAACGATCACCTACGCGCACCTCGTGAGCCTGAAGTCCGGGAGCCAGGACCTGTCGAACATCCTCGTCACCGATCGTCGCTGCGACCCCGGCACGCTCAGCGGACCCTCCTCCGGCGATGACGGTGACGCGCTCCTGGAACAGGGCGAGACGTGGCATCTCTCGTGCCGCCACCTCGTCGTCGAGACCGATCCGGATCCCCTGCCGAACACCGCAACCGCCTGCGGCAACGACCAAGCGGGCGGGGTCGTCTGCGACAGCGACAACCACCTGGTCGACATCGTCTAAGTCGCTCGATCTCGCGAGCAGCCCTGACCCGTGGTCGCGAAGAGCGCCTTTCCCTGAGCGCTCACCGTTTGCCGGGAATCGACGTTATGACAAGTACCAAAAGTTCTCCTTCGGTCCCCCTCCTAGCCGTCCCCTCCGCCGTGACGTAGGCTCCCGCCGCCAGAGGGGGGCCGCCAGGCCGAACCCTTCGGCAACCCACCTACCCGTCTACGTCCGCCGAGCGCCGTGCCAGCACGATGGGCCTGCTGAGGCTCGGCGCAGGAGGCGAGAAGCCGAGAACCGATAGGCCGCAGCAGGGGCGCAGCCTGCGACCC
>Ga0187893_10012637_pt1 | contig 11928 bp, 8 predicted proteins | sample MA1701074metaG_FD_139574 | JGI IMG/M metagenome (GOLD analysis project Ga0187893, IMG submission 139574) | White microbial mat communities from a basaltic lava cave in the Kipuka Kanohina Cave System on the Island of Hawaii, USA - MA170107-4 metaG ... | reverse complement strand
CGTTCTCCTTGGGAAGCATCACGTCGAGAACGATGAGGTCCGGCTGCTCGCGGCGCGCGACCGAGAGCGCCTGTTCCCCGTCGAAGGCGTTCGAAACCTCGAACCCTTCCTGGGTGAAGCAGAGGCTCACCGTCTCCACGATGTCATGTTTGTCGTCCACCACAAGGATCTTCTTTGCCGTTTCAACCATCCCGTTGCTCCTTCTCTTCAAACGCGCTGATCGAATTCTTCTTGACCCTCACCGGACGAGGCCGGGGCGGATTCCTGCAGCGTGGTCTCGGCCTTGGAATAGAGAGACGCGGCTGAGTCTGCGTCCATGGGAAACGCCGCCGAAGCGATTGCGACGAAGGGCCGCGCTTTGGAGATGTTCGCGTTCCGCAGCTCCTCCGCAAGGCGCTCCCCGAAAACGGTGCCGCCCTCCCGCGGCGTGCGAGGAAGAATCACAACGACCTGACGCTTTTCTCGGATTAGGAAAACCCGGTCGGCCGGCTGCCGAGTGACGCTTTTCGCGACACTCCGGAGCACGTCGAGAGGCCCATTGAAGCGATCGGGATCGGCGTCCGAGCTCTTCTCCTCACGAACGGAAAGGAGCGCGAGCGCGACCGACGTGCCGTCTTCCCGGGCGCGGCTGAGCTCGGCCTCGAGGCTCCGTATCAGGAGCTCGGAATCGTTGAGCAATGGGAGGGTGAAGGAGAATCGACTGCCGGCGCCCTCATCGCTCTCCGCCCAGATTCGGCCGTGATGGGCCTTGACGAGCTCTCGGCAGATCGGCAGACCCAACCCCGTTCCGACGGTGGTGGTGTGGCGGTTGCCGCCTGCGACTTGATGGAACTTGTCGAAGATGGATTCGAGCTGATCTTTGGGAACGCCGACTCCCGAGTCGGACACCGCGATCCTGATGGCGGCGCCCGAGGCGCAGTCCGATTCGCCTTGGGTCACTGCCGCTTCCACCAAGATCCGACCCCCCGGCTCGGTGAACTTGATCGCGTTGCCTATCAGATTGATGAGCACCCTGCGGATCGAGGCCTCGTCGCCATGCACCAGCGGCAGCCCCCTCTCGACGGAAACGGTCAGCGCGACCCCCTTTGCTTCCGCCTGAGACTCCAAGGAGCTTGAGGCGACGGCGATGGGCTCGCTCAGAGATAGGAGATCGAGGTGGATCTGCATTTTGCCCGCCTCGAGCTTCGAGAGATCCAGCAGGTCGTTGATGATGCCCACCAGTTGCTCGACGTTCCTCTGGGCAAGTCCGACGAAGTGCTGCTGCCGGTCGTTGAGCGAACCCAATCGCTTGCCGTGGAGAAGAGTCAAGGCGTTCTTGACGGCGGTCAGCGGAGTGCGCAGCTCATGCGAGACCACGTTGACGAGCTCGGTCTTCATCTCGTCCAGCTTCTGCTCCTGCTGGAAGTTTCGGAAAGCGAGTACGGCTCCCAGCATGCCTTCGTTCTCGTTCCCCACGGGAGACAACTGAGCCTGATAGGGTACCCCGCGGACGCAGACGAGCTTTCGGAGGCTCCGCGGCTCGGTCTTCATGAGCTCGAGCGGGTCGAAATCCAGGAGCCTCGCCAACCTCGCGGCATTCATCGGTCCGTCGCCCTCGTCCTTCCAATTCAACGCCTCGCGAGCAGCTCTGTTCACCGCGACCACGGTTCCGCGCCGGTCCAGCATCAGCACTCCGTCGGTCATATGGTCGACCATCTGCTCGATTCGACCCTTCACCGCCGCCACGAGCTCCCGCACGCCCTGGACGGAGGTCGCGAGGAAATTCGCGGCGCGATGGATGAACTGGACCTCGCCGTCGGTGAAAGCGCGATCGCGACCGCTGCTCACGTACACCAAGCCAGCGACGCTGCCGCCCACCGTGAGCGGCACGTTGACGAAGGAACGGAGCTTGGCGGGCGCGGGGCGAGACCGGGAACCGTCGGCGCTTCTAACGCGCACCACCAAGTCCTGGGGAGGTTCGATGCCGCAGGTGAGCTTCAGATTCGTGAAGACGTGCTCGCGAACCCTCCGAATGAAATCATCGTCCGCGGAAAAGGGGGTCTGGATGTTCAGCAACGGGTGCTCGTCGACGAGCAGAAGGCTCGCCACGTCGTAGTCCACGATTCTGTCGAGCGATTCGAGCAGGAATTCGGCGACGTGCTCGAGGTCCAGCGAGTAGCGGCTGGCGCTCGCGAGCTCGTACAACAGGTCCAGCTCGTCGACGGTCCGCCTGCGCGCGGCGGCGTCTTGCTCGCGTGCGAGAGAAGCGGCGAGGACCAGCGAAAGGCGCTCGGCGGATGGCACCAAGCTCCCGGCCGTCTCGAGGGGTGCGACGAGCTCCAGAACCGCGCGCGGCGCCCCGTCTACCAGAATCGGGGAGGTGACGGAACTAGCAGCGTTCCAATCCACGCGTCCGATTTCTCCCGACGAAAACGTGTGCTCCGCCTGAACACGACCGGACTCGGAACCGGTACCCAGATCGACGAGCGGCGTCAGGTATTCTCCGTCTTCGGGATGGATCCAGATCCGCACACCAATAAGTCCGTCGTTCTCCAGGAGCTCGTTTCCGATCGCGGTGCTGACCTCGACGAAGGGAGCGCCGACGCCGATAAGTCTGCCAGCCACGCGAAGGCCGGAGAGCTCTATCGCCTTCCCGGTCTCCATGGCTGGACGGGACTCTGGATCGGTGGACGCAGGAGCGCGGACCTCGATGGCTCGCGATCGGCCGTTTCCTTCGGATCGCGTCGCCCCTGACGGTTCCGGTGATTCGGCACGAAGAAGAGCGCCTATCGTCTCGCGATAGGTGGTCTCGATGACGCCGAAAGCTTCTCGCAGCCGGTCGCTCTGGGATTGGACGATCTGCAAGTGCGCCCGCTGCTCCCGAGTTTCGTGAAGAAGTCGAACCTTCTCGGCCGCGTGCCGTACGGCGATACAGAGCTCCTCCAGATTTACCGGCTTGAGAAGATAATCATCGGCGCCCTCCTTGAGACACTGCACGGCAGTCTGTGCCTCGCCGTCGCCGGTCAGCATGATGACCGGTAGCTCCTGCCAGCGTTTCTTGAGCTCTCCCAGGAGCCACCGTCCGTCACGTCCCGGCATCTGCAAGTCGGTAACGACCGCTGTTGGCTTCCGCTGCGAGACTTCCTCGACAGCCTGTTCGCCGCTTCCCGCAATCCGGCAACTGAACCCCCGTTGGGTCAAGGACCGTGCGAGAAAATCGCAGACCTGCGGCTCGTCGTCCACGATCAGGATGTCCGTCGGGTCCACGTTTCGGTTCTCCGCGAGGCCTCGCGACCGAGAGACGGCCCTTTCATCGAGCTTGCCGCTCGCATGAGTCCCTCCGCGGTCGGCTCCCTGGTCAATATGGAACTGGATTTCTTCATCGTACCAGAAATCGACGGAGGGTGGCGAAGTAGCGGCAGGCGAGCGCGCCGCACGACAAGCCGCGCCCGCCCCCCCTGGTCCCCAATAGGTCAGTTGGTCCGGTTGACGCGATGCAGCGAGCCTGTTACGCTCTTGACAATACGACAATCCGCGAACGGAGGCCCTGCCGGGAGCGAGGAGAGCTCCCGGATCTCGGAGGAAGCTTGCTTTGCGACCGCACGAAGGATTCCAACGATCTGAGGACTCCGTCTGCCGCCGTCGCTGCACCGATGCCTCGACGTCGGGAGCTCACCCCGAGCCCCGCCCCGCAACCCATGGAAAAAAGGAAGGCAAGATGCGCTCGACGAACCATGCCCTCGCCCAAACGGAGGAATCCCGCGCGCGCACCGAGCGGCGCGTGTTGGTCGTCGACGACGACGAGGCGCTCTCCCGGGTGTTCGCCCGGGCCCTTGTCGACGTCGACTACTGCGTTCAATGCGCGCGAGATGGCCGGGAGGCCGCGCAGTTACTGGAGAAAGAATCGTTCGACGTCATCGTGACCGATATCGCGATGCCGGGGATGTCCGGTATGGAGCTTCTTCAGCTCGTCCGCAAGCACGACTTCGACGTTCCCGTCGTTCTCGTGACCGGATCTCCCGATATCGCGTCGGCCGCCCGGGCCGTGGAGTATGGTGCCTTCCGCTATCTCGAAAAGCCGGTGAGCGCGGGCGCCCTCCAGGACGTCATCGGCCACGCAACCCAGCTCCACGAGTTGGCGCGAATCAAGCGACGCGCCATGGCTCTGCTTCGCGACCGCGCGGTCGAAGCCTCTGACCGCGCCGGTCTCGAGTCCGCTTTCACCGGCGCTCTGGACGGTCTGTTCATGAATTTCCAGCCCATCGTGCGATCGTCCACTCGATCGGTATTCGCCTACGAGGCGCTGGTTCGCTCTCCAAGCCCGACGTTACCCAATCCACCCGCGCTGTTCGAAGCGGGCGAAAGATTGGGACGCATTCACCATCTCGGCCGTCTGATTCGAGAGCACGTGGCCCGAGTCCTGCCGTCGGTGCCCAGCCATCAGATCGTCTTTGTGAACCTCCATCCCCTGGAGCTCAGCGATGATGAGCTCCTATCCGAGGAGTCTCCGCTGTCCGCTCACGCGCCGAGGGTCGTCCTGGAGGTGACGGAAAGGGCGAGGCTCGAGGGAGTTTCCGAGCTCGACGAGCGCGTCCGCGCTCTCCGCGACCTCGGCTACCGGCTGGCCGTGGACGACCTTGGTGCCGGGTATGCCGGTCTCACCAGCTTCGTTCGCCTGAACCCCGAGTTCGTCAAGATCGACATGACGCTCACGCGCGATCTCCATCGATCCGAGACCAAGCGGGTCCTCGTTCGATCCATGCTCGACGTGTGTCGAGAGATGGCGATCCCGGCGGTCGTCGAGGGTGTCGAGACCAAAGACGAGCTTCGGGCACTCTCGAGCATCGGCGCCGACTTGCTTCAAGGGTACCTGTTTGGAAAGCCGGCAGAAGCGGTCTTGACCGTGGGTTCGGAGTCGTTCGATCTTTGAGATCTCGCAATGCCCAAGAAGTCCGGCAAAGTTTCCCGTTCATCGATGGCGAGCCGTTCTCGAAAACACGCCAGCGGGCTCCTTGAGAACGGGCGCGGGATAGTGGCCTATCGACAGTTATTCGATCACATGAACGAGGGCTTCGGACTGCATGAAGTGATTTGCGACGACGGGGGAAAGCCTTGTGACTATCGATTTCTCGACGTGAACCCGAAGTTCGAAGAGCTCACCGGGCTGAAAGCCGGCGACGTTCTGGGAAGGACCGTGCGCGAGGTGCTTCCGGACATCGACTCCTACTGGATCGAGGAGCTGGGCCGGGTGGCTCTTACCGGACAGCCTGCGCGTCTCGAAGGGTACGCGACACCGCTTGCAAGACACTATCGCGTAAGCGCCTTTTGTCCGATGAAAGGCCGATTCGCCTGCGTGTTCACCGACGTTACCGACCATAAGCAGCTGGTCGGGTCTTTGCGCGAGAGCCAGGCGCGATTCCTCGCGCTGAACGCGGAGCTCGAGCATCGCGTGACGCAGCGCACCCAGGCTTTGAATCACCTGAATCGAGAGCTCGAGGCGTTCTCCTACTCCGTTTCCCACGATTTGCGCGCCCCCCTTCGACACATGATGGGATTCGTGGGCCTCCTCGAGCGCCACGCCGGCGCGACGCTGGACGACAAGAGCCGGCGCTACCTGGGAATCATCGCGGATTCCGCGCAGCGAATGGGACATCTCATCGACGACCTTCTGGAGTTCTCCCGGCGAGGACGGGCGGAGCTTCAACCCACGACCGTGGATTTGCACGCGCTCGTCGACGAAGTGCGGAAGGAGTGCCTGGACGGGCTCGTCCGGCCGCCGGTCGTTTGGCAGGTATCGGCGTTACCCAAGGTTCAGGCGGACCGGTCGCTCCTTCGACTGGCCCTCGTGAACCTGGTCTCGAACGCGCTCAAGTTCACGCGGACCCGACCCGAGGCCATCGTCGAAATCGGGGAGGTGCCCTCCGACGACGGCCGGGCGGTGATCTTCGTGAGAGATAACGGCGTCGGGTTCGACGCTCGATACGCGGAGAAGCTTTTCGGCGTGTTCCAGCGGCTGCACGCGCCGGGCGAGTTCGAAGGAATTGGGATCGGACTCGCGAACGTGAAGCGCATCGTCGAGCGCCACGGCGGGCGCGTTTGGGCGGAGGGTGTGGTCGACCGCGGCGCCACGTTCTACCTGACGCTTCCCAGGGCCGGGGAAGGAGGATCATGAAGGACTCCGGGACCATCTTGTACGCGGAGGACGACGAGAGAGACATCGAGCTCACCATGGAAGCGCTCGCTGAGCACAGTCTCGTGAACTCGGTGGCGGTCGTGCGAGACGGAGAGGAGGCGCTCGATTTCCTCTACCGCCGCGGAGCCTACCGCGAGCGGGCCGGCGAAGATCCGGTGCTGGTGCTTCTCGACATCAAGATGCCGAAAATGGACGGGATTCAGGTGCTGCGCCAGGTCAAGGTGGACCGGCGACTGAAAAGCATCCCGGTCGTGATGCTCACCTCGTCCAGGGAGGAAAAGGACCTACTCGAAAGCTATCAGCTGGGTGTGAATGCCTACGTCGTCAAGCCGGTCGAGTTCGAAAAGTTCGTCGAGGCGGTGAAACAGATCGGGCTGTTCTGGTTGCTGCTCAACGAGCCCCCGCCTCGATCTCGGGGAAGGGACGGCGAATCGTGAGCACCATCCCTACCCGAACCGAGGCCACCACGCAATCGGCAGCGAATATCGTCCGCGTGCTCCACCTGGAGGACGATCCCAACGACGCCGAGCTCGTGGAGTCGGCCCTTTCCGAGGACGGGATCGACTGCAACATCACACGGGTTATGACCGAATCCGGCTTCACGAAGGAGCTCCAGGGCGGCGTTTACGATCTGATACTGGCTGACTATGCGCTGCCTTCGTTCGACGGGTTGGCCGCCCTTGCACTCGCGCGGAGCACGACGCCGGATACACCCTTCATCTTGTTGTCAGGCACGCTGGGTGAGGAGCGCGCCGTCGAGGCCCTGAAGGCCGGCGCTACCGACTACCTCCTGAAGGACCGCATGTTCCGCCTGGGCCCGTCGGTGAGAAGGGCCCTCCGCGAATCCGAGCAGAATAGAGAACAGCGGCGTGCGCAAGCGGCCCTCCGAGAAAGCCAGGAACGCTTGTTCCTCGCCCTCGAAGCCTCCCGGATCGGAGTATGGTCTTGGGACGTCGAGGACGACCGTTTCGAATGCGACGGCAAAATGCAGGAGCTGTGCGGCGAGGCCCACGGGGACGATGTACCGGGCCTCGCTTCCTTTCTGGACCGGGTCTACCAGGACGATCGCGATTGGGTCGAGTCGGCGCTTCTCAACGCGCAAAGCGAGGAGTCCGGCTTCCAGTTCGAGTTCCGCCGTCAGACGCCCGACGGCGAGATCCATCACGTCGCGACCCGGGGCCGGTTCTTGCGCGATCGGGATCGCGTCATCGGGGTTTGCTGGGACGTTACCGACGAGAAGCGGAAGCAGCACCAACGGCGCCTCTTGAGCACCGTGCTCGAATCCGCCGTCAACGCGGTCATGATCACGGACTCCGGGGGGCGCATCAGCTGGGTGAACGCGGCTTTCACCGAACTCACGGGATACGTGGCGGAAGAAGTGATCGGAGAGAACCCCCGGATTCTGAAGAGCGGCAAGCACGAGGAAGCATTCTATCGAAAGATGTGGGACACGATCTCCCGCGGCAATACCTGGCAGGGTCAGGTGGTCAACCGACGGAAGGACGGCTCGCTCTATACCGAAGAGTCAACGATCTTGCCGGTGGTCGGTGCCTACGGAGAGATCGCGAGCTTCGTTTGCATCAAACGGGATATCACCCTCGAAGCCGACCTGACCCGACAGCTCCACCAAGCGCAGCGGCTGGAGGCGGTGGGACGGCTCGCGGGCGGAGTCGCGCACGACTTCAACAACATCTTGACCATCATCTCGGGCAACGCCGAGCTCGCCCTCGGGGATCTCGCGCCCCAACACCCGATCGGGGAGGGGCTGCGCGAGATCACGGAAGCGTCGAGGCGCGCCGTTGCCCTCACGCGGCAGTTGCTGGCTTTCAGCCGCAAGCAGATCCTTCAGCCCCGGGTGCTCGACCTCAACGATCTCGTCGCGGGTACGGGAAAAATGCTTCGCCGGCTCATCGGCGAGGACGTGAAGCTCGAAACGAGGCTCCAGCCGAACGTGGCCGCGATCAAGGCGGATCCCGGGCAGCTCGAGCAGATCCTCATGAACCTCGCCGTCAACGCCCGCGATGCGATGCCGCAGGGTGGAGAGCTCACGTTCACGACCGAAAACGTCGCCATTCACGAGACGCACCCGGGAATCGGCGGCGTTCAGGTGCATTCGGGAGGTTACGTGAGGCTCACGGTGGCCGACACCGGCCAGGGGATGGATGAGGAGACCCAATCCCGCATCTTCGAGCCTTTCTTCACGACGAAGGAGAAAGGAAAAGGCACCGGGCTCGGGCTCTCCACGGTCTACGGCATCGTGAAACAGAGCGGGGGCTACATCTGGGTCGAGAGCATGCCCGGGAAGGGGACCCGTTTCATGGTCTACTTTCCCCGGGTCGACAGCGCTCCCGAAAAACTCCGGCCGCATGCGACGTCTCCGGTCGTCGGTGGAGCGGAAACAATCTTGGTGGTTGAGGACGATCCGCACTTGCTCAAGATCGCCCGCTCGATTCTGAAGAGGGGCGGCTACGAGATACTCACCGCCGGGAACGGTGCGGAGGCCCTCCAGCTCGTCGACGCGAATCATACGACGATCCATTTGGTGATGACGGACGTTGTGATGCCGGGGATGAGCGGTCGAGTTCTTTCGGACCGGATCCGAGCGTTCCGCCCCGCGATTCGAGTTCTGTACACTTCCGGTTATACCGACGATGCCATCGTCCATCACGGCGTCCTCGAAGCCGGGACCAATCTGCTGGAAAAGCCGTACTCCCAGAGCGCTCTTCTCGGTGCAGTGCGGAGGGTCCTCGATTCGGACGAGCGATGAATCGAGGCGTCCTCGGCCGGCTTGCCCGCGCGCGCGCAGAGCGCCTTTTGAAGCTGCCTTGACCGACGAGCTGGTCCTCGTTACCGACGACGATCCTCAGATGAGGCGCCTGGTCGGCCGAGCGCTGCAAAAATCCGGATACCGAGTTCACGCGTGCGCGAGCGGAGAAGACTGCCTGGCTGCGCTCTCGACGGTGGTCCCCGAGGCGGTGTGCCTCGACCTGGATATGCCCGGCCTCGGAGGATTGGAGACGCTCCGACGGATCCGAGCCCGCCACCGCTTGCTTCCCGTCGTCATCCTCACCGCCGACAGCGCCGTCGACAGCGTGGTGGTGGCGATGCAAGAAGGTGCCTACGACTATCTGGTGAAGCCGGTCGACTTCACGGCGCTCACGACTCGAATCCGAAACGCCGTGGACCGAAGCCGGATGGCGGTGAGGCTTCTCGAGCTGGAGCGGGCGACGAGGGACGGCGGGTTCCCCGGGATCGTCGCGCGCTCCGACTCCATGAAGAAGCTCTTCGGGAGAATGGATCGGGTCACGGCAAGCGATGCCACGGTGTTGATCTATGGAGAAAGCGGAAGCGGAAAGGAGCTGGTGGCTCGAGCCATCCACCGGGAGAGCGGCAGGGCGAAGGGGCCGTTCGTCGCCGTGAACTGTGCGGCCATCGCCGACACCCTCCAGGAAGCGGAGCTCTTCGGTCACGAGAAGGGTGCGTTCACCGGCGCTACCGAGCAGCGAAAAGGCCGATTCGAGCAGGCGGATCAGGGGACGCTCTTTCTCGACGAGATAGGCGAGCTCAGTCTCTCGCTCCAGGCGAAGCTCCTGCGAGTGATTCAGGAGCGCTCGTTTCATCGTATCGGCGGAGCCGCCGAGGTCGCCTCCGACTTTCGACTGGTCGCCGCGACCCATAGGGACCTGCGCGCCGAGGTGGAAGCGGGAACGTTTCGTCAGGATCTGTACTTCCGGATCGCCGTCCTCGAGCTTCACGTCCCGCCCTTGCGCGAGCGCGAGGGGGACGTTGCGTTATTGGCGGGGCACTTCCTCGACGAGCTGACCCAACGGAGCGGAAGGGGGCTGTCTTTCGCCCCGGAGGCGCTCTTCGCTCTGGAGTCGTTTTCCTGGCCGGGGAACGTTCGCCAGCTCGCAAACGTGATTCAGAATGCCGCCGTGTTCTGCGACACGGACGTCATCACCGAGGACGACCTCCCCGACGAGGTGCGGCAGAATCGTTCGTGGCCGGCGCCTCGCGAAGAGACGCGAGTGGAATCCAGCGCAGAGCTGGAATCGAGCGCGGGCTCCGCCAGCCGCCGCGAACGCGAACCCACGGAGGGCTTCAAGCTCGACGGCATCGAGCGAACCACGATCCTCGGCGCCCTGGAGGCTGCCAAGGGGAATGTCCCGCGCGCCTCCCGACTCCTGGGCATCAGCCGTCCCACGCTCTACCGGAAGCTCAAGAAATACGGGATCCGCTGAGGGCATGGTGAACGGGACGAGGATCCGGTCAAAGCGAAGGATTCGGCCCGGGCAAGGGCGGCTCCACTCGGAGAAGTGCGGTTGAAGCGCTCAGGCGAGCTCCTGCGTCCGGAAGACGAGACGGACTTTCGGGCCCTCTTCGAATCGTCGCCCGGCCTACTTGGTGCTCAATCGGGACTTGACGATCGTCGCCGTGAGCGACGCTTACCTGCGCGCGACGATGACCCGGCGAGAGGAAATCCTCGGCCGTGGGACCTTCGAGGTTCTTCCCGATAACCCCGACGATCCCGCGGCAACCGGCGTCCAGAATCTGCGCGCTTCCCTGGAAAGGGTGGGACAGGCCGGACGAGCCGATACGATGGCGGTGCAGAAATACGACATCCGTCGGCCTGGGTCGGAAGGGGGGCGGTTTCGAGGAGCGGTTCTGGAGCCCGGTGAACTCACCGGTCTTGAGACCGGACGGAGGGATTCAGTACATCATCCATCGTGTGGAGGATGTGACCGAGTTCGTTCGTCTGAAGCGCAAGGGTGCGGAAGCGAGCAAGCTCGCCCAGGAACTCCAGGTGCGAACGGAACAGATGGAAGCGGAGACTTTCCTGCGCGCGCAGGAGGTCCAGGAAGCGAATCGAAAGCTGCAGACCGCGAACGAGGAGCTGGTTCATGCGCTCCGGGCCCGACCGGAGTTCGACAGAACGCCCCTTGTTCTCCTGACCGCGAAGGCCGATGACGAGCTGCGTGTGCGGCTGCTATGGGAGGGGGGTGCAGGACTACCTGACGAAGCCCTTTTCGGTGAATGAGCTTCGCGCCCGTGTCGCCAATCTTCTCGCCGCCAAGAAGGCCGACGACCACAACCGGCGATTGAACGCCCAACTGCAGCAGAAGACCGAACGTCGGCGCCGGGTTCGACATGCGTTACGCTGAGACACTGTTTGGCGTGTTTCAACGGCTCCATCAGGCACGGGAGTTCGAGGGCCTGGGGATCGGGCTCGCCAACGTCCGTCGAATCATCGCCCGGCATGGCGGCCGTATCTGGGCCGAGGGCGAGGTGGGGAAGGGAGCCGTCTTTACCTTTACCCTCTCCGACGTGCCATAGGACGCCCGGGCGCGCACCCACAATTCGCCATCATGACTCTCGAAGCCGCCTCACCCGTATCGAGCTCCTCGCTCGCCGCGGGCTACACCGTCACCGGGCCGTGCTCGGCGACGAGGCCCTTGACCTTTTCCACGAGCTTTTCCAGGTCGAAGGGCTTGTACATGAACGCCTCCGCGCCGCTCCAGGTCTGCAGGAACTCCTCGCGCCGTTTGTCGGAGACCGTCCTCGCGGTCAGCAACAGGATCTTGGGGAGAGTCGCGAGCCTTCCCTCCTGGTAGTCTTCTCTCAGATATCGGGCAACCTGATAGCCGTTCTCCTTGGGAAGCATCACGTCGAGAACGATGAGGTCCGGCTGCTCGCGGCGCGCGACCGAGAGCGCCTGTTCCCCGTCGAAGGCGTTCGAAACCTCGAACCCTTCCTGG
>Ga0187893_10012636_pt1 | contig 11928 bp, 12 predicted proteins | sample MA1701074metaG_FD_139574 | JGI IMG/M metagenome (GOLD analysis project Ga0187893, IMG submission 139574) | White microbial mat communities from a basaltic lava cave in the Kipuka Kanohina Cave System on the Island of Hawaii, USA - MA170107-4 metaG ... | reverse complement strand
GCGCGATCAGCCTGATCGGCAACGTGGATCCGGAAGTGGGCAAATCCTTTATTGTCGAGTCATTCATGGTCGTGGTGGTGGGGGGGGTTGGCAAGCTGGCCGGCACAGTAGTCTCCGCATTGGGGATTGGGGTGTTCAACAAGATTCTCGAGCCTCTCATAGGAGGAACAGGAGGGTCTATTTATGCCAAACTGTTCATTTTGGCGGCGATCATTGTTTTTCTCCAGGTGAGGCCGACAGGCCTGTTTCCATCGAAGGGACGAGCTGCTGAGGCGGGAACATGACCAAATGGAAGGAATGGATCATTTTTGGATCCGTCAGCATTATGCTGCTGGTGGTCTTGCCGTTTTTGAACACTCTGCCGAACGACTCGATGTTCTGGCTGCCCGATTACTACCTCAACCTGTTCGGCAAATACCTCTCGCTGGCTATCATGGCCATGGGACTCGGCCTGCTCTGGGGCTATGCGGGCATTCTCAGTCTGGGACAGGCGGTCTTTTTCGGACTTGGCGCCTACTCGATCGGGATGCACCTCATGCTAAACATAGGCGCCGAAGGGAGTAAATACGGCGACCCTTTGCGGCCGGATTTTATGGTCTGGGTCCAGATCATGGAACTGCCCTGGTACTGGCCGCCCTATCGTAGTTTCGCCTTTGCGGTCGCCGCGACCGTCCTTGTCCCCATGCTCTTTGCCCTGCTGTTTGGGTACTTGATGTTTCGTAGCAGGATTCAGGGTGTGTATATAGCGATTGTGACTCAAGCCCTGGCTTTTGCCGCCTGGTTGCTGTTCAGCCGGAATGAGACGGGACTCGGGGGAACGAACGGGCTGACGGATTATAAAACTGTTTTGGGGTACTCGCTTCTCGCTCCTTCGACGCAGAGGGTTCTCTACATCATAACGGCTGTGTGTTTGCTCGGGACCTATGCTCTCCTGCTCTGGCTGACGCGCGGCAAGATGGGCCATATTTTGCGTGCGATTCGGGATGGTGAGAATCGCTTGAGATTTTTGGGCTATTCAATCACTGGCTTCAAGATGTTTGTGTTTGCGCTCTCTGCAGGCTTGGCTGGGTTGGCGGGCGCGCTGTATGTTCCGCAAGTAGGTATTATCACGCCGGCACAGATCGGCGTGATGCCCTCCTTGGAGGTCGTGGTGGCGGTCGCGGTCGGAGGGAGAGAAGCCCTGATCGGCGGGCCGCTAGGGGCTGTGCTGATTAGCGGTTTGCGGAGCTACCTCACGACGGTCGCTCCGACACTCTGGCCTTTTGTATTGGGGTCGTTGTTTGTAGCAACCGTTCTTCTGTTTCCGCAAGGGGTCGTCGGGATTCCTAAACAGATTGAGCGTTTCATGCATCGATCAGGTTCGAAAGGGATGTCGGGCAGTCGCCGTGCACCTCTCTCGGCGGCGGCATCCGAGCCGTCTGAGCACCCAGACAAATTGTCTCTGGAAGGAGAGGAAGTGAAAGCATCAGAGGGCAACGCCAGCGCTGGCGCTGTCGCTCGCCACCTCTTTGGGTCGAGGGTAGAGGGTTACGGTGCGAAGAAAGTAGACGGTGGGCTGGCTACTGACCAGCTGGATAAGAGGGAAGAACCGATTCTACGGATGGAAAACGTGACCGTCAGTTTTGAAGGTTTCCTGGCGCTCCGCGACCTGAATTTCTCTTTGATGGACGGGGAACTCCGTTTCGTCATTGGGCCCAATGGAGCAGGGAAGACGACCATGCTGGACGTCATATGCGGCAAGGTTAAGCCCATTAAGGGAAGAGTCATCTTTGGGCAGGCGAACAATTTGCTTACTTTGCAAGAACATGAGGTGGCCAATATCGGCATTGGGCGCAAGTTTCAAACCCCGACTGTCTTCCCCTATCACACGGTTTTCGATAACCTGTTGCTCTCATTGAAGACGCGAAAAACGGTGGCAGCGGAATTGGCCGCGCTTCGTGCGCGGCAAAACCAGGCAGACCTCCTAGAGATACTCAACTTTGTTGGGCTGGGCCACCACACGCAAACTTTTGCCGGCGTCTTATCGCACGGTCAAAGGCAGTGGCTGGAAATTGCGATGTTGCTCGGGCAAGAGCCTAAACTCCTGCTGGTTGACGAGCCTGTGGCCGGCATGACAGGTCGTGAGCGCGACAAGACGGGGCTTCTCTTGGAAGCCATTGCTCGCGAGCACGCGACTGTGCTCGTCATTGAACACGATATGGAGTTTGTCCGTCATTTCTCGAACACCGTAACCGTGCTTCATGAAGGCTCCCTCTTGTGTGAAGGAAAGATGCAGGACGTACAGAATGATCCTAGAGTGCTTGAAGTGTACCTGGGCCGTGAGGAGGAGGCACATGCTGCAAACCACTAACCTCAACATTTTTTACGGGGACAGTCATGTGGTGCGCGATGTGTCCTTCTCGATTCCCGAAGGGAAAATTGTCTGTCTCATGGGGCGGAACGGAGTTGGAAAGACCACGGTCATGAAAACATTGATGGGCCTCCTTCCCGCAAGAGGCGGACGTATCTCCTTCGGCGGAGAAGATATCACCAATCTTCGCCCCTATTCGCGGGCGCGTTTAGGGATTGGATATGCGCCGCAGGGGAGGGAAATTATTCCCAGCCTCACGGTCGAAGAAAATCTTCTGATCGGTTTGGAGGCGAAGCCCAACGGCTCGAGGGTTCTACCTCCTCGGATTTTCGAGCTGTTCCCGGTTTTGAAGACCATGCTGGGGCGGCGAGGAGGGGATCTCAGCGGGGGACAGCAACAGCAACTGTCCATCGGTCGTGCCTTAGCGTCTGAGCCGAAAATGTTGCTGTTGGATGAGCCAACAGAGGGGATCCAACCCTCCATTATCAAGGAAATTGTTCATGTGATCAAAAAGCTTAAGGAGCAGGGAGGTCTTTCCATTCTCGTGGTGGAACAATTCGTGTCGTTTGTCCGTGGCGCAGGCGACTATTTTTACATCATGGAAAAGGGGGCAATCGCTGCAGAGGGACCAGTCCCTAACCTCTCAGATGACCTCATTAGAAAACACCTTGCCGTGTAGCCCCAGCGCTGGTTTTGTCTGTTAAAAATTAGGTGATTATGAATTCTTGGGTCTGGCCCCGTATGTATGTATGTGATGGAGGCGCAGACTCTATGGATACCTGCTCCGATTCGGTCCACGTGGTGGAACACCGGTTGCGCCACTGCTTGTGCATCAGTTGCGGCCATCCGCATCGCAGCCAACCCGGAATTCGGGTGAGGTGCGCAGCATGCGGCTGGCGCTATCGCCCCGAACGCTTGGAGCGTGAGCTGAAGATCTAGCGCTACTTCTGTCTTGAGATTTCCTCGTATCGCGTCGCCCGCGAACTGCGCATGAGATTTCCGCCGATCTGGCGGCGCTTCATGGCCTACCGACGCTGGATGGCCACGGTGGCTGAGGCCGAAGCCCAGCCGCTGTGTGGGAATTTCGGAACGGTCAGTATCAAGTGGTCATGAAACGACCGCTAAGGACGGCTAACGCAGCGCAGGACATCCAGCTCGAGACCGGCCGGTCATTCCGATCGCATTTTTCGTCTGGGACGGCTTCAATGGGGAGACAGGCGGCAAGATGGCGCTGATTGCCTGGTACTACTTTCTTTATGGAGCTGGTGCTTTCCAAGACAGTCTATGTCTATCCGGCCATGGCAGTGGTTGTTGCAGGGGGGCCTCCAGTGGCGGGCGATCCGCCGGCTGCGCCGGGGGAAAAGGGCAATAAAGATGGCTTGCATGGGTTTAACATAGGAGACAGACTATGAAGATTCGGTGGTGGCTGGTCGGACTGTGTGGGGTGGGATTTCTGATGAGCGGCGCAGTTGGCTCTTCCTTTGGATTGCTACGATTGCAGTATCAAGGAGGGCCGGTGGCCGAGAAGGGGAGTGTCCCTGAAACATTCCTCGTCGTTGAAGCGCTACGATTGCAGTATCAAGGAGGGCCGGTCTTCGAGAAGGGGAGTGTCAGCGGGGTCGTGAAAGCAGCCGGCCAGCCGCCAGTGCCCAAACCGATCGAGGTGAACAAGGATCAGGACGAATGTGGCAAGAGTCAACCCGCGGAATCCCTGATCCTGGGTGCAGGCAATGAGGTGAAGAACGCCCTGATACGACTCACCAACATCGTAAAGGGCAAGCGCTTGGACACGGCCACAAAAGTGGTGCTGGACCAGGCCAAGTGCCAGTTCGTGCCCCATGTGGTGATTGTGCCGGTCGGTGCCACGCTGGAGATCAAGAACAGCGATCCGATCACGCACAATTTCCGCACGTCCAGCATCGAGAATGATCCGATCAACAGGGCCCAGCCCAAGAACGGTCCGGTCATTTCGACCAAATTCACTCTGCCGGAGATGTTCAAGGCCCAGTGTGATATCCATAAATGGATGAGCGCGTGGATCGTGGTAGCGGACAACCCGTACTCTGCGGTCACGGATGACAAAGGACAGTTTATGCTGGCTGACGTGCCGCCTGCCCCTGGCGCTGGCTTCTATCAGATGGAGATCTGGCACGAGATGCTGGGCAAGGTGACGAAAGAAGTCACCGTCAAGGCGAATGCTGATACAAGAATGTCGGTGGAACTGAAGAAATAGCCAGGTCTGTAAGGATAGGTGGGCAAGGAAACAATGTTGCGCCCAGGTGAGCTCATGACGACCAACAAGAAATCCCTCATTGTACTGCTTGCGGTCTTGGGGGTAGTCCTGGCGGCACCGGCGCTTGCAGCGGCTCCAGAGACCTACCGATAACTCCTCGTGAGCAGGAGATGCTTCTTGTTTCTGTGGCCGCTCAATTGGCCAAGGAACGCAAAGCGCGCGGGTTGAAGTTGAATCCAAAGCTGCTCTTGCTCGATGAGCCGACTGAAGGCATTCAGCCTTCGATCGTGGATCAAATCGAAGACGTGATCATTGGATTCAAAAATCAGCGCCGTTTTGCCATTTTGTTGGTCGAGCAGGGGCTCCACTTTGCCGCTCGCCTGGCGGAGAAGTATGTGGTGATGGCCAAAGGGGTGGTGGCGGCGGCGGGCAAGAGTGATGAGTTGAGTGCGGACATGGTGAAGAAGCATTTGACGGTGTAGTTGCGGGTCCTGTCGCCAGTCAGCCCAGCCGTCCTCGCACCCCGCCCGGTGTAGGGACCCCGCTGCGGGCGGCTGGCCCCCAGACTGGCGCCACCCGCAATAACGGAGGTCTTGCCCGCCGCCTGAGAGGAGAGGGAAGAAAAGATAGGGGTGGCCAGAGGGACTCCTTGCTCGCGGAACGAGCACGCTCAGAAGGTGCTCGTTCAACGCGCGCAGTAGAGTTCCATCTGGCCACCCCACTGAGATGATATCCTTGCCCGCCGCTGAAGAGGAGAGGAAAGAAATGAACGGGGTGGTTGGGTTGACTTCTTGGGCGAAGTTGAAGTCACCCAGACCACCCCGTTACTATTATGGCCCCTGTTCCAGTATGGCCCCTGTTCCAGTTGGGAGAGCGGGGGATCTCTTATCGATTGATGAATAAACAATGACGATTGACGAGGCCCGATTATGCATTTGACACCACGCGAGCAAGAGAAGCTTCTAATTTATGTTGCCGCGAATTTGGCGAAGGAGCGGAAGAAGCGCAGATTGAAGTTGAATCATCCTGAAGCGGTGGCGTTTATTACTGCCGCGATTCTGGAAGGCATTCGTGATGGGCGCTCGGTGGCGGATCTCATGAGCCATGGCGCCACGCTCCTCAAGAGGAAAGATGTGATGCCCGGCGTCGCGGAGATGATTCCCGAATTGCAAGTCGAGGGCACGTTCCCGGATGGGACGAAACTCGTCACAGTTCATGAACCGATTCGATGGTGAATCGATGAAAAAGAAAACCAAAGCCAAGCAGAAAGTGGCGAAGCGAAGGGGCGAGAGTCATGATGCCAAAAAGGCTTCGAATCAGCCTGCCGCTCTTATTCCTGGTGGAATCGTCCTCGGTGAAGGCGACGTTGTTGCGTTCAATGGCCGTAAGACGGTTGAGCTCATCGTCGCCAATACCGGTGATCGGCCGATCCAGGTCGGGTCGCATTGTCATTTCTTTGAGGCGAATCGCGCGCTGCGGTTTGATCGTGAAAAGGCCTACGGGTTTCGGTTGCAAGTTCCGGCTGGAACCGCGGTGCGGTTTGAGCCGGGCGAAGACAAGCGGGTGACGCTGGTCTCGATAGGCGGCAATCGCGTGGCCTATGGGATTAATGGATTGGTAAACGGGCGGCTCGACGATCCTACGGTAAAGGCCAAGGCACTCGCTGCGGCGCGGGAGCAGGGGTTCATCGTTAAACGTTAACCGTTATACGCGATTAACGATTCACGAATAACGATTCACGGAGGACTTCATGAAGATTCTTCGGCGACAGTATAACGATCTGTACGGACCGACGGCGGGTGATCGCATTCGCCTGGCCGATACGGATTTGCTGATCGAGATCGCGCGCGATCTGACGGTGCCCGGTGAAGAAGCCAAGTTCGGCGGCGGCAAGGTCATTCGCGACGGTATGGGCCAGTCGCCATCAGCCACCCGCGCGAAGGGCGCGCTCGACCTCGTCATCACGAATGCGATCATCATCGACTGGTGGGGGATCGTGAAGGCGGATATCGGTATCCGGGATGGTCGCATTATCGGCATCGGCAAGGCCGGCAATCCTGACATGATGGAAGGAGTGACGAAAGGGATGGAGGTCGGCGCCTGCACCGAAGTACTTTCGGCGGAAGGCAAGATCATTACGGCCGGTGGAATCGATACGCACATCCATTTCATCTGTCCGCAGATCATCAATGAGGCCTTGGCCAACGGGCTCACGACGTTGATTGGCGGCGGGACTGGCCCGGCAACCGGGACCAATGCCACGACCTGTACGCCTGGCGCTTGGAATATCCATCGGATGCTGGAAGCAGCGGAGGGATTCCCGATTAATCTCGGTTTTCTCGGGAAGGGCAACTCATCGTTGCCGGATGGCTTGCGCGAGCAGGTAGAAGCCGGGGCGATCGGGCTCAAGTTGCACGAAGACTGGGGCACGACGCCGGCGGCGATTTCGACCTGCCTCGATGTAGCGGAAGAATTCGATGTCCAAGTCGCCATCCACACCGATACGTTGAACGAAGCCGGGTTTGTCGAAGATACGATCAAATCCTTCAAGGGACGGACGATTCACTCGTTTCATACAGAAGGTGCCGGTGGTGGGCATGCTCCCGACATCATCAAGGTGTGTGGTGAGGCCAATGTGTTGCCCTCGTCCACGAACCCCACGATGCCGTTCACGGTGAACACGATGGACGAGCATCTCGACATGCTCATGGTCTGTCACCATTTGAACCCTCGCGTGCCGGAGGACATCGCCTTTGCCGAATCGCGCATTCGCCGCGAGACCATTGCAGCAGAGGATATTTTGCACGACATGGGGGCGATCAGCATCATGTCGTCCGACTCGCAGGCGATGGGGCGCGTGGGTGAAGTCATCATTCGCACCTGGCAGACGGCGCACAAGATGAAAGTGCAGCGGGGGCATCTCTCCCAAACCGCGGCCGACAAGCTGGCTGGTTCCAACGACAACTTTCGCGTGCGGCGGTATGTGTCGAAGTACACGATCAATCCGGCGATTGCGCACGGCATCGGGCACGAAGTGGGCTCAGTTGAAGTCGGCAAGTTGGCGGATCTCGTGCTGTGGAAGCCGGCCTTCTTCGGCGTGAAGCCAGAGATTGTTCTGAAGGGTGGCTTCCCCATGTCCGCTGCCATGGGAGATCCCAATGCGTCGATCCCCACACCGCAGCCGGTCTTCACCAGGCCCATGTTCGGGAGCTTTGGCCGCGCCCCGTTTTCCACCAGCCTAACATTTCTTTCAAAGGCCGCAGTGGACCACGAGGTGTACAAAGCACTCGGCTTGCGAAAACGTGTGGCGGCGGTGAAGAAGTGCCGCAGCATCGGCAAGCGCGATATGAAGTTGAACGATGCGTTGCCGCACATTGACGTGGATCCGGAAACCTATGTGGTGAAAGCCGACGGGCAGATTTTGACATGTGATCCGATGGCGGTGCTTCCGATGGCTCAGCGGTATTTCTTGTTTTAGCGTGAGGGGTTAGGGGTGAGGCGTCAGGGGTGAATGACCGAAAGATGAACACGTTCTCGCTTCTGAAAGGTCTTCGATTCGTCGATAGCTTCTTTCCATCAGGAGGCTATGCCTTCTCTTCAGGACTTGAGGCGGCGGTGCAGGGTGGTGCGGTTCGGAATGCGGAAGAGCTGTCGCGTTACGTGGTTGAGTCGCTCACGACTGGAATAGGTGAGCGCGAAGCGGTGGCAGTAGGATTGGCGCATGATGCGTGTGTTTCCGGCATCTTGGAAATTGCGCTCAAGGCGGATCAAGAACTGGAGGCGATGAAGCTGGGCCGTGAATCACGCACAGCCAGCCGACAGATGGGACGCCAGGTGATTCGGTTGGCCGCGAATCAACATATCAGACATTCACTGATCGAAGACTATCTTGCGGCGGTTGAGGCTGAGCAGACGCCAGGACATCTGGCCGTGAGTTTCGGTCTCACGCTGGCGGCGACCGATTGGTCCAAAGAAGACAGCATTGCCGCGTTCCTCTACCAAACAGCGACAGGTTTTGTGGCGGCGGCGATGAAGTTGATGCCGATCGGTCAGCGTGAGGGACAGCGGTTATTGGAGAGCTGGCTCGAGGTGATCGAACGAGTCAGTCACAAAGCAGCGCATCAACGAGCCCTTCAGTCTTGGTCACCGGTCCAGGACATTTACGCAATGCGGCATAGTCGGCTGGAGTCGAGACTCTTTCGCTCTTAGCTGTTGCTATAGGCCCTTTTCTTATTATGCATCGAGCGGATGAACATCATTGTGGCAACGGGCATGTAACGGCGGCGCGGGCGCGTCATATTCCTGTGATTGGTGTCGGTGGGCCGGTAGGGTCAGGAAAGACCGCGCTTGTCGAAGCGCTCTGCCGCCGTCTGCGTGATCACGTGAGTTTGGCGGTGGTCACCAATGACATCTTTACCAAGGAGGATGCCGAGTTTCTCATGCGCCGGGGAGCGCTGCCTCAAGACCGCATTCTGGGCGTCGAAACCGGAGGCTGTCCGCATACGGCGATCCGTGAAGATGCCTCGCACAATCAGGAGGCCTTGGACGATTTGCTCAAGCGCCATCCCGATGTCGAGATGATGTTTGTCGAGAGCGGCGGCGACAATCTGGCTGCGACATTCAGCCCTGAACTCGCGGACAAAGTCATCTATGTAATCGATGTGGCAGCCGGTGATAAGATCCCACGCAAAGGTGGTCCTGGAATCACCCGGTCCGATCTCCTGGTGATCAACAAGGTCGATCTCGCACCGCATGTCGGAGCCGATTTGTCCGTGATGGATCGGGACAGCAAGCGAATGCGGGGCGACCTGCCCTATCTCTTTACGAATCTCAAGACAGGACAGGGGCTCGACCAGGTGAGCGCTTGGGTTGAGCAGTTCTTGCCGTTCGCTCACCGTGAAAAGTAAGACGTGAAAGGTGAAACGTGAACCGTAGGACTGCGGAGTACGTTTCCTCTGAATCTTTTTACGTTTAACGATTCACGTTTCACGATTGTTTCCGCAGCCTGCTAGCAGAAAGGTCTTCCGTGAAGCTTCATACGTACGGTTCTTCTGTGCTTGAAACAGTTGGCCGGCGAGGAGCGCTATCCTATGAGTTCGAGCGAGCGGGCCCCCGCACGATACTCACGTGCTCGTCCTGCACGAGTCCCTGGCATCACTTTCCTCCTTCGTATCTCGACGACAGCGGGTGCGCCTACACCTGGCTCGTGAATCCATCCGGTGGTTTGGTCGGCGGCGATCATGTGTCGGTGGAGGCGCAGCTCCGTGCCGGGACGCATGTGCTGATGACGAGTCCATCCGCCAATCGTGTCTATCGAAGTCTGTCTGAGCCGGTGCTACAAGAAATTCGTCTTTCGGTTGGTCCTAAAGCTCGGTTGGAATGGTTGCCCGAGGTCACGATCCCTTTTACCGGGTCTCGCGTTCGCCAATCGATCCATGTGGATCTTGCACCTGGCGCGACAGTGGTACTGTGGGACGCCATAGCCTCCGGTCGGGTTGCCCGGCAGGAGCGCTGGGCATTCACATCGATCGAAAACGAGATCTGCATCAGAACGCCTCTAGGTTGCTCGGTCGTCGAACGGTATCGCCTGGTCCCAGGCCGACTGCCTGAATCGGTAGGCCTCGTCGGGAGCTGGGACTATGTGGTGTCGCTCTTTGTCATCGGCGATGAGGTCGCGCCCGATGTCTGGAAACGTCTCGACGTAGTACTAGCGGCTATTTTGGATCAGCGTCCTGGCCTGGTGCTGGGAGCGGTCTCAACCCCGGCAGCTCCAGGACTGGCGGTCAAATTTGTCGCACGGTCGGCTCCAGACCTTACTGAGATGCTGGAGACGATCTGGGCTGCGGTCCGGGAAGAACTTTGGAAACTTCCAGTCCCGAATTTGCGGCGGTATTGAGAAGGCTGAAGGCTCCAATGAAAGGCTGAAGGTCCCGGCGAGACTGAAGGCTGAAGGTCAGCTTCGAATTCAACTTCTAACCTTCAAGCTTGCTTCGGCCTTCAGTCTTCAGCCTAGCATCACACCTTCAGCCTTGATCCCTTCAGCCTTCCGCCTATTATGCTATAAAGCCCTATGCGTACCTTTCGTATCGCCATGGTGCAGATGAATCCGACGGTCGGGGATCTGGATGGGAACGTCCGCCGGATTACGACCTGGCTGCGCGAGGCGAAGAAGGCAAAGGCCGACTTGGTCGCATTCCCGGAGCTGGCGATCACCGGCTATCCGCCTGAAGACCTCTTATTAAAGCCACGTTTTGTCGCGGACAACCGCCGCGCGCTCCAGAAAATAGCTCGCCACTGCCGGGGCCTTGCCGCGGTGGTGGGCTATGTCAGCCAGAGCGATGGAATAGATCCGAAACCGGCTCGCTCGTCGGCGGTGCCGGCCGGCGCGCACGAACTCTACAATGCGGCGGCGGTCATCGCAGATCAGAAGCTCATCACGACCTATTGCAAGTGGTACTTGCCGAACTATGGGGTGTTTGACGAGAGCCGCTATTTCCATCCAGGCCGGCGGCTACCGCTTATCCGTCTGCGCGGTACGGTGGTCGGAGTCAACATTTGTGAAGATGTCTGGTTACCGGAAGGTCCGACCGGGTTTCAGGCGGCAGCAGGCGCCGAAGTCATCGTAAATATCAATGCCTCGCCGTTTCATCTGGGCAAGAGCCTGGTACGTGAGCAGATGTTGGCGACCCGCGCGCGAGAAAACGGAGTGGTGCTCACCTACACCAACGCGGTCGGCGCTCAGGATGAACTGGTCTTCGACGGGAATAGTGTGATTCTCGATCACCAGGGTGAGGTCATCGCGCGAGGGAAAGCCTTTGAAGAAGATCTGATCGTCGCCGATCTCAATATGGAGGCTGTCGCGCGGGCGAGACGAACCGGCCGGAAAAAGCTCTTGCCGCGCCGGGTTGCTTCTGCTGTGGAGGTCTATGCTGCGCCGCTTCCATCTGTTGAAAAAACTTTGGTGCGTGCGGTCCCCGATGTGGCGCCGGTGCTGGACCAGCTGGAAGAAGTGTATCGGGCTCTCACATTGGGGGTACGCGACTACGTGAGGAAAAACGGATTTAGGCGAGCCGTGATCGGCTTGAGCGGCGGAGTGGACTCGGCGCTGACCGCCGTGCTCGCCGTCGATGCGCTCGGCGCCGAGAACGTGTGGGGTCTGTTCATGCCGTCGCCCTATACGTCGCAAGACAGTCACGACGATGTCGCCGAATTGGGGAGACGACTCGCGATCTCCGTCCGGACAATTCCCATCACAACGATGTTTGACACCTATCGGCATGCGCTCGTGGAGATGTTCGAAGGGCGGGCGCCCGATACGACGGAAGAGAATCTCCAGGCCCGCATC
>Ga0187893_10012634_pt1 | contig 11929 bp, 15 predicted proteins | sample MA1701074metaG_FD_139574 | JGI IMG/M metagenome (GOLD analysis project Ga0187893, IMG submission 139574) | White microbial mat communities from a basaltic lava cave in the Kipuka Kanohina Cave System on the Island of Hawaii, USA - MA170107-4 metaG ... | reverse complement strand
CCTCGCGCGTGGCGAGCGCGGGGAGGACCTGACGCAGCGCTTCCTGATGGCCGCGGGACGTGTGCTCGATGAAGTCGGTGACGCTCTTCCGGCCGAACGTGAAGGCCTTCTCGTCGTTGACCGGATCGTCGAAGGCCTCGCCGCGGCCCTTGCCTTTCTCGCGCTCCGTAGAGCGGATCTTCGCGACGTTCGCCATGCCCGTCGCAACGGCAATCGCGGCCGCCGCATAGCCCCACGGCGAAGGACCGTAGATCGCAATTGCCCGGTTCGCGGCCGCCCACGTATCGACGATCGCCTGAGCGATCATCAGGCTCTTGCTCTCCCCGAACATCGCGCCGAAGAGAGAGACGGTGCCCTGCGCCAGATCTTGGGCGATTTGCGACCGCTCGAGCGCTGACAGCATCTCCCACTTAATCACCGCCCTGTCGTGGGCCTGCTGCGCCTTGAACCTGCGTTGGCGGAATCGCTCCTCAACCTCGGCGACGTCGGCGCCCTTCTTCTTGGCCTCTTCGACAGCCTGGAGTCTTTCGTTCTCCAGTCGCTTCAGCTCGAGGGCGAGCCATTCGTCGCTGAACTTCTCCACGCCCTCGATCTGGGCCTCAAGGAGCTTGCCGTGGTTCTCGAGGTTCGCTTCCCTTGCCTCTTCGAACGCGGTCTCGATGTCGGCTAGCCACTGCTCCCAGCGCTCGGTCCCCTCTTCGGACCACTGCCGAGCGGCCTCGATCTGCTCTTCCTGGGATGCTTCCTGCCCTCGCTGAAACTCCTTCTCCTTGGCCAGCCGCGCGAGCGCGAAGGCCTCGTGGATCGCGAGGGTGGAGGCTCCCACCTTCCTCGCCGCGGCGACGGAGGCCGCTTCCTGCTGAGCAAGTAGCTCCAGCTCCAGGTCGAGACGCTGCTGGGTCCCCTCCTCGGCCGCGGCGATTCTCGCCTCCTTGAGCTTTAGCTCGGAGGCGCTCTCGATCTCGCCCCGCGTCTTTGCGATCCTCTTGGCTTGCTCGGCGGCTTCGCGCGCCTCCTCTTCGCCCTTGCCTCCCGCCTTGTCGGCGACGTCGAGGGCATCCTTCTTGCCCTGGTTGAACGCCTCGCCGGCGGCCTTGCCTGCTGCGCCCCACCCGGAGATCACATCCCCCAGCGCCGGGGGCTTCTCGGTCTCGCCGCGCAGGTACTCCACCGCGCTGCGGATGTCCTCCATGAACTGGCCGCTGGCGAAGTAGTCGATCTTGGTGGCCAGCGCGGTCTTGAATCCGACCCACGCCGCGGTGAGCCGATCGAGCCGGTCCTGCATGTCTTCGATGCTGCGGTTGTGGTCCGGGAAGCGCTCGAAGAGCTGCCCCAGGGCATCCTTCGCGTCGATCGCGCCGTCTCCGCTTTCGCGGATGTTGATCCCGAGGTTGCGCAGTGCGGGCGTGGTCCGCCCGGAGAGCACGTTCTCGATGACGTTGCCGGCGCCGGCGATGTCCATGAGCCCGGTCTCGGCGATGTTGGCTGAGAGCCCCACCAGCTCCATGGCCGCCGAAACGCTCTTGGTCAGACCGAGGAAGGTCTGGAACTGCGGGATCGTCTCGGTGAGCGCACCATCTCCAGCGGCAGCCATCGCCTCGAGCTGCCTGCGGACCTTCGGCAGGTGCTCCTCGGCCGAGACCCCGAGGTTGCCCATCATGATCCGCAGCGCGTTCCAGCCGCGCTCGATCTTGGCGGTCTCCGTGAGGCTGGACTTCACCAGCGCGCCGAGCGCCGCGGCGCCCAGGTAGCGGTTGAGCGTCCGGCCGAGCTGCTCGCCGGCGCTGCCCATGCCGCGGAACTTGCCCTCTGATCGCTTCGCGGCCTCGCCGGCGCCGTCGAACTTCCGGCCGAGCTGCTCGCCGGCGCTGCCCATGCCGCGGAACTTGCCCTCTGATCGCTTCGCGGCCTCGCCGGCGCCGTCGAACTTCTTGCCAGCGTCGCCGGCGGCCGCGCCTGCGTCTTTCGAGCCGGCGCCCAGCCCGCGCAGCGATTTGATCGCCTGGTCGACGCCGGTGCGCTTGAGGATGAACTCGATCGCACCGCGAATAGTGAGCTTGTTGTCGCCTACACGTTGGTCCTCAATGCAGCGTCACGCCTTCTTTTTCCCACTCTTCCGTCGTCAGGCCGAAGATCTCCGGCCCGCGGGGCTTGCCGGCCTTGGCGATCGCCGGGAGGATCGACTCGCACAGGTCGATGACCTCCACGTAGGGCCACTCCATCACCCGATGCGGGGCCTGCCCGAAGCGCTCGGCGATCCGCGTGACGATGATCTCCATCGGAAGGGGGCCGTCGTCACCGGCGGTGGCCTCCGGGAGCTCCTCGTCCGACTCGAGCTCCTCCACCCTCTTGTCCAGCTCGCAGGCCTCGACCAGCCTGCCGACGTCGCAGAGCGCCGCAACGCCGGCGATCAACTCGGAGGCCAGGGTGCGGCCGCCTTCTGCCGCGAGCAGCTCCTCGATCTCGCCGGGGGCCCCGCCGTAGAGCTCGCAGCAGCTCTCCAGCACCTGCCCGACCGCGGGCCAGGACTCGGCCGGGATCTCCCGCAGCACCAGCCCCGCACGCATCTGGGCAGACAGCCCCGCGAACGCTGCCGGGTTCTTCCGGAACGTCAGGCGCGCCCCGAGGATCTGCAGGCTGAAGTGGCTCAGCGCGAGGATCACCGTCCGGCACGACGGCGCGCGGCAGACGAACCTGCGCCCGCCGTGGGTGACCACGGTGCGTCCGTCCATCAGGGATTGCATCGGCATCCCGGTGTCAGTCTCCGAAGATGATGACCATCCACGAGCCGGCCGCGAAGGCCACCGTGGAGGTGAACTCCGGATCGTCGAGCTCGGAATCCGGGTAGAAGCTGTCGTTGAAGGCGTCGAGAAACCCGTTGGTCGGCACCGTGCAGGCGTAGAACGTCGGGCCGCTGGTCCCGCGCGCGATCTTGATGTTCTGCACGGTGCCGCCGGTGTTGGTGTTGACCTTGATCGCCTTCACCAGCCTGCGTCCCGTCCAGAGCCGCCTGGTCGTGGCGATGTTCAGATCCACGACCATCGATCGGGGTTGTGTGCTGTCTGGCATCGTTCAGGTCCTCCGTTGGAGGCATGGGCGGCTTGCCGCTCGTACCGGCAAGACGCGCCCCATGCCCCTGTCAGATCGGGCCGCTTACACCAGCGGCGTGTCGACGACCTTCCAGTACTTGTCCGCGGTGGCGACCGAGTCGTCCTGCAGGACGTCGAAGGTCACGCCGAACACGGCTTCGGACTCCTTGCTGTGCCCGATGGGATCGATCGCTTCGGGACGGCACCGCCAGAGCGTGTAGGTGCGCGTCGGCTCGGGATCGGCCAGCGCGCGCTTGGCGCCCTTGGTTGTGACCTTGATCTGGAAGTAGATCTCCTGCGGATCTCCCACCGACAGGGTCTCGACGATGTTGGGTGTCGTGCCCGACGTCACGAGATTGGCTGAGGGCTGGGAGAGGATCTGCCTCATCCGCGACAGGTCGGCTTCCATGATCGTGAACTTGATCCGGTAGCCGGCCTTGATGGGGACCGAGCGGATCGTCCCCATCGCCTGCTCGGACATCACCTTGTACTCCTCCACCACCGGCTCGATGGTGACGGGGCCCTTGCTGTGCCCGATGTCGGTGAAGGTTCCGGCGGCGCCGGCGGCGACGTAGGCGGAAAGCGCCACGTCGGCCCTTCCGATGGTGATTTTTGCTGAGTTTGTCGGCATGTCATCGTTCCTCGCATGATTAGCCGATGACAGGGCGACGTCGGCTGATGGTTGCTACTTGGGTGCGTTCTCCGTGGAACCGGGGACCGTCTTGACCACGACGATCCCGCGATCCACCAGGTGATCGAGATTGCCGACGGCCTCCACCGGCAGCGCCGCGCCGTGGTTGGCGCGCCGCTCGTTGCCGTCGGTGTCGAGGTAATAGGTGTGCTCCCCGGGCGCGATGTTCTTGCCCGTGAAGCTGGCCACCTTCGTGTTGCCTGCGCTGGTCTTGCTCACGTGTCCTCCTATGGGCCGAGACCGTCCTCGGCGAGATGCAGGTGCAGCTCGATGACCATGACCAGCTCGCCGTAGGGCAGGTCCGGGTCGTCGCCGGCGGCCGCGTCCCAGGACGCGATGGTGGAGTTGGCCACGGCGCCCCCGAGCTTCCAGTCGGCCAGCAGCGCCTTGACGATGTCGTCCTTGAGCTTCAGGGCCCGCTCCACGGCTGTGGCCTTGGCGTGCGAGACGGACGACTCGGCGACGTAGCCCGCGACCGTCACGCGGAAGGCGTCGCGCACGACGGTCCCCTCGTCGAAGTCCAGGCGGCCCTCGGGCAGATCCAGCAGCACGCTGAGGTAGGGCATCTTCGGGCAGGAGTCGTCGTCGGGATTCCACGCCCGCGTGTAGACGCGGTTGCCGACGTCGGTCCAGAACTGCGGCGATCCCTTGATCGTCTTGAGCCTGGTGACGAGCGCATCGAGCGCGCGCCAGGAGCCGTGCCCGCCGCCCATCACGCACCTCCCACGTCGGCGAGAGTGGGGACCTCGCCCGTTCGCACCAGGTGGATGATCGCCCGGATGACACGACGGTTGGCTTCTGGGCCCTTGTCGCGCGCGGTGTGGGCCATGAAGCGCCGGGCCCGAAACGACACGCGCCGGCGATGGGCCCGCACGTGGGCGAACCTCTTGCGGCCCGCTCTGAGCTTCCTTCGGACGCGGCGCGCCGCGGCCTTCGAACGCACCTGCTCGATGAGCCGGCGGGTGTGCGCTGGAACCTGGACCGACCCGTCGAAGCCCTCTTCATGGACGCGCACGTACTCGACGTTGGATCCCCACACGCCGCGGATGAGTTCGTCGAGAATCTCCACGCGGATGGAGGGCGGAAAGGATCGGATCGCCGTGCCCGTCCGACGGTTGAGGTACTGGCCCAGCAGGCGGTTCTTCGCGACGTCGGCCACCATCAGCCCGAGCCCCGAGCGGATCCCGCGTGCGACGGAGCGCGGGAGCTTGCCGCCGAACTGCTTGAGCAGCCGCTCGGCCAGGTCGGTGCTGAGGCTGACGCGCGTGACTCTGTCTACACGGCGGCGGCCCTCATGCGCGGACGGTTCAGCGGCGAGTGACGATGGATGATGGCGCGGGTACGTTCGGGCAGCGCCTCGGCAAACGTGGTGCTGCCGCGCGAGCGCGTGCGCCCCGCCGTTCCCGAGCGGGCGACCTGCCGGAAGATCAGCCGGCCCAGCTCGGCGCAGGCGATCTGCAGATCCCGCGGGACCTGGTCGACCTCGTAGCCGGCGCGGTAGGGCACCCGGATGTTCTGATCGCCTGCGCTCCAGCCACGCGAATAGGGGAACCCCGCCGCCGCGTGCGCCTCCAGGACGGAGATATCCCCCCCGCCGGCCCTGCGGCGCAGGATCCCATCGGCGTCCTGGATCAGCACCTGCAGTGTGGTGGAGTAGCCCTTGCCCGCCGTGAGGGCCACGCCGTTCTCGGTGACCGTCCCGAGGCTGATGATCGGCCACTGGTCGAGGTACAGCAGCACGTTGCCCGGGCCGCGGCACAGACGCCCGTCGTACCACTCGTCGTAGTCGGCCGCGATGATCCGCCGCGGGGCGATCTCCTTTTCGATCTCCACGGTGGCGGCTTCCAGCGCGAGCGCGATCTGCTCGTCGTGCGTGGCGTCTGTGATGTCGCGGAAGGCCAGCGCCTTGGCCGTTCCGACGTCAACGAGAGGTGTTACCCGGTCCTCCTGAGTGCGGCTTCCTTCTCCGCCCGGTCACGAGCGCGCGCGCGAGCGCGGCACAGAGGGCTGCGCTCGTAGGCGGCCTGACACCAGCGGCACCTGGGTTCAAGCTGAGCCTGTTCGTTGGGCACCAGGCCGACGGCCTTGTGCCCGGGCAGCAGCCAGCCGCCGCAGTCGTGGCACGGATGCATGAGGCCCACCTTGCCCTCGAGCTCCGAGACCCGCTTGAGCAGCCGGATCCACCGGACGATGCGCGCGAGGAGCTTCATCCGTTGTGGACCTCGAAGCCCTGGTTGATGAGCACCCGAGCGCGCTCATCGGTCACCTCGACCAGGCGACTCTCGGGAATCGCGATCGGCTCTCCCCCGTCGTCGGAGCTGATGCTGCAGACGTTCTCGGGGGCCTTCAGCACGACCATCACCGGACCGCTGCGCGCGATCGCTGGCTCTGGTTTCGCCTTCTTCTTCGGCTTGCTGTCCGCGGAGACCGCGGCCGCCGGCGAAGCTGGTGCCTGCCCCTCGGCGCCGGAATCCTCCGTCGCGTCCGGTGCGGGCTGCTCGCCCTGCGCCTTCTCTTTCCTCTTCTTCGCCATGCTCTCCTCCTTTGGCGGCAAATCCGGGGCGGGAGCGACTGGCCCCCGCCCCGGTAGGTGTTCGCTTTTCCGATCAGTTCACCCGCAGGTCAGTCCGTATGGGCTAGAACCTGTGGATGTCGTAGAGCGCTCCCTGCAGCCCGGGCGCGTACCCGGCCAGCGCCCCGTAGAACCGGACCTCGAACTCGACCGCGGGCTTGGTGAGCGCGTAGTCGAGCCGGGCCGAGTCGCGACCCATGTGCATCTGCCAGGCCGCCGGGATCTCGCTGTCCTGGTAGGGCACCGAGTCGATCAAGAAGAGGATCATCCCGCCCGGGAGGTTGGGGTTCTCCTCGATCATGATCTGCTTGGACTGCTGGCCCACCGGCGCCGGGTACCACTTCTGGGTCTCGAACTTCACCCCGCCGTCGCCCGTGGACACGTTGATGTTGATCCGGTCGCCGGTCACCGCCGCGATCTTCTCGTCGATGACCTCCTGTTCCTGGGATCCCACCAGCATCCGGTCCGGCACCACCTTGGTCCGGTCGTAGATGTCGATGAGGGCTTCCTTGATCTCCGGGATGTGCTTGCCCACGGCCGCCGACAGGGGGTTGTTGACGCGCTTGAGGTACGCGCCCGAGCCCCCCGCGAACAGCTGCGGGACGATCCCGTCGAAGGACTGCGTGTCGGCCGAGGTGTCACCGCCCGTGGGATCCGCGGCACCCGTGGTGTTCATATGGGTCATGACCACCTCGGTCTGCGTGACGATGCCCTGGAGCTTCTGGTTGCCGGCGCCGGTGGTCGTCGACGCATAGATCGCGTAGCCGACTGCACCGTTCACCGCCGTCCAGGTGAGAGTCACCTGGCCCGCACCGCCGCCCCCGGACACCGTCGCGGAGATCTCCGCCGAGGCCGCCGAGAACCCCACGGCCGTGTCGATGGTCGGAACGGACGTGAAGTTGTACTTGTTGCCGGCGGCGGGTCGTGCGATCCGCGAGGCTCTCGCGACGGCTTCCATCGTCAGCGCGAACACGCGGAAGCGGTAGGTCGCATCCGCGAGCGCCCCGCCCGAGGCGGCCGCCGTACCGGAACCGCCCGTGGGCTGAGCCAGCGCCGTGATGTTGCCGCCGATGATGGCGAGCTCCTCTTCGTGGAGCACCTTCAGCAGCAGCAGCGCCTCGGCACGCGCCTTGGCGTCCTCGTAGTTCTCCCCTGCGATCTCGCCTTCCCACGTGACGTCGCCGAACCGGCCGTAGGACTTGTAGTTCACGGCCTTGTCGTCGGTCGTCAGGGTGAAGCGGTTGCTGCGGGTCCCCTGAGCCGCGAAGAACCGGCCCGAGGGGGTGACGGCGGTGATCCTCTTGTGGTTGGTGCCCTTGCCGGGCCAGGCCCTGCGCCCGATGCTCTGGCGAAACGGCGACAGCAGCGGGACGAGCAGCTTGGACGGCGCCTCGAGGTTGACCCCCGTGAGGCCCGTCTCCACCGTCACCGTCTCGCCGGCCTTCGCCAGCTCCTTGCAGGCCGCGGCCGCCTTGGCGATCGTGTCCTGCGTGATCTGATCGAGTCCGTTTACACGAATGTCTCCTTGCTGGTTGGTTGAACGTGTCGGGTTGCTACCTCGGCATCGCCGCGGTCGCCATCTGCACGACGAGCTCGCGGTGCACGCTCTCGGGGACCAGCCCCTTGACTGCGCTGAGCACCTTGGTGATGGCGTCCGCGTTGAGCGGCGTGGCATCGCCGACGGGTGCTCCGCCGAGGGCCTTGTTGACCGGCTGAGCCGGTGTTCCGATCGCGGCGGGAGTCGCCTCGACCTTCTCGAGCCTCTTGGACAGAGCTTCGAGCGACTCGCGGCTCGCCGTCATCGCCTTCTCGACGGCCTCGCCCACGCTCTTGTCCAGAGCCTTCGGGCCGTCCTTCAAGGCGGTCAGCGCGTCGGCGATCTTCGCCAGCAGCTCACCGTGAGACTTCAGTGCATCGTTGACGGACCTGGCGATCGCGGAGGCGTCCTCCGCCTTCGCCGCATCCGGTGATTCCTTCTTGTCGGCCGCCGCGGCGGGAGTGGCATCCCGAGAGACGTCCTTCTTCACGTCTCCGGGCTGGGCGCCCTGATTCATGATCGCCCCGCCACCGTGGCCGCCCGTGCCTCCCCCCCCGCCGGAGCCGCCTCCTCCGCCGTTGCCGTTGCCGGCATCGGAGCCGTCGCCCGAAGCGGCGCCGGACTTCTTCTTGTCATCGTCGTCCGCGGCAGGGGAAGCCAACATCGCCTCGCCCTGGATCTGGCGGGCGGTGTAGCCGGCGTAGTCGAGACGGCTGAGCGCGTCGATCAGCTCGTGCATCTCGAAGGTGGTGCGGTCGGTGGGCAGCAGGGCGAAGTTCGAGAGGACCTCCTGGAGCTTCGCCTTCACCGCGGCGAGCCCCTCGATCGCTGCGGCCGCGGGAGCGGCCGCCTCCGCCGGCACGTCGTCTTTCTTCAGCGCGGCGAGCTTCTGGAGAGCCCCCTCGAGCGGCTTGACCTTCTCGAGCGCCACGGCGCCGGCGAACTTCGCCAGCTCCGGCTCCGCCCCCGCGGCGCGCACCAGCTGGAACGTCGCGCCGTACATGCAGGGGTTGTCGACGAGTGAGCCTTCGGCGAGCTTCGCCGTATAGCGGAAGACCCCCGGCCGCTCCGGGTCCTTCCAGCGCTTGACGTAGTCCCCGCCGATCGACAGGCCCGTGTAGACGCCCTCGATGCACTTCTGCTTCTCGACCGGGTCGACGACCTTGAACGAGACCGGCACGGTCTTGGTGGCGTCGTCGCAGCGGACCTCGAGGAACTTCCCGGCGGCGATGGTGGTGTGCATCGCGCGGAGGTTGCCGGCGCTCTTGCCTTCGCTGGCCTTCGCGATCCCGGCGGACCACTCCTCGACGTAGGCCTTCGAGGTGGCGTAGTCGAAGATCTCGTTGGACTTGTCGACGACTTCTTCGGCCAGAACGCCGTAGCCGATCCCCTGTTCGGCGTCGAACTTCTTGATGGGGACGAAGATCCTGAGCTGCTTATTTACACGTCGGTCTCCTTGTCATTTGCCCGTGAAGCGCGCGGACCACGTGAATCCGTCGGCGCCGGAATACGAGCCGCTGTGCGTCACCTTGAGCCGCAGATAGCGCGCCGCCAGGTGCTTGTAGACCGCGCTCCACCTGCCCGGCACCGAGCCGGGCGACGCTCCGTTGACGATGTTGCGCCAGTTGACCTGGGCGCTGGTCTCGCCGTTTTTCAGCTCGAAGTCGGCCGGCAGATCCCAGGCCGGCCAGAGCGTGTCGTCGGGTTCAATCTCCGGGTCGCGATCCGCGACCTGCGCCCAGATTTGCGTCGAGGTCCCCGACCCCGCCGCCGCGGGCATGTCCACGTCGATGCAGCCCTGCCGGAAGCGCCCCACGTCGACCCAGCGCGTGAGCCCGTCGGGCATCAGCGTCGGGTTCTTGAGCGACATCTCCGAGACAAAGAACGACTCCTGATTCGTCGGCGGGGTGAAGATGGCCATCGGTCATTTCCCCACCAGCGCGACTTCGAACGCGAAAAGGGGCCCCGTGCCCGTGATGCTCCAGGCGGCGCGGATGGTCTTTCCCACCAGGTGCCGGATGAGCCCGAAGAACTGGTGCGCGCCTGTGGCCTGGTGAACCGTCGTTCCCGAGAGGTTTCTCTTGTGGGTGTCGGCGACGACATTGGTGCCGGAGGCCGAGGTCTTGCTGGACTGATCCAGCGGCAGGTCGTACCAGGTCAGCCCCTCGTCGTCGGACACCTGCAGCCAGACGGCCAGTCCCTGGCCGCCGCCGAAGCTCCCCTCGCCCGAGGCGATGTGCAGCAGCGCCATCGCCATCGTCATGTGCGGGACCGGCACGGCCGGCCCGAAGCCGGAGGCAGACAGCGCCACCGGGGCCAGAAGCTCGACTCTGCGTCCGTCTGCGGAAACGCCTACACGCCGTGTCTCCTACTTGCCCGAGATCGCCGCCGAGAACGTGAAGCTCGTCGTCGTTCCCGAGAACGCCCACTGCAGCCGCACCTTGGAAAACGGAAGGTGCTTGTAGATCGCCGCGTGCTTTCCGGCGGCGGTGGCGGCCGAGGTGCCGTTGATGTTTCTCTTGTTGGTGTTGGCCGTGAGGTCGCCTGCCGCGGCGTTGCTCGTGAGCTGCTGGTCGTAGCAGATGTCCACCCACTGCTTGGCGAACGAGTCGTATCCCTGCAGCCAGAAGTCGCACTGAGGCGAGGCCCCTGCCACCGCCGTGATGTCGATGGTGACCACGGCCATCGAGTGCACCGGGATGGGCACTTCCCCAGCGGGTCCTGCACCCGTGACGGTGCCGGTGGGCTTGAGCTCGTAGACGCGCGCGCTCATGCCGCCTTCCTCCCCACCACGTAGTGGTCATTGTGAAAACAGACGCATTCCCACGGCCTTCCCTCCCGATCGTGTCCGGCGCGCCCGTCGCAGGCGTGGTGCCGCCCGTTTTGCGCGCAGGGGGAGCACCACACCAGAAGCGGGCCCCGGTGCTTGGGCGCCTCCTCGGGGGCGATCCATCGACGCTCGAGAGCGTCGTAGTACGAGGCGACACCGCGCTTGATGTGGATGCGCGCGCTTTGCTTTCGGAACGCTCTGCCCGGGTTGCCCATCAGAGTCCTCTCTCGTAGGGGATCGATCCGCGCACGCAGTTCGGATGGCCCAGCAGGTGCTGGCGCAGCTGCGAGACGGTCCAGACCTGGCCGTTGGCGAGACGCTCGGTTTGCACGACACCCACCAGCGCCTCGGGCTTGCCGGCGGTGTCGTCGTGGCCGTCGGGGGTGCAGCCGGGCCCGTCGAGGATCTCGACGTATTGCTGTCCGCCGGCCTCGTAGACGTCGGCCGCGCCCTCGTTGTACGCCATGCCCGTCTCGGTGCGCGCGATGCGCTCCGCCCGGGCTTTGCCGATGGTGGAGCTTTCCAGCTCGCCGGCGAGACGATCCGGCGACCAGCCCTCGGAGATCGCCGTGGTGACCTTCGCGCGGATGTCGCGCATGAGCGTCTGGGGGATGTCGACCACCAGCTCCCCGGCGCGCTGTCTGGCAAAGGCGGCCGCCTGCTCGGGGACCGTGTCGAAGGCGCCTTCCAGCCCCCCGATCGCGATCGTGTCGTCGGCGCCGGCCTTGCCTGCGCGCTCGAGCGCCGCGATGAGCTCGTCGAGCAGGTCGCCCATCGAGAGGTCCACATCGGCCAGCTTCTTGCGCACGCGCCCGGAAAACATCCGCGTCAGCTTCTCGGTGAGCGTTTCCGGCGGCAGCTCCTCGAGGGCGTTGTCGATGAGGGTCTGGCGGTTGTCCTCCAGCCAGCGCTCGACGAGGCGCCGCACCGCGGCCGCGGGGCCTTCGAGCGACGCCGGGGGGATCTCCTGGAAGTCCTTCGACAGGTCGAAGGCGGCGCGCAGTTTGGCGGTGTCGGCGATGACGCCCAGGTCAGGGCGGTAGAGCCGCCGCAGCTGGAGGGCGACCCGGGCGCGATCGCGCCCGGGGAGTGCAGACGTCTGGAACCGGCGCAGCGGGGCGCCGGTGCGCGCGCGCTTGAGGGTGAACGACGCCCAGCGCGCCAGCTCGCGCTGCGGGGTCTCGTCGTCATCCGGATCCGTGTCGTCCTG
>Ga0187893_10012633_pt1 | contig 11931 bp, 10 predicted proteins | sample MA1701074metaG_FD_139574 | JGI IMG/M metagenome (GOLD analysis project Ga0187893, IMG submission 139574) | White microbial mat communities from a basaltic lava cave in the Kipuka Kanohina Cave System on the Island of Hawaii, USA - MA170107-4 metaG ... | reverse complement strand
TCAAAAAGTATGAAGAAAAAGTGCTGCAAACCGAGCAACGGCTGCTCCAGAAACTGGCGGCCAAATACAATCTGGTGCTCCAGCCCAAAGCGACCTGAGTCGGGTCGGTTCATGGAAAGGGAGGGGTGAGGGGGAAGAAAGTGAAATGCTCTGCAGAGGAGGCACTCGGTTCACGGCGTTGTCGGCGGATCTAAGTCTGAAGCTTGGATTGTCGTTTGAGCTTTTTCAGTACCCTGCCGCCTGACCATCCTTGCGCGACTCGCTGGCGCCCCAATACACCTTGTTCGTCGCGTCCCAGAGAATCGCCTGGTAGCCGCCGAACGTGCCCGCGCTCGACCGTCCTACTTTATGGCCGAGCTTCAGCAAGCCGCGCTCGGTCTCAGATGGAATCCCAAACTCGACCGACACCTGGCCTCCATCGGTCATCATGCTGCCGGTCACTTCGGATGAACCGTTGTGCTGGAAGCGCGGCGCATCGCCGGCCTCCTGCAAGCCCATGCCGAAGTCGATCAGGTTCATCACGATTTGCACGTGGCCTTGCGGTTGCATCTGCCCGCCCATCACGCCGAAGCTGATCCACGGCTTGCCGTCCTTGGTGATGAACGCCGGAATGATCGTCTGGAACGGGCGCTTGGCGGGCGCATAGGTGTTGAACTCGCCCTCGTTCAGGTTGAACAACGCCCCGCGATTCTGCAGCGCGAAGCCCAGCCCGTCCGGGCACACGCCCGAGCCGAAGCCCAGATAGATGCTCTGAATCAGCGACACCATGTTCCCCTGTGCGTCTGCCGTCGTGAGATAAATCGTGTCGCCGTGGTTCAACATGGGATTGCCGAAGTCGTAGCTCTTCGCGGAGCGCTTCGGGTCAATCAGCTTGCGGCGCTCCGCCGCGTAACTCTTCGAGATGAGTTCCTTGATTGGGATTTTGCTGAAGGCCGGGTCCGCGTAATACTTCGCGCGATCCTCGAAGGCCAGCTTCTTGGCCTCGATAAACAAATGCCCGTGCTCCACGCTGCCGAAGCCGTAACGCTTCAGGTCGAATCCTTCGAGGATGTTCAACATCTGCAACGCCGCGATGCCCTGGGTGTTCGGCGGCAACTCCCAAACGTCGTAGCCGCGGTAATTCGCCGAAACCGGCTCCACCCACTCCGACTTGTGCTCCGCCAGATCGCTTGCGGCGAGAAATCCGCCGTGCGCTTTCAGAAACGATTCAATGGTCCTGGCCGTGTCGCCTTTGTAGAATCCGTCGCGACTGACGGTCATCCGCTCCATCGTTGCCGCCAGACCTGGATTGCGGAACACCTCGCCCTTCACCGGCGCGCGACCGCCCGGCAAATAAACCGCGCCAAAGCCCGGCTGATTCGTGGCCGGGCTTCCCGCCCAATCGGCGGCGATTACCTCGGACACCGGGAAACCTCCGCGCGCGTAACGAATCGCCGGCCCGAGCACGTCCTTCATCGGCAGCTTGCCGAACTTGCCGTGCAACTCGAACCAGCCATCCACGCAGCCTGGCACGCTTGCGCTCAACGGCCCTCGCTCTGGAATCTTTTCGATCGGCTTCCCTTCGACCGTGTTCGTCTTGAGCATCGCGAGCGTGAGCGATCGGGGTGAACGCCCGCTGGCATTCAACCCGTGCAGTTTCGCCGATGCCGAGTCCCACACGATGGCGAATAAATCCCCGCCGATGCCGCAGCTCATCGGCTCGACCAGACCCAACACCGCGTTCGCCGCAATGGCCGCATCCACCGCCGAGCCTCCCGCTTTGAGGATATCCAGCGCTGCCTGCGTCGCCAGCGGTTGGCTGGTGCAAGCGATCCCGTGCTGCGCCAGCACCTCCGACCGCGTGACGAAGCTGCGGCCGAGGGGGCGGTTGTCTGCGAAAGTGAGCCAGGGAATGAGAGCAATCCAGAGCAGCGCGAACCAAGGGGCTTTCATGGCCGGAGACTACTCACGGCAAAACACCACTGGCAAGTCGGAGACTCGGGCGAAAGCAGGGTTTTCTATGGTGCTGCGCTTTGAAGGTTCCGGCTTTCTGATCGCCATGTGGGCAGTGGCCAGACCATGTCGCGGCCCTCGCGCAAGCTTGACGCCAACCCTGGTTGTCGGGACGCGGGATTCCCTCCGTCATCCTCGCCATCTTCGCCGACAGAGTAGAGCAGGACCGAACCATCTGGGTTCGTTCGGTACTTCAAAGACTGCCCGTCCATGCAATCGCGGGGAACCCTTGAAAGAAACTCAGGCACCAACGAAGCCAGATCCGGAGCCGGGTTGCCATGTTTCAATTCGTATCGCCGCAGCGCAATCGCGGTAATCGCCAGACGTCGGGCAGCTTCGGCTTTCACGGCCCGAGCGAACGCCTTCTTGTAATCAGGAATGGCAATCGCACTGATGAGATAAAAGATGCGAGTGGGGGATCGAAACTTCTTTTCGAGCCTTTCATCGAGCTCCCGGAATGACTTCAGGATATCGCTGAATGATTGTCCCTGTCGCAGTTGGCGGGTGAATCCGACCTCCGTGTGCAGGTGGCGGAGAGCGTACAGGGCGTCATTTGCCATGACTGTTGCCACGTGAATCTGGTAAACACCCTTGTGCTGAAGATTTTTGAATTTGATCCCTGCCGCGCGACCTTCGTTGCGGCAGATTGCGATCATTTCCAGAGGAGAGCAGCGCTCGCCTTCCATGGCCGTTTCCAATGCCGCTAGAAAATCATGGGTTTCCCAACATCTCTGCATCGCGGATAACTGCTCCTCGCTCCAGCCACTGCGCTGTAATGCCTCCCACGTCAGATCAAGGCCAGTCTCGCCAATTATCGCTCGCCCCATCTGATTGGCCATGGTGAATTCTTCCCTGTGGATGTTGGCGAGTCCCGCCAGCGCTTGAATATCGGCCAACGCCGCGTCCCGACGGTCATTGCGCAAATCCACCAAAACAGCGCAAGCCAGCCAGTCTGCAGCGCGGCGTTTTTCGGGCCAACACATCGGTCTGTCAAAACAATTGGTCCACGGTCCGAGATTTGGGGAAGGACGTTCCAGGAGTCGGCTTATCTCGCCGAGCATGCGAGAAGCATCCGCGATACGCCCGCTCAATTCAGTCCATGAACCGTGTGACGCACCGTTCGTGGTTGCCGTCCATGGGAAATCCGAGGAGCAGAGAGGGCGCGCGCGACCGTTCTCGCCAAACCGGGCCATCCGCAAGTCTTGGATATCAACGGGCGGAGGGCCGAGCTTCATCAGGAGATTCGTCAACTTGATGAACGAATCGTTCGTGTGGGGTGAGAGCGTTGCTACCAATTCCTGAAAAGTGACTTTTTCGCCGTTGGCTCGAAGTTCCGCAATGTAGGCCGCCAGTTCTCGATGTCCGAACCAGCGAACCTTTTGAAACACCAGAAACGCCGCCCCAAGCAGCACGACGACAACTACCAACCAGCGAAGCTTCCTCATGCAATCGTTCCAAATAGGAACGACGGTTGACCGGAAAACATTAGCCGGAGTGTGTTTACATTTTAGGCCTCCTGTCTTTGCACTTGGATTCCTTCTCCGCGGGTCCACTCCATAGGAGCGGAATCCAGGGATAAATGAATAATGAATACCCCTTTGGGGCGGCACCTTGGCGCGATTCCGCTCCTACGGAGCTTGAGGTCTTGACTACGCAACTACAAAGATGGCGCCCCGCTGGGGCTGAAACGGCGAAGCTATTCCTTGGGTTCGGTTGCTTGCGCTGTTTCATCAACTCTGCGCGACTTTTTCGAGCGCGCCGATGTTGAGCTTGTCAGCCACGGCGGCAAGCTTGTCCATCTTGATGTCGCCCGCGTTAGTGACGAAGCCGGCTTTCCTCAGACTCATTTAGCCTGAAAGAACCAAGCAGTGCCGGCGTTTAATAGTGCTATGAAACCATCCCGTTTCCTTTGGTTGCTCTCTGTCTTTGCTTTCGCAGGAATGCTCGCGCCTACCATGGCAAAGGATTGGCATGGCTGGCAGGCGTTCTACACCGTGGAAGGAGTGGCCAATGCCGGGAAATTGGCGCAGGACACGCAGGGCAATACGTATGTGGGAGGCACTGTGTGGGAGGGAGAGCCCGGATGGGGAGTGGGCGTCGTCAAATACAACCCGAACGGACACCGTATTTGGTCGTATGTCTTCGATCCAGATCCTCCCTTCAATCCGCGCGCTGACGACACTCTTAGCAGTTTCGGGGTGGACGCTCAGCAAAATGTTTACGTCGCGGCGGCGCACTTCGATCCACTGGAGAGCGTCGTGGTATTCAAGCTCGATCGCGATGGCCATCTTCTCTGGCAGCAAAGTGGCGAAGGGTATCCATCTGAACTCGCTGTCGATGCGTTTGGGAATTGTTTCGTCGCCGGGACGATTGGATCCGGATTCAGCCCCAAGAGTTTCCTCAGCAAATACAGTTCGGATGGCGAGAAACTTTGGGAGCGACGCTATGGCGCAGAATTCCCGCCGTATTGGGGAAGCGCTCAGAGCCTGGCACTCGATCCGGTGGGAAACATCTTCGTGGTCGGTTTTCAGTTCACCATCTCCAAGTTTGACACCGATGGCAACGAACTGTGGCGAAAGGATTATTTTGGGCAATCCGCCTACAAGGTCCTTACGGATAGCCTCGGCAATGCTTATGTCACCGGCCCGGGCCTCGAAGCCGACACGCTCACGGTCAAACTCGATCCTTCAGGCCAGGAACTCTGGCGGAACATCTACGCCGAACCCGGTGCGCGCTGGACATCGCCATTCGACATGACCCTTGACCCGCGCGGAAATGTTTTCTTCACCGCATTCACAGACGACAGGGTGACGCTGCTTGTGAAGCTCGATGCGGATGGACACCTCGCCTGGCGTCGGCGGGAATGGACCGGGCAGGATATCAACCCCTTCAGCAATGTTGCCATCGATCAAAATGGACGGGCATGGCTGCTGTTCGCGTTCGACGACGGCAGGCACCGGGCAAATGAAGTGCTGGTCAGTTTCGATGCACACGGCCGACGTCTCAGCCGTACTCGTGTCGGTACCCAGCCGGACGGCATGGTTGGCGGTGGAGACATTCTGCTGGATCAAAAGGGGCGTCCCGTGGTGACGTTTCTCGGGCAATCGAACGGCGTGCCCGGCTGGGTCACAGCGAAACTTCCCTGGACTCGGAACGCGAGGCCATTCTGCCCGCCTCTCCGTCGCGATCGGTAAAAGCTCAGTCGTCATCAACGCGCAGGATTTGACCGCACGCACAGTTGCGTCGGCGACATTCTTGCGTCTGACGCCGCCTTTCCATTACGCGGCCTGCGAGCCGGTTCTATTCCTTCGGCGCGTTCGCCTGCTTCATCAGCTCTGCGGCGACTTTCTTGAGGGCGCCGATGTTGAGCTTGTCAGCCACGGCCGCAAGTTTATCCATCTTGATGTCGCCCGCCACGTTGATGAAGACGGCTTCCTTGCGGTTATCCAGCACGGTGACCACGACGCCCTCAATGGCTTCCTTGCCGCGCGACTTGAGGAATATCCCCACACTTTCTTTCTTCTCTTCCACGCTGACGAGCCGCTGCCAGCCAGCGGCGTCCAGTTCGCTCCGCACGCTCTTCATCCGCGCCGTGACTTCCTCCCGGTTCTGATCGTCGAGCCCGACGACATTGACGCGGACGGAGTGCAGTCCGCCCAAGGCCTCGGCGAGGTCCGGTTGGCCCTTGCCGGCGATCTGCATCGCCATCGCGATGGTGTCGCTGTTCAGGTTGATTTCTACCAGCTCACCATTGGTGGGTTTTGTAAATTTACCGAAGTTTATCACGCCTGCCGGCGAATCGGCGGCGCGCAGCGGCGTGCTGAGCAGGAGGGTGACAACGGCGATGACGGAGGTCTGGCGCAGGATTTCTTTCATGGCAGTGAACGGTTTTGAGTTGGTTTCAGTTCCGGGTGCATTATCCCGGCTTTTAGGGAAACCCGGCTGCGTGACGGAAAGTTTCAAAGAAAATTGCGCGGCAAAACGACGGGGGTGCCCTTTTTACAATGCCTGGCGGAGCGGGCCGTATCCAAAGGACAGCCGCAGCAGCCCAAGCCGACGAGATTGCTGCGGCTGGGCTTCGGTAGTGTGCGGGCGCGCTCCCTCGATCGCGCGGCTTTTTTACAATTGAATCGCGGAACTCCTTCTTTAACCTGACCGTCAGATAAAACCATCACCCCCAGATACCATGCAACGACCCACCTCCGTCACTGTGTTCGGCATCCTCAACATCGTGTTCGCCGTATTCGGCATCCTCGGGCTCATCGGCACTATCGTGATGTTCAAGACGATGGACGCATCGCGAAATCCGGTCGTGAAAATCATGCAGGACAGTCCGGCGTATGCGGCCTGGATGAAAGTGACCCTCCCCTTGGGTCTGGCCGCAACGGCAGCGTTGATCACGGCAGGCGTCGGGTTGCTGATGATGAAGCCTTGGGCGCGCAAGCTTTCAATTGGCTATGCGATTTACACGATGCTCTTCAGTGCCTTGGGGATGGTGATGAATTTCTTCTTTCTGATGCGCCCAATGTTGGAGGAGGCATCGCGCAAGCAAGGGCCAGAGGCCGCGGCGGCGATGGGGGGAGCCATCGGAGGAACCATCGGAGGGTGTTTTGGGATGATTTACCCGATTCTCCTGTTCATCTTCATGACGCGCCCAAAGGTGGTGGCTGCGTTCAATCCTCCCTCCGCGCCGCCGGTGATGCCAGGAGCCTGATTACAAACTCAACGTTTCGGACGCAGGAGGACCGCCTTCTTGCTCGTGCCCTCCACTTCCACGCTGTGCGTTTCCACGGCGGGGTCGTCGCGGAGTGCGTTGTGGACCACGCGACGGTCGTAGGCGTTCATCGGTTCCAGCTCCACCACGTCGCCCCAGCGGCGGACTTTCTCTGCCGCTTCCTTCGCCCTCGCGATCAAAGCGTCGCGCGCCTGGGCGCGATATCCGCCGACATCGACAGTGACTTTCGGCGCTTTCTCGTCTGCCTGGAAGAGCAGACGGTTGAGCAGGTACTGGAGGTCCGAAAGCGTCTGCCCCTGCCGGCCGATGAGGCGTCCAGACTCGTCAGTCTTCACATCGAGGAACAAACCGTCATCGTAATGATGTTCTTCGATGGTGGCTTCAAGTCCCAGGTGACGGAGCAGTTGTTCGAGCGTCTCTTTTGGCGAGGCAGGCATAGGATAGAGAGGGTGAATGCGAAGGGTAAAGACTGGATGCGCGGCCCTATTTCTTTTTCTTCGGCGCTGGCGCTGCAGGCGCGGGTTTGGCGAGCGCCGGCCTGGCCGTGGCGGCGGCTTTCTCTTCAGTGGCCTTCGTGAGCTTCATCTGGGCGATGCTCAACAAGTTTTGCACTGTCCAGTAAAGCGTCAAGCCCGCCGAATAATTGTAGAGGATGACCAGGAAGATCATCGGGAAATACTTCATGATCTTCTGTTGGGCCGGATCCATGCCGGGCGAAGGCGGTGTCAACTGCGCCTGCCAGAACATCGTGGCCCCCATGAGCAGGGGCAGGGGGTTCACATTGAAATCGATGCCGGGGATGACGAAGATCGTGTCCGGCTTCGAGAGGTCACACGCCCAAAGGAACCGCGCGCCGCGCAATTCGATGGCGCTTTGCACCATCTGGAAGAAGCCGATGAACACCGGAATCTGCAGGAGCAACGGCAGGCAGCCGCCCAGCGGGCTGACCTTGTGCTCCTTCATGAACTCCATCACCTTCTTGTTCATTTTGGCCGGGTCGTCCTTGTATTTCTCCTGAATGGCCTTCATCTGCGGCTGCAACGCCTGGAGCCGTTTCATCGACCGCATGCTCGCCTGGGTGAGCGGCCAGAAGAGCAGCTTGATGATGACCGTGATGGCGATGATGGCCAGGCCGTAGCTCAAGCCCAGAGAGTTGAGGCCGTTCATTGACAGCAGCAGCAGGCGGGCAAAGAAGCCGAAGAAACCGCCATACCCCATCACGTCGTCGAGCTTGTTCTTTTGGTCGGTCGCGATCCGTTCGATGACGCGATACTCCTTTGGCCCGGCGTAAATGAGAAACTCCTGTTCGAGAGACTGTCCGGCAGCAAGATTGGTCGCGGCGTGGTGGAGGTTGACCTGGATGGCGAACTGATTGGTGAGTGTGCCTTTGTCGGCGGCAATTTCCTCCTGGCTCGGCGGCGGCAGGCTATAGCGTGTAGCGGTGAGCGCGGTCCCCGGCAGCTTTGGCATGAGCGCGAGAAAGAAGAACTGGTTGTGAGCCGAGGCCCAGACCACGGGCTGTCCCTCCGCGCGGTAATCGTTGATGGGCGTGCCGGGAAAACAGCCCAGAGTCATGTTGTCGAAATACGACCGCTCTTTTTTCGTGTCGGAGCGCCCGTCGAACCACTGCAGGCCAACGAAGGTTTCGTCATCCCGCGCGTTCAACGGTGTGGCCGTGCCCGCCACCCAGGCTTGTGCCGGCAGCGATAGCGCGTGAGGTGCCCGGTTTTCGAAGCGGACTCGCACGTTGACGAGGTAGTTGGTCGCCAGCTCGAATTCGTTGACCTGATAAAGATTTGTCCCGAGCAGTTTTTCCGCGCGCACGCCCACGACGGCGCGCGGTTTGTTGTTGGTGCCGTCGGGCCAGCTTCCTGAAAACCGGCTGATATTGAAGACGCCGTCTCCCGTCAGCGCCTCGTTTCCCGCCAGAGCCAGCACCGGTTGCCGCGCCTCGCTGTTGAGGGTGGCCACACGGTTCGTCACCGCGCTTTTTTTGCCGCCGCACGAGACCGTTTCGGGATACTTGAGCAACTCGACCAGCTTCAATCCGCCGCCGTGGGAAGTGAATGTGTAACGCGCTACCTCGTTGGTCAGCACCAGCAGTTCCTCGGCAGCGTCCGGCAGAGGCGAAGTGAACGGCCTCGTCGCGGGAGATTCGAGCGGGACCGGTGGGTTCGTCGTGCCAGCGATGGCGTTGGTCGCGCCAGCGATGACGTTGGTCGCGCCGACGACGGTGTTGGTGTTTTTGGAGGGAGGTTGCGGCGGATACATCCGCGGCGTCAAATATGACCAAAGCATGAACAGGGCGCCGCAGAGAAGGAGGACGATGATGGACTTACGATCCATGGCGACAGGTGGTCAGGCTCGAAACTTTGGGAGTGTGAACGGTGGTGGCACTGGGTCATTACCGCAGCCGCCCCAGGGATGGCAGCGACAAACCCGGCGTGCGGCCAACCACGTCCCGCGCCCCGCACCGTGGACGCGCACTGCTTCCAGCGCGTATCGCGAGCAGGTAGGAGTGTAGCGGCAGCCGAATCCCATCGGCGCGAAGATCGCGGTGAGGATTGGTGAAATGACGGCGCGGTATCCGCGCAGTAATACGGTCAGAATGTGCTGGGCGACGTTCACCCGGGAAGTAGATTGGGATAAAGATTAACGATTACGATTACGATTATGAAGTGTTTTTGTACGCCAGGTCGTTGTCTTAATCATAATCTTAATCCTGCTCTCACCTGTGCTTTGGTTCGGCGACGCCATTGTCTTCACGAAACAGCCGCGCCTTTTTCAGAGCCGTGACATAATCGGATGCCACATCGCTGAATGGTTTGCCCACAATGGAAGGACGCGCCACAAGCACGACATCCACGGGCTGGCTTAAGTGCGGTTGATGCACACGAAACGCTTCGCGGAGGAGACGCCTTGCGCGAGTGCGCACGACTGCCTCGCCGATCCGCCGTCCAGTGATGACACCGACACGGCTGGCCGCGCCGTCCGGCATGGTCACCCAGTTCAGGACCAGACACCCTTGCGTCAAGCGGCGGCCCTGCGTCCTGGCGCGAGCGAAATCGCGTCCTTGTTTGATGCGACGCGACCGGGGTAGTTCCAGCGCGTCCAGCGGCAAAGCATCCATGACCGCGCCGCGGGTTAAACCGGGGTGAGGCGTTTGCGACCGACGCGGCGGCGGTTGCGCAGAATGCCCCGCCCGCTCTTGGTCGAATTGCGGCTCAGAAAGCCGTGCTGCCGTTTGCGACGAATCTTCGAAGGTTGATATTGTCGTTTCATGTCTGTGTCCCGATCAAAATAGTTCCCGGCTCAATTGGCAAAACCGCTGGGCCGATAAGGCACTGCGGATTTTCGTCCACGGGAGCGGTGAGAGTAACAGTGAACAAAGAGGTGTCAAGCGTCTGACCGGCCGGGCGCAAGTTCGACGCGGTAGTGTGCGGTGGTTGGACACCGCCGGGAAGGGCGCGTCTCTCCGGGCGCGTCGTCATTCAGTTCGCGATTCTTCAGCGCGCCCGGAGGTCGCACCCTGTCAGCTACGATGAAAAGATGCGCTTTCTACTGCACAAGACTTCCGTGTTGAAGCGCAGCGGAGGAATGTCGAAAGTCGTCATGTGAATCCGAAGGAAATTGCCGGCATCGCGCGGCGACTGATGTCATGTCCTGCCGCTCCGTTCCATGAAGCCGGGGTGCGGGCCGTGGTCGAACTCATCTGCACTGAGAACGGCCTGCCGTTTCAGCGCGACCCGTTCGGCAACGTCATCGTCCGGCTGGGCAACGCTTCCGCAGGTCGTCCGTTCGTGCTCGCGGCGCACCTGGACCATCCGGGATTTGAGATAGTGCGTCCGCTCGGCAACCGCCGCTGGGTTGCACGTTTCAACGGTGGTGTGCCGGACAATTATTTCCACTCGGGCATTCCTGTGCGGCTCCTGCCCGGCGACATCCCCGCCCGCCTGGGCAAATGGCTCGGCGCAGACAAACAGTTTGAGGTTATCGCCAGCCGGATTGACCTGAACCACCAGCCGCAGCCCCGGTTCGCGGTCTGGGAACTGCAGGACTTTGCCGTGCGCAATGGGAGGATCCACGGACGCTCGTGCGATGACCTTGTGGGCGTCGCGGCTGTGCTCGCGACCATGATTGAGTTGAAGCGCGCTCGTGCCAGGGTCCATGTCATCGGCGTCATCTCGCGCGCGGAGGAAATTGGATTCCAAGGCGCGCTCACGGTCGCCGACGCGAAGCTGTTGCCGAAGGACTCGCTGATTGTTTCACTCGAAACAAGCAAGGAACTCCCGCCAATCAAGATGGCCCGTGGTGTCATTCTGCGCGTGGGTGACCGCAGTTCGATTTTTGACTCGGCCGGGATGCGTTTCCTCGGCGAAGTCGCAGCAGGATTGCAGGCGAGTGACCGCAAGTTCGGGTTTCAGCGCGCGCTGATGTTCGGCGGCACGTGCGAGGCCACAGCGTTCCAGGAGTTCGGCTACCAGGTTGCTGCCGTGTGTGTCGCGCTCGGCAATTACCACAACTGCCATCCACAAGGTCGAATCGCTGCCGAATATGTAAGCCTGTCTGACGCGTGCGGCATGGTGCGGTTACTCGTCGAAGCGGCGAAACAGATGCGCGCTTATGAGCGGCTCACGGCGAAACTGTCGAGGCGATTGCGCGCGCTGCTGCGAGAGGCGCGACGCAATCTGCGGCGCGACTCTTGAACATGTGGCACCGCCCCTCACGCTGGACAGTTGCCGCCTTTGCGTTCGCAGTGATGGCCGGTTTCATCGCGTGGCTCATCCTGGGTCGCGGCGAGCGCATGCTGCGCCTGGCCGACGGACGAGAGCTTTCCATCGTTGCAGTGACCTATGGGACCAACCATGTCCTTGAGAGCGGCCCGCCCTGGGCGCGTTTGATGGTCCGTTTCGGTTCGCGCGCGACTGCCTTTCGCTACGGCTATCGATCGACGGGCGCGTATCCGTCATCCGTGCCTTCCATGATGATCTGGACACGCTGGTCACCGGCCAACTCGAATGCACCACCGCGCTTTGCGTCCATCGTGGGCGCGAATGGAACTGAGACGGAACCGACTCTGGCCACGGGACACCTTGGCATGTCGCCTCAGAGCAATGGCGTGAGTGTCGCGTGGCGATTCGAGAACTATCCCCGCCAGCAAAAGGAATTCGTCCTCCGTTTCCACGAATTTGATCTATTTCGCG
>Ga0187893_10012632_pt1 | contig 11931 bp, 13 predicted proteins | sample MA1701074metaG_FD_139574 | JGI IMG/M metagenome (GOLD analysis project Ga0187893, IMG submission 139574) | White microbial mat communities from a basaltic lava cave in the Kipuka Kanohina Cave System on the Island of Hawaii, USA - MA170107-4 metaG ... | reverse complement strand
CACGATTTCACGCGCAATCGAGGCGGTAAAAACGGGCGCGTTCTTCTTTGTCGAAAAGCCTTTCGATTTCGCAGAGCTTCTGCCGTTGATTGAACTCGCACTTGAACACCGCGCGCTTGTCGCACAAAACCAATCTTTCAATCAACAACTCTCGACACGGAATTATTACGAGGAAATGCTTGGAGCGTCGAAACAGATGCAAACTGTTTACGACCGCATTGAAGCGGTTGCAAAAACGGACTCACCTGTTCTTATCACAGGCGAATCAGGAACGGGCAAAGAGCTAATTGCAAACGCGATTCATTCAAACTCGCTTCGCGCCCGAAAACCCTTCACAAAAGTCAATTGCGCCGCTTTGCCGAAAGAACTTTTTGAATCCGAGCTCTTCGGGCATTCGATGGACGCGCACCCTTTGGCACATGCGGATAAACGCGGGCTTGTGAGATATGCCGACAGCAGTTCCCTTTTGCTTGATGAGATTTCAGAAGTCCCTTTGGAAATTCAATCGAAAATTTTGAAGTTCCTTGAAGAGAAAACATTTAGTCGGCTCGGATGCGACGAAGTGCGCTCTGCGGATGTTCGTTTTATCGCAACGACGAATCGAAAGCTCGATGAAGCAATTAGTGAAAAGCTTTTGCGCGAAGACCTTCTTTATTATCTCTCGACCGTAACGATACACATTCCGCCATTGCGGGAAAGAAGCGATGACATAGCTTTGCTCGCCGACAATTTTTTAAACACCTACGCGCAAAAATATGAACGCAATGTCCATTATATTTCCTCAGCATCTTACAAACTTCTCTTTGCACACAGTTGGAACGGTAACATTCGTGAACTGCGAAACGTAATTGAGCGTGCAGTATTGCTGGCAAAAACGGACAAGATTGAACCTTCGGATTTACCGTTTGAAAACCAAGAACAAAACAGAGACGTTTACGAAATACCCGCGGAATTAACGCTCGACCAAATCGAAAAACTTATCATCACAAAAACCCTGCAGAGAACGCTCGGCAACAAACAAGCCGCCGCTCAAATCTTGGGCATCTATCGCCCGCGCCTCTACGCCAAAATCAAAAGACACAGAATAGATTTGAAAAAGCTTTCAATACAAGAATAGCCCGACGATTGCGGATTTTTCGATTGCGGATTGAGGATTGAGGAATTAAAAACAGAGACTCGCCGACTCGCTGACTCGCCTGACTCGCCAGACTCGCTAGACTCTTTAGACTCAAAAGTGTAAAAGATTCGTTTCGCTTTTGGGCGAAGATTTATACATAGTGAGGTTTTAATAATGCTTCGTGCAGGTATCGTAGGTTTGCCAAATGTTGGCAAGTCAACTCTTTTCAACGCGCTTACGTCGCAACAGGCGGCGTTGGCGGCAAATTATCCTTTCGCAACGATTGAGCCGAATGTCGGCGTTGTTCCCGTCCCGGATTCGCGTCTTGAACCACTAGCCAAATTGGTTAAGACGCAAACAATCATTCCCGCTACGGTTGAGTTTGTTGACATTGCGGGTCTTGTGCGCGGTGCTTCAAAAGGCGAAGGTTTGGGAAATCAATTTCTTGCGAACATACGCGAGACAGATTTAACCGTTCAGGTCGCGCGCTGTTTTGAAGACGAAAACATCGTCCACGTTGAAGGCGCTATAAACCCTGAGCGCGACATCGAAACAATCCAAATCGAATTGGCTCTCGCGGATTTGGCTTCGATTGAAAAACGGCGCGACCGCGCACAGAAAATCGCAAAGAGCGGCGACAAAGATGCAAAGGCTGAAATCGAAGTTATAGAAAAATTATTGCCCGCATTAGAAGAAGGAAAGCCCGCAAGAACTATTGAATTAACAGACGAAGAAAAGGCGGTTGCAAAAGGCTTTTTTCTTTTGACCATGAAGCCCACGATTTACGCCGCGAATATTGACGAAGCCATGCTTGCAAATCCCGAATCGAATGCTCATGTTCAAAAAGTAAAAGAGATTGCCGCAGAAGAAAACGCAGAGGTCGTAATCATTTGCGCTCAACTTGAAGCAGAACTGGTTGAGTTGCCTGTTGAAGAAAGAAAAGATTATCTCGCTTCATTGAATGTCGAAAGCAGTGGCGTTGACCTTTTGATTCAGAGTGCTTATCGCCTGCTTGGTCTTATGTCTTATTTAACCGCGGGCGAAAAAGAAGTCCGCGCTTGGACGATTAAAAGAGGAATGAAAGCCCCGCAAGCCGCAGGTGTTATTCACACGGATTTCGAGCGCGGTTTTATACGCGCCGAGATTGTCTCTTACGAAGATTTAATCCGTTTGGGTTCTTATGCTTCTGCACGCGAACAAGGAGTTATGAGATTGGAAGGCAAAGAGTATGTGATGAAAGACGGCGACGTTGTGCATTTCAGATTTAATGTTTGATAGAAACACTTTTTTGCCGCAGATTAACGCGGATAACGCGGATTTGATTTAGATAATAATCCGCGTTATCCGCGTTATCCGCGTTAATCTGCGGCTAATTTTATTCCCTCAGCAAACCTTTATAAACACCGGGTGTGGAGTCTTCAATCAATTTCGCACCGACTGTTTTCTCATAAAACTCTGCGGGACCTACGCCGCCGATGATTGCATAGGCGTATCCCAACTCGCGCATTGCAAATAATGCTTTGAGTAATAAAACCTTTCCGACTCCGCGCCCGCGCATGTCTTCAAGCACGCCCGTTGGACCAAAGAAGTTTTTACAAGTCGCTTCGTAACAGGCAAAGCCCACAATCTTTTTTTCTTCAACAGCAATAAAACAACTAACGGGCTGACGCGAAAAAGCAACGTCACATTCGCCAGTCCAGTGACGCGAAAAGTTTTCTTCGACCCATTTCAAAACCGTCTGTTTTTCGGGCGCGAGGGCGCGGCGAATCGTGACTCCATTGATTTCCAAATTTACTTTTTCGGGCAAAGCATAAAGCTTTACAAGCATGTCCGGCATCTTTGGTTTTCCTCGAAATAAAATTGTGCTGGACAGATTGAAACCTCTGTGGCTAAACTGTCAACGGTTGATTAAACTAATGTCATCAATCCTTCAAAAAACAAAACGCGTAGCGGCTCTGGCTCTGATTTTTTGGGTCAGCGGCGCTGTTTGTATTCTGCGTTGTGAGGTTTCCAAATTTCACAGCAGTAAAGTTTTGACGACGCATAAAACCGCACCGCACAAAATGGCGTCTGACCATTCTTGCTGTCGCCGCGCAAAAAACAAACATAAAATCTTTGAGATTCAAAGCTCACAACCAATAAAGAACAATACTTCCTGTTGTTCTTTCACGACTCGGCCTTTTGAACAAGCGCGCAAAGTAAGTTTTCAAAACGAAACCGCTGTCCAAGCCGTCACAGAAAAATCTTGGCTAGCTCAATCGAAACAAAATCTACCTTCAAACTTTTTATATCGTCCGCGCCCGCCAAATAAAAGCAGTACACATCTCAGAAACTGTGTCTTCCTGATTTAGAAACAGGTTAGAAAGCATGAAACGCGCTGATATGGTTATCAGTGCAATCTCTAACTATGTACAAAAATCAGGAGATTTCTTACATGAAAGCATACAAAATTTTCGTAATCTTTTTTGTGCTTGGTGTTGTCACGTTTGTTTACGCGACTGCAAACAATGCACAAACCACAAATCCGGCAAACAACCAAACCGACAATAAAAAAAGCTGTTGCCTTAAAAAAGCTGACAACACTGAATCCTGTCACGCAGACGGCGAGCGCTGTTCAGATGAAGACTGCTGTAAAGACGGCGAGCGCAAAATGAACGGCGAGCGCTGTAACAATGGCTCGTGTTGTACGGGCGGTTCGTGCTGTAAAGCAAAGAAAGCCGACTCTGCCGAACAAAAAGCAGAGAAAGATTCTAGCTGTGCAAACGGTAGCGCGTGCTGTTCCGGCGGTTCATGTTACAAGGCTAAAGGCAAAGCCAAGTAACAAAATAACTGCTGTTTAGAGGCGCGGTAGAAGCCCGCCCGACACGGTATGTTCGACACAGGGCGGGCTACGGCCCGCCTCTAAACAGCAATTTTTTATCAGGAAAGGTTTAATAATGAAATCAATTTTATTCGTTTTTTTAATTTTAGTTTTAACGGGTCTTCTCTTTGTCGGTTGCAACCAACATTCTGCAAACGGCGGCACGCATTCAAATCATAATTCAAAGCAATCAGACCCACACGCGAATTATTCGCAAGGCGGCGTGTCGCACACATCTATGGATTCAAACGCGAAATTCAAAGCGGAACTTGCAGCGAATCCGACCGAAATAAAAGCGGGTGAGCAAACATCTTTAGTTTTTACTGTGAAAGATGCGAAAGGCTCTGTCGTGAAAGATTTGCAAATCGTACATGAACAGCCGATGCACCTTTTGATTGTCTCTGACGATTTGGCTTACTTCGAGCATGTTCATCCTGAACTGCAAAAAGACGGGACATTAAAAATTTCTTTTGCATTTCCAAACGGTGGGAACTACAAACTCTACGCCGATTACACCCCGAAAGGCGAGCATCAGATTGTTGACCGCTTCGATGTAAAGGTCGCTGGACAAGAGCGTGCGAAAGAAGCTTTGGTCGAAGATAAAACCTTTGTGAAATCAGTTGACGGTTTGAGCGTGACGATGAAACCAAGCAAACCTGTCAAAGCAAATGAAGAGTTGATGCTTGATTTCTTTGTCACGGACGCACAGACAGGAAAGACTGTTACAGACCTCCAGAAATATCTTGGCGAGATGGCGCACTTTGTCATCATCAATGAGAGCATGAATCAGTTTCTTCATGTTCATCCGATGTCAGACAAAAAATCAAAAGCGACTGTCAGCGCGCGCACTACGTTTCCGACCACGGGAATTTATAAACTATGGGCGCAGTTTCAACGTGGCGGAAAAGTCATCACAGTTCCTTTTGTTTTGAATGTTGCGGAAGGGAAAAAATCGGAAACGGCAAAAACCGAAAAAGGAAATGAAATCAAGGTGACTGTAAGCAGTGAAGGTTATACACCTTCGCAAATCACGGTTGAAAAAGGCAAGCCTGTTAAGATTTCTTTTTATCGTAAGGACGCGCAAAACTGCGGCGATGAAGTTGTTTTCTCTTCGCTAAACATCAGGAAAAAACTCCCCGTCGGCAAAACAGTTATAGTTGAATTTACGCCGAATGAGTCTGGCGAACTAAGTTTCGCCTGCGGAATGAATATGATGAAAGGGAAGGTATTGGTTCAATGAAGCAGTTAACCGTTAAGCTTTCATTTGGATTTGTTCTTCTTTTTGCCTTGTGCTTTTTTGCAAAAGCACAAGGCACAGACACGAAAGAGATTAAGCTTGTCGGGCAGATTGTCTGTTCTGTCTGCTGGTTTGAAGATGACCGAAAGAAAGTCCCTTACGGTACAGAGGAAGACATAGCCTGTGCCAAGCGCTGCGCTAAGAGCGGCATTCCGTCTGCGCTTGCCGTAACGGATGAAAAGGGTGATACAAAGCTCTACATTCTGGAAAAAGGAAAGTTCGCCCTGAAAGAAAAAAACTGGGGCGACCTTTCAGGACAAAGAGTCGAAATAAGCGGCGGCACGCGTGATGAAAAAGACAAACTCTTTGTAAAAGTAGATGCTTTATCTTTTCTTGAACAAGCAGATGAAAAACCAATCATCAGCAATGAGGTCGAACTCGTTCTGAAAGATTTATCAGGCGTCGAACAACGCCTGAGCGCGTATCGCGGGCGCGTTGTTGTTTTGAATTTCTGGGCTACATGGTGTGTGCCTTGTAAAGAAGAAATGCCCGACCTTGCAAAGATTCAAAATGAATATGCGGCATTGGGTGTTCAGGTAATCGGCGCGACGGCAGACGCACAAGACGAACGCGCGAAAGTTTTGCAGTTCATTCAGAAAAATAAAATCAACTTTCCCGTCTGGCTTGGCGCAACGACTGACAACATGAAAGCTTTCCACTTAGGTCAAACATTGCCTGCGACAGTAATCATCGGACGCGCCGGAAAAATCGTTTATCAAATCAAAGGCATAATCAAACCGAAAGAATTACGCTCACATCTTGATAAACTCTTAACCGTGAACGTCGCAGAGAACGACACAAAAGAGCAAAAGCGTTCATCCGCTGTTCCCGCCTGACCGGTCTGACCGGGCGAAAGCCGTGCAGTCCGTGGGACTGCTGATGAAGAAACCAAGTTTACTTACAGTGTTCGATTCATTCCCGATTTTGTGAAGCGCGCGAATTGGCGCACAACGCTGTTCTATCGATGGAAACCGCGTATCCATTTCGGCATTGAATACAATCCGCGTGTCGGCGAAGTGCGTCCGCTTCTCTTTTTGATTCCTGTGACGGAAACAGAAAAACGTCCTGCTGTTATTTTCAATATTAGTTCAGACAGAATCGGAACACCGGAAGGAACTTCTTTTTCTGTGGCTGTGAGCAAAGACATCAAAAAGCTAACGGGTTTGCCCGTTGCGCCTTATGTGGGCGTCGTTTATGGAACTTACGACCACCGCACGCGCATATTAGCGGGGATGAACATTACGTTCACAAATAAATTTTCATCGCTGATTCAATTCGACGGTGTGAAGGTTCATCCGACATTAACTTACAATTTTGATAAGCATCACAGTCTGACATTCCTGATGATTCGCGGTTACAAACCCGGAGTGAGTTATAGTTTTTCGTTTTAATAGAAAGGTCAGTACCATCAGCTAATCCGAGCGGTACTGAGTCGTTTCTTATCGCAAAAACGCGCGAACACCCACGAGGATTAAATAAACAACGGCGACGACAACGGCTAATTTAATGACTGCAATTGCAAGCTTGATAACAAAGCCCAAGATTGAAAGCGTAACCCCTGCGGCGGCAAGCACAAGCGGAATTCCCACGACCAACAAAAACAACGCCAACAAAATTATCCCGACAACACGAAAGACATCCTTTGCTTCTTTCATAACTTTCATCACCTCTCGAAAACTTATCGAACACGATGTACGGGAGACTTTCGTTTCGCGTTCGTCTGGCTATACGAACACATTTTTGAAATCGTTCCAAGTAAAAAATTTCAATATCTCTTTATTTCTGTCTGTTTTATCTGGAGTGAAACTTTTTCACTGAAGAGGCGCAAAGAACGCAGAAAATGTGATAACTTCTCGCTCATGTCAATCACGGGAAATCTTTTTGATGAGCCAATAGTTGAAAATGTCCCGGATGCAAACGCGCCGCTCGCGGAACGAATGCGCCCGCGTGAATTAAAAGAATTTGTAGGACAACAACACTTGGTTGGCGAAGGAAAAATTTTACGCCGATTGATAGAAGGCAAAGCCGCTTTGCCTTCGCTTATTTTCTGGGGCGCGCCCGGCACAGGCAAGACTACACTTGCACGCCTTCTCTCAAAACACAGCAACTCTCATTTCACAGCTTTGTCAGCCGTTTTCTCCGGTGTGAAAGAATTGCGCGTCGCAATCAGCGAGGCAAAAGAGCGAAAGCATCACGGCAGACGCGCGATTCTTTTCATAGACGAGATTCATCGCTTCAACAAAGCCCAGCAAGACGCTCTGCTTCCTGCAGTCGAAGACGGCACTGTTACGCTGATAGGAGCTACGACGGAAAATCCTTCGTTTGAAGTAAATGCTGCCGTGTTGTCGCGTTGCCGCGTTCTTGTTTTGAACCCGCTCGAAGCCGAAGATATTTTTACGCTTTTGAAACGCGCAGTTAATGACAATGAGCGTGGGCTTGCGGAATTAAAACCCGATGTGAGCAACAGGCTTTTGATGAAACTCGCAACTTCATCGGGTGGCGATGCGCGTGTTGCTTTGACCGCTCTTGAATCCGCGGTTCTTTCAATCGAGCCAAATGAATCGGGCGAAAGAGAAATTACAGAAGAGATAATTATTGAATCATTGGGACGCGCGCGATTTGCTTACGACAAAGGCGGCGAAGAACATTACAACCTTGCCTCCGCACTTATAAAATCAGTTCGCAATTCTGATGTGAATGCCGCGCTCTATTGGCTTGCGCGTCTTATCGAAGGCGGCGCAGACCCTATGTTTATTGCGCGTCGTCTTTGCATTCTCGCATCAGAAGACATAGGACTCGCAGACCCGAACGCCATTGTACAAGCCGCGTCCGCCGCACAAATCACACACCTCATTGGTTTCCCCGAAGCGCTTTTCCCGCTGTCGCAAGCCGTGATTTATCTCGCGCGCGCTCCGAAATCAAACGCAGTCAAACGTGCTTACTCTGCGGCACACCAAGACGCAATTCTAACTTCAAACGAACCTGTGCCTTTGCATCTACGAAATGCGCCGACGGGTTTAATGAAACGGCTCGGTTACGGAAAAGAATACCGCTACGTTCACGACGATAAAACGGCGAAAGATGAAATGGAATGCCTACCCGAAAGTTTGCAGGAGGCTGTTTATTTTGAAGAAGAAACAGAAGACACTAATCTAACGTGAGTCCGTCATGATTCGCGGAATCACAACCGCGAATGAAAATAGAACTACATCTTTCAGACCGAACCAAGGCTTGTTCTATTTTCATCAGAGTACGATATAAGCGAAATAGTTCTTTCTCTGTGTCCTTCGGTGCAAAACTCACTTACCTCTGTGGTTTATTTTTTCTCAAATAAATTAAACGCCGAAGAACACAGAGGAGAAATACCCTTATATCGAACTCACGTTAATCTAAAACACTTCTTAGCTGAATTTAATGATCTCTTTGCGAGCTTTGCGTGATTAAATCTCTATTCCATTAAATTTCACGCAAAGCTCGCAAAGACCGCAAAGAAGAATGAGCAACTCCAAATATCAAGAAATGGCGCAAGGCGAACAAAACATAATCAATCTCTTCGTTCATAAAACTACCGCCGAGCGTTACGCGAAAAGCCGTCCGTTCTTTCATCCTCTTGTCATAAAACGCATCAGAGAATTTACGGGGCGTGAAAATTTCAAGCACGCGCTTGATGTAGGTTGCGGGACAGGGCAGTCAACAACTGCCTTGCTTGAAATCGCAGAAAGAGCCGTGGGCATAGACATTTCAGCGGAGATGCTTTCGCAAGTACCAAAAGATTCTCGCTTACAGTTTTATCAATCGCCCGCCGAAACATTCCCGTTTGAAAATGCTGCTTTCGATTTAATAACCGTCGGTCTTGCATTTCACTGGTTCGAGCGCGAAAAGTTTTTGAGCGAAGCGCGGAGAGTTCTTCAGCCAAACTGTTGGCTTGTGATTTACAACAACTGGTTTGCTTCAGAGATGAAAGAAAATCCCGATTTCAAAAGGTGGTGTCGTGAAGAACACTTCAAACGCTACCCAAGCCCGCCGCGTAATTACGAACCGCTCACAAAAGAACAAGCCGAGCAGTTTGGTTTTGATTTCGTAGCAGAAGAAAATTTTGAAAACGAACTTGTGATGACACGCGAAAATTTGCGTGATTATTTGATGACGCAAACAAATGTCATAGCAAAACCCGAAGAAGGCAATGAAAGTTTTGAAGACACCGCGCGTTGGATTGATGAATCTACTTCTGAATTATTCACCGGCGAAAAAAGAACATTTTTATTTGGCGGCGTGATTTGGTTTTTAGGAAAGAAAGTCTCTAATTAGCTTCTTAAATATCGTGAGTACGATATAAGGCGTATTTCTTCTCTGTGCTCTCTGCGTAAAAAACTCTGTGCTCTCTGCGTTTAATTTACTTGAGAAAAAATAAACCACAGAGGTAAGTGAGTTTTGCACCGAAGGACACGGAGAAAGAACTATTTCGCTTATATCGTACTCATGTTAAATAGTTCTGATTAAACAAGGTGTGATACACTCTCGGGCGCACACTTTTATTGCAACATCATCCCCTGAACCCAATGTGCGCGAAATAAGTTTCCACAGGAGAATAAAAAGATGAGAAAGGTATTTCTGAGCATTTTGTTTGTGCTTGGTCTGGCGTGTGCGACATTTGCACAAGATACAAAACCGTCGCCGTCGCCATCACCAAAACCACAAACGCCCGCGCCGCCAAAGACGCATTTGAAAGTCGGCGATACTGCCCCGGATTTCACTTTGATTGATACAAACAGACAAGCAGTAAAATTGAGTGATTTCAAAGGAAAGAAAACCGTAGTGCTGGCATTTTATGTGCTGGCGTTCACAGGTGGTTGAACGAAAGAGTTACAGGCATATCAGGCTGATATTGCCAAATTCGACGCAACCGAAACACAAGTTTTAGGAATTAGCATGGACAGTTTCGCGTCCAACAAAGAGTATGCGAAAAACATCAACGTCACATTCCCGCTCCTCAGCGATTGGAAACGCAAAACCGTTAAAGATTACGGCGTTTACAATGAAGAATCCGGTTACGGTGTACGCGCTACATTCGTTGTTGATAAAGAAGGCATCATTCAACACATCGAACTAGGCAACACCGCAATTGACCCGACAGGCGCTTACCAAGTCTGCGACATCATCAACAAGAAAAAAGAAAAACCAAAACCACAATAAGAAGAAAAGATTTTCCATTTGTCATTTTCCGTTTGTCATTTTCCATTTGTCATTGAAAAGAACTTGTCCAAAAGTTTCAGAACGATGACAAACGGAAAATGACAAATGTCAGAGACCGTCAACCATGCCTCTGAGTTTGTCTTTTGTAACTACTCCTACATGGCGATTGCTTTCTTTTCCGTCTTTGAAAAAAAGGATTGTAGGCACTGCTTTAATGCCAAACATTTGCGGGGTCACTGAATTTGCACCGGCATCCAAGTTATAAAAGCTTACTTTTGAATACGAGTTGGAGCAGTCTTCTAATGTTGGCATGATTATTTTTGAGCCGCCGCTCCAGCTTGCCCAGAAATGAACGACAGCCGTTGCTTTTGAGTTAATTACCACAGAATTAAAATCGCTATCCGAAACTTGTTTTACGCTCATTATTTTCTCCGTTCTATTTATAAACGCGGGCGGGAAAACTTTGTCGTCACGCCCTTAATATGAAAGGCTATAAACTTTTTACGATTGCCCGTTAAACTTTAACTACTGCCGTAGTTCATCGGCGGACCTTCGGCATGTATTTGCAAGAAAATTACGCGCAAATCCGGCGGAACTTCCTGATTGGTCGTCAGTGTTTTATAAACGGCTGTGTCGTGTTTTCTCAGCATATTGTTCAGATGTCTGATGGTGTAGTTGGTGTGCGAAATTGACGCTTCCCAATTGCTTTGGGCATTACCGGCTCTGTTCACGATGCCGTCACCCAAGCATTTTCTTCCGCGCTTTTGCATATCAAATTGAAACTTGGTTATCCATCTTCTTGTTGTCGGACCACACAAACCGTCTGTAATCATTTCGCCAAACGGTTTTGCAGGCTTAAATTCTTCCGTTGTGTAAACCCGTTTCAGAAAGAACTGAACGACCTTCACGTCTTCGGTATAATTCGGACACCCAAGCCCAACAGCTTCAAAGACGTTATAAAACGAAGCGTGTTCCACCGGATCGTCGCTGTCCTGATCAATAAATGCCATCTGCCAAATCTCCTAACTTAAAATGTGTGAACTAAAATTCACTGTGGGCATATTACAAATTTGGACAGAGCGATTCGCCACCCGCTGGGATAGTCAAAACGTCGAAAAAAGGAGAGAGCGTTTTGTTTTGTGGCTACAACCACCCTCTAGGATAGTTCAAACCCGGAAGCCCGCACGTAAGTAAGGGCGTTGACAGTTGCGCCCTTACTTACGTGCGGGCTTCTGCAAAAAATTCATATTTTGCTACGAAATCAGGGTCGCGCTTTCGCAAGGATTCAACATCAACGCGCCCGCTTCGCGTCATCATCTTGTAGGCGAGTTCGAGCGGCGTCAGGTGCATGAAATCTATCAAATGCTCAAATAACATTAAACTTTCATGCGCGGCTGATTGAAGGCTTTCAACAACAGGTTTTCGTGTTCTTTCAAATTCATGCAAGGCTTTTTCAACATCGTT
>Ga0187893_10012628_pt1 | contig 11933 bp, 14 predicted proteins | sample MA1701074metaG_FD_139574 | JGI IMG/M metagenome (GOLD analysis project Ga0187893, IMG submission 139574) | White microbial mat communities from a basaltic lava cave in the Kipuka Kanohina Cave System on the Island of Hawaii, USA - MA170107-4 metaG ... | reverse complement strand
GTTCTAGAGGATGACACGGCAAGCCTTCCTGTTTTTGTTCCTGGCCCATGCTACGCATCCAGCTGGCCCTTCATGCCTCAGGATGGAGACAAGGTTGTTATTCGCGGATATATCCAAATTCTACTGACTGAGCCGCGAACGGTTCAGGCCATCGGTCTGTCCGTTGAGCCGGATAGCTGACTATATTAGATCGAGTGCAGCCTGGTGGCTCTCGGAAGCTCAAAGCGGAGAGTTCGCAAAGGATACAGACCGGGGAGCCAACGTCAGGAGGGCTGCTGCTCGCGAGGGTAGCAGCCCTTCTTGTTGACCGCCGTCAAAACCGAATCTGTCCCCATTTTCGATTTTCGTACTCGGGACAGATTTATTTGTCTTATTTTTCTTCGGAATTACCTGGCCACGATCTTCAGCATGTCTTTGCGGTCGACGACCGGTGTCACATGATTCACGTTCAAGTCCGTCCACGCATGCAGCCATCTGCCGATTAGCACGGAGTCCTTCGTCTCCGCAATAGCCCAGCCTTCCAGTTGTGTGACCGAATGGTAAGAAGCGACGATGGTGATGCCCTTCGGTGCGCCATGCCCGATCTTTTGGAAGCGCTTCATCACGGAATCGCGACGCTTCGGTTCCGCCTGCCAATGAATGACAAACATCATCGAGGACTCTCCTTGCCAGAGGGTGAAAAATCCAAAACACCGAACCGAGAATAGCAGGCTCAGCGTGTCTTCAACAAGGCGAAAATCCTGGACAGATTTATTCTTCTTCCCAACAGAAAACCCTGCGCCTTACCATTCCTGAGCTCAACGGCTTAGACTCTGCGCGAGCGATATCACCGTGAGGGTGTGCTTCGGCTGGGGATTGAAAGCTCAAATCTGACGGTTCGCAAAGGATACGGACCGGGGGGCCAATCCAGAAAGGCTGCTTCTCTCACGAGAGGCAGCCTTTTTTCATGCCCCCATCGCCAGCTGCCGTCACCAAGAAATTAGGCTGATCCGGACCGACGGGCCGGACGGCCTGGGGCGCTCGGGGTGATCTGCCTCCGCCGAATCCAATCCAGGTCCATGTCAGTTCCTTCCAGCCGACTCCGGCCATGACTGATTGATCTTCCCCTGATTATGCGGACCTGTCGAGAGCCATAAGGCGGGGACCCCCTGGAGTGCCGCCACGTCAAATCTTCAAAACTGAGCAATTTTGACCAGATCGCATCTGCCCAGAGAGGGACAATTGAAACATGTTCATTGCGTCCCCATAGAGATTGGAGGGACCCATCATGACCCATAACTATCCGGTCATAAGACGGCCGTTCCTCGTTGCCGCGGCAGCGCTGATTCCGTGGGGCTTCGTGCTATTGACTCTTGTGGAGCGGGCATTCCAGAGACGATGGCGGAACGGCGCTCCACGCAGCCCGCTCAACCAATGACGAATGGTGCGCCGGTCGAGGAATAGGATCGGGGGAGAGGGAGGAAGGAGATCATCATGCCACAACAAGGGACCGCGGCCGACTGGATCCTTGACGAAGTGCGCCAGGCTCCCGGTTGTCCTCTCGACGACTTGGTCTTTGGCTGCACGGACTTCACCTGGAAGGAGATCCTTGTCGAAATCGATCGCTTGAATCGGACGGGGAAGTTGGAGGCGGTACCGATGGGCAGCGGGGCCTATACCATGAGGCTCCCGAACACAGAACAAAGGAGCGGGAAGCCAAAACAATCCACCCGTAGCGGTCGAGCACTGGGGCGAAGATAGAAAAGGCTTTCTCCTTCAGGCTTATAGGTACCCCTTACTCTATCTGCTGCAGGGTGATCGTGGTTTGATGGGAACGGTTTTCTCGGAGGAATTCCACGGTAACTTTGTCGCCGATCTTGTGGCGGTCCAGGACCGTCACCAGGTCATCCAAATTCTTCACGGAGTGCCCATCCACCTGGGTGATGATGTCGCCAAGCTCGACGCGGCCGCTCGAACTCACGCGGGCGCCCCGAAACCCGGCCCGGTCCGCCGCGCCGCCGCGCGCGACCTTCGCCAGCACTAATCCTTTGATTCCCCAGCGCCGGACCAAGTCCTCCGCGAAGAGGGTCACGCCGAGGCCGGGACGAATGAGCTTCCCGTGCTCGATCAGTTCGGGCACGATCCGGCTGATGGTATCGACAGGAACTGCAAAGCCGACCCCCGCAAACGCCCCGCTTGGGCTCACAATCTGCGTATTGATGCCGATGAGGCGACCGGAGCTGTCGAGGAGCGGCCCGCCGGAATTCCCTGGATTGATGGCCGCGTCGATCTGAATGACGCCATCAATTGTCCGGTCGCTCATGGACTTGATCGTCCGGCCCAATGCGCTCACAACGCCGGTCGTCAGCGTATGGTCGAGCCCGAAGGGGTTTCCGATCGCCAGCACCTTCTGGCCCACCCGGAGGTTGCCGGAACTCCCCACGGTCACCGGCACGAGCGCGTCGGATTGGGCTTGGGTCTGCAGGACGGCCAGGTCATGATCGGGATCGACGCCCACCACTTTCGCACGGTACTCAGACCGGTCCGCCATCAGGACGGTGATGGCATTGGCTCCGTAAACCACATGGAAATTGGTGACGATGTGCCCCTCCTTGTTCCAGACGAAGCCGGAACCGGACCCCTGAGGGACCTCCATCAGGTTGAACGAGAACAAATCGCGCCGCATCGTGGTGCTGGTGATGAACACCACAGAACGGCTTGCCCGCTCGAAGATCGAGATCGTCGCGAGTTCGTCGTCGCTCAGGTCCGACGGCGCCTCGACAATCTGCCGGGCCGCCGGAGCGGAAGCGGGCGTTCCTCCGGAACGGGCAAAGCGGCCCGCTTCACCTCGGGCGAAAGCAAGGCCGACCAGGGCGACCACCAGCAGCGGGATGAAAGGAGACCGGAAGAGAGCCGGCCTGGAAGGACTATTCACCGATGACCTGGACGATCATATCTCGTGTGCGCGCGCGGGTGTCGAAATCCACCACCACAATCTGCTGCCAGGTGCCGAGCGCCAGCGTTCCATCGTTGAAGGGAACGGTGACAGAGGGACCTTGAATCTGGGCGCGCAGATGGCTGTGACCGTTGTCCTCACCGGGGTTTCGAGTATTGTGCTGCCAGGCGGAATCAGCCGGCACGAGCCGGTCCCACAGAGTTTTCGTGTCGGCCCGAATTCCCGGCTCGTCCTCGATGATCAGGACCGATGCCGTGGTATGCCTGATGAACACGGTGGCGACGCCCGCCTTCAGCCCCGTGCCGGCCAGGGCATCCTGTACTCGTTTCGTCACGTTCTCCACTTGGCTGCCGCCGCTCAGATTCAGGCGCAGCGGGATGCTCTTCACCGGCATGCGGTCACCCCCGCGCCTACGGCCCGCAGTACACGAATCTCAGCAGGCGCCAGTGCGCGGCCCCTGGCTTGAGCGAGGATGCGGTCGAAGGCCCCTTCGGCAGCCAGGTCCCGCAACGCATCCACGACGGCCCTGCTGAGGATCCCCTCCACCCGCAGCTTCTCCAGATACGCGAACGCATCGAACAACGTTTCCTTCGTCCGAGTATAGTAGTCCCGCCCGCGGCGGCGATTGCTATAAGCCTCAAATTGCTCGCACGCAACCAGCACCTCCGCCAACTGGTGCACCCAGCCTGGTGCCCGACCGAGCTTCTCCGGGTAGTAATAATAGAGCATCACCAGGCCCATCCAGGGCGCCCAGCGTACGCCGAGCCGAGCCAAATGCGGTTTGACTTCGCGCAGCCGTCGCCCCAACCGGCGCGCATAGCCCAGGCGCATCTCCACTTGTTCCTGGGCCCAAGCGTCCATCCGGACGCCGGCGGCTTCCAGCTCGCCTTTGTGGCGGGACACAAACGCTTCAGTCTCACGGCCGTAACGCGTCTCGGGATGGACCGCTCGCCACTCCCTGGGCCGGGTGGGGATGCCCTGTCGCTTGGCCCAGGACCAGATGTCGCCGAAGACTTTGCGATCCAGCCCGGACCGTCCCAGGTCATGCAACAGGCACGCGATCTGGTACGTGAGGACACGTTGAGGCGGATGGCCGAGCCTTGTCGCCACGGCGGCACACATCCGCGCGGTACGGAGGGCGTGGGGCCTGTCATAGCCCCGGATCATCCGTCCGGGTCGGCGCGGGTTCGGATAGTCATACAAGCGCAGGAGCGCCGTCGCGAGCTTTGGTGGAACCAGGAGTGGAGCGGTTGCCCGGAATGGACCTGTGAAGCCAGGAGCGTTCATGGATGCTGAGCAGCCACTATTTCGCGCGCGCTTGCGCCACCAACTCTTTCATCTCCCCCAGGTCCATGGCGCCGGGCGCGAGTTCCTGTCCCACCACGAAGGCGGGCGTTCCGGTGAGACCGAGGGTATGCCCCAGCGCGCGGTTCTTTTCGATCACCGCCATGATCGCCGGGGTCTCCATGTCGGCCTGAAGCCTCGCTGTGTCCAGCCCCACGCCGGCCGCAATCTCCAACACCGTCGCCTGGGTCAGATCCCCCTTTGCCGCCATCAAGGCTTCATGAAAGGCGGGGTATTTTCCCTGAGTGCGCGAGGCCAATGCGGCTTTGGATGCAATCACCGACACTTCACCGAGAATCGGAAAGTCTTTGTAAACCAGGCGGACTTTGGGGTCATCCTTAAGCAGTTGAGCGACGGAGCCGGCCACCGCCTTGCAGTACCGGCAGCGATAGTCGAAGAACTCCACGACCGTCACGTCGCCGGACGCATTCCCGTGGACGGGTGATTCCGGATCGTGCAACAACTCTTGCTGATTCGCAACGACCGCCTCCCTGCCTCGCTGTTTGGCTTCAGCCTGACGCCGTGCCTCCAATTTCTGGAGCGACTCTTCAATAACCTCAGGATGGGCTTTGATGTAATCGCGGATGATCTCCTCAATGGCTCCCTTGGCTGCAGGATCTTGGACATCGGCCGCAGGCGACAGGGCGGGAAGGCCCAGTCCTGGCAGGAGGACGATCAACAGGATGCCGACCACCTTCGTTCGACTTGCAAACCGTCTCATCGGGAGTCCCCCACCACGATTGCATGGCAACCCGGACAAACACGGGTGCAGGACGGACAGGATGGCCGGAGAGGTCGTCAGGGAACCGTCTGACTCACCACCTGGGCCTGGCCTCTGGGATAGAGAACGATCTCGACCCGGCGGTTCTTCCGCCGCCCTTCCTCGGTGTCGTTACCGGCAACGGGCCGGCTATCGCCATGCCCGACGGCCGACAGCATCGCTGCCGGCAGCCCCCCCTCTTTGATGAGGCAGCGCACGACATTCGTCGCCCGGGCGCTGGACAGTTCCCAGTTCGAGGGATATCGTACGCGCAGCCTGGTCCTTGGCGGTTTGCTGTCCGTATGGCCCTCCACGCGGATCTGTTTATCGGTGGCCTGTTTCAATTTCTCACCGAATTGCTTGAGGACCTTACAGGCAGCCGGCTTGAGGTCGCTCTCTCCTGACTCGAATAGGAGACGCTCCAAGATCGTAATCCGAATCGGCTGCTCCTGATGTCCGGCGGCAGCGCCGGCCTCGGCGTCCACCCTCGTCTGGAGTTGCTGCTCCAATTCAGCGGCCTTCTGCGCCAAGCGCCTACGCTCCTCCAACCCCAGCGCGGCCTCTTCTTCCAGCCGCCTGAGTTTGTCCGTCAACTCCGGCGGAGCCGTAAGGGTCATCGCGACGTTCACCTTAGCCGGCCGATCCTGCTCGAGGACGACCAACTTGCCGCGCGTCGCCTCCAGCTCCGCCGAGACCTTGGCGCCCTCTTCCCGCGCCGCCTGCAGCTCCGCAACCACCCTGTCCCGCTCCTGCCGCACAGCTTCGACCTCCGCCGATGACTCTCGCTTGATTCTCGTTGCGTCGCTGTGAGCGGCTTCCAGTTCGGTCGCCGCTTTGTCGCGTTCCTGTCGGAATGATTCCGCCTCGGCCGTCGAGGCCGCGGCCTGCTGCTGGAGCCGTTGAGTTTCCCTGGCCGTTTCTTTCTTGTAGTCCGCGAACGATTGGGCGACTTTGATCGCTGCCGATCGCGCCTTGTCCAATTCAGCCTTGGTCGCCTTGTGTGTTGCTGTCGTGACACAGCCGGCGGCAAGAGTTGCGACGATAAGCGGCGATAGAAAGCCGGTAGTTTTCATGCGGCCTGACCTCTCCTCCAAAAATCTCGTGGCACGCTCCGGCCGGTGCCCGGCACCGGGTCGAGGCAGAGTGTGGCGTGGACATGAACGAGAAGTCAAGCCGTGCGGAAAGCCTGTTCCAAAAGGACCGGGGAGAGATTGGATGGTCACATGGGCGAAAACAGATCCCGGACCGGCACACCATCCGGCGATTCGGCAATGAACGAGGAGCGCGCAAGGGCGGTGGCCCGAATGGTCACCCGTTCTTTCGCCCTTGCTACCTGGATGGACTTGGTCTGGCCCGCCTCGGCCGAGCAGGCATTGCGAAGTTGCCAGAGAGTCTTCCAGTAGGATTTCGCGCTATCGCTGCAGGCGAGGATGACATCACCGATCTGAAGCCCTGCGCGCTGGACCGGACTATCGGGGACGATCTCGGTGACGACCGGAACACGCCCCCCCTCCACGTCTTGCATCAACGCCTTGTACCCGAGCAGCCCCGTTCGAACGGGGGCGAGGTGTTGAAAACAGCGGGCCAGCACATCGACCAGGATCTGCTGGACCGCGAGCTTCGGATGTTCAGGGGTCGGTTCGGAGAAGGTTCCCTGGCCGCTGAACACCGTCTCTCCGGATTTCACATCGATGATTTTGAACGCAACCGCCACGCTCGCCTCCTCCCACTCCTTGCGCGGCACCCGCGTGATACCGGGCGAGAGCGGCACCCACACGATCGGCCCTTTCTGCCGCACCACCTCCCACTGGCCGACCTCCCCGAGAATCACCGCTTGGGCCTTGGCACGATTCGCAATGGCGAGCAAGCTGCGTTGATCGCGCGCGGCTTCTTCGTTGAGGCCCAGCTCTTTCTGGGCGATCTGATCCAGCCGGACCTGATTGATCACGGTGAAGCCCATCGGCTCCAGGAGGCCGGCCATCACCGTGGTCACCCCCTGACCCGAGCCGGGTGCGCTGGGGGCATCCGTGAAGGCAAACAGAGCGACGGTGTCGAACTGCTGAAAGGTCTTCAGATCAAAGGGACCGAAACTGGAGGTCACGGGGTGGGACCCATGGGGCCGCTTGACTCCGCACCCGGAAAGAGCGGCGCAGAGAAAAGTCAGGAACAAGAAAGCCGGGAAAAGCTTGGCCCGCGTACGCATCGCCGGGTCAGAGTAGCAAAGCCGCCTGGGCCACGCAACTCTGCGGCGACAGGGCTCAACCGGACAGACTCAGCCGGCCACTCACTGATCTTCACAGGCGGCAGCATCCATCGTACTATATTGCTCCCGCAGGACCTGCCAGCGCTGGAATTCGTTGGGCTCCATCGTGTGGGCGCCCATGCTCTCCGTTTTCCGGCTCAACTCGAGCCACTCACGGTAGCGGGCACACTCGGCCTCGGAAGCCCGAGAGCGCCGAGGGGCCTGCATGGGGGCCTGTTCAATGATCACGTTGCTCGTGGGGTTGTGGGCCTGGTTGCCGGCCTCCGGCTCATGCGGGCTTTGAGGCATCACGCTGAACCCTTCCCGGTTCGATTGATGGAAGGGCTTGCAGCCGTCCCGAGGTTCGTTGGTGTACACTTCTCCGGGACAGACCCAGAGCGCGGTCGCCAGGATTGCCAAATTGAACATGTTATCCTCCCCCAAGACCCATGTCTTGCATGCCCACCATATATCGGCAGGTTGGGCAGTGTCCATTAGAATGGCTGAATTTCGTACAGCCTTCCGCCCCCACTTTCTGCTACAGGAGGATCGGAGAATGCAGAGAAGAGACGAGTGGAAGATGGTCGCCGTGGCTTTGACGGCAGGAGTGCTCGGTGGGCTGATCTCAAGCCAGGTCGCCGCGATACCCCCGGTCTCGGCCGAGAAGACAGCCCCGGCGGCCAAGGTTGTCAGCGCGGAGAGCGTCTTCATCGTGGACCAGCAGGGCAAAGTCCGGGCGGCCTTGAGCCTGTCGCCCGACAACGGTCATCCGGCCCTGGTATTTCTGGACCAGCAGGGCAAGGCCAGACTGCGCGTCGGCTTGCTCTCGGACGGGCGCCCGGCCGCCTATGTGGATGGGAAGGACGGAGCGCCCTATTGGTACGAGCCGTGAAACAATCGCGCGGCTCACAACGGCACGAACTTGTCCCCTGCCAGGTCGTAGGTCCACATTTCACCCGTCGAAATGGAATAGACCCACCCGTGAAGTTGCAGGGCGCCACGCCGGAGCCTGGCCGCCACAGCCGGGTGCGTCCGGAGATGGTCAAGTTGGATGCGCACGTTCTCCTGGGTGGTCGTGACCAGGAGGTCCGACTCCGGGAGGTGTGGATAGTTCTCCATCACGATCCGTCGCGTGGCTTCCGCCTGCAGCAGCCATTCCTTCACCGCAGGCAATTCCTTGAGCTGATCCGGCCGGAGAATGGCTCGCATGACCCCGCAGTCGGTGTGCCCGCAGACGATCACATGCTGGACCCCAAGGACAGCCACCGCGTATTCGATCGTGGCAGTGCTCCCTCCCACAACCGTCCCGTAGGAAGGCACGATGTTGCCCGCGTTGCGCAGAATGAAGAGCTCGCCGGGATCGGTCTGGGTGAGGAGAGTAGGATCAATGCGGGAATCTGAGCATGTGATGAACAATGCCCTGGGATTTTGCCCATAGGACAGTCGCTCGAAGAGCATCCGCTTTTCTTGGAACACCTCGAACTGGAACTTCTTGAACCCCTCAATGATCGTTTTCATCGGTCCCCTCCGCGGTGCGCAGTATTTTCGGTCCAGGCCATTGCCGCGGAAACGAGCTAGGCTTCGGTCTCCTCCAGGTCTCGGTCGAATGTGAAGACGATCATCCGCTCGCCGCTCTGGACATCAATGTCGGTGAAGAGGCCGGTGACCCTTACGCCGGCAATATCGTTCATTTGACCGGAGAGGCTCTCACGGCCTTGAGCGATCAGGTTCTGGCGCATCCGCTTGACCATCTCTATTCCATCCTCGCTCTTGGCGAGCTGACGTTCGGCCGGGGTCAGGACCCCTTTCAGCCTGATGAGAATAATATCCCGCAGAATGAAGGCCCGCACATCTTGCGGACCTCGACCCATGAACTCCTGCTCGAACTTGATGATGGCGTTTCGGACTGCGCCTTCGATTTCGCCCTTCGTTCTCCCGTTCTTCATAAGACTCGACCCTTTGGTTTCTGAGCGCCCCAATTATAGGGCTTATGCCCCATGACTGGGAAGCCCTGAAGACCTACATGCGTCCTGGGCCATAATTTGATTGATGGATCCGTCGTTATTCTGATATGAATTATGGTCAGAGTAAGACGGTGCCATCTGTCCTTGTTCCCCAAAGACAGACGGAGCCATTGGTCGACGGTTACATCACAACTGAACGGCAGGTAGGGTAGCCGACTCCCGCATCTGAAGCGGTCGGCCGCAGTGCAAGCCAACCGAGCGTTCCTCGGAAAGTCTCCGAGCGCGCCGGTTGGCTTTTTAAGTTTTGGGGCCGCGTGGCGAAGCGTGTGAGGTAAGGCATGTCATCCGCGATTTTGGTCCCGTTGCTTCCTCTTCTGGCTGCGCTCATCGCCCTGGTCGGAAGCGACGGGTCGAAGTATCGTCGCGCCAACATTGGCGCGCTACCCATCGCTGCGGGGTTCTTCGGAGCCGCTGCCACGCTCGTGCTGGTCGCTTCGCACGGGCCCATCAGCGTCCGCTTCTACGAGGCCGGGTCTGCCGCCAATCCTGCGTTTCCAATCGGCTTTTATATAGACCGTCTCAGCGCGGTCATGATGACGCTGATCACATTGGTCGGCACCATCATCTATGTGTACTCCACGCGGTACATGTATCAGGATGCCGGCTACAGCCGGTACCTTGGATTGATCGCGTTCACCACCTTCGTCCTGCTGTGCATGGTGTCCAGCGCCAACCTCGTGATGCTGTTCGTGTTCTGGCAAGTTCTTTCCTGGTTGCTGTTTCTCCTGGCCCACAACCTCACGCACGCGGCTACGCTGGATGGCGCCTTCAAGACCTTCACGTTTTTGAGAATCGGCGACGTGGGCTTCCTTGCGGGGATCGTCCTGGCCCATTCCCTCTATGGCACTGTCGAATTCCAGGAACTCTTTGCCCGGGCTGCCGCGACGCCGATTGTCCTCTCTCCTGTGCCTGGGATCGAGATCAGCGGGCCCACGGCCGTCACGTTGCTCATTTTCGTCGGAGCCATGAGCAAGTCGGCCCAGTTTCCCATCCATGTCTGGCTTCCCAGTTCGCTCTATGCCCCCACGCCGGTCCATGCCCTCCTGCATGCCGGGATCATCAATGCCGGCGGCTTCCTGCTGAATCGCCTGGCGCCGCTGTATGGCCTGAGCTCCACCACGCTGCACGTGGTCTTCGTGATCGGGACGCTGACGGCCGTCCTGGGAGCCACGATGATGCTGGCCCAGAACGACATCAAGAAGACGCTCGGGTTCTCCACCATCGGCCAGATGGGCTACATGATCATGGAGTGCGGCTTGGGCGCCTTCTCCCTGGCGGTCTTCCACCTCATCGCGCACGGGCTCTTCAAGGCCACCGTGTTCCTGAACTGCGGCAATGTGATTCATAAGGCCCGTCAGGAGCCCGCGTTCCCTCATCACGACCACGTGACGGAGGACACCGAGTTTTCGCGCCTCGCCTGGCTCACCGGATTTCTCTCCACCCTCGTGCTCCCGCTGAGCATCCTGCTGGCCGCGCACGGGGTGCTGCACATCCCGTTGCTGGAGTCCCAGGGAACCGTGATCTTTCTGTTCTTTGCCTGGGTCACGTCGTCCCAGGCCATCCTGACGCTCACCCGCCTGCGCGCCGTCGCCTCATGGAAGGTCGCCGGGGCGATGGTCGTAACGCTCCTTCTCGTGATCTTCACGTACCTCTTTGCGGTGGAAAGCTTTACGGCGTTCCTGTACCCAGACCGGGCTGAAGTGGAGCGCTATTTCAGGATGGCTGCGCTGCCCTGGCGGCTGTTCGATCTGCTCGTCGTGACGGCGACCCTGTCCACGATCCTGGGCTGGGTCGTGATCTATGCGAATGCCAAGGGGCGTGCGATCTGGATTCCCGCCTGGGTGCGGACGCTGCGCGTCCGCCTCTATGTGCTGTTCATGAACCGGCTCTACGTGGACGAATTCTACGCCTGGCTCGGCCGGACACTGATGCGTGTAGTCCATCGTATTGATAAGCACTCGCTCGGAAGGCCGGTGTGATGACTGCCTGGTTTGCGCTTGTGCTGCTGGTCGCCATTCCCTCCCTGGGGGCGGCGTCCGCCTTCGCGATCCGGTCCAAGCCGGAGGCGCTCAAGCGGTGGGGGCTCCTCGTGTCGCTCGGCAGTCTGGTGCTGCTCCTGACGCTTTCCAAGGAGTTGGCGGGGACGGTCATCGGCATTCCCCTTCTGGCGCTTCTCCCGATCGCGGCGTTCCTGTCGCTGCTGGGACAGCCCCCGCACGAGGACCACCGCACGGCCTGGATCATGACGTTACTCCTGCTGGGATTGGGATTTGGCGTGATGCTAAGCCCGAATGGCGTCGGGTTGATCCTGCTCGCGCTCATCTTGACCATGGTCGGCGTGCTCATCTACCGCTATCGCGCCATGTCCGTCTACCATCCCTGGCAAGGCATCGGCACGTGCGCCTTCGGCGTCTGTTGCCTCATCGTGGCACCGGTGGCGGCCCCTCCGGTATCCGCCGTCGCAGGTCTGGCGGCCTGCGCAATCCTGTTACCGATGGTCCCCCTTCATGGAGGCTACGTGGCGGCGCTCGCGGGCTTGCCGGGGAATCTGCCCGCCTTTCTGGCGTTCCTGCTTCCCGCGCTTGGATTCCACGGCCTGCTCGTCCTGCGGCCGGGTCTGCCTGCGAT
>Ga0187893_10012627_pt1 | contig 11935 bp, 11 predicted proteins | sample MA1701074metaG_FD_139574 | JGI IMG/M metagenome (GOLD analysis project Ga0187893, IMG submission 139574) | White microbial mat communities from a basaltic lava cave in the Kipuka Kanohina Cave System on the Island of Hawaii, USA - MA170107-4 metaG ... | reverse complement strand
ACCATCGCTCCACTTGCTGGTGTTGATCCTCAGAGAGTCGGAATGGGGACGACGACCGCGGCATGTCTGATTATGCCTGAAGCTGCTCCAAATGTCCAGCTATTTGTTGGACACTACACTAGCTGAATCTTCACTTCGCTGCTCGCCCAAGATTTCGGCGGCGTGGGGCGCGATTCGTTTCTTCGAACTCCGAAGCTACCGGCCCGCCGGAGGAGCCGCCATTAGCACAAACCCCTGCGTCGTCCCTGGCGGCGCGATCTTGGTCGAGCCATCCGTGGTTGACAGATCGAAGGATGAGGTCGAGCCGGCCAGAAACAATCTGCCGGCCGGATCGGAAGCAACTCCGTGGGCCACGTCCGTCAGAGTGCCTCCCAGCACGCGGGAAAATGTCAGCGCCTCAGGTCCGGAGATTCTCGGATCGAGAACCGTGACGAATGCATCGGCCGTGCCCGCGACCGGCCTGGTTCCAGCTTCGCTGTCCAGGATGGGGAAATCATCGGAGAAAGTGTAGCCGGCGAGCGCGATCCGTCCACCAGCCGCCAATGAGAGGCCGTAACAGATATCGGTAGCCCTGCCTCCTAGCAGGCTTGCATAGAGAACGCGGTTTTGAGGCGCCGCGTTGAGATCGAGCTTCATGACGAATGCATCCGCCTGACCCGCTGGCGTGCGCCGGTGCGCGGTTTCCGTCAGAGGCAGGTCCGTCGATAACGTGTAGCCTGCCAGCCAGACATGGCCATTGTTATCGAGAGCCATCGCATGCGCCACATCGAGTCCGTTGCCACCGACTGTGGTGGCAAAGACCAGGGCATCGAGGCCAGGGCGGCGCACGTCCAGCTTGGCCACGAACAGATCCACCGATTTGGAGTGCGCTCTGGGGCTTTCCACCGTTATCGGGAAATCCTCCGCGCCTGTATACCCCGCCAGATAGACGTTGAAGCTCTCATCGACGGCCATGCCGGTAATAACATCGGTGCCGTTTCCTCCGAAGAAGGTGGAATAAACCAAAGAAGGCGACCGGCTGGGATCGATCTTCGCCATGAAGCCTTCAAATCCGCCGCGGTTGCAGCACTGAAGCGCGGCCTCGGTGCCGGGGAGCTCTCCCGACGTGGTGTAGCCTGCAATATGAATCGTCCCAGTGCGATCTACGGCAACCGCATTGACGAAATCGGCCTTCGGGCCGCCGTACAGAGCGCTGTACCAGGCAATCTCGCCGCCGGGATCATCCGGGCGCAGCACGGTGACAAAGCCGTCGGTCTCGCCCGCGTGCGTCTGCTGGACCTGCGTCCCCAGAAGTGGATAATCGGGCGAACTGGTGTAACCGGCGATGTAGACAAAGCCGTTGGCGTCGAAAGTAACGTGGTTGGCCACGTCGTCCTGCGAGCCGCCGAAAAGAGTCCAGAAGGCTAGCGTCAGCCCGCCGGTTTCGTTGCGGGTAAACTTTGCCAGAAAAGCGTCCCGGCCGCCTCGGTTTATAGCCTGCACCGGCTCGGGTCGGGAAGGCTGCGGGATACCGGCGCGCGAATAGCCCGCCACCCACACGTTGCCCAGGTCGTCCACGACCACCGAACGGGCCGCTCCATCCTGGTCCCCGCCGAGATAGCCGGCGTGAAAGACCGGGTCAATCACCAGAGTTCTCGTTCGATCATAGGGGCCCAGCTCGAAGCGAATCTCGCCCGAATCCAGCCGGTAGCGCGCGGCCACGGGCGTTCGCTTTCCTGCCTCTTCCTGGTAGGCAAAGGGACGCTTCAGCCATAGCTCAGCTCCGGCATCGCCCAGAAGCAGATCGCCATCGGGGCTTAACGTCATCCGGCCGGCGCCCTCCAGCCGAAGCCGGATCCGATTCGGATCGGCTTCCGGAGCCAGAATCAGATCGAATTCCAGCAGCCGGTCTCTTACGTAGTAGAGCGCGTCGATGCCAGCATAGACTCCTTCGGCGCGAACCGCTTCAAAGTGTTGGACAGCGCCTTTCCATTGAGATTTACGATTGCCCTGGAGGTAAAAACTCTTGGAAGCTAATGGCTTGACCGCGTTGATCCGCGCGGGGGAGGAATCCGCCATCCGCAGGCGCAGAAACTGGCTGCCGGAGATGAAGGTGGCGCCGCGATCCTCGACCAATACAGTTCCACGGGCGCCCCGTGAGAAGAACCGGACCGATGGGTCGCATTGTCCCTGATTCGGCTCAAACCATGAGGGCATCGCGGAAAACGCCGCCGCCGGCGATAGATCTTTCGAGGCCGCCAGGGAAAACGATGCAGCCAGCAGGAGTAGGGAAATCGTCATGTTTGCTTCAGAACTTCCAAACGAGATGGTTCTCTAAACATTATAAGGACGAGGAGGACTCTGGCGGGGTTGCGCCTGACTGGTGAACTACCGGCGAGAGTTTTCCCCTGCTCCCGGCACCTATTGGAGAAAGGGTGCTTGATTGCATGATCGATCGGTCGGTCCGTGTGCTGTTGATTGACGGGCAGGTGGAGGATTCCCACTGGATTGAAGAACTCTTGGCTGATATCGAGCAGGAGCGTTTCGGCGGCGGCTGGATGCATGGCATTGAGATGTTCCACCTGCAGCGTCTGGCCGATGCGCTTTCCCTTCTTGAAGCCTCCTCCGCCGGGGAGCAGTTCGATCTGGTGCTTTTGAATCCGAGCCTGCCCGACAGCAGTGGCCTTCACACCTTCTTACGGGTGCAGGCCCGGGAGCCTGAGATACCGGTCGTAATTCTGGCCGATCAGGATGATCAGAACCTCGCGCTCAGCATGATTCGGGCCGGCGCTCAGGATTTTCTGGCGAAAACCGAGTTGGAAGCCCGGTCTCTGGCTCGATCTCTGCGTCTGGCGATCGAGCGTGGTCTGATTCTGAGCAATTTACGGAATCTGTGCTGGCGCGACGAACGGACCGGTATTGCAAACCGTCATGGCTTCACGACGCTGGCAGAGCAGGGCCTGGCCCTGGCGGGCCGTTTTTCCAAAGCCGCCGCTGTACTGGTGGTCGAATTGGAGGGATTGGACGAGATTGCGTTGTCTTACGGAAAAGAAGAAGAAGAGCTGGCGCTCATCGAGGCTGGGGAGTTGGTCCGGGGGATAGTGGAGCCTCCCGACGCGGCAGGGCGTATCGGCCGCAACCGGTTTGCCGTTTTCATGATACCGGTCGGCGCGCGGGATGTGCCCTTGCTTCAATCGCTGCTCTCCATGCGGCTGCTGCGGCTCACGCATTCCAAAGTCAACCGCAGCAGCCTGAAACCTCGTATCGAAGCAGCGTGGCGTCATCCCGGAGAAAATACGAACGTTGCCGATCTGGTTCACTCAGCCCTCCAGATGCTGTGCGAGAATAAGAGATCTCAACTCAAAGCCGGGAAGGCCAACGATTTCTCAACAAGCCTCGCCAATAGCGCTGGACGCCACCTATAGCGCCGGGGACGCCCTGAGCGGAGTAGGCGTGTATTCGCGTGAGTTGATGTACGGTTTGGCCCGGCTTCTGCCTTACCAGCCCTTTCTTTGGTGCTACCGTCCGCACCGCTACTTGAAATCGTTCAGCATCCCCTTGCCGGAACGCTGTTCGCGCCGCCTGCTGTGGGATTCACGTCCCCCGCAAGGCGTGTTGTTTCACGCGCTCAACCAGCGTCTCCCGAAAAAGGCTGTATACCGCAGCGCGGTCACTTTCCACGACCTGTTTGTGATGACGGGAGACTACTCGACGCCTGAGTTTAAGGCCCGCTTTGCCGGTCAGGCTCGGGATGCGGCCGCCAGAGCCGACCTCGTCATCGCCGTTTCCGCATATACGGCTTCTCAGGTGGAGGACCTGTTTAATGTGCGGCGGGAAAGGATCCGCGTGGTTGGGCACGGCGTGCATCCTCCGGCGGCGCCGCCGCCCCCGCTCGACCGGCGGGAAAAGATGGTGTTGCATGTGGGCGCCATTCAGACCCGCAAAAACGTCGTCAGGCTGGTGGAAGCCTTCGAGCAAATGGATGCGGACTGGAAACTGGTGTTGGCCGGCGCGGAGGGATTCGGCGCGGCGATGATCCTCGATCGAATTCGCCAGAGCCCCGCCAGCCGGCGCATCCAGGTCAAAGGCTACATATCCAACGTCGAGTTGCGCAATCTGTACACGCGGGCTGCAATCCTTGCCTTCCCTTCGCTCGATGAGGGATTCGGGATCCCGCTGCTGGAGGCGATGGCTTACGGCGTGCCCGTGGTTACTTCCGGCCGGTCCGCGCTCAAGGAAGTAGCCGGTGATGCCGCCATTCAAGTGGATCCGCTGCGATCCGACGACATTGCGATGGGATTGAACCTGCTGGCTCGCGATGCCGGCTTGCGGGAGCAGCTCATCTTGAAGGGTTTTGCGATCGCGCAGCAGAACAGTTGGGATGTGACTACTCAGAAAACCTGGCGGATCTATCAGGAATTGCTGGCTTGACTAATTCTCTTCCTCGGTGGAAATCTTCAGCGCTCGCAGAAACTTGTGATCCTGCGAAGTCCATTTGATCTTGGTCGCGGCATCGAAGCCAAGCTCCGATTCCAGGTCCGTCGATTCCATATCCGCGTCGTCGCGCTTGTTGAACCCGATGGTGGCTTCCAGCACCAGAAACACGTCGTAGCCCGCACGTTTGATTTCGCCGATGGCCTCGGCGATCCGATCCGAGTCCGACAGCGACTCGTTTATGGCGTTGCCAAGCTCCTGCATGAGCTCTTTCAATCGTTCGTCCAAGTGAGCGCCCCCTTCCAGGACGTTTTCAGCATAGCACCTTTCGGTCTCCCGGCTTGCTTCTCCCATATCATCGGCGGAATGCAACAACACCTGCATAAGTAGTGCGGACCATTTGTTACCATGGGACAGGGAACGTGGCCGGGCCCGGCCCAAAGCGTGTTCCCCTCTTCCCGCAGGCGTCAAAATGCTATTGAAAGCCCGGCGATTTCTGCAACATGTCGTTCCCGCCCTCATCAAGCCCATGCGGGTGCTTTGGAACGAGATGATGGGGTTCGTTTTCATCTGCCTGGGCCTGATCCCGATACCAGGGGGCATCACAGCCTACAGAGAGTTTCAGGATGGCGGTGAGGGTCTGTTTCGAATCCTGCTCACCATGCTTTTCTCCGGGGTCATGCTGTACTTCGGAATCACTTCCTTTCTCAGAGCTAGGAAGATTTCGCGCTCCTAACGGTCATGGAAATGCCAGAAAAACCCGGCGAGTTCCCCTTCACCCGCGGGATCTATCGCGACATGTACCGAGGCCGGTTGTGGACCATGCGCCAGTACGCCGGCTTCGGCACGGCTGAAGAAAGCAACAAACGATTTCGCTACCTTCTCTCACAAGGCATTACGGGGCTTTCGGTGGCCTTCGATCTTCCCACGCAAATGGGAATGGACAGCGACCATCCGCTGGCGCGGGGGGAGGTAGGGCGCACCGGCGTGGCCATTTGCTCGCTGGCGGACATGACGCGCCTGTTCGACGGGATCGAGTTGGAGCGCATCACCACCTCCATGACGATCAACTCGACGGCATCGATTCTGCTGGCGTTTTATGTGCTGGTGGCGCGGCGCCAGGGGGCCAACACGCGGCGCTTATCGGGCACCATCCAAAACGACATTCTGAAGGAATACGTGGCGCGGGGCACGTACATCTACCCGCCGCGACCCGCCATGCGAATCATCACGGACCTGTTTGGCTGGGCGAAAGAGAATGTTCCGGAGTGGAACACGATATCGATCAGCGGCTACCACATTCGGGAAGCGGGCTCGACGGCGGCCCAGGAGGTCGGCTTTACCGTGGCGAATGCGATCGCCTATGTGGAAGCGGCGATCCAGGCAGGGTTGAACGTGGACGATTTCGCGCCGCGGATTTCGTTTTTCTTCAACGTCCACAACGATTTCTTGGAAGAGATCGCAAAGTTCCGGGCGGCGCGGCGCCTCTACGCCCGGCTGATGAAAGAGCGATTTGGCGCCGGCGATCCGCGGTCGATGATGCTGCGTTTCCACGCGCAAACGGCCGGCTCGACGTTGACCGCGCAACAGCCGGACGTCAACCTGGTGCGCGTTTCCATGCAGGCGCTGGCCGCGGTGCTGGGAGGCGCGCAGTCGCTGCACACCAACTCGCGGGATGAAGCGCTGGCGCTGCCCACCGAGGAATCCGTGCGGCTGGCGCTGCGCACGCAGCAGATCATCGCGCATGAGACCGGCGTGCCGGACGTGGCCGATCCGCTCGGAGGCAGCCATTACATCGAGCGGCAGACCGACCGGATCGAGCAGGAGGCGCGCGCCCTTATCGAGCGCATCGACCAGATGGGCGGCACGCTGAAAGCCATCGAGAGCGGCTTTATTCAGGGCGAGATTCAGAACGCCGCCTACGCCTACCAGAGGGAAATCGAGAGCGGGGAGCGGGTTATCGTAGGCGTGAACCGCTTTGAGAGCGGCGATGCGGCTCCGGTTGAGACGTTCCGGCTTGACCCGGCGCTCGAGCAGCAGCAGATTCAGGGGTTGCGGGAAGTGCGAGCTTCGCGCAATCAGAAACTGATCGAGTCACGTTTGAAGGCGCTTGAACAGGCAGCGCGCGGCACGGACAACCTGATGCCGCATATTGTTTCCTGCGCGGAAGCATATGGGACAGTAGGCGAGATTTCCGATTGTCTGCGCGCGGTGTTCGGCGAATACCGCTGATCGCTCAGAGTTGTATCGATAGGGATTTCCGGGCGTTCGCCAAAGCTGCGGGCCTCAATCTGGTGAAGGGTCCACATCGGACTGAACCTGCGCTTTATCCCCCTGGACCACGCCCGGCCTCAGCCTTCTCCAAATCACGAGCATCCATGACCGGATTTCTGCGCCGTTTCCGCACTTACAAGAGGAGGTTTGAATGTCGATCTATAGGCTGTGGGTCGTGGATCATATAAGAGAACTCAGACCCATTCAGGGGACCATAGCACGAAGACTCACCGGATGGCTCGATCCAATCGCCAAGAAGGCTAATTTTTCCGCCGGCGAGTGTGTTTTTCCTCAGTATATTGTCAACCCGGGCGTGGGCGAGATGCTGATTCATGTGTGTCCGTTCGGGACGTCGGTGGTGCAAAAAATGCCCGGAGCGGTGAAGCCGAATCCCACCGCCAGTCACCTGGGTATGACGCAGCAGGCCGGAGGCGTCACTGGGGCGGAGGTTTATAAGAAGACCTCCGATGCCGAGGGGATTGCTTCGATCATTTTCCATGAGGCAATGCACAACAAGCTACAGCTTGGAGATGCCGGTCTGCACGGACGATTCACCCCGTGTGAGCTGTCCTGCGCAAGTATTACGTGGCCTACATCACCCACTTCGGATGAATCGGATGCAATGGCGGCGGCACTGAGGAATCCAGTCGCTCAGTGGCTCAACGGTCAGCGTATCCTCCGAAGCGCGGGCATGAGAAAAAGAAAGAACGATCCGCTTTGGGACAGTGAGATCGTCTTGTGAACTCGTTTCCGCCGGGATGTGCGACTTGAAGCCGTTCATGCAAGCGTGATGAGGATCGCGAGCCCGTCGGGGAAACTGGCGTGGAGATTGGGCAGCCTGATACATTAGTTTGGCCTCCGCATGTTCCTCGATCTCCTGCTAGGTGTTTGGTTCTATTTCGTGTTCAGCGCCGCCGGATTAAGCGGCTATTGGGCTGTCCGCGGCGCATTCGGAGAACGCCTGTTGGCATGGTGGATCGCAAAACCCATCGGCTGGCTGCTGTTTGCCTATCCGGTCTGGCTGCTCGCGAGTTTCCGGCTTCTACCTGCAAACCTGCCAATGCTGCTGGCGGCGTTGTTCGTGGTTTCGAACGCCGCCGGCCTGATAGCGGCTCGTCCGAAGAGAATCCCATGGCGCGCTGTCCTGCGATTGGAGGCATTTGTCCTGGGCGTCTATTGCGTCTATCTGCTGATGCGCAGTTTCAATCCCAACATGAATTCCGGGGAAGAAATTCATGGACGTGGCGATGCTACAAAGCGCTTGGAAAACCGATTTCTTCCCATTCCTCGATCCATGGTATGGCGACCGAACGGTAAATTACTACTATTACGGCTACCACCTGATTTCATTGTTAGGAAAAATTTCGGGCGCGCCGTTCCAGTTGGCATACAATTACTCTCTCGGCGTACTCTACGTGACAACCACGGTGACGGCGGGAGCTTTGCTCGCGCAATTGGTGGGGCCGCGCCGGCTGGCGGTCGCCGGCGCTTTCCTGGCAACCACATGCGGCACGGCTCTCTACGGGCTCCGATCGCTCGGAGCTTTGTTCTCAGGGTCGCCCGCGCCCTACCACGCCACCGTGGCGCGAGTGGATGAGAATAGCTTTATCATCAATGAACTCCCCTCGTACGGTTTCACGGTATGCGATCTCCATCCCCATTTGATCGGCATCGCATTCTTCACACTGAACCTTCTCCTTTTGTGGAAGATAGCAAAGGACGGGCCATCCTACCGGTTATTAAGCCTATTCACTTTCTGTTGGGCCTCGGATGCGCTGGTGAATTCCTGGGACGCGATCACCACCGGCTTTGTCTTCGCCGCGGTATTGCTCTCTACCGTGGCATGGAAGCGCGCTGCCATTCTCGCGGCGGCTTCCTCGGCGGCGGCCGGCGTGTTATGCGCCCCCTTTCTTCTCAACTTCCAGAGCCCCGTTGCCGGTCTCGGGTTCGCCCCGCTATACGCATTGGCGAACGGCCTGTCCTCCAACGCGCACTACCCGACTCCGCTGTTGTGGTGGCTCGGTATCTGGGGACCTTTCGCGGCTGCACTTGGCTGGGGGCTTTGGCGGCGAAGGCAGAGCGTAATGACGGCGGCGCCAGCCAAGGCTAACGCGCAATCGGGTATCTCGTCGTACGTCTGGATCCTATGGATCGTGGGAATCGGCCTGTTGGTATTTGTCGAATTTTTCTTTGTGAAGGACATGTATCATGTATCCAATCCAAAGTTCTTTCGGGCCAACACAGTGTATAAATTCAGCTTTCAGGCATGGATGCTGCTGAGTCTGGCCTTCGTGTCCTCAGCGAAGCCGCTGCTCGGCGCTCGTGCGGGACGTTGGGCGATCTACGCCATGGTGGGCCTTGGAGTCCCCTATCTTTGGAATACACTGTTTCAGTTCTATGACATCACCGGCGAAAGATCCCCGGGCCGCAAATTGACTCTGGACGGGACATCATTCCTCAACGCAGCCCCGGAGGAGGCCGCTGTCATCCGTTGGATCAACGAATCCCGTCTGCCTCGAGCCGTGCTGCTGGAGACCGCCGGAGACGCCTACGGATACCATGGCCGAATCAGCGCGATGACGGGTCTTCGCAATCCGATCAATTGGCTGTCCCACGAATTCGGATGGCGATTCGATTGGCGTAACGCCAGGCATGCTTCCGGGGGCCGCCAGCAGGAGTCAGGACAAGGGGCGATTCTTACCATTGCGGCCGACGTGGCGAAGATGTACCAGTCTGCCGACCCGGATGAAACCCGGGCTCTGGTCAAGAAGTACGATGTTACCTACGTGATCGTCGGAGACATGGAGCGCGGAATCTACCGGTCTTTACAGGAGTCAAAGTTTCAGTCGCTCGGCAAAGTAGTGTTCGCTGCCGGCACTACGCGACTCTATCAAATGCATCCCTGACCAAGACGAGAACGGCGTTTCTCTTGATAAGCGATTTTCCTTCGGTTTGGCGCGACGCCATAGAGCTGACTTGCAATGAGACGCGTGAGCCTCAATGCACAGGCGACGCCAGCCGCAAGCGCTCCGGCTACGGGGGCCATGCCTTGGCGGAGAATCATGGCTGCCAGCTCGCCCGCCTGCGCCCCAAGCGCCATGCGGATGCCCAACTCCGGTGTACGCCGGACGACGGAAAACGAGATGACGCCGTAAATGCCGAGTGATGTCAACAGCAATGCTGATAACGCGAACAAAATCGCGATCGAAGTCTGAAACTTTCTCGCCGCGACCGATTCGGTCAGGATTTGCCCCATCGTCCTGGGCTGCGGGAAGGCAACTCACGATCGAGCGAGGCGGGTTCGAAAACGTCTCGGGGCCGATCTCGAGATTCTGGCGAATGATCTGCTCGAACAAGATGCGGCCACGCTCTAGCCTGTCGATAGCCTGTCGATAGCCTTGCTTTCACAGATGCGGATCTGGAATTCTCCCCACGTTTCTTCCGGCTTCAGAAGGAGGGCGAGATATGGCTCTGCAATCGGCAATCTTGAGCGTCAGTGCACGTCTTCGGGCGGTAGCTGCGGGCGGAACTCCCGTCCGGCCCGCTCCACCTCACGACGATCCCGAGGCGGTTCGATGCATTCAGAAGGCACTCGCCGCGCTTGGTTTTCCGATGCCGCGATCGTTTCCCAACGGTCCGCTCGCCGAGCCGGACGGCAAGTATGGGTCGGAGACTCAAGGTGCCGTGATTACGTTCCAAAGGAGAGTGTTTCCCTCCAACAGGAGGGAATGGGATGGCGTCGTCGGGAAGAAGACACTTGAAAAGCTGGACGCACTGCTGCCTCGCGCGCAAGGCCCGCCGCCCCGTCCCAATCCGGCGCCCACGCCACCCCTTCCAGGCCCGAGCAATTTTATTTGCGGCCCCGATGTCACTGAGCAGGTGGCACAGATTTGGAGCCGGATTCAAAGCGACTTCCGGGCGCTGAGCTTTATCCAGAAAGTGACTGCCTGCAACACAATTCTGATTCCGCTTAAGGGTGCCGACTCATTGCTTCCCGGCGGGATCCCAACCAACATTGAAGAGTTGAAACAGAAACTGCGCAACATAGCCGACATTGACGGGTGGGACGTAATTCCTTTGTTTCAAGGCGCGTCTGGGTGGCTGCGGCGGTCTCCGGTGTTCGATCCGGCCCGCAACGGTCCTTGCGCCACGCCGTCATCGTCCAACCCGGGTGGGGGGCCATTCGACGCCGGGCACGAGGATCCTGCCACCTGCTCGAACTCGGTGCAGGTTCAGGGGCAATGCTGGTTGAATGGTTCGGTGAATTACGGCACCTTCGGCATCATGGTCCGGGCCTGCAGCGATTTTGCGGCTGATGATGTCCGCCTGCGCTTGACGCCGCTCCGCCAGGTGTACTCGCTCGAATGGGCCAGGATGCTGATCCGCGCCTACAAGCGCTTCGGCAACAATCCGGAGGGGGCCGCCATACCGGTGGCGTGGACTGAAGCAACCTTTAATGGAGGTCCACGCGCGATCCCTTCGATTCCAGGTAACCGCCCGCGCTGTCGCTGCACGTGCAACTGCACGGGCGACGCGTTCGGAGCCTGGGACTATATCTGGAAGCCGCATCGGCCCGGCGGTCGGCCTACGCGTTAACAAACGGACGTGAATACAAGAGATTCCCACTTCGAGGCTGTCCGGACCTGTCACTCGTAAAGCTGCGCGGCTAACTGTTCACGGATTGCTCTCCTTACGCCAGACAGGGATCGCCGGGCGTTCGGCAGATTTGCGGCCTCGATCTGGTGATCGGGTCCGCGGCGGACTGAACCTGCGTAATCACGAGTATTCATGACCAGGTTGCTCCGCCGTTTCCGCACTTATAAGAGGAGGTTTGAATGTCAGTCTACAGGCTGTGGGTCGTGGACCATATAAAGCAGGTGGAAGGCGTGACCGGGGTTTATGCCGGACGCGCCGTGAAGATCGGGGGCACTGATACTTTAAGGTGGCATCAGGAAAGGAACATGCAGCGCGGGCGGCAATACTGCTCCATCAGGCGTAGCCGTCCATTTCGGCTGCCATCAGGCGGAGGGACGAAATGACATTCGATCTGACTCTTGAGAAGGGCTTCAAACAGCCCAGATTGCTAACGGTCACTTGCACGGTCGACGGGACCAAGAACCTCGGCCCCCGGCTACGCCGGGGCCGCTGGCAACTCAAAAAGGAGCATCATTACCTTGTTGGGCTGATTGCCAAAGTGACCAGTGGCGGAATGTATTCCTTCTACTCCGTCGGTCTGGGTAGACCTTTT
>Ga0187893_10012626_pt1 | contig 11937 bp, 11 predicted proteins | sample MA1701074metaG_FD_139574 | JGI IMG/M metagenome (GOLD analysis project Ga0187893, IMG submission 139574) | White microbial mat communities from a basaltic lava cave in the Kipuka Kanohina Cave System on the Island of Hawaii, USA - MA170107-4 metaG ... | reverse complement strand
CGTTCGGTTGCGTCAAAACAGAGAGAAGGAAGGCCTCTGGTAGAGGTTTCAGACGAGCGGCAGGAACATGACCGAATGGTGAGTATCCCAAGGCGCTCAACTGCTCGCGGAATCGGTCGTCCCGAGAATCATGCGAGCGTGACGTGCTAAGCGACTTCATTCTCGCCCGGACAGTCTTGGTTAGAGGCCGTACGCCCTTCTCAAGGAGAGAAAGGTAGGGCTGGGAGACGCCAAGCAACGAGGCTGCACTAGCCTGCGTGAGCTTGTGATTCCGCCGCCAAATGTGGACACTCGTCATCGCTACGATCATAACATGTAATATTACAAAGTGCTGTGAGTGGCGACCGTGGTTCACTTCGGGAGCATCCTAGTCGACCAGGGAAATGCCTGGCGACGAGCAGTGCTCGAATGGAACGGACTGAACTCCGTAGTGCTGTATGGACGCATTTCTCGAATGAGTGACATTGCCATGCGCTGGCGGTCAGACGTTTCGAGAACGGGTCAATGCAGCAACCGTTTATAGACACCGGGGGAAATCGACGTTTGGGAGGTTTTACTGCGTTAAGGAAGGACGGCTAGGGGAGAGATGTATGTAAGTTATTGAAAAGATGGAGCGGGAGACGGGAATCGAACCCGCAACCAACAGCTTGGAAGGCTGTGACTCTACCATTGAGTTACTCCCGCTCACGGACCACTAGGAACAACACTATTGTAGGGAAGCCTCGCGGCGTGGTCAATTCCGGAGCGATCCTCTACCTGGCTGTTGTATACTAAGTGAAGTCTGATCCCTCCTGCGAAAGGGCATTTCCGCTCTGACGCCTTCCGGGAACAATTCTTTAAGGATAGAGTCATGCCCAAGTTGAAAACGCACAAAGGGGCGGCCAAGCGCTTCAAAAAGACCGCTACTGGCAAGATCAAGCGCCAGCACTCATTCGCGCGCCACATCCTGACCTCGAAGCCTCGATCCCGCAAGCGGAAGTTGGGCCAGGGGACGATCGTGGATAGCGCGAACCTGGATGCGGTACGGTCGATGCTACCCTATTAGCGCTAACCGCGCGGCCTTCGCCCTAGGGTGAGTTGCGCGTCGCTGGTGCAGGTCAACGATGAAAGCATCGTTGACTGAGGGGTTCTAGCTGGCAAGCTGCCCCCTCGCGGCGTGGCCGGGTTCATCGCACGTGCCCGTTCCGCCCGCAGGCCCACAGGCCATCTCCCGGCCAAGCCGGAGTTGAAGAAAGGAGATCAAACGTGCCTAGAGTCAAACGCGGGACCAACCGCACCGACAGCCGAAAGAAAACCCTTAAACGCGCCAAGGGCTATTTCCTCACTAAGGGCAAGCTGTACCGCTCGGCGCAGGAAGCAGTGGAGAAGGCGCTGCGCTATGGTTACGTGGGGCGCAAACGCAAGAAACGCAGTTTCCGCTCGCTGTGGATCGTGCGCATCAATGCGGCGTGCCGAGCCCATGGCATCTCGTATTCCACCTTCATGGCCGGCCTCAAGAAGGCCGGTGTGGAATTGAACCGTAAGGTGCTGGCCGACATCGCGGCTGCCGACGACGCGGCATTCGCGCAACTCGTCGGGAAGGCCCAAGCTTAGTTCGAGCATCGTTCACCTTAGGGGGAGAGAGCCATGGACCAGGACGCGCTTGCGCTTCTCGAAGAAAAGATCCTTCGCGCGATGGAAACCATCGCACAACTGCGAAAGGAAAAAGAGGCCGCCGCCGCAGAGGCTGCTATCACTGTGCAATTAAAGTCCCAAATCGCTACGCTCGAACATGAGCTTGAAACGGCGCGCTGCGAGCGCGACGGGCTGAAAGCCGACAAGGAAGAAGTGCGCAAGCGGGTTGAGAAACTGCTGGCTCAACTTGATACACTGAGCGCTTAGTGGACAACGACTCCGGCGAACGGCAACCAGTCAAGGTAACCATCCTCAATCAGAGCTTCACTCTGCTCACGGCCGGCGACCCGCGCGAGATGATCGACCTGGCGAATGAAGTCGACAAGTTGATGAACTCCATCGCCCGCAGGTCGCCCAATCTGGACTCCACTCGGGTCGCCGTTTTCGCCTGCCTCCAGTTGGCGGGGCAACTTCGCGCGAGAGAGGAGGCCGTGGATACGAAGGTGAAGGAGTTTGCGTCTTTGTTGGACAAGGCCTTGGAAGAAGGCGGCTCACCTACATAGGACCGGTTGGACCCTTGCGGATCTGTCGCCTCTATTCTTTAGCCCCTTACGGAACCATTTCAAATCCCTGGTCACGAAAGTGACGGTCGAAGCAGAAGGCGGTCCTGATGCCAACTTCGCGCATTGTCTGAAAGCTCACGCAGTCGACGAGGCTCAATTTCTTGCGGGATGCGGCTAGCAACGCCAGCATGGCCGCCTTGTGCTGGTCCTCGGAAATCCACGCGATCCTCAGAAGTGGAACGACATCCTCGTGGAGCGCGCGGACCGCGGGAATCCCCAGCCGGTTCTGCAGCAGCGCGCAGGTTTCGACTAGTACGTAGCTGGTCGTCAATAGGATTGCCGACCCTTCTATCAGACGAATCCATTCTTGGCGAGCTTGAGCGTGATTCGAATCGTCGCGGTCCAAGATGGCATAGAAAGCCGATGTGTCCACAAAGGAGGTCATGTGTTGAAAGCTTCCGCGAGATGCCTGTCATGCTCCGCGCTGCCGTCCCGCCTTCCGGATGCAAACCTACCCACCACGTCGATCGCACGCCGCTTCCGCTCGGATTCCTTTAGCTGAATCTGTTGATTCAGGTACATCTCGACGCCTTCTCGAATCAAATCGGCCACCGATCTGCCAGTCACGGAAGACCGTTGCCGTAGGGCGTTCAATTGAGTTTGCGTGAATTGGACCTGCGTCCGAATCATAAGCATCATGATAACAGATTTGAAGTTATGATGGCATTCCTCTTACCAAAGGCATGAGAACGATCAAGCTGATAGAGGCCCGCCGCGTCGCCTTGGCTGCCCAGGGACTTGACCGTCGCCGGGCCGGTCCCAAGCAGCCATCGCCGGCGTTCGCTCCGCCGTGCGAAGCATGGGGCTGATCCAGATCGACACTATGAATGTCGTCGCGCGAGCGCACTACGCCTGGCTGGGTCTCGACTCGGTTAAAATGGATCGCCGTCGTGGATTTGAAAAGCTGCTGAGTCGAGCGCTTTAACGCAAACGCCGGAACGCCTCAGTCTCTTTCCTCACTGCATTCCACCGCGGAACCTCGATAGAATCGGCGAGCAGCAGCGCGCCGAGGCCGATCGTACGGGTGACAAGCTCCATTTGGGGGTAGTCGATTTTCTGCCACTCGTCACCGGGCTGATGATAGTCGGCGAACGTGTAGGCTGTGCTGATAGTGTGCGCGGGAATGCCTTTTTCGGCAAATGCGAGGTTATCGCTGGCGCGAAAAAAATCGTCCCCCATCTGGCCGTAGTTGTACACTTCGAGACCCGTGATCTTGCCAGCTTCCACCAGGAAGCCCGGCAGAGTCGAGAACTCAAAGCCGGTCACAGTCGCTTTGCCGTGGTGCGGTCCTTGATTCGTGTCGGTTCGCCCGAGGTGCTCGCAATTGATATTTGCGAGGATCTGAGCGGCGGGAACGGTGGGATTGCTGGCAAAGGCGCGGGAGCCCAGGAGTCCTTTCTCTTCTCCGGTGACCGCCAGGAAAAGAATACTGCGCTTGGGCCGGACGGGCAGCCGCGCGAGAGTATCGGCAAGCTCGAGCACGGCCGATGTTCCGCTGGCGTCGTCGTTGGCGCCGTTGTTGATGTCGTCGCCGCCAGTGGCAGCCCCGCGACGTCGTCCGATGTGGTCGTAGTGGGCGGTGAGCAGGACATAGCTTTCGCGGAGCTTTGGATCATGACCGCGCAGGAGTCCTGCGACGTTGCGCAGCGGGAAACTCTCTTCGCGAAGTGGCGCCGCTTTCGCCGTCACTTGCACGGCAGAACCGGTCGGGAGTCTGGCGAGCGCCGAGGCTTCGGGGGTCCGCAAGAAAATCCACTCGACGCCACTTCGAGGCCGCTGGCTCGCAGCAGCCTGGATGCGACTGCGCGTGAAGAAAGTCGAGAGACGGCCGGTTGGGTCAACTACGATCGCTGTTTTGGCTTGCGCGGACTCCATGGTCTTGGTCAGTGTATTTACGACTTGCAGCAGTCCATCAAAGCCATCCGGCAAATCGGCAAAAGTCACCAGGAAGACGCCCGAGGGCGAAGCCGGCGCCGGCTCAGATTTGCTCGTCGAAAAGCTGAAAGCAGCAGCCGCAGCTTTATCCAAGCGGATCGAATTCCGGCGCCAGGCCACGGCGGAGCTCCCGCTTGCGCGGATCGATCCGGCCGCCGAATCCACTTGAACTTCTCCCTCGACCAGGCCCGCCTGAACGCGAACGTACGGCGTGTCGTGAAAGTAGCCGTTGTTGCCCGCCGGCTCGAGTCCAGCGCGCCGGAACCAGGACGAGATGTACTCGGCGGCGACCTCAAGACCCCTGGACGGCGTGTCGCGTCCTTCCAGCGCATCAGAGGCTAGGAAGGAGATGTGGCCTTTCAGAGAATCGGCGCGCACGCGATTCAGGGCCGCGCGCCAATCCAGGGGAATCGCGGTCTGCGCTTCCAGAATCGCAGCCAGAAGGAAGCAGACAGCCCGGATGGAGGAGCGCATGAATCCTCCATTGTAGGCTGCCAGTCAGTCCAACCGAAGCGCGCTGATTGGTTCCACCCTTGCGGCCCTCAATGCCGGTAGGAGACTGGCTACCACCGCGACGCCGGCAAGAATCGCGCTCACCAAGAGATACGTTCCAGGATCGGTTCTGCTCACGCCGAAAAGCAGCGATTCCAGAAGCTGAGATGCCCACAACCCAGACGCAACTCCGATCCCAAGCCCTATGGACGCCAGCAACAGAGCTTCTCTAACCACCGCGCCGAGAATCCTCTTCTGGCCCGCGCCCAGGGCCATGCGAATGGCGATTTCGCGTCTTCGTTGACTCACGGTGTAAGAGATCACACCGTAGAGACCAGTAATCACAAGGACCACGGCGATACCCGCGAACGCCACCACCAGCCAGGAATACATGCGCCGCACCCACATCGATTCGTCCAGCCGTTGGGACATGGTAGTGACCCGGTTCATGGCAAGGTCGGGGTCCATGCGGCGGAGGATGTCACGAGCTGCGTTGGCCAGGCTCAACGGGTCCGCCACGGACGTTCGCATCACCACGGACAGCGAGCCGATGGGTTCTTGCGCAAGTGGTACGAAAACCGAAGGGCGAGTTTGCTGGTCGAGTCCATAGTCCTTCACGTCGGCGATGACGCCCACGACGGGCCACCAGGGCCTCTCGCGGCCCTGACGAATTCGCTTGCCGATCGGATCCTGGGACGGCCAGGACAGCTTTGCGAATGTTTCATTCACGATCACCACTCCGGTGCCGTCGGATCGTCCATCGGCATCGGTGAATGCACGCCCGGAGCGCAAAGTCATCCCCATCGTTTCGAGATAACCAGGCGTTACGACACGCTTCAAAATCACCGGATTGGGGTCTCCCGGGCGGCGCGCAGGCGCGTTCTCGACCTCAAAGAAGTTGCCCCAATGTCCGCCGAGTGGCGTCGCTGAGGCGGCAGCGGCCAATCGCACTCCTGGAAGCACGCGATGGTTGGCGACCAATGTTTCGATAAACGCCAGTCTCTGGGCCGGCTTCCCATACGCCGCCAATGGCAATCCTATCTGATAGGTGAGGACATGGTCTGCCCGAAAGCCGGGGTCGACCCGCCCAACCTTCTGGAACGCTTGCACCAGCAGCCCAGCCGCCGCCAGCAGAACCGCGGCGAGAGCAACCTCCAGAGCAATCAGCGCATTCAGACTCCGTCGCCGCCCCGCGGACTCCGACGAGCGCGTGCCCGCGTCCTGAAGAGCTGACCGTAAATCGGCGCGGGAAACGTTCCACGCCGGCCAGAGACCGAACAGCACGGCCGATCCGATCGAGATTGTCAGGCTGAACAGCAGGAACCGCCAATCAAGTTCGAAGCGGACCCACCCTGGAAGTTGATTGGCCGGCATAAGCGAGAGCAAGGCTCGCAGACCCAGGAGTCCGAGAGCCGTGCCGAGAACACCGCCCAGCGCGCCCAACAACAGGCTTTCTGTGAAAAGCTGGCGGATGATCCTCGTCCGGGGAGCGCCCATGGCCGCTCGAATGCCCATTTCCCGCATGCGCGTCGAACCTCGCGCCAATACGATCCCGGCAATGTTGGTGCAGGCGATGATCAGCACGAGGCATACTGCTCCCAGCAGGAGACTCGTGGCGTCATAGAAGTTCCCCACATACCATTCCCGTAGCGTGTAGACCGTGGGGGAAGTAATCTTGTTTACGTTGCGCGTTTCGATCATGCCCTTGTGAACGCGCAACAAGTCTTCCCGTGCTTGCCCTATCGTCATGCCCGTCTTAAGCCGTCCGATCCCGTTGAGGTTCCATCCGGAATCATCATTGCGGTCCCTCGCCAGCGGAATCCAGAGTTCGGTTCGGTTGGGAAAGTCCATGCTCGCGGGCATGACACCGACAATCGTGTACGGCTGGGAATTGAGGCGCACGGTTTGCTGGAGCCCGTCGGATTTGCCGCCGAACCGGCTCTGCCAAATTCCGTAACCGAGCACGGCAACATTGCGGGCCCCGGGTTTGTCTTCCTCCGGCAGAAACCATCTGCCAAGCAAGGGTTGGATCTTCAACACCGCCGTCATGTCGTGAGTGGCGCGAGCTGCCCGGACTGCGTCTGCGCGGTTCTCATCGGAAATGTACACCGTGCCGCCTTGAATCACCGCCATTCCTTCGAACGCTTGGTTTCGCTCCCGCCACACCAGGAAATCCGGATAGGCGACGCCCGTTCGCTCCAGGTTCCATTCGGGAGCTTTCTCGTCCATGTTAACCAGCCGCTCCTGCTGCTCGAATGGAAGCGGACGAAGGTAGAGGCCGTTGAAGATGCTGAAGATCGTCGTGGTTCCGGCGATGCCCAGGGTCAGGAGACCGATCACGGTCAGGCTGAATGCCGGTTGCTTCAAGAGCATGCGCCCGGCGAACTTGACGTCGCGGGCGAGAGTTTCCAGCAAGAATCCCATTGCGAACCTCCCAAACCTGTTCATTAATTGCTCGACTCCCGCGGGACGCGGTTTCCTACCGAGATTGTATATAAAGACGAAACAGATCAACAATTCGATAGACTGAAAAAGCCAATGAAGTCTCTCATGTTTCCAGGCAACCACACCCTTCCGCTGAAGCGCTCGTTCGGCCTGCTTGGTCTGTCTGCTTTCCTGCTTGGAGCTGTCGATACGGTGAGCCCAGGTAAGTTCGTCGTGGAGCGTCCTACTCTGATCTGCCTGGGCTTTGAGTGGAAGATCGCGGGAGATGACAATCGCAACGCAATCGTCGAAGTCAGTTATCGCAAAGCCGGCGAGACTGGCTGGAAACAGGGAATGCCCCTTTTCCGGTTGGGCGGAGAAAAGGTGTTCCGCAAGGATTTGCGCCTCGATTACACGGCGCCAGAGATGTTCGCCGGCAGCATTCTCGACCTTGAGCCGGACACCGAGTACGAAGCGCGCTTTCAAATGCGAGATCCGGACGGCGTCACAGGTGAAGCCGTTCGCACAGTCAGGGCACGGACGCGGGGCGAGCCGAAAGCCGCCCAGAACGCGCGTGTCCTTCACGTGTATCCGCCGGGCTGGAGAGGTCCGAAACAGGAACCAGCATTCACCGGCCTCAAACAAGCCTATTTCGGATCGGGCAATGGCGACTGGGCGGTGGTCAGCGAACGGAAAGTGCAGGCTGGCGACACCATTCTGGTCCACGCAGGGCTGTATAAGGGCGACCGGTTCAGATATTCCGACCAACTCGGTCTCGACTTCGATGGAACCTACGTCTTAACGGCAAAAGGTACGCCCGAACGGCCCATCGTGATTCGCGGGGCTGGCGACGGCGAGGCAATCTTTGACGGCGATGGCGCGCACGATCTGTTCAACGTTATGGCGGCCGATTACCACATCTTTGAAGGACTCACGATCCGCAATGCCGATGTTGCATTCCAGGCGGGTCTGAAGGATGTCCTGGGCGCGAAGGGTCTCACGGTACGCAACTGCCGGTTGGAAGACGTCGGCATCGCGGTCACTACCCAATACTCCGGGTCCCAGGATTTCTATATCGCGGACAATGTCATGATCGGACGCGACGATCGCTACCGGCTATTGGGCTGGTACCGTCCAGGTGTGTACGGTGGTAACCGGCTCAAGAGCTATTACGCGGTCAAGGTATACGGATCGGGCCACGTGGTGAGCCACAATTACATCGCCTATTTTCACGACGGCATTTCCGTCTGCACGCACGGCTCCCCGGATCCCGAAGAGGACCGCCGGGCGAGCGCGATCGATTTCTACAACAATGACATCCACTTGATGGCCGACGATTTCATCGAGGCCGACGGCGGCGTTCACAATATAAGAATCCTGCGGAACCGCGGCGTCAACGCTGCGCAGTGCGGGCTCAGCGCGCAACCAGTCTATGGCGGACCGGCCTATTACATGCGCAACGTGCTGTATCACGTGCCGACCGGATGCGGACTGAAGTTCAATGTGAAGCCCGCCGGTCTCGTCCTCTATCACAACACAATCATTGCCGAAGGTCTCCCCGGCGATTTCTTTTCGAACGCCCATTTTCGAAACAACCTGTTTCTGGGCATCGACGCGCCTGGGCGAGCCGTCTTCCGATTCTCGAATGCCACGGCGTACTCCACGTATGACTACAACGGTTACCGGCTGAATCCCAAAGCTAAGAATCAATTCTTGTGGAATTCGCCACGGCCGGGCTTGGCGCGGGACTATGCCCTGGACCGGGCGGGTGCGCAGTCGTTCGGTTCGTTAGCTGAGTTGCGAGCCGCGACCGGCCAGGAAATGCACGGTGTGGAGGTGGACTACGAGGTTTTCGAGGATCTGCGGGCGCCCGATGCGGACAAGCCTCACGCGGTATATTACGCCCGCGATCTGAACTTCCAGCTCAAACCTGGTGCCAAAGCGGTGGACAGCGGTATCCGCTTGTACAACGTGAACGATGAATACACAGGAAAAACTCCGGACCTAGGAGCCTACGAGCTCGGCCGGCCGCTTCCAGTGTACGGTCCCCGTACCGAGGGTGCCAAGACCGGCGAGTAACGAGTCCACAGTGGCTCGCGTGCACAGCCGTCCATTTTGTCGTGCAGCCGAAAACCAGGTGGAGCGAGCTTTAGCTTGCCACGGAGGCTTCAGCCTCCGCTCTCGACTTTGCTGTGGTTCTGGGGACTGCTAGCGATCCTGTCTTTGATGGCGCTTCGTTCCGGATGGGGTCCTTTGTCAATCACTACTGTGACCGTTCGAATGTTTGATCGTTTGTTTCTCCGGCTGTGTTGGTTCAGCGTGAAATGGAAAGGGAGCGCCCTCCGTTAGCGAGTATAGCGCCATTTTCGGAGGGCCACTTTGAACCGCCCAACGTAGGCTACCGGAAGGGGCAATGGGTGGAGACTGCATTGGGTGGTCCCATTCACCACAAGGTGCGCTGCGCACGTGTCGTTGACTGGGTACCGTGGCTCATAGGCTCGGCTCAAATCCAACGGACTACGAAAAGAATTTTCGAATTCACACTTGGTCCGGTATTTGAAACGGGCGTGCCAGGGTATCAGGCCGGGGACCTTCGGGCGGTCGCCAGATGATTGCGCTCTGTTTCCGGATGGTGCGTTATTTCGCTCGGAATCACGCGAGTTCCCAGTGACGGTGTCGGCCAAATTCTCCCCAAGTACGCTATCGCCCCTGTGACTCGACGGAGTGATTCCACGCCTTTACCTTTTATGCGACGGGATTTTGGCTGGTTGAAGGTTACATGATAGGATTGCGGTAGCGTGAAGGACGCATCCGGTCCGCGGAAAGGGTAGAAGCCCACCTCTTAAGTTTTGAAGTCTTAGCAACCTTCTTTCAGCCCGATTGTGCGGACGCCGGGCGCTTTGATGAAAGGAGGTCGCAATGTCGACCGATTCACAACCGCCGAAACGCCCACTTCCTGACCGTCCCAATCTCCGCCATCTAAAGGACCAAGCCAAGGACCTGCTTAAGGCTGGCAAGGCGGCATCACTCGCCGATGCGCAGTTCCAGACCGCGCGTCTCTACGGGTTTGCGAGTTGGCCCAAGCTCAAGGGTCACGTCGATTCATTCGAGGAGACTGGTCAACTCAAGCAGGCGATCGACACCAACGACATCACAAGCGTCAAGACCATGATGACGCGCAACCCAGCGCTGCACAGTGCCCCGCTCGGCTACGGCGAGGATGGGCCGCTCACGTGGGTTGCCGAATGCCGCGTGCCTTGGGAGCCACCGGGTCCTGAGAGACTGGCCATGGCGGAATGGATGATTACCCACGGATCGGACGTGCACCAAGGGGGCGATGGACCCTTAATGCGAGCGGCGCTCAACGACTATCGCATCCCAATGATGGCACTGCTCGTGGGGCACGGCGCGGATGTGAACGCTCTGTGGCACGGACATTTCCCCATCATCTTTGCGTCATGCGAGTCGATGGATCCGGCTGCGCTCAAATGGCTTCTCGATCACGGCGCAAATCCAAACTGCCGCGACCATGGGTACGAGTTTGGCGGCCATCCATATCCGGGCACGGCTCTCGACTACCTCATTGCGTGTTACGGGCGTTCCGTGGAACGGCTGAGCGCTTGCATCGACGTGCTTCTCGAAGCCGGCGGCGAGACGAGGTTCAACACGCCGGCTGTGATGGCGGTGCTCCGCGACCGGCTCGATAATCTGGCAGAACTGATTGACGCCGAGCCCGGACTAGTGAATAAACGTTTCTCAGAACTCGATTGCGGCCAGACCGGCGGACGTAATCTCTTGCTTCAAGGAGGAACGCTTTTGCATGTGGCTGCGGAATACGGCAACGTTGCAGCTGTCGCTCTACTCCTTGACCGTGGGGCCGAAGTGAATGCCCGCGCAACAGTAGATGAGGCCGGCGTCGGCGGGCAAACGGCAATCTTCCATGCGGTGACGCAGTTCGACGATGACGGCTTACCGGTAGCGCAGTTACTAGTTGAACGCGGTGCAGATCTCGCAATTCGCGTGAAGCTTCCGGGGGCCTACGAGCGGCCCGGCGAGATCGTGGAGTGCACGCCCTTGGGATACGCACTGCTGTTTGGCGGCGAAAGTCACAGGAGGACAGTTGCGCTACTGAGGGAGTGGGGGGCGGTAGAGTAGCGATTCGGAGATCGCTGGGACCACTTGGACGCCTATAGCTACCGCAGAGCGCATTCACCGTCACCGATGGTCGGCAAACCGGAAGTTGAGGCTCCGCACCACTGCGGCGAGATGGGATTGACGCGAGCCCATCACCAGCAGAGGAGACGCAACGGGTCGCTCATCTGAACGTCAAGCGGCTTGTTGGCGACGAATCTGCCGGTGCTTACGGGCCGCCTCTAACTTCCGATCCCGCTCGGCATGGATCTCCTGCTGACGGCCGGCTAGCATGTCCTTCGGCGTGATATAGCACGTGGCGCTGTTCAGTCGGACGTTGTTGTAATGCTCGACGTAGCCCTCGACCAGTCGCCGCGCATCGCCCAATGACAATGGCGTTCCCGGCCGGATGCATTCTCCTTTGAGCGATTTGTGCCAACGTTCGATTTTTCCGTTCGATTGGGGATAGTAGGGCGAAGTTCTGACGTGGGTCATGCCCGAGACCCGAATGAATTCCTTGAAGTCTTTGGCAATGAACTGTGGGCCGTTGTCAGAGATGATCCGTGGCCGCGCTTCCGGGTACTGCTCCTTCGCCCCCTGCATGATGATCTCGATGTCCGCCTCGGTCATCGACTCCCGCAGATCCCAGTTCACGATGTAGCGGCTGCAGCCGTCCAGAATGCTGCACAGGTAGTAGAACGTCCCGCCGATGTTGATG
>Ga0187893_10012625_pt1 | contig 11937 bp, 11 predicted proteins | sample MA1701074metaG_FD_139574 | JGI IMG/M metagenome (GOLD analysis project Ga0187893, IMG submission 139574) | White microbial mat communities from a basaltic lava cave in the Kipuka Kanohina Cave System on the Island of Hawaii, USA - MA170107-4 metaG ... | reverse complement strand
GCGACGCCGAACGGCGCGACGCGGATGACCAGGCCGAGCAAGCGCATGACGACGTCATAGAGGCCCTGCAAGCCGTGCTCGAACGACCGCGCCGCGGCGGTGTCGGTGAGCACCAAGCCGATGCCGAGAAACAGCGCGAACACCATGACCGCCAGCATGTCGCCGTCGGCCATCGCTTTGACGACGTTGCTCGGGATCAACTGGACGAGAAAGTCGGCACCGGTTGCGCCGGCGGCGGGCGCTTGGGCCGGCGGCAGCGCGCGCGCTGACAGCTTGGTGCGGAGCTCCGGGGAGAGCCCTTCGCCCGGACGCACGGCGTTGACCAGCGCGATCCCGATGCCGACCGCGAGACTGGTGACGACCACCGTGTAGGCGAGCGTTTTCAAGCCGATGCGCCCCAGCTGCCGCAGGTCGCGCAACTCGGCGACCCCGAGGGCGAGCGCGGAGACGATCAGCGGGATGACCAGCATGAAGAGCAGCCGCAGGAAAATCCGTCCGGCCGGTTCCGTGACGTTGGCGATGAACGCCTCGAGCCCCGCTGATTCACCGAACAGCACGTGCGCCGAGACGCCGAGCCCGATGCCGGCCACCAACCCGATCAACATGCGGGTCGAGAGCCCGGGCTGCATGGCGGCGGAGTATGGGGTGGCGGCGTGAGCAGCGCAATGGGTGGTGGCGCTGCCGCGCCACCGTTGGGCGTTGCGCGTTGCGCGTTCCTGAACGCGCTGCCTCGAGCAGCGCGCTGCCTGCCCAGCTACGACGTTCTGGGCAACGGCGCGGCTGCCTATGGGCTCAGCGCGCTAGACAACGCGCAACGCGCAACGCCCAACGGCGCGGCCGCGAAGCGGCCGCGCCTCAGGGTTCGTAGCCGAGCGCGCGCAGCGCCTCCTGGGTCGCGTCGTCGAGCTCGGGACGGGTCGGGCCCTGGGCGACCGAGTCGCCCCATTTCTCCAACACCTCTGACAAACGGGCGACCTGCTCGGGGTGTTGCTCGTAGAGATCGTGCTGTTCGCCGGGGTCGTCGGCGATGCGGTAGAGCTCGAAGTAGGTCTTCGGCTCCTCGAGCACCCAGCGCGGGGCGTTGCGGTGGCGCGGGGCGCGGTCGAGGTCGGGCGTGCGAGCGAGCAGCTTCCACTCGCGATCGCGCACCGCCAGCCAGTGGCGGCCGTCCTCGAAGAAGTAGCGGGCGTGGTACGCGTACGGCGCGCGGTGCTGGGCGCCGGCGAAGAGCGGAACCAGGCTCTCGCTGCGCGTGTCGGCCGGCACCGGCAATCCGCCGAGCTCGGCGATCGTGGCGTAGAGGTCGATCAAGTCGACCGGCTCGGCGATCCGGCGCGGTTCCCCCATGCCGGGGAACGCCATCAGCAGAGGGACGCGCAGGACCTCGTCGTACATGACGTCCTGATGGCCGACGAGCCCGTGCTCGTCGCCGAACGCCTCGCCGTGATCGGCGGTGAACACCACGAGCAGATCTTCGCCCAGACCGAGGTCGCGCAGCTTGGCGAGAATGCGGCCGACGGCTTCGTCCATCCAGCGCACCTCGGCGTCGTAGCGATGCCAGCCCGTGGCGGCCAGATACGGGTTGCCGGTGGTGCGTGGCAGATGCGGGTCCATGTTGTGCACCCACACGAAAAATGGCTGCTGCGCATGCGCTGCAAGCCATTCCATCAACGGCGGTTCTGTGGCGGCGAACGGCATTTTGTGCTCGCCCTCCACGATCGGCGTGATCTGCGACGGGTAGACGGTGTCGAACCCCTGGCGGAACCCGCCGCGCGCCCCGATCAACAGGGCATGGGTGTTGAACGAGGCGGTGGCGAATCCCTGCGCGCGAAACAGCTCGGCGAGGGTGGTGAAGTCGGGATGGATGCCGTCGCCGTTGGTGTACGTTCCCACCTCAGCCGGATAGCGGCCGGTGTGCAGCGCACCCAGGGAGGGCACGGTCCATGGCGTGGGCGCGGTGGCGCGGTCGAACACCACCGCCGAGCGAGCCCAGGCATCGAGATTCGGTGAGGTCGGCTGGGTTCGGTAGCCGTACAGGCCGAGGCGCGAGGCGCGCAGCGTGTCGATGGTGATGAGCACCACCTGCCGGGCGCGCCACGGTGACGCCGGGCGCGCGCGGAGCATGACAATGGCGCCGGCGAGGAGCGTCAGCGCGACGGCGATGGCGACGAGCGCGGTGCGGGAGGGCATTGCGGAACGCGCCCATGATCGACGAGCGGTGGATCAATTGCCAGACCGCCGGCGGCTTCGGCAGGCCCACCGCGCTGGTCTCCTGCGCCTTCCTGATCACCGTGGGGCCGCAGCCGGAGCTCACCGAGCTCACCGCAACGACACACAGACACAACATTGCGCCGATCGATTCCGGCCGTCCCCGTTTGTTCCAGAACGGCTTTGTCCGGCAATTCGCTCACAAGCCCGATCGGCGGGTGATCACCGTCTTTGTAGGGGCGCGCCTTGGCGCGTCCGTGGCCGCCCGCCGGGCGGCCGTGCCTGGAGCGCCAGCGCCGACACGTCGTGCGCGCACACTGATCAGGCGCGCCGTCGGCGCGCCTACGGGCCGCCCGAGGGCGGCCCCTACATGAAACGACGAATGGTCGGGCGCAACCTTCCAGAACCCTGCGTGTCTGGGGTCCGTCTGGCGGACATCACGGCGTGCTCCCTCAGAAGCGCGCCCACCAGGGCGGTGGCTCCGGCTCGGCGCGCTCGAGCACGACGCTGCGCTCGCGCAGCAGCGTGCCGTCGGCGCGGCGCAGGCGAGCAAGCTCGATGTTGTAGAGGGTCAGTGAATCGACCTCGGCGCGTTCGGCTTGCGTCAGACGGTCCTGAAAGTCGATCAGGTCCTTGGTCGTCGCCAGGCCCACGTCGTACCGCGCCTGCTGATTGCGCACGTTCTCCTCGGCCAGTTCGCGCGCAATCCGCGTCGCCTCGATGCTCTTCAGAAACGCTTTGAGGTTGTTGATCGCCTGCGTGATCTCGAGGGTGACGTTCTCCTCGAGCTGGGAAAGCGAGAGCCGGGCGCTCTCGGCGTTCACCTTCGCCTCGGCGTAGCGCGCCTTGGCATCGGCGTTGTCGAGCGGGACCTCGAAGACGGCGCCGAACTGGTACTGGTAGTAGCGGCCGTCGGTGAGCAGCTCGAGCGACCGGCCGTAGCCGCCCAGCACCTGGTCGTTGGCGGTGGATGGGAAGCCGGGGACCGGAGTGGCGGGGACTGCCTCGCCTCCCAGGCCGTTGAGGCCGATGCCGCCGACGAAGTCGAGCCGCGGCAGCAAGCGGTTCTCGGCGATTTTGCGCTCGACCTTGCGGCCATCGACGTTGAGGCGCGCCGCCACCAGCTCGGGCCGCTCGGTGTAGGCCACGCGCAAGCTGTCGTCGAGGTCGAGCTCGACGTGCTCCACGGTCGGTTTGTCGGCCGGCTCGATCATCAACAGCGCATCGGCGTCCGCGTTGCGGGCGTTGAGCAAGGCGCGCAGGTTGTCGCGCGCGATGCGCTCCAGCGCGTGCACGCGCACCAGCGTGGCCTCGCGGCGCGCCACTTCGGCCTCCGACTCGAGCACCGAGGTGCGCGGCAGCGCGCCGACGTTGAAGCGACCCTGGTTCTGGCGCAGCAGCTCCTTGGCGAGCTCGAGACCCCGCTCCTCGACGCGCGTGCTCTCGATGGCCAGGACGTACACCCAGTACGCCTGCTCCACGCTGGCGATCAGGTTGGCGACCTCCGCCTTGTAGTCGTAAAAGGCCTCCTCCTCGCCGAGCTGTGCCACGTCGACCACCAGCAGGGCGAAGCGCCAGCCGAAGTCGCGCAGGAGCGGCTGCGCGATCGAAGCGTTCAAGATCGTGGTGTACTGCGGCACGAGCAGATTGAGCTGCGAGGGCGCCGAGTAGAACCGCTCGTTCGTCCAGTCCACTTGAAAGCGCCCGCCGGTGAGGAACTGCTTGCGCACGCCGACATCCCAGTTGGTGAACTGATTGAGGTTGATCTCGGGCAACAGGAAGTTGTCGGTCGGCTGCGGGGCAACCGAGCGCGTCTTCTCCACGACACCGTACGCGGCCGGATCGAACTGCGCATAAGCCTGGCGGACGCGAGCCGTAGCCGCGATGGGGTTGAGCTTCACGATGCGCAGCCCGGTGTTGTTCTCGAGCGCCAGCGCGATGCTCTCCTCGAGCGTGATCGGGCGCGGTGTGTCCGCATCGCTGAGCAGGCCGTAGTGGGTCGCTTCCCGCTCGAAGTCGGACGGCCGCACGGTGGTGCTCCACTGCTCCTTCAGGATCTGCGCGTAGTTCGGGACGTCGTCGAGCAGTTGCACGCGCAGCGGATCAGGTGGCGCGTCCTGCGCAACGCTCATGCCAGCGGCGCAGGCCGCGAGCACGGCGAGCGACACCGGCCGGAGCACTGTGGTGAATCGTCCTAGCATGCTCGTTCCCGTCGAGTATCGGCCGCCGGCTTTAGCACGCAGACCCGAGCGGGTCACGCGGGGGTGCGGCCGTTGGCGATGCGCGCGCCCACCTCGGCACGCAGGCGCGCCACCGGGCGGAGCGGTTTCATGGGGATTTCGTGGGCATGGCGGAGGCCCACGTGTCCCCCTGCCAGATAGTGGCGCAGGCGCCGGCCTGCATGATCCGCCACGCGCCCATCACCAGCCAGACCCCAAGCAGGCCGTAGCCGCCGAACGGCCCGACCACCCATGCAATAGGAAGGAACAATCCCCACTGAAGCGCGATAGAGACCAGGAGGACACGGCGGTTGTCGCCGGCGCCGAAGAGCGCATGGAGGAGGACGAGCCCCGCCACGTCGAAGGGAAGCGTCAGCCCGACGAGTCGCAACGGGGTGCGCGCGAGGGCGAGCGTTTCGGCGTGGTGCAGAAACGGAGCGAGGATGTAACCGGGTGCAATCAGGAACGGCAACGCGAGGGCCGCCGCGCACACCGCGCCGACCTTGGCCACGTCCCAACCCCAGGCCTTGGCGTCATGAGCGTCGTCGCGACCAAGGGCTTGTCCCACCAGCGACGTCGCCGCCAAACCGAGGCCCATCCCGGGCAGGATCGCGACCAGGACGACGTTGATCAGCACGTTGGTTGCGGCCAGCTCCGGCGTACCGATCCGCCCCACGATCCAGTAGAGAGCAGCGAAGCCGGCGGCGAAGAAGAGCTGCTGCATGCCCGCTGGCACACTCAGGCGAAGTATCGTGCGCACGATCGTGCGGTCGGGGAAGCCAGCCCGCAGGGGTGAGCTCGCCCACGCGTGCCTGAGGCCCGCCCCGAAATAGCAGGCCGAGCCGAGAAGCGTGGCAAGGATCGATGCAATGCCCGCCCCCACAGTGCCGAGCGCTGGTGCACCGAGCCTTCCGTAAATGAGCGCCCAGTCGAACACGACGTTTGCCGCGTGCATGACGATGAGGGTGCGCAGGTAGACGCGAGGCGCGTTCACGCCGGTCCAATAGCCGCGAAAGGCAAAGTTCATTCCCACGGCGACGGCCGCCAGCAGCCGGATCTGCACGTAAGGCACCCCGGCCGCGACGACCGCCGGGTCGCGGTTCAAGAACGGGAAGAGCATCGGCGTGAGCGGGACGAGCACCAACGTCAGCGGCAGGCCGAGCGCGACGGCGAGCAGGAGTCCGCCATTGAGCGCCGGGATCGCATCCAGGCCTTGCCCGTACCGGCGAGCCACCACCGCCTGCACACCCGCGGCGAGCCCCATGGGGATCGCCCCTGCCGCGAAGACAACGAAGGAGCCCATCCCGACCGCAGCGAGGGCCACATCCCCCAGCCCTCCCACCATGGCAACGTCGACGAGGTTGAGCACGTTCTGCGAGGCCATTGCGCCGACGATCGGAAGTGCGAGTCCGACGATCCGCCGCATACGGCTCGGGCCGATCGCCTCTGCCACGCCTTCGGGCGCGACACGGTCAGCGCGCTCTACGCGTGCGCTCATTGATGCTCGACCGCCTCGACGATGCGGCCGTCGGCAAGACCTGCGGCGTCGCCGACGACGAGCGACTCGCCGCCGCTCAGACCCGTGCCGACCAGTGATGCGTCGCCCGCCTCGCCAACCACCCCGACCGCTTGTCGATGGCTCCGACCCTCGCGCACGACCCAGACGAACGGGCCGCCGGAGCCCGCGCGCAAGGCGGACCGCGGTACCGTCACCCCTGGCGCTTCAGCCCCAGCTGGCTCGACGGTGGCGAGGAACGCAACCCGGACGCTCGTATCCGGTCGGAGTCGCGCATCCCCATCGACGAGCTGCAGGGCCACCGTCACCGTGCCCTTCTGGCGGTTCACGTGCGGGCTCAACTTGACGACGTGGGCCAGGTAGCGTTGGGCGGTGGCAGCGTCGGCAGCGACCTCGGCCGGCTGGCCAAGCGATAGCTTGGCCACCTCGGCTTCGTTGACGTCCACCTCCGCACGCAACTCCTCTACGTTGGCGAGCCGAATCAGGTCCCCGGAGCCGGCCAAGCCGCCCGGCACCGCCATCTCGCCGACGGCCTTGAGGCGCTCGAGGACGACGCCGTCGCTCGGCGCGCGCAGAACCGTGTCCTCGAGGTCGATCTGGGCGTCGGCAACGCCGGCCGCGCACTCGGCAGCCTCGGCCTCCGCCACCCGCAGCTCACTCTCCTTGAGCTCGCGCTGACCCGGCGCGCGTAGGCGATCCGGACGCGCGGGCTGCGGCTGAGCGTGGTCTGGTAGACAACGAGCGAGGCGGCAACCGCGGCGAGGAGCACGACTACGGCGATACGGAGCCGGTGGCCGCGCACCCGTGGGAGGGGCGCAGCCTCGCGTTCGATGCGCAGTGAGGCCAGTTCCTCTCGCAGCGCCGATGACGGTGTGTGGTCGGTCACGTTCACACCCTCCGCAGCGCTTCGGCGGGACGGAGTTGGGCTGCCCGCGCGGCGGGCGGCAGCCCGCCGAGCAGGCCGATCGAGAGCGCCAGCACGAGCGCGAGAGCGAGGTCCTCCCACCCGACCCGCAGAACGACGATGTTCGTGCTCAGCAGACCGCCACTGAATCGCACCCCGCCCATGAGCCGCGACATGCCTGCCGCTAGCGGCGGGGCGGCGAGGGCGCCAACCGCGAAGCCGAGCGCCGATAGCAGCAGGGATTCGGCCAGGAAAGCGGCCAGGACGGTACGACGCGAGAAGCCCAGGACCCGCAGGGTGCCGATCTCCGCCCGCCGCGCCCGCACCGCCGCGTACAGCGTATTGGCGGCGCCGAACAGTGCGGCGAGTCCGGCGAGTCCAGCCACCGCAAGGACGATCGCGTATAGGGTGTCGGCCGAGGTGGCCTGCTCACGGTAGTAGTCGATCTCGGGCTTCGCCTCGAGGGCGAGTCGCTGTTCACTGTCAATGCGTCGGGTGAGGACGTCGCGGTCGGAGCTCGAGGCCATGCGGACGCGGATGCTGGAGTACGGAAGTCGACGCTTCGCGTCGGCGGCGAGCTCACGGGCATCCACCCACACCTCGCTCTCGAACGACGACCCACCGCTGTCGAACACCCCGACGATGCGCCAGCTGCGACCCCCGACGTGCAGATCTCGCTCGACCTCTGCGCCGGAATGACGTCCGGCGATCTGCCGCCCGACGATGGCCTCACCCTGCGAGGGCTCGAGGCGCCGCCCGCGGACGATCCGAATGTCCTCGTGCACCCCGAACGCCGTCGACTCGATCCCGCGCACGACCACGGCTTCGCGGCGCCCGTTCTGCGTGCCAAGGAGGGGCTGCGCGACGAGCTCGGGCGACACCAGGGGACGCCCGGCTCCGTCGAGCGCGACGCCAGGGAGATCGCGCAGCACCTGGACCGCCTCCAGCGGGAGTGCGCTGGCGGCGTCGCTCGCCGCCCCCTTGCTGAGCACAATCAGGTTGCGGTCCGAGCCGGATGTTACGAGGGTCCGCGTGAAGCTGCTGACGAGGCTCGAGAGCAGAGCGGTTGCGACGACGACCAGGGCGACAACCGCTACCGTCGCCAATGCGCGCGTTCGACGCGCGGCGAGGCTGCGGACGCTGTAGCGCAGGAGAAGCGGCACGGCTCAGGACGCCTCGCGCAGCGTGGCGGTGACACTGCGGCGCGCCGCGCCGAAGGCGGGTACGACCCCCGATACCACGCCGATCAGTACGCCCAGGACGAGCCCCTGAGCGGCGACACCAGGCGTGACGACGAAGCGGGCCAGCGGGCCGAGCGCCGGGCTCCAGCCGACGACGGCTGAGCGCAGCCAGACAGTGAGGACGAGCGAAAGCCCCACGCCGGCGGCGCCGGCCGCGAGTGAAAGGAGCGCCGCCTCTGCCAGCAGGGTGGCGAAGATCACCCGACGCCGGAAGCCGAGCGCCTTCAGGATGGCAATCTCAGGTGCGCGCTCGCTCACGGCCATGCTCACCGTGTTGGCGACGATGGCGAGAACGCACAGTGCCACGATGACCGGTTGTGGATCGACAGGCGGGTATTGGAGGCGACCGTCGAGAGAAAGGCATCGAGGCCAGCAGGCATCGTGCGCAGCAGGCAGACGAGCGCGATGGCGAGGCTCGCCGCGACGCACGTGAGCGCCGTGCGTAGCCGATTGCGACCGAGGTTGCGCCAAATGAGCGGCAGGAACTTCATGCGGCCGCCGACGGCACGACGAGCTGTCCCTTGTCGAGACGGACTGTCTCATCGACGTACCGCTCGGCGCGCGCATCATGCGTCACGATGAGCACCGTTTTGTCGAATCCACGCCGCAGCTCGCGCAGCAGGGACAGGACGCCGTCGGCGTTACGCGCGTCGAGGTCGCCAGTCGGCTCGTCCGCGATCACCAGCGCGGGGTCGGTCACGATGGCGCGCGCAATCGCCACGCGCTGTTGCTCGCCGCCGGACAGCTCTGCGGGACGGTGGTCGGCGCGCGCGCCGAGGCCGACCACGCCCAGTGCCGTGGCGGTACGGACACGGCGCTCGGCCCTGGTGAGCCGCGTCAACAGCAGCGGCAGCTCGACGTTTTCGCGCGCGCTCAAGACCGGCAGGAGATTGAAGAACTGGAAGACGAAACCGATGTGCCGGGCGCGAAAGGCCGCCAGCGCGCCCTCGCCCAGGCGGCCGAGATCCTGGCCGCTCACCCGCACCGTGCCTTCCGTCGGCCGGTCGAGGCCGGCGACGATGTTGAGGAGGGTCGACTTCCCGGAGCCCGACGGCCCCATGAGCGCGACGAAGCAACCGGCGGGAATGCACAGCGTCAGCCGATCGAGAGCCCGTACCTCATCGGCGCCGCGATGATAGACACGCGAGAGGTCGCGCAGCTCGATCACGGCCGCACCTCCATGGACACGCCGCGATGGCGCCGGTACATCTCCGCCAGATACTGGCCGGCGGGCCGGCGCGCGATCTGCTCCCGAGCCTCGACCTGCCACGACGGCCGGGGCAGAGGATACTGGAGCTGCGGCGGCTCGGCCGCGAGCCCCCATCCCAGGATCGAGGCGGCGGTCAGATCGGCGACCGTGAAGCGATCGCCGACCAGATACCCGCTCGGCTGCAGCTCCGCTTCGATGCGGTCCAAGGCGAGGTCGCGCCGGCGCTCGCCGTCTTCGGCCGTGACGGCGCTGACGTTGTGCCGTCGACGGTAGAGGCGTTCGAAGCCCGGCATGATGACCGTGAGCACGCGGCGGACCGCCGCTCCGCGCGCCAGGCCATAGAAGTCCACCGCCAACTCCGGGCTCCGCGTGAACAGGTTATGCACGAAGAACGCGCGGATCTGCGGTGCCACCTCCTCGTCGAAGAACTCCTCGAGCGCCAGCGCACGCGTGAGCGCCGCCGGGTCCTCGGGATACAGCGGCGGCTGCGGCTTCCAGCGCTCGAGCGCTTCGATGATGCGGGTGGAGTCGCCGATCGCCTGGCCGCTCAGGATCAAGATCGGGAGGTGTGCATGCCCCGTTCGCCACCACGCGCGCGGAAGGTAGCTTGGGCCAAGCGCCACCCGCCGATGCGGAATACCCTTCCAATCGAGCGCCCAGCGTACCTTCTCGTTGTAGTGGGAGCCTGGAAAATGCCACAAGACGGGAACCGAGGTCGCGTCGTGGGACCCGGCGCCCACGAGGGGGCTCGCCGCTCGAGGGTGGTGTGACATGCCGACATTCTTGTAGATTGTAGCTGATATACTTGTCAAGAGACATCTTACGTTGGTTCGCACCGGAGACAAGCAACGGGCAGCGGCGCGGGGCGGGGCTGAGCGACGCGCCCACCCGGGGCGCGCGCGGGGACGGCGCACCGGTCAGGATGCGCGGCTGGCGATCCTCGAGGCCGCGGAGCAGCGGCTGCTCACGGGTGGCCCCGACGCGGTTCGCCTGAAGGAGATCGCTGCCGACGTTGGCATCGCTCATCCGACGATCCTGCATCACTTCGGCAGCCGCGAAGGGCTGAACGAGGCCCTCGTGGAGCACATCATGCGGCGGTTGCAGAAGGATCTCATGGAGGTCGTCTCGCAGGCACCGGTGCGGCGCGAGATCTCCGATCGGGTGGAGCGGACCGCTCACATGCTCGAGCTGACCGTGCGGACCTTGCGCGAGCGGGGACTCGCCCGCCTCATGGCGTGGCTGGTGCTGTCGGGCGAGGACCTGCGGCCGCTGGTACGAGGGATGTTCGTCGGATTGCCGCACGTCCTGCACGCCGCTCGCGTCGAACGACGGCGCGTGGAAGGCCGCTCGATTCCGTCGTTGGAGGACACCCTCTTCGGCACGGCGATGATGATGATCACCATGTTCGGCGATGTGCTGATGGGCCCCACCGTGCGGGCGGCGGTCGGTCTCGAAGACACCGAAGAAGTGGGTCGGCGATTCCGGCGCTGGATGGCGAGGGGCGCCGAAGCGTACGAGCCGTCGACAACCTCGGAGCCAAAGCGGCGGGGGTGAGAGGCGCAGTGCCAAGGCACTTCTGCACCCGAGCGCGATCGGGTCACGCCGGGGTGCGGCCGTTGGCGATGCGCGCGCGGCCGATGCGCGCCTGCAGCCAGGCGCGCAGGCGCGTCGCCGGCCGAAGTTGAGCCACGTCGTCGAACAGTGAGTACGCCACCGGCGTGAGCAGCAGTGTCAGGAGCAGGCAGAGCGTCTGCCCGCCGATGATCACCTTCGCCATCGCGGCGCGGCTGCCCGAGCCCGGGCCGGTGCCGAGCGCGATCGGGATCATCCCGGCCACCAGCATCACGGTGGTCATGAGGATGGGCCGCAAGCGGACGTGGTTGGCCTGCATGATCGCCGGATCGCGCGCCATGCCCTGGGAGCGCAGCGTGTTGGTGTAGTCGATCTGCAGGATGCCGTTCTTCTTCACGATGCCGAACAGCATGAACAGGCCGAGCACGCTGTAGATGTTGAGCGTCTCGTCGAGCAGCAGCAGCGAGGCGAGCGCGAAGGGGATCGACAGCGGCAGCGCCAGCAGAATGGTGATCGGGTGCACGAAGCTCTCGAACTGCGCGGCGAGGATCATGTACATGAAGACGAAGCTGAGCAGGAAGGCGATGAGGAAGTTGCTGCCGCTCTCGCCGAGCGACTTGGCGTGGCCGCCGAAGACGACGCTGTAGTTCGGCGGCAAATCGAGGGACGCGACCATCGCCCGCACCCGTTCGACCGCTTCGCCGAGCGCGATGCCGTCGAGGTTGGCGACCACGGTCACCTTGCGCTGGCGGTTCAGGTGATTGATCTGCGCCGGGCCGCGCTCCTCGCGCAGGCTGGCGAGGTTGGCGAGGCGGACGAGCTCGCCGGTCGCGGTGGCGATGGTCACGTCGCCGATGGCGCGCGGGTCGCTGCGGTTGCTGCGCTGCGCGCGCAGCCAGACGTCGATCTGATCCTGCTCCTCGCGGAAGGTGCTGACCGGCTCCCCGCCGATCAGCGTCCTCAGCGTGTCGGCGATGCTGCGCACGTTGATGCCGAAGATGGCGGCCTTGTCGCGCGAGATCTCCACGCGCAGCTCCGGCTGACGGACGGACAGCGTGGTGTCGACG
>Ga0187893_10012624_pt1 | contig 11937 bp, 10 predicted proteins | sample MA1701074metaG_FD_139574 | JGI IMG/M metagenome (GOLD analysis project Ga0187893, IMG submission 139574) | White microbial mat communities from a basaltic lava cave in the Kipuka Kanohina Cave System on the Island of Hawaii, USA - MA170107-4 metaG ... | reverse complement strand
GCGCAAGGCCACACGGCTGACGGCGCAGATACCCACAATCGTCGCCTACTGCGACAACATCCGCAACGGCAAGGAGACGCTGGCGCCCAAGGAAGACTGCAGCATAGCCGCCAACTTCCTGTACATGCTCACCGGCAAGATGCCCGACGACCTGAGCACGCGCTCGCTCGATATCGCGCTCATATTGCACGCCGACCATGAGCTGAACGCCTCCACCTTCGCCGCCCGCGTCGCCGCCGCCACGCTCACCGACATGCACTCGGCGATCACCGCCGCCATAGGCACCCTGAAGGGACCGCTCCATGGCGGCGCCAATCAAGAGGTGATCAAAATGCTGCTCAAGATTGGCGAGCCGGCCAAAGTCGAGCCGTTCATCAAGGGCATGTTCGACGAGCACAAGAAGGTGATGGGCTTCGGGCACCGCGTCTACAAAACCGAAGACCCGCGCGCCACGCACCTGCGCAAGATGTCCGAGGAGCTGGGTAAGCTCAAGGGCGAGACCAAGTGGTTCGAGATGTCGCGCACGATCGAGAAGATGGTGCTCGCCGACAAGGGGCTCTACGCCAACGTCGACTTCTACTCGGCTTCGGTGTACTACATGCTCGGCATACCCACCGACCTGTTCACGCCGATCTTTGCGATTAGCCGCATGTCCGGCTGGGCGGCTCACGTGCTCGAGCAGTACGCCAACAACCGCCTGATTCGCCCGCGCGCCGAGTACACCGGCGAGAAGAACCTCGCCTACGTGGAAATCGACAAGCGCTGAGTCGATGCTGACTAGGTGACGTCAGCCCGGGCGTTGTAGGCGGCATAGACCGACTCGAGAAAACGCTCGGGGGGGTGCCCGTCCGCTTGCTGCTCCAGCTTGGCGCGAAAGTGGTTCTCGAGCTTCTTGGCCAGAAGCGGCCTCTGCGTGCGCGACATCCGCTGCCGGCGCTCGAGGAAGGAGAGGATGAGCTCGTACTCGGCCGGGGTGAGCCGTCCCACAGCGACGAAGCTGCCCGTGGCGGGCACGGCTGAGCCGTGCACGGTCACCTTGGATTTGAGCGAGAGCGCCTGGCCGCGCTCCCTGATCACGAGCGTGCCGGCGGCGAAATCACCGATGCGCCGTTCGTTGCGGTCGGCGACCAGCACCAGGAGCCCGACCATGGCCAGACCGGTGTCGATGACGCGCAGGAGGTTGCGGATGATCACGGAGGCCCAGCCGACCGGCTGGCCGTTCTGCTCGACCACGCGAATGCCTGCGATCTTCTTGCCCGGCGACTGGCCTCGCCAGGTCCCCTCGAAGAATATGTGGTACCCGAAGTTCACAACCATGGCCGCCAGTATCGAGAGGCCGAGGACCGTATAGGTGATGAAGGCGCGGGTCGTGGTCGACAGTGAGAGCTTGGTCACCACGTGGGTGATGGAGGCGCAGGCGACGAAGATGATCAATATCGTGACGAAAGTGATGGTCGTGTCGATTATGACAGCCAGCACGCGATTGCCCAGACCGGCCAGCTCCAGGTGTAGGTCGACGTTCTCCGGGGTAGAGATCAGGTAGTCCGGTTGGCTCATGGAATTACCTGGGTTGACGCATGAATCTCGAGCGTTGGGTTCGCAGTCGTAGGCCCGCGTGGCAGCATCTTGAGGCTCTGCTCCAGCAGATCGAGAGGCGCGGTCTGCGCAGCCTCGGGCGCAAGGAACTCCACGAGCTCGGGCGCTTCTACCGGGCGGCTTCGGCCGATCTTTCCCGGGCCCGCGCCCTCAACGTCGGCGGCGAGATTGCCGTTTACCTGAACGGGCTGGTGGTTCGGGCGCACAACCAAGTCTACCAGAGACCTACGAACCGCTGGTCCGATCTCTGGCGGTTCCTCTGGGAAGCGTTCCCGGCGCTCGTCCGCCGGCACATCCTGCACATCGCCGCCGCTTTTGCCCTTTTCGTGGCCCCTGCCGGCGTCTGCTTTGCCATGGTGCACCACGACGTCGACTTTGCGCACATGGAGCTGCTCAAGGGACAGCCCCTGATCTCGGAGGAGCTCTGGCACACGATCGAGAACCGCCGCATGTGGACCGACGCCGCTCAAGGCGCCAGCCCGCTCGTGTCCAGTGAGATTGCCACCAACAACATCCGGGTGGCGCTGCTGGCTTTCGCCCTCGGGGTCACGGGCGGCATCGGCACCACCATTATCCTGCTCATGAACGGCATGCAGATAGGCACCGTATTTGGTGTGTGCCGCATCTACGGCATGGACTATCGGCTGGCGGCGTTCGTGGCCTCCCACGGTGTCCTCGAGCTCTCGGCGATTTTCATCTGCGGCGGCGCCGGGCTTCTGCTCGGGCAGGCGCTGCTCTTCCCGGGCAACTGGTCGCGCCGCGATGCGCTCAAGCTGGCGTCCAAGCCGGCCATGGGACTCTTCGCCGGCTGCCTGCCCATCCTGCTCATTGCCGGAGTAATCGAGGGATTCGTGTCGCCGAGGACGGATATCTCGGCCGAGGCCAAATTCGCGGTGAGTGTGGCGACGTCGATTCTTCTAATGCTCTACCTGTTCGTGCCGCGTTCGGCTGCGCGCCGGCCCGACGGCACGACCCGGGTGCCGTCGTAGTGCGCGCTAGCGTATACAATTGAGGGGAGCGGGCGGGGGAGTCTCGATGCCTCGTCCTTTGTCAAGCATCACATCCGGTATCACGAGCCAGCCTCCGTCCGCATGATTCAAAGCCAGCAACGACCAGTAAGCGCAGCCCAGATACCGGTCAATCGGCAGACCGTGCGCAAGCGGCGGCGCGGCCGCCGGCGTCTGCCGCCCGGACAGAGGCTTGTTTGCGATGCCATCCTTGCTTGCCTGCTCATCTTCTGCCAGGCCGGGATTCTTCCTGCCGGCACCGAAGACGAGACGGGGCCTGCGTATGTGCGCGAGTACCAGCCGGCGCCGTTCACGCTCAAGGAACGGATGGAGAGCCTCGACAAAGCGATCGCCGCCGAATCGACCAAGCCGCGCCTGCGTGCCGGCGTGTTTCTGGTGGAGCCGACCACCGGCAGGTACGCCGAGCGCGACGCGCGGGCGTCGTTTCCCGCGGCGAGCATGATCAAGATCCCGGTGTATGTGGCCTACCTGCAAGCGCTCGACAACAAGGACATTTCGGCCGATCAGGAGCTGACGATTCGCCCCGAGCTGGTGGCCGGCGGCTCGGGCTTCCTGCAGTGGCGGACGCCGGGCAGCAAGGTGCGGGCCGCCGAGGCGGCTGAGCTCATGATGACGCATTCGGACAACACCGCCACCAACTTGATTATCGAGCTGGTGGGCGGCATGGAGGCCGTCAACCGGCGTGCCGGTCAGTGGGGGCTGAGCCAGACGCGCATCAACAACTGGCTGCCGGACTTCGCCGGCACCAACCGCACGAGCCCTTACGACCTGGTTTTGCTGCTTGCCCGGGTGGACCAGGGCGAAATCCTCTCGTCGACCGCCCGCACGGCCATGCTCGGCACCATGGCCCGCTGCCGCACGCGCACGCTCCTGCCGCAGGGGCTCGGGCCGGGCGCCAAGATTTACCACAAGACGGGCGATATCGGCTCCATGGTGGGCGACGCGGGGATAGTCGCCGCCCCGGACGGGCACCGTTATCTGCTGGCCGTGCAGGTGGAGCGCCCGCACAACGACCGGCGGGCCAACCAGCTGGTGCGCGACATCTCGGGTATGGTCTACCACGAGTTCACCGGTTGGACGCCGCCGCCCAAGCCGAAAACGGCGCCGAAGAAACAGCGTAGCCGAAAGCACCGCCGGCACAGGTAAGAGGCCAGGAGTAGAGCGAGGCAAGGGCGGCGACGCGGCGAGCGGCTTGCCGCATAGCCCGGCCTAGGCGGAGCCGGCCGCTGCCGAGCGTGTAGACGCGCGGAGGAGGCGAGGGACGAAGCCGACGGAGCGCTTAAATTAAGCCTGCGGTCCCGGAGCGCTGTTGGGCAGGAGCACGCTGGGCAGGCTGTTGTGGCGCTTCACCTGTCCGAGCAGCCGTTGCCCGTTGCGCACGATGTTCTGCGACTCGGTGAGTATCTGCCCGAGATTGTTCAGGTCGGCGTCGATGCGGGTGAGCACTTGCTCGGCGTAGTGATCGGCGCCCTCGCGGGTGCGTTGAGCCTCTTCCTCGGCTTCCTGACGGATACGCTCGGCTTCGCTCAGAGCTTCCTTGCGCATCTGCTCGACCTCGCCGACTACCTGCTTGCGGATGCGCTCGACCTCGGCCTGGACGGCCTTCAGGAGCTCCGATTCCTGCAGCATGGTCTCTGCCTGCCGGCGGGCCATGGCGATAATTTGTTCGGCGCGGCGCTGCGCTTCGGTGATGATCTCATCACGCTGCTCGAGCACCTCGGCGGCCTCACGCAGCTCTTCCGGGAGGCGGGCGCGCGCTTTGTCGAGCACATCGAGAAACTGATCGGCGTTGATCAGCTTGAACTTGTAGATGCCGGCGGCATCGTCGATCAAGTGCTCAAGCAGATCCAGATGCTTGTAGATCGAGGTCTGCTTGTATGTGGCAGCGGAAGGTGCGATTGGTGTGATTGTTGAAGTCATTTATTCAGCGCCTCTACTGAAATGTTCTTTCAAGTAGTTGTTTACTGCTGGAGGTACGAACTGGGAAACATCTCCACCTAAACGAGCTATCTCCTTGACGGTTGTCGAGCTTATAAAAGAATACTCGGCTTTCGACATGAGAAAGATAGTTTCTAATTCAGGAAACAGCTCCTTGTTGGTCTGCGCCATGCCTAGCTCCGCTTCGAAATCGGAAATGGCTCGTAAGCCGCGGATCAGACAGGTTGCCCCGTTTTGCTTGGCGTAGTTGACCGTCAGTCCCTGGAAGTCATCGACGATGACCGTCTTAAGATCCTTGACGGCTTCCTTGATCAGCTCCTTGCGAACCTCGATGGAAAGCATGGGGGACTTTCCAGGGTTGCCCACAATGGCCATGATCACTTCATCGAAGAGCTTGCTGGCTCTCAGGATGATATCCAGGTGTCCGAGGGTCATGGGGTCGAAGGAGCCCGGGTAGATGGCACGGACCAACTTACCTGAACCTCCACCGGATCTCTCCGGAACGACCTTGAACCCTCACCCACTCAGGATAGACGGGGCTTGACGACCCCGTCAGCGGAGTAATGATAACATGGCATGCCCTTGTGAACGGGCCGGTATTCAAGATAAGTTACTAATCTGGGTTTATGAGACGGCGCTAGTGGAGACGGCCGGACCGGGCGGTCCGCCGTCGACCTCCGATTCGCCGGTGGTCGCAGGCGAGTAATCGCCACCGTCGTCAAGCGGCAGCCAGAAGGTGAAGGTCGTTCCGTGCCCTAGCGAGGAGGTGACTGTGATTCGACCCCCGTGCTCCTCGACGATTTTCTTGACGATGGTCAGGCCCAGTCCGGTGCCCTTGATCGTGTGCACCTTGCGCTCGACGCGGTAGAAGCGATCGAAAATCTGCGGCAGGCAGTCCTCGGGAATGCCTATTCCGGTGTCGGCGACGTCGACGCGCATCTCCTTGCCGCCCTCGGCGACGTTGATGTGGACGGTTATCTTGCCGCCCGTCGGCGTGTACTTGATGGCGTTGGTGATCAGGTTGATGATCACCCGTTCGATGGATTCCCGGTTGATTCTGATGAGCGGGATGCCATCCGCGGCCTCCACGGCCAGTTCGATCTCCTTGTCCCTGGCCATGAGGTTGACGGCGCGCAGCGCGTAGTCGGCGGCTTCCTTGAGGTCTTGCGGCGTGCGCTCGAGCTTGCGATCCGCTTCCTCCAGACGCGAGAGTTCCAGGACCTCGTTGACCAGGTACATGAGGCGGTCGGCTTCGTTGTCGATAATCTGGAGGAACTCCCGGTAGATGTCCGGATCGAGCTTCTCGCCGTGATTACAGAGGGTGTCCACATAGCTCTTGATCGATGTGATCGGCGTGCGCAGCTCATGGCTGACGTTGCTGATGAACTCGTTTTTCATGCGCTCGAGCTCGGCCTGGCGGGTGACGTCCTGCATGATGATCACGGAGCCGAGGAACTCGCTGTTGGTGATGAGCGGGGCGATATTCAGGCGGACCGTGCGCTCGCCCAGGTGGATTTGCTGAACCACAGGCTCCAGGCTGCCCGGCGAGAGCGTGTCCGTGAAGGCTTGAATGGTGCGGCAGATGGCCGGGCTGTCCGGTCCTTCGGTGCAGACCACCAGCGGTTTGCCGACCAGCTCGGTGGCGGCTTTGTCGAAGAGCTGGGTGGCGGCTAAGTTGACGAGCTGCACTTTGTTGTCCCGGTCGCAAACCACCACCCCGTCGGCGATGGACATGAGCACGAGCTCGAGCTTGTTGCGCTCGGAGACGTACTTGTTGCGCTCGCCCATCAGGCTGTCGATGTTCTGCTGGTTGTACTGCTGCAGCCGGTTGGACATATAGTTGAACGCGTCGACGACCTGGTCTATCTCCTTGCCGGCTTTCTGGAACGGCACCTGGTGTCCGAAGAGCCCGGCGGCGATATGGCTGGCGCCCTCCGAGAGCGCTTTCAGCGGGCGGTTGATGAGCGCGTAGTTGACGACCAGGCAAAGCGCCCCCAGGCACCAGACAAGCGCGAAGATGGAGACCAGGAAGTAGCGTGTCTCCCGCGGCGTGCCCAGGATGGTGAAGGCGTAGCTGTCGAGCCCGACCCAGCAGGTGCCCAGGTCCTGGTTGTTACGGCGCATGGGCACGGCAATATTCATGAGCGGGCGGAAGCTCGGCGGGCTGGCGTAGACGCCGGGCACGACGGCCGGCTCCGGCTGCTGCTTGTAGATCGGGAAAATCCTGGCTGAGACGTCCTTCTTGAGCGGCAACGCCTGGCTGTCGAGCAGCACCTTGCCGTGGCGGTCGACGAAGGCGACGTAGGCGATGGCCGGCGTCTGCCCCATCTCGGTGAGCACGTAGTATTTGAGCCCCTCGACGTTGCCGGTGTTGCTCAGAGCCTCGGCGCCGCCGCGGGCGAGCGCCTGCGCCAGCGCGAAGCCGAACTGCTCGACGGAGCGGTTGATGACCGCCTGGGTCCGATCGACGACCGCCCAGGCAGTGAAGGTCACCGCCGCCGATATGGAGATGAGCCCGAGGAGCAGGAGCTGCTTCTGGGCCGATATGCGCCCCCAGAAGCGGGGAGCTGACTCGAGGAGTCTGGTGAGCTTACCCGGTTGCTCGTCGGCCAAAATAACGCGTCCCTTGGTTACAATTTAATAATCTGCTAGAGCCCGCCGGACGGCAGATCTCTCTTACATGCCCATTCTATCTGAATATGCGAGAGATATAGCCGATTTAAGGTCCGCCCCCGCACGGTTTCGACCGTTTAGAGGCTCGCGGGTAGGGGAAAGGTATGCAAAGGGTTGACTGGTGGTGGGGGCTTACCAGGAGACGACCGTGGCCAGGCAAAAACTGTTCGACACCTCATGTGGGGCGTTGGATTCGGACGCCATCGTTCGCGAGTACATGCCGCTCGTGAATCAGATAGCCCGGCGCTACAGCCGGTTCCGGCCGGACCTGCTCGAGGACCTGATCCAGGTCGGAGCGGTCGGGCTTTTGAAGTCCATAAATTACTACGACCCCGACCGGGCCAGGGCTGCCAGCTTCAAGACCGTTGCCTCCTGCTACATCAAGGGCGAGATTCGGCACTATTTGCGGGATCACGCCTCGCTCGTCCAGGTGCCGCGCAAGTTCAGCGAGATGAACGTGCAGCTTTCCCAGGTGGAGGAGAAGCTGACCAAGGAGCTGGACCACACTCCGACCGTACAGGAGCTTTCCGAGCGCTCCGGCTTCTCCGTCCAGGAGATTTGTGACGCCCAGCGCTCCTGGGATGCCTGTGTCCACTACGAATCCTTCGACTCGGGCGACGGCGACGACGACCGCGATGACTCCCGGGCGCTGTCCGAGCTGGTGGCCGACCGCAAGTACCAGGACTTCCAGCTGGCCGAGGAGGACAGGGAGCTCATCCGGCAGGCTCTCAAGAATCTCGGGGACAAGACCCGGCAAATAGTAGAGTTTGTCTACTTCTATGACCTTACCCAGAAAGAGACTGCCAAAAAACTGGGAATATCCGAGATGGGGGTGTCCCGGGCCGTGCGCAGTGCGCTCGTGAAGCTCAAGGACATCCTTGCAACGGAGATCCTGTAACTCTGAGGTAAGGCGAAGAACTCAATGTCTATGTCATCCCGCAATCTCCCCGTTTCGATGGAGGAGATCCTCGACCTGGCGCTCGAGACCAAGGCGTCCGACATCCACTTCAAGGCAAACATGTCGCCCGTGTTTCGGGTCGACGGGCGGATTCGCTACATCCCCGGGCTGCCGGTGTTCGACGGCGACTCCTTGCGCAGCCTGCTGATCGGGCTGCTCAATCGCCGCCAGCAGCAGATTTTCGAGGAGAGCATGGAGATCGACACCGCCCTGCTCTTCGCGGACAAGGCGCGTGTCCGCGTCAACATGTACACCGACATAGACTCGGTGGGGGCGGCCTTCCGCATCGTCCCGCTCGAGGTGCCCACCGTCGAGCAGCTCGGGTTGCCGCCCGTGATCGAGCAGCTCACCCACGCGAGGTCCGGGTTGGTTCTCGTCACAGGCGTGACCGGCGCCGGCAAGACCACGACGCTGGCGGCCATGATCGACTCAATCAACCGCCGGGAAGCTTGCCACATCTACACCATGGAGGACCCGATCGAGTTTGTGCACCGCCCGAAGAAGTCGGTTATCACCCAGCGCGAGATCGGCTACCACACCAAGAGCTTTGCCAGCGCGCTCCGGTCGGGGCTGCGCGCCGATCCCAACGTGCTGCTCATCGGTGAAATGCGCGATGCCGAGACCATGACCTATGCCATGAAGGCCGCCGAGACCGGGCACCTGGTGCTCTCCACCCTGCACACCTCGTCGGCTTCGAAGACCATCCAGCGCATATTCGGCGCGTTCCCGCCGGGGGAGCGGGAGGCCATCCGCATGCAGGTGGCCATGACGCTCAAGGCCGTGATCGCCCAGCAGCTCGTGCCTCTTGTGGATGGCGGGCGCATGGCCGTGCACGAGGTGATGGTCAACACGCTCACCATTCAAGAAGCCATCCTCCGGGGCGAGATTGAGACGCTCAACGAGTTCATCCGCAACGGCTCCTTCGACGGCATGCAGACAATCGAGGGCGCCATCTACGACCTCTATCGCCAGGGCTTCATCGACGGGGATACAGCCAAGCAGTTCGCGCCTAACCCGACCGAGATGGACCGGATTTTGAAGGGCGCTACCGTTTATTGAGCGCTCCGTCGTCCCCTGCGGGGGCTCCTACGCGCGATTACACGCTGCGCTGCGGGCGTCTCACCGCCGCCCTGCGCTCCGCTGTTGCTCGTGGCGGCTCCTCCGGGCGTTCGGACGCTTCGCCGCGGGCGGCTCTTCGCTACTCGCCGCTCAAGGCTCCGCTGGCTCGGTCCTCGCGGCGCGTATCGCCTGGCGATCTCGACCGTGCCGCGTTTTATATATGGAAAGGGCATGGCAGGCGGGTTTAATATTAAACGAGGGGATGTCAGGATTGCCCCGAGATTAGCGGGTGGTAACATTTCAGCGTTCGAGGCTTCACGCCGATCCAGCGGCCGGCACGCTGCGCAAGGCGGATTCCGAAGCTCGTTGGGCTGTGTCCTCCGGACAGCCAGTTCAAGATTTCTAGCGAGGTAGCGAGTCCCTGATGTCATATGAATCGACGGTCGCCCTGGAGCATCTGGACGGTTTGTTGAAGACGATTCTCCGGGTGAAACTTCGAGAGTTCGTGCACCTGAGCCCCTGTTTCAGAGATATCCCCTCGATCGACGCCGAAGCCTATCCCAGGCTGGAATTGCCGGATTACGCACCGGTCCCCGGCTTCGGCGGGCCGTGCCCGAACCGAAGCGGCAGACCGGTGTCCCGCCGGCGTTACACGCGCAAGGTTCTCGTCTGAATGTGCCACCGGTGGTGGTGGCACATTCGGCAATGATTAAACAAATCTCGCTATTCTCCTCGTCTCCGGGATGAGGGGGATTTCTACTAACCGCTTCGTAATAATGTGTTTCCTACCCCTTGTCTTTCCGGCGGAAAGGAGCATAATAAACCCCGCAAAAACGGCCGGTGCGCTGAATCCTGGACCAGGCAAGCGTTGGCGGTCGCAAGTGGCGGACAATAATTTGGAGACTCGAAGAGGATGCCCGGACTAGAAGAAGATAAATCATTGATGGAGCGGCTCTGTATCGCCGTCTGCATCATCACTGTCGGGTTCGCGATTGCCTCGGCCTTCCGTTACGGAAGCCACCAGCTCCTGCAGGCGGAGCGGGTGGACGGCAAGACGATAGCGGCTACCGAGATTGCTCAGTAAGGTTTAAAGGAGAAAGGGCGGCTCACCCGAGCCGCCCTTCCCATTTGTGGTCGGGACGAGAGGATTCGAACCTCCGGCCTCACCCACCCCAAAGGTGCGCGCTACCCCTGCGCCACGTCCCGATGCGCACAGCACCGATACATTATAGCGCCAGGGCTGGCGTACCGGGGCGGGCACCCTGATATTATGATGGCTGGCTGCTTTTACCGCTTCCGGAGCCTCAGCTTACCCGTTGGACATCGCCGCCGCCGACCTTTTCCCCTTTCCGCTCGACGATTTTCAGTTGGAGGCCATCCGCCACCTCGACGAGGGGCGCAGCGTCGTGGTCTGCGCCCCCACGGGCGCCGGCAAGACCGTAATCGCCGAGTACGCGGTCGAGCTGGCGTTGCGCTCGAATAAGCGTTGCTATTACACGACCCCGCTCAAAGCGCTCTCCAACCAGAAGCTCTACGACCTGCGCATGAAGTACGGCGAGGACAGGGTCGGTTTGCTCACCGGCGACGTCTCAATCAACCGCGACGCTTCGGTGGTGGTCATGACCACCGAGGTCTTTCGCAACATGCTCTATGGGACGATTCTCGGCGACGTCGGCAAAAACCTCAAGGACGTCTCCTTCGTCATCCTGGACGAGTGCCACTACATGAACGACGCCGAGCGGGGCACGGTCTGGGAAGAGTCGATCATCTACGCGCCCAAAGACATCCAGATGGTGGCGCTCTCGGCGACGATCGCCAACGCCGACGAGCTCACTACATGGATCGACGACACCCACGGCCCCACCGCGCTTGTTTCGTCCGACTTCAGACCGGTGCCGCTGCGCTTCTATTATTTCGGCGAGCGGCACATCTACCCGCTTTTGAGCCCCGGCCGCGGACTCAACACCCAGCTGAAAAGCCGCTTCGGCAAGCGCCGGCGCGCCTTCGACCGCCAGCAGAAACGGCGGATAGTCTCGCAGCTCTCGCCACATCCTGCTGACGTGCTCGCGGTTCTGTCGAGCCGGAACATGCTGCCCGCCATCTATTTTCTCTTCTCGCGGCGCGGCTGCGAGGAGGCCATGCAGCGGGCCCGGGGCATCCCGCTCGTCAACCACGAGGAGGAGATGGAGCTCAGGCAGTCGGTGGAGGCGTTCTCCCGCGACAACCCGAACCTGCGCAACCATCCCCACCTCGAATACCTGTATGAGGGCATGTCGGTCCACCATGCCGGCATGCTGCCGAGCTGGAAGGCCATGGTCGAGAAGCTTTTTCAGCGCGGGCTGCTCAAGGTTGTCTTCGCCACCGAGACCCTGGCGGCCGGCATCAACATGCCGGCGCGCACGACCGTGATCACGTCGCTTACCAAACGCGACGACGTCGGCCACCGCGAGCTCACCGCCAGCGAGTTCCTGCAAATGTCCGGGCGCGCCGGGCGCCGCGGCATGGACGAGGTCGGCAACGTGGTCGTGCTTCACCACCCCTTCGAGCCGGTGGACGACGCGGCCCGCCTGGCCACCTCGCCGGCCGACCCGCTCTCCAGCCGCTTCACGCCCTCTTACGGCATGGCCCTCAACCTCCTGCAGCGGCACACCATCGACGAGGCCAAGGACCTGATCGACCGAAGCT
>Ga0187893_10012623_pt1 | contig 11938 bp, 14 predicted proteins | sample MA1701074metaG_FD_139574 | JGI IMG/M metagenome (GOLD analysis project Ga0187893, IMG submission 139574) | White microbial mat communities from a basaltic lava cave in the Kipuka Kanohina Cave System on the Island of Hawaii, USA - MA170107-4 metaG ... | reverse complement strand
CGCGTACGCGATCTCCTGGCGTGAATCGAATGCAAAGGCTCGCTGTAGTGGCAACACATGCTTGAGCGCCATCAGTTGAATCCGTCCCTGACTCCCGCACCCGCAAATGGTCGCGACGACCGAGTCTGGCCGTGCGAGGTGCCTGGCCGCCAGGGCTGTCGCGGCTCCGGTCCGGCTGATCGTGATCTCAATGGAATCCATGACCGCGAGCAGGGTTCCGGTCCGTGCATCGCACAGCAGGATGGCGCCTTGTATCGTGGGAAGCCCAAAACGCTCGGTGTTGTGGACAAAGTTGGCGTTAAGCTTCAGGGCGACGTGAGTTTTGGGAATGTGCAGGCCGGCCGCCTTGATATGGAAACCGCCGTCCTGCCCCTGCAGGTGAACCACCTCTGGGACCTGGGTTTGACCCGCGGCGTGTAACCGGAAGGCTTCCTCGACAGCCGTGACATAGTCGTCAAAGGTCATGAGCCTTGCGATGTCGCGGCGGGTCAGCACCAACGTGGAAGGCGAGCCCAAGGGCGCATCTCGCTACGGCGTCTGCGTGGTTTGTTGCCGGCACCAGGCGTACAGCGCATCATAGAGCGGCGTCTCGAGCCGGATCTTCGCGTGATCATCTTCGCCATGCAGAAGGGCAAAGCCGTGGGCAATCGCCTTGAGTCCGGCGGCCTCGGGGACAAGGTTGACATCGGCCGGCACGTCCGCCCCATGCACGATCTGCGCGAGCCGCGCGAGCCCAGGATCGGTCAGGTGGTACTTCAACACGATGGACTCGAAGCTACAGCGGCCATCGACGTGCCCCAACTCAACGCCCTGCACGTCAAATGGAATCGCACCCTCACGCTTGGCGACCGCTGCCACGTCCTCGGCGGACACGAAGACGAACTCGGCTTCCTTGTCGACGAAACGTCGGATCAGCCACGGGCAGGCAATCCGATCCACGTTGGCGTTCTTCCGCGTGACCCACTTCATCGTGCCACCTCCAGGAGTCTGGAGCCGGCGGCTGTCGCCGTCGACGGTGGTGAAACATCTGTTGCATATTTTAGAAACGTTTGATACTCTCTGTCAAGGACCGCGATGCCGTTAACAGACTGGCCATGATGGGTCAGTGACTGAGGGCCGCTGATGGGCTGGGTCGTCTTCTCCTATTCAATGCCGTCTGCGCTGCCATCGGGTCGCCGGGTCGCCGTCTGGCGTCGACTGCACGCGCTCGGGGCCGTCGCTCCCAAGAAGGGGGGCGTCTACGTGCTTCCTGCTCGCGAGGAGTGCATCGAGGCCTTTCAATGGCTCTCACAGGAGGTGGAGCAGGCGAGGGGAGAGGCCCTACTGATGCGGGTCGAGCACTTTGAAGGGCTGCCCGACGCGCAGTTGATTGCGCTGTTCCAGCACGCGCGGAATCGGGAGTACCAAGAGGTCCACGAGCAGGCGGAAAAGCTTCGACGCGCGATTGGTCCAGGCAGAAGGCGCCGGTCTCTCAAAGTCACCGCCGCCCGCGACACGCTTGCGAAGCTGCGCCGTTCGCACGCGGACATTGCCCGGATCGACTTCTTCGATTCTCCCGAGCGAGCGCGTGTGGCCCTGACACTGGCTCGAATCACACAGGCGCTTTCTTCCGATGCCCCCGCGGATGCAGACATTGCTCCGGCGGCGGTTGCGGCCTACCGTGACAGACGCTGGGTGACGCGCCCCCATCCCCATGTCGATCGTTTGGCCTGCGCCTGGCTGATTCGCCGTTTCATCAATCCGCATGCCGAGATTCGGTACTCACACACCCCTGAGCCAGAGGAAGTCGCGTTTGACATGCCCGAAGCGGAGTTTCAACACCGGGGGAACCTGTGCACGTTCGAGAGCATGGTAAGTGCGTTCCGGTTCGACGATCCGGCGCTACGAGCCATCGCAGAGGTTGTCCACGAGATCGATCTACGGGATGGCCGGTATGCACGCCCAGAGATCGCAGGCGTCGATGCCGTGCTCACTGGCTGGCTGGTTCTTGCGGATGCTGAGCGAGAAGCGCACGGCGTCGCGCTCTTTGAGGCTCTCTATGTCGCATTGTCGCAGGCTACGCGTCAAGCGGCCGGAGAGAAGCCACGATCCGTGGCCCGGAAAGCCGCACGGCGGCGGCAGTTCTGAAGCCGACTACTCAGCTTTGACGGACGATCAATCCGTTACTTCGTCGACCGTGTACACGATCGTGCCGTTGTATCTTGATGTGAGCTCTCTGCCTTCGCCCCGCATGGCAACGGCCACGGCTTCGCTGGGGTTATTCACGCCCGTGACCTCGATTTGCCTGGCGAGCACGGGCAGCTTCACCGTGACGATAAACTTCTTCGGCGGGGGTCCGGGGTTGGGAAACGGGGTGATTTTCGGGTCTGGCTGGCCCATCTGAGGCCTCCTCCTGTCGATCGGCGCGTCCATGCGCATCGTGACACAGGGGCTCCGCAGCGGTACCTTCTGCGACTCGGAGCCCCTGTCGGAATACTACCCCGTCGCCCTCGATCTAAGACAGCCTCAAGCAGACGTCTTGGACATGTTCCGGCCACACGGGGTCGCCTGTGCTAGCACCCAGGTCCTCCACATGCCGGCTCTTTGTTCGAAGGCCACAAGCTGAGAGCGGACTGTTCGTGCGCGGCGGCAAATCCGGAAGGATCGTGTGGTGTTCATAGGACCCACCACAACGCGAGCTCTGGAGACATGGCTTGCCCGGTACCCTATCTCGAGGAGGGGCAGGGCTGGACGAGGTACGGCGCCTACTGGGCATGAAAGCCTGAACACGACGCTCCGATACGGCAGCCTCGTGGGGGCCGATCTCCAACGGGCGCACCGGAAGGCCAGCCTGACCATTGTGAGTCAGGCTGGCCCCGATTACCTATGGTGGCATGCTCGCTTTATGGGAACATGTCGTGAGACAAAAACGGCTTGGTCGCGTCGAGCACAAACATCACGAGCAACAGCAAATCTGTCGACCCGCTGCTGGAAACCTGCATCACCGTGCCGGGACTAGGTCCCGCGTCTCCAGCACCGGGACTCAGACGGATGACCCTCGCCATGGTACGGACGGTCTGCTCTCCGCTGAGTACATGGAAGGCCATCGAACCCGGATGCGTGTGGACGACCGTAGTGCTGCCGGGCGGTCCGCTGGCTACGGCAAACCGAAGGAGATACTCTGGTGCAACCACCGCCGGGAGTGGTCCGATTTCGCCGACTTTGGTGCCACCCGCCGAAGACCCACCCGCGGGACCCAACGTCGTGAGCCAGGCCCTGCCGCCGGACTCAGCAGCTAGTCCCCAAGGGCCGGCGGCGGCCTGCGCTTGAGCAAGACTGGGAAACGTCTCTAGCCGCCAGTACAGGCCGGGCCTCCCCACAGGCAACTTCGCGACCTTCTTGTCCGTTAGTACCTTGATCACAATAGATCCAGCCGGCAGGGCCTGCTGCGCAACCGCCGCCTGGAATGAGATGAACGTCCCCAGGACCAAGACCGCCAAGCCCACAACAAAACGCCTGCTCATATGCTTACTCCTCCTTTGCGTCCACCGTTCGGACAGGACCTCTTTCACGTTCCAGCGGCTTCGCAGCACGCTGCACCCGCTATTCTGCGCGGCTGGCGGCCTGCTGCCATCGGGCAATCTACGTAAGTATCTGGGAACGGCGGCTGGAGATGCTAGGCGGTCAGACGGGTGTGCCCTGCGGAAGGTGAACTGCGGCCCAGGCGGCGATCTGCGTGCGTCTCTCCATGGCGAGCTTGTTCAGGATGTTCTGGACATGAGCCTCCACGGTGCGTTGGCGGATCCCCAGCCGCTCTGCGATCAGACGGTTCGTCAGGCCACGAGCGATGTCCAGGGCCACTTGGATTTCGCGGCCGGTCAGTCCGCCGGGACGTTGGGGCCGTTCCTTTGGAGCGGGAGCACTCCGCCCAAGAACGAGCGCCACCGCCTCATCGGCCGTCATCGCCCTCCCCTTCTCATACGCCGCGTCGAATGCATCCGCTCCGAGACGCTCACGCGCCTCCCCAGCGGCATCATCCACTTCTGCCTGCACCCAACCGGGACGTGCGTGCCCGAACGCGTCTCGCAACGCCCCGGATGCGCCCAGCAATCCTGCCGAGACTTCCGCGCGATCTGAGGACGCCAGGACGGCTGCCAGATCCTCCAGGCGGCGGATGGTATGCCAGGGGTGCCGGATCTCGTGGGCGAGCGCGAGACTCTCCTCGAGGAGGATCACGGCATGGACAGGGTCATCTGGCGCAAGCACAAAGCCGAGGTTACCGGTTGCCAGGCTCGTCAGCCACCTCTCATTGCGCGGACGAGCCATCGAAAGCACTTCCTCGAAGATCGTCCGCGCGCGCGCGTGGTCGCCCTGATGCCGCAGAGCGGTCCCAAAGTTGAGAAGTCCCAGAATTGCCATCCGCTCGTTTCCTGCCTGGCGCGCAAAGTTGAGCATCTCTCCGTAAATGCGCTCTGAGCGCGCAAAATCCCCTACCCCATCAGTTACCAGTCCTAACTGCAGCAGGCTCCATGCCATCAGCCACGGTTCGGCCACCGATCGGGCCAATGCCTCGCCCTGCTCCGCCAGCCTGACGGCATGGTCGCGCTCGCCGTAGTGCATCAAAAAGAACCCCAGGTTACTAAGTGCCAAGGCGCGCGCGGTGGGCGAAACCTGCTGCTTCGATGCCGCGATCTGGCCCCATCTCCGTGCCTCACGAACGTGGCCGCGCGCGAACCAAAAGCGTGTCATGGACGCCGCCAGCAGCACACCGGTTTCCTCATCTCGACCGCCGAGGCACCAGGCCAACGCGACGCGGACGTTGTCGTGGGCGCGTTCGAGGCGCCCAAACCACTCCATCTGGTGCTCGCTCCAGATGTACCGTTCCGCACGCTGGGCAAGGCCGAGGAACCAGGCGGCATGGCGCCTGCGGACGGCATCCGCCTCGCCGGTGAGCTCTAGTCGCTCCTCCGCAAACTCCCGGATGGTTTCCAGCATCCTGAAGCGCGTTTCACCATCTCCAATGCGCAGCAGAAGGCTCTTGTCGACGAGCCCCGCCACCGCGGTAAGGATGTCGACCCGAAGCCCTTCGCACACGGCGTCGATGGCTTCAAGAGGGGTCTCACCGGCGAAGGCTCCGAGAGCGCGGAACACACTGCGCTCCGCCTCATTCAAGAGGTCGTAACTCCAGGCGATTGCGTTAAATAGAGTCCGTTGCCGCTCGGGGACGTCGCGCGGGCCACCCAGTGGGAGGCCGAAGTGGCCTGATAACCGGGACAGGATCGCATCCAGCCCAAGCGCACCGACCCAGGCCGCGGCCAGCTCAATGGCGAGGGGGAGTCCATCCAGCCGACGACAGATCTCCACAACGGCTGGTGCACTCCGATCATCTATCGAGAGTTCCGGCTCTACAGCACGAGCCCGCTCAATGAAGAGGGCGGTGGCGGGGTATCGGGCGAGTGTGCCTTGGTCCGATCTTGCCATTGCGTCAGGGAGGACAAGAGGGCGGAGATTGTATCGATGTTCCCAACGGAGGTGCAGCGGTTGTCGGCTCGTGACAAGCGCCTTGACGTCCGGACAGGCCGCGAGCAGATCGGCGACGCTCGAAGCGGCCGTAACGACCTGCTCAAGATTGTCCAGGAGCAGCAAGATGTTTCTGCCGCCAAGATGCCTCTGGAGACGGTCCAACGATGGGCGATCGGGGTGTTCGACCACGCCCAGCGCCCGCGCGATGGCATCCAGGACGAGCCCCGGATCGCGCACGGGGGCCAGATCCACAAACACCGCGCCATCGTCAAATTCCGAACCAACGGTGGAGGCCAATTCGACGGCGAACCGTGTCTTGCCGACACCTGGAGGACCCGTGATCGTGACGAGCCGCACGTTGCCGCGCAGAACGAGGTCCTGAGCTGCCTCCAGGTCCTTCTTGCGACCAATCAGCGAGTACGGCGGCTGGGGCAGCCCGTGTAGAGGCGATTGCTTGCCTTGGGCGTTACTGGTAAGGATGTGACTGCGCTGCCTGCTCGTGTTCATGGCATCTCTTGCCGGAGCTACCGTGTCGCGCCCAACCTGGCGTTGCGATTCTAGTCAGTATTGCTTGGCAGCGACCTCAAACCCTCTCGTCCCCAGTCAGGGAGGCGGTGCGTCACAACGCTGGTGGGATCAGCTCTTGGGCGCGCTCCTTCATCGCCTTCTTTGGGCTCATAGAAACCTCCTCATATTTCTCTTGTGACTCAATACTCTACAGGCGGGGGCTGTCAATTACCGCGATCATCAAAGCCAGCGCGCCAGCCCTCTCGCCTAAAACCTGGTACGGGATGCCCGCGTATGCTAATAAGGACGGCAAGGTCGTCTGCTTCTTCCAAAGCGCACAGAAGTTCAAAACGAGGTACGCGACGTTCGGCTTCAGCGACGCGGCAAACCTCGACGAAGGCGCCATGTGGCCGACCACCTTCGCGCTGATGAAGTTGACTGCCGCCGAAGAGGCAAAGATCGCCGCGCTCGTGAAGAAAGCGGTGAGTTGAGGACTGAGCTCGCCACAGGGCCCGCCCTAGGCGGATCATCGGTCGGGACGAGGCGTTCCCGCGTGACGAGAACGCGCACCATCGATGTGCCCAGGTAGGCAGGACTATCTTCGAACGTTGGCTCCCCACGATCAACGATCTTCGGACTTCCCTGGCCAAGGACCCGCTGCGGCTGGAGACCATGAAGGAGCTTCTTGGCCAGGTCACCTAATGCGGGGAGGGGCTTGGGCCGTTCCCATGCCCAGCTGGCGGCTGACAGGTATGAGCAGCCCGAGAGCGAGCACCAGTAGCCCCGCCACGGTGAAGAACGCCATCCCATAACCGGCCCCTCTCGCGACAAGGCCGAGCACGCCGGGACCTGCCACCATCCCCAGGTCAGTGAAGGTGCGGAAGGTGGCCATGGCTGAACTCCGCAACGGCGGGTCGGCCATGTCGCCCACCAGGGCTGGCGGAATGCCACGGGCCATTCCGGAACCGATCCCTACGATCACCACGGCCGCGACCAATCCGCCGATCGAGGACCTCGTTGCCAGCAGCAGAACGCCAGCGGCGTAAAGGAACAGGGCGGTGGCCAGTACGGTCACTCTTCCCCATCTGTCGGCGGCCCGGCTTCCAAGGACGAGCGAAACGAGCTGCGAGCCCGCCACAAGGCTTACCAGCACACCGATCGTCCCGGGGGTGAGTCCCCTGTCCGCAAGGAACAGTGGAAACAGAAAGGCCACCGCAGCGACATCGGCCACGAAGAGGACCATGTTGAGTGCCGCGAGGGGCAAGAGGCCGGGCAAGCGAAGTGCTCGGCCCGGTGCGCTGAGGCTCGCGGCCGGACCAGCGCCACCTCGCACCCTCGTCTTCCCCGCGAGGGTGGCCGCGATCGCGGCGAGGAGCGCCTTGGCGAAGAAGGGGATCCGCGCACCGAGGTGCTCGTAGATCCACCCACCGGCTGCCGCGCCCGCAACCGATCCCAGATCCCCGACCAGGAGATAGGAACTCACGTAGCGGCTACGCTGCGCCGCCGGGGCGAGATCCAGCACGGAGGTGACCGCGGTCGTAACGAAGAGGCCAAACCCGAAGCCGGCCAGGGTCCGCCAGAGGAGGAACCGCGAGAAGGCGGACTCCAGCGCGCTCAAGGCATCGACCGTAGCGACGAGCGCGAGACCCAGGGCCATGAGCCGCCATCGGCCCAGCCGGTCCATGAAGATCCCGGCGGGGAGGTTGGCCACGATCTTGCCCACCCCAAAGGCCATGGGGATCCAGCTCACGAGGAAAACGTCCACCCCGAAGGTCGCCTGGACGTAGAGGGGGAGGATCGGACGGATGAGTCCCAGGCCGAGCAGGTCGAAGAAGACCGCCGCCAGGACTAGGAAGAGGATGGGCATGTCTAGAGGTTCAGAATCTCAGCTACGTTGCCGCCCATGATGCGCTGGATATCCTGGGCGGGCACGTCAAGGTCGCGAAGGATCTGGAGTTGTGTGGCCAGGACATCCTCCCGCAGACCCCGCGGGAAGTGCGTGGAGTCCGTGCCGAAGATAATGCGCCCGGCTCCGACAGCCTCGAGCGCTAGGCGGAACACCGTACGGAGATCCATTGGGTGGCCCAGGTATTTGATCCAGGCGTTGGACCCGGATGTGTCGAGGGACACATTCGGGCAGTGATAGCAGACCATCAGGGCTTCCCGGAAGTAGCCAGCCCCGAAGTGCGGGATGACGAAGCGCAGCCTCGGGAAGTCCCGCGCCGCGGGCTGCACGTCGGCCGGGTTGGCAAAGCGCATATCGGCCCGGGAAGGGAGGCCCAGCGCGCTACGCACGGCGCTCTGGAGGATGCCGAAGTGGAAGAGCACCGGCACCTCAAGGCTCTGCGCCTCCTCGTAGAGCGCGTACGCTGTGCGATCGGAGGCGTGGAATTGCTCCATGGACGGGAAGAGCTTTATGCCCTTCAACCCCAGCTCCCGGACCGCCCGGCGCACCTGATGGGGCGTATCCGGCTCAGCCGGATCAACGCGAGTGTACCCGGCGAAGCGCTCGGGAAAGGCGCGCACCGCCTGGGCCACCGACTCCTCATCACCGATGATCGAGGTGAGGAGGACAGCCCTGGCGATCCCGTGACGATCCAGCTCTTCGATCCACCGATGCCCCAGACTCACCGGATCGCGGGGCGGGACCTCCCACCCCAGCTGGCGCAGCAGCGCGTCGGGATCGTGCGCGGGAAGCCCTTCGCCGCGCCAACGGGCGTATTCTTCGAAGAACCTATAGGAGAAGAAGTGGATGTGCGAGTCGATGATGGTGATGTCGGCGCGCTCGCGCGTCATGAAGCCGGCGCGATCCCTCGCCGCTGCACGATCAGCAGCAGCTCCTCGTAGTCGGGCTCGCTCCCCGGTCGGTCGGCGACCCATTTGTAGCGGACGACGCCCTCGTGATCGATCAGGAAAACGGCCCGCCTGGCAACGCCTTGTAGGCCAAGGAAGTTTGGATCCTCCACGCCGTAGGCGCGGATGGTCTCGCGGTGGAAATCGCTCAACAGCGGGAACCTCACGCCGTGCTGCTGCGCGAACCCGTTGAGGGCGTAGGGACCGTCAACGCTGATCCCCACCACCTGCGCGCCTGCGGCGTCGAACTGTTGGAGCCGTGCCTGGAGCGCGAGGATCTCCTGCGTGCAGACGGGGCTGAAGGCGGCCGGGAAGAAGGCGAGCAGGACAGGGCGGCCCAGGTAGACTTTCAGGGCAAACGGTCGGAACTCGCCGTCGGGCAGCGTGAAGCGGGGGGCTTGATCGCTGGTCTCTACCATCGCTCCACCTCGGTTCAGCGTTTTCTGCTCCTTGACGCGCCACCTGGTGGAATCTTAGCATTTAGGTGCCACATGCAGAGACAGGACGCAGTCAAGTCGGGAGCGGCTGATGTCTGACCACGGGGTTCTCTACATCCTCCCAGAGTGTCGGTGCTGCCAGGAGGCCGTCGCGTATGCGGAGTACGAGGGCATGGACCTTCGTGTCGTCAACGTCCTCGACGACCTCGCGCGCTACCGCGAGGAGATCATCCGCCTGGTCGGCAAGGCGGCGGTCCCCGTGTTCGTGCGGGGGGAAGAGGTGCGTCTAGGCTTTAAGAACCTCAGCGCCGGGTGCGGCGGCTGGTGCCGCCTCCCCGAAGAACCCGTGATCTCACCTGGTCCAGGGACGATGGATGCAGCCCCCTAGCTTTCGGCGGGGCGGCAGTGTATTGGTCTGCTCTCACCGGGATCGCCGCGAGGTCGCAAAGCCCTCACCGAAGCCACGAATCGCGGTTGGGGTTTCCCCGCGGTACACTTCAAAGCATTGTTGACATTCCAATGGACTGGAAAGCAAACACTGGTCGTGGTGACAAACATGCGGATCGGGTGAGCTGGCGAAGAAGGCCGGGTCTGTTGAATACAGTCAGATACTGCGCTTCGAACGTATCTAGAACAACATCAAGAATGGCTTCCATGCCGCCGCAGAACTCGCGGAACTCCTGATCGATCCGTCGAGGTGGACCAAGCGCCGCCCGATGAGCGAACTTGTGCAAGGTAATCTCGCTACTCTTGTCAGCCAGCGCGAGCCAGGCCTTCGCCCAGGGTTCGTCTGAATCGACCCCGAGGGCAGTGAGAATAGCCACGATCTCTTGCCGGTGCTCATCGCCCTTCTTTGCGCGGCCCTTTCTTTGGCTGGTGGTTTCATCCGGGACAAGGATCAGAACGTCCCGAACAGCACTCTCGATCTCACGCAGGAGGTGGGCGGCAACGTGCGCTCTACTTTCGAGGGCATGTGGTGCATCAGCGACCAGCAACTGGCAAGCATCCTTCCAAAAGGCGGCCGGCCCGGGACCCACAAGGCGAGCCAAGCGTTCATAGATTCTTTGTCTCCGAGGGTTCTGGAACCTGAACGGCCTGGGGCCGCCATCGCGCGTCTCCATCACTGACCGTTACCCAGCTTGCTAGACAACGAGCTTGACCTGGACCTCCGGCACCTGCGTCGCTCCACGGGGGCGGAGAGTTAGAGACCTGTGCAGTGCCAGGACCTCCTTCTCCGGCAACTCAGCGACGAAGCGGAAGATGGAAGAGGCTACATATTCGGGGGCAGAGTCAAAGGCGGTCCACCGTCGCCCCGCCCGCTCAGCCGCGGCTCCGGTCGTGTTGGATCCCGCGAAAAAGTCGAGGACTATGTCTCCCGGATCGGTCAGAAACGAAATGAAGAACGCTGGCAGTCTCTCCGGGAACCTCGCGGGGTGTGGCTTCACATGGGCGAGCTTGCAGTGTCTAAGATACAGAGAGTTGCTTTCTGTGTTTGGGATCTCCAGTAAGTTCGACGGAATGGCACCTCCATTGGCACCGTCGAATCGCCAGCTGATGTCGTGCCCCGAGGGACGTTTCTTAGCGGTGTAGAAACGCTCCGGGTCTTCGAGCAGTTTCTTCATGCGCGGAGAGTAAGGTACGAGGACTCGGCGGACGTCTGCCTTGGGGTGGTCAGTCTTTGAGAGCCACCACACGGTGTTCACGGCATCCTTCACACGAACTTTGCGCTTGTTCACCCACTCGATGGGCGACGGGAGCTTCGCGGGATTGTACCAGAAGAACTCCTCGGCGAGCCGAAAGCCGAGTTCGTCACATAGGCGGATGACCACCCTGAAGTTGTAGAGGGACCGAACGGGCCGGCCTTTCATGTAGGCGCCGCCTAGGTCCAGCACGAAGCTTCCAGTCGGCCGAAGCACCCTGTGAACATCAGCGCAGAAGCCCAGCAGCTAGTCTACGTATGTGGACTGATCCTCATTGCCGTACGCCTTCTGCCGTTGAAGCGCGAAGGGCGGCGAGGTGAGGACGAGATCGGTGGATTCATCGTCAAGACACGTGAGTAGTTGCCGAGCATCGCCCACGTAGGCTCGTCCGAGTCTTGTCTCGTACATGGGACTAGGTAGAGCCTTCATCGCCTAGTACTCCTCCAAGCCGTAGACCCAGCTTCCGATGATCTTCCACAGGACGGTTACGGCAAAGTAGACTTCCGGGTCGTTCGCCGCGAGTGCCTCAATGTCTGGCAGCATCGCGTCTCGGTTTTGAGTGCCAGCAATGTACGCGACCCACGACCGAGCATCCTCATCCACCAGCGTAGGGAGGAGTTGGGCGATTGTGAAGCCGCCCGCCTTGCTCAGTGCCCAAGCCACACCCGGCCGCTGCTCCGGAGAAGCGCCGGGGAATGTCTTCAGGACCTCTGGGAGATGCTTGCGAGCTAGCTTCGCCAGCGCCCGCGCCGCCTCAATCTTGAGGGGCAGGTCGAGGGCAGTAAAGCTGTCCACGAGCACCGGCAGGGCCTCCTTCTATCATTGCTCGCGGTCCAAGGGTCGCTGCCAGCAGCCGACCATTCGCGAGGATGCGCTCGAAGCGCAACTTGCCGAGCAGCTACAGGCGCTCGTGATCCCCGACGGTGTTCTCAGTCTCGT